>Ga0070704_100002668_pt1 | contig 10079 bp, 12 predicted proteins | sample KBSK5252metaG_FD_65467 | JGI IMG/M metagenome (GOLD analysis project Ga0070704, IMG submission 65467) | Corn, switchgrass and miscanthus rhizosphere microbial communities from Kellogg Biological Station, Michigan, USA - KBS K5-25-2 metaG | ecosystem: Host-associated > Plants > Roots >... | reverse complement strand
GCGAAGGTCTCGGGCGGCCCGAACGAGAGCGCCCACTTGGCGAGCGCCGGCGAGACCAGCATCAGCAGCACCACGCCGATGGTGCCGGCGATGAACGAGCCGATCGCCGCAATGCCGAGCGCCGGCCCGGCCCTGCCCTGCAGCGCCATCTGGTACCCGTCGAGGCAAGTGACCACCGAGGCCGACTCGCCGGGCGTGTTGATCAGCACCGAGGTGATGGTGCCGCCGTACATCGTGCCGGCGTACATCGCGGCGAGCATGATGATGCCGGAGGTCGGCTCCATGCCGAAGGTGAGCGGCAGCAGCATCGCCACGCCGGAAGGCGGGCCGACGCCGGGCAGCGCGCCGATCAGCATGCCCACCAGCACGCCCGCCACCGCCATCATGATGTTGAACGGCGTGAGGGCGATCGAGAAGCCCAGCCCGAGGTGGGTCAGAAAGTCCAGAACATTCCTTGCGGCATCGGCAGGCGCAGCCAGTGGACGAAGACCAGCCAGTTGATCGCGGCAGCGGCGAGCGCGATGGTGAAGGTCAGCCACCACGCATGGCGCCCGAGGTAGCGCACCAGCACGATCAGGAAGAGCGCCGTGCCGACCACCATGCCGAGCACCTTGAGCAGCCCGATGAACGCCGCGGTGACGCCGAGCACGACCAGCACGCGGTTGCGCGCTTCGCCGCGCGGCAGCCAGTCAAGGGCCGAGCGGTCGATCCGGCGGAGGAGCATCATCGCGGCGAGAACCGCCATGACCACGCCGAGCCAGAACGGCAGGAATGCCGGTCCCGGCCCGTCGTGGGCCCAGTAGCGGTAGTACTTCAGTGCCCCGGCCGCGAACGCGGCCGAGAACACCAACAACAGGACCGCGGTGATGCGGTCGGCGCTACGCACTCGTCAGCTATTTCTGCGACGCCTTCAGGCCCTTCAGCGCCTCCGCGTACTTGTCGCGCAGGCTGTCGAGGTACTTGTTCGCCTGGTCGCCGGTCCAGTCGGTGGGCGTGAGGAGATTGCGCTTGATGTACTCCTCCTGCCACTTCTTGGTCTGCGTGACCTTCTTCAGCGTGTCCTGCCACCACTTCACCGCCTCGGGCGGCATGTTGGCCGGGCCGACCACGCCGCGCATCTGCTCCCAGTAGAACTTGTAGCCCTTCTCGGCGAAGGTCGGGACCTCGGGCGCGTCCTTGAGGCGCTTCTGCGACGCGACCGCGAGGTTGCGCGCCTTGTTGGCCTCGATCTGCGCCACGATCTCGTTGGGGTTCTCGACCGCGGCGTCGATGTGCCCGCCCATGAGCGCGGTGGTGACCTCGCCGCCGGAGTTGAACGGCACGTACTTCACCTGGATGCCGGCCGCCTTCTCGAAGAGATACGTGAAGATGTGATCCTCGGTGAGCGTGGCGGTGCCGCCGACGGTGAGCCCGCCGGGCTTGGCCTTTGCCGCCTTCACGAAGTCTTCGATCGTCTTGTAGGGCGACTCGCTCCTCACCGAGAGCATCAGCTCGTCGATCGCCACGATCATCAGCACCACCATCGCGTCGCGGTGGTCGCCCGGCAGGCGGCCTTCGATCTTGCCCGAGACGATCATCGGCGTCGCGCCGGCGATGGTGTGCGCGTCGCCCTTCTTGTTGATGAGGTAGTTGAAGCCGACGGCGCCGCTGCCGCCGGCGCGGTTATTCACGTTGAGCGGGACCGGCGACCATTTGTTCTCGTCGATGATGGCGGTGATCATGCGCATCAGGTTGTCGGTGCCGCCGCCGGGGGCATAGGGCACCACGACCTCGACGGTGCGCGCGGGGTATTTCGCCTGGGCGAAGCCCAGCGTCGAGAACGCGAGCAGCAGGGTGGCAAATACAAATCGCAGCATCGTTATCCTCCTCCTAGAGAATTGAACCGGATGGTATACCATCGACATAACGTTTTATCAGGACGTTCCGTGGACACGCCAACCCAAGTTTCGAAGGACGAAGTGCTCGTCGCCCGCGAGGGCGCGATCGTCACCCTGACCTTCAACCGCCCCGAGGCGCGCAATGCGATGACCTGGGGCATGTACCAGCGCCTGTACGAGGTGTGCGAGGAGGTCGACGCCGACGACGCCATTCGCGTGCTCGTGCTGAAGGGCGCGGGCGGAAAAGCATTCGTGGCCGGCACCGACATCAGCCAGTTCACCCAGTTCAAGGGCGGCGAGGACGGCATCAAGTACGAGCGCGACGGCGACAAGCGCTCGGGGCGCATCGCGCGCGTGAAGAAGCCGGTGATCGCGCAGATCGAGGGCTACGCCGTCGGCGGCGGCTTTGCGATCACGGCCGGCGCGGACATCCGCATCGCCACGCCCGACGCCAGGTTCGGCGTGCCCACCGCGCGCACGCTCGGCAACACGCTCTCGATGAAGAACTACGCGATGTTCGCCGATCTCATCGGCGCCTCACGCGTGAAGGAGCTGATGTTCACCGCGCGCCTGATGTCGGCCGAAGAGGCGCGCACCGCGGGCTTCGTCCACGAGATCGTGCCGAACGCGGACATCGCAAAGCGGGTGAAGGAGCTGGCGGAAAAGATCGCGTCGCACGCGCCGCTCACGCTATGGTCGACCAAGGAGTCGCTGCGCCGCCTGCAGGACGCGCGCGCGCTTCCCGACGGCGACGACATCGTGCGCCGCGTCTACGGCAGCGAGGACTTCAAGGAAGGCGTGCGGGCGTTCGTGGAAAAACGCCCGCCCCGCTGGACTGGAAAGTAAAGCCGCTTAGTGCCGGATCTGGCCGTCCGCGGTCAGCTCGACGCGCTCGCCGACGTTGAGGCCCTGGGCGGCGGTGTCGACGTACTGCACCGTACCGTCGTCCATCTTGATGCCGATGCGGCGCATCGTCTGGCCGCCCGCCGCCGCGGACTGCAGCGCGGTGATGGTCTCGACGCGGCCGTGGCCGGCGCGGATCGCGGTCGGCGTCGCCACGACGGTCGGCGCCGTCACCACGGTCGCGGGCGGAGCCTGCACCACCGGCGCCGGAGCGACGATCACCGGCGCGGGCGCCGGCGTGACGGGGTCCGACGTCGCGCACGCGCCGAGCAGCGCCAGGGCGACCGGGGAAATTACGAGGGCAAATCTACGCATAAAACCTCCTGTAGACGTACTGACTACAGGGGAGTAGCAATTGTCGTTCCTAATACTGCAGCTGCGCGAGGCAGGCCTTGATGTCTTCCTGGAACGACTTCGCGACGGCGCCGGCCACTTCGCGCTGCGCGCCGCTGATGAGCCGGCCCGCTTCGCAGAGCACCACGTAGGCGCCGCTCCTGGCGCGGAACGCGCCGTAGGGCTGGGAGTCGCCTTCGACCCGCACGCTGACGCCGAGGCGCATGGTGCAGCCGACGGCTTTGGACTCCTGCATCACGCGGTACGCGTTGACGTTCAAATAGAGATACGGATCCTTCGCGTCGGCGGAGACCTGGACGCCGCGCTCGTTCAGCGCCTTCAGCGCCGCCGCCTCGATCGCGGCCTGGCGGATGCCGCACGCCTCGGCTTCCTTCGTCACGCCTTCGACCAGGATGCGCAACGCGGGCTTGCCTTGCGCGATGCTCGCCTGGGTGCATGCCGCGAGGAGAAACGCCAGGAGAACCCGTGCCATGGCTCGCTAGCCTACCTCATAGCTCCAGGCGCCTGCGCAGCTCGCGGCCCACGAGCAGCGCCAGCGCCGCCGTCGCGGCTACGCCCCCCGCGAGCAGCGTCCAGTTCAGGGCGCCGCCCTCGCTGAAGGCATCGCGGCCGATGGCGCCGATGTAGACCTTGAGCGCGAGGCCGGGCAGCATTCCGGCCGCCGATGCCGCGGCGTAGTCGGCGAGCGGCGCCCGTGTAAGGCCGAGGAAGTAGCTCTTCAGGCCCGACGGCAGGACCGGGCTCATGCGCAGCAACGCGACGATCTTGAACGGCTCGCGCGCGATCGCAGCATCGAGCGCCTTGAATGCAGCATTGCGGCCCGCGGCGCGCTCGACGCGGGCGCGAACGACGTAGCGCGCGAGGAGGAAGGCGGCGAGCGCCGAAACGAGCGCGCCGGCGAGCGCCGCAACGAGGCCCCAGCCCAGACCGAACGCGACGCCGGCGAGGATCGGGAAAATCCAGCCGGGAACAAAAAGCAGCGTGGCGACGACGTTCACCGCGCAGAACGTCGCGAGGCCCGCAGCGAGGCTCATGCGCTCGATCGCCTGCTCGAGCGTCGCCGACCAGTCCTCGAGCGGCAGGAGCACCGCGCTCGAGAGCGCGATCAGCGCCACGACGCCGCCCACGAGCCACCCGCGCCTCAGCTTGCCGCGCACCAGCGCGTGGCCGGCGGCGAGGCACAGCACGAGCCAGACGGTGCTCGAGCAGGCGGCGGCAAGCACGTCGCTCAAGTAGTGCGCGCCGAGGTAGATGCGCGAGAACGCGACCAGCGCGACGGCGGCGACCGCTCCGGCGACGCAGGCGGCGCGACGGCGCGCATCGTAGTAGCGCGAGACCAGGAACGCCGCGAGCACGCCGTAGAACGTCACCGCGCCGGAAGTGTGTCCGCTCGGGAAGCTGTAGCTCGCGAGCTCGAGCAGCGGCTCGTCGAAGCGCGGCCGCAGGCGCTCGTAGGCGAACTTGAGCACCACGTTGACGAGCGCGCCGCCGCCGACCGCGGCCGCGAGCGTGAGGATCCAGTACCACTCGCGCAGCCTCGCCAGCACGATGGCGAAGACGCCGCTCCAGGCGGCGATCGCGACGGTCGAATTGAGATGCGTGACGGCGAGGAAGAACGCGATCAGCGCGGGCGAGCCGCGCGCCTGCAGCCAATCGGAGACGCGCAGGTCGAGCGCGGCGAGCGAGCTGCGCGCGGTGAGGTTCCATGCGATCGCCAGGAAGAGCCCCCCGGCGAGCGCGAACGCGGTCCAGCCGGCGATGGCCAGCGCGCGCGGCGAGAGGCTGCGCGGATGCGGCTCACGCAGATCCATCCCGCCTCCAGCGGTCGTCCTCGCGCCGGAAGACGTCCTTCGCGGAGCGCACGAATTCCGGGCCGCGCATCGAATACGCCTCGACCTCGATGCGCCCGCGCGTCACCCGGAGCACGTTGAAGGAGTTCGGCTCCGCGCGCGTGCGGTGCGAGGTCGCCGTCCCCGCCTGGACCAGGAGCGCGGACTGCTCGAGGATGCGATGCGCCGCGTGCAGGTGGCCGGCGAGCAGCACATCGAGGCCGCAGCCGGCCAGGCGGTGCAGCGCCATGAAGGGATGATGCGTCACCAGGATCTTGACCACGTCGCGCCCGAGCCGGCACAGCCTTTCTTCCACGCGGGCGAGCTGCGCCTCGCTCACGCGTCCGCCCTTGAACACGAACGAGCGCGCGGTGTTCACGCCGAGCACCGCGATCTCGTCGTCCACGAAGCTCGGCTCGACGTCGCCGGCGATGATGCGCCGGTAACCGCCGAGCGGCGCGAGAAAGCGGGCGAACACGTTGTACAGCGGCACATCGTGGTTGCCCGGCACGACGAACTGCGGGCGCGGCAGCGTGTCGAGATAGGCGCGCGCCTCGCGGAACTGGCGCGCCCGCGCGCGCTGCGTGAGGTCGCCGGAGACCACCACCAGGTCGGGCGCGAGCGCGACCAGCCGCCGGCGCAGGGGCGCGAGGACCGCCGGGTCGACGGCGCCGAAATGCAGGTCGGACAGGTGCGCGAGCGTCCTCAGGGCACGAGCACCTTGAGCGAGCGCGGCCGGATGCGGAACTCGAGCGGCGTCTGCATCGCGCGCACCTCGCCGTCGGTGGCGACGAGCAGGCGCGGGCGGCGGCTCTCGACGTGGAGCGAGCGCGCGCTCGACTCGAGAAAGTCTTCGGCCTGCCGCAGCCGGCCGAAGATCGCGCGCAGCGCGAGGGCAATCAGCCCGCCGGCGCTGCAGCTCCTCGTGGTGTAGACGTTGAGCGTGCCGGCGTCGAGCCGCGCGCGCTTGCCGATATCGAAGCCCTCGAGCTGGTAATCGTTGTTGCCGACGAAGACGAACGGCGCCCGGCACTCGCGCACGCGCCCGTCGAGCTCGAGGCCGAGCTCGAGCAGCGGCGGCCGGTCGAGCACCGCAAGGGTGGCCCAGAGCATCGCCGCCCGCTTGCTGCGCCGCAGGCGCCGGCGCTGGCGCTCGCGCTCGCGCACGATGCCGGGATAGAGACCGAGGCTCGCGTTGTTGAGGAAGCAGCCGCCGTTCACCTCGCCGACGTCCACGAGCGTGGTGCGCCCGCCGGCGATGGCGCGCGCGGCCGCGGCCGGGTCGAGCGGGATGCCGAGGTCGCGGGCGAAATGGTTGAGGGTGCCGACGGGAACGACGCCGAGCGCGGTCTCGGTCCCCCGCACGGCGTCGGCCACGGCGTTTACCGTGCCGTCGCCGCCCGCGGCGACGAGGATCGGCGGCCGCTCCCGAAGCGCCCGCCGGGCGGGCTCGCGCGGATCCTCGCCCGGGCTTAGCTCGGAAATTGCGACATCGAGCCCCGCGTCACGGAACGCCTGTCGCAGGCGAACGGCGTCTGTCGCCGTTCCCGACCCGCGATTCAGGATCAAGGGGACGGTCGTGGAGGAAACGGCACCGGCGGCAAGGTCTCGCAAGCGCCATCGGATCTGCAAGCGCCATGCCGCGTCTCAGTTGCACATCGCCGAAATCTGCGCCGCGGCGTCGCGGACCATCTTCTCGCACGCTTCGCGGTTCTGCTGCTGGCGCGCGCACTGCTTGGCGGGATCCATCTCGGCAGCCTGGGCGCGCATTTTCCTGCACTGCTCGCTGTTCGCGTCGAGGCTGACGGCGCCCTGGCCTTCGCGGCAGGCGCCGAGATGCGTATAGCGGATCTTCGTCTGGTCGGTGCCGCGCGGCCCGGTGCTCTTCACGTCCATCAGCATCGCCTTGCCGTCGCGCTTGATGGTGACGTTGGAGGTGCGCTCCTTGCACACGCTCTCGATCACCGCCTCGTCCGCCGTGTCCTTGAGGAGGCGCTGCTTGCAGCCCGAGTCGGCGCGCTCCTTCTTGGCGGCGGGGTTGTTCTTCATCAGGTTGTCGGTGCAGACCGTCATCACCGGCGGCTTCCCCTTGCCGGCGCCCGGGCCGCCCTCCAGGAACTCGACCTGGTACTGGCCCTTCTGCCCCTGCAAGCCGCGGAAGACCTTCGGCACCGGCATGTCCTGGGCGTAGGCGGACGAAACGAAAGCAGCAACGATGAAGCTGGCGGCGATACGGCTCATGGGGTTCCTCCCTCGAGCCGAACGTTACTCCAATCGCTAGGGCTGCGCCGGGACGTAGCGGCCGCCGTCGACGACGACCTTCATCGCCACCGGCAGCCCGGAAACCGCGGACATCTTGGTGATGTAGCCGCGCGCGCCGGCCTCGAGGCAGGCCTTGATGCGCTCGCGGTCCTCGTTGGAAGACACGACCAGCACCGGCACGTGGGGATACGCCTGACGGAAGCGGTACAGCGCGTCGATCCCCGAGCAGGTGGGCAGCGTGAGGTCGAGGAGCACGAGGTCGAGCGGGTGTCCCGCGGCGATCTGCAGCGCCTCGGGCAGATCCACCGCCATGTGCACGCGCGCGCCGCTGAAGGTCTTGCGCACGGCGGCGGCGTAGACCTGGGTGGTCAGTGCTTGGTCGTCTACGAGCAGGACTTCCATGGTGCGATTCTTGGAGCGAGTATGCCCGGGGGTCGGCGGACGAATTCCTCGCTGACCATCTTTTGCAGTTAGATTAGCCGCGGAGGCGCAAATGCGAACGCGGATCTGCGAGCTGCTCGGGATCGATTATCCGGTCATCCAAGCCGGCATGAGTCTCTTCACTTCGGCCGAGCTCGTCTGCGCGGTGTCGAACGCCGGCGGGCTCGGAAGCCTCGGCTGCTGGCGGCGCGGGGCGGAGGATTTCGAGCGCCAGCTCCTCCGGATCCGAAAGAATACGAAACGGCCTTTCGCGATCAATCACGTCGTGCCGGCGCTCGACGAGGCGGTGTTCGCGATGACCCTCGAAGCGCGCCCGGCGCTGGTGTCGCTCGCGCTCGGCGATCCGGGCGATCTCGTGCAGCGCATCCACGACGCGGGCTGCAAGGCGATGCAGCAGGTGACCACGGTCGCGCAGGCGCGCCAGGCGGCCGAGCGCGGCGTCGACATCATCGTCGCGCAGGGGAGCGACGGCGGCGGCTACATCGGCGCCGTCGGCACGATGGCGCTGGTGCCGCAGGTCGTCGACGCGGTGCGGCCGCTGCCGGTGGTCGCGGCCGGCGGCATCGCCGACGGGCGCGGCGTCGCCGCAGCGCTGATCCTCGGCGCCGAAGGCGTGAACATCGGCACGCGCTTCCTCGCCACCGAGGAGGCGCCGATCGGCGCCGCGTGGAAGCGCGGCATCGTCGACGCCGCCGCCGAGGACGCGATCCGCGTCGACGTGGTGAACGACATCATGCCGAACCCCGGCGCGATGGGTTACGGCACGGTGCTGCGCGCGCTGCGCTCGCCCTTCATCGAGACCTGGGGAGAGCGCCGCGAGGAAGCGCGGCGGCAGGCCGAGCGCCTGCTCGGCGAGCTCGTCGCGCTCACCCGGCAGGGAAAGATCGGCGATGCGCTTCCCGCCGCCGGCCAGAGCGCCGGCATGGTGCGCGATATCCGTCGCGCGGGAGATGTCGTGCGCAGCCTCGTCGAGGAGGCGCGCGCCGCGCTTACTGCGGCTGGATCCCGAGGTCCTTAGCGATCTTGCCGAGGGCGAAGCTTCATTTCGCCCGCTCCCAGACCAGCACGTGCACGAGCTGCGCGCCCTGCTGGAGGATCGGCGGCGTGCTCAGCTTGATCTTGCCCGCCGACATCTCGACGAAGCGCTTCTGCGCGCTGCCGGTCCAATTGGGGTACGAGCTGGTGTCGAGCTGGTGGGTGACGAAGCGCTCCTGCTCGTTCACCTCGTAGCGGCCGCAGTAGCCGATGAAGGTCTCGAAGGCGCTCGACTTCTCGTTGACGGTGCTCACCGAGACGTCCGGGCTCGGGAATTTCGGCCGGTTCGCGGCCATGATGTTGACGCACATGTACCCGTCGGGGCTGTAGGTGATGATGCCGGTCGCGCCGCCCTTGGCCATCGGCGCCGTGGATTCGACCCCGCCCGAGACCACGTTCCAGGAAACGAGCTTCCAGCTGCCGACCATCTGCGACTTCAGCGATTGCGCCAGTGCACTTGCGGGTAGAACAACGAAAAGCAGCGACAGGATTACCTTACGCATGGGCCCCTCCCCTTGTAGGCCGGGGCAGTTTACCCCTCTCCCTTCTTGTTTCGAAAGGGTCGCCCTGCTGACACATTTTGCGGGCGCGGGCCGTGCGAAACTTCGCCTCCCGCACCGACCGGAGCCTCGTATGTCCCGCTTTTTGTACGTTTTTCTGGTAGCCGCCAACCTCGCCTTCGCGCAAGCGCAGAAGGCGCCGGCCCCCGCCTACGAGCCGTCGGTCGGCCAGGAAGGCAAGGACGTCGTCTGGGTGCCGACGCCGCAGGTCGTGGTCGACAGGATGCTCGACATGGCCAAGGTGACCGCGGCCGACTACGTGATCGACCTCGGCTCCGGCGACGGCCGTACCGTCATCACCGCGGCGAAGCGCGGCGCACGCGCGCTCGGCATCGAGTACAACCCGGACATGGTCGAGCTTTCGAAGCGCAACGCGCAGAAGGAAGGCGTCGCGAGCCGCGCCCGGTTCGAGAAGGCCGACCTCTTCGAGAGCGATTTCTCGCAGGCCACCGTGATCACCATGTTCCTGCTGCCCGAGATCAACCTCAGGCTGCGGCCGAAGATCCTGGGGCTCAAGCCCGGCACGCGCATCGTCTCGAACACCTTCACCATGGGCGAGTGGCAGCCCGACCAGAAGGCGGAGCTCTCGCAGAAGGAAGGCTGCCGCGAGTCGTGGTGCACGGCGCTCCTCTGGATCGTGCCCGCCAAGGTGGCCGGCACGCACAAGCTGCCGAACGGCGAGGTCACGCTCAAGCAGGACTTCCAGATGCTCTCCGGCTTCGTCAAGACCGAGGGCAAGAACTTCGCGCTCAAGGGCAAGGTGAACGGCGAGGAAGTCACCTTCACCGCCGGCGGCCGCGAGTACCGCGGCAAGATGA
>Ga0070704_100002665_pt1 | contig 10083 bp, 9 predicted proteins | sample KBSK5252metaG_FD_65467 | JGI IMG/M metagenome (GOLD analysis project Ga0070704, IMG submission 65467) | Corn, switchgrass and miscanthus rhizosphere microbial communities from Kellogg Biological Station, Michigan, USA - KBS K5-25-2 metaG | ecosystem: Host-associated > Plants > Roots >... | reverse complement strand
GCAGCGCACCTGGAGCGAGACCACCTGGCGCATGCAGGCGCTGCGCGACAACCCCGATTGCGCGCGCGAGGAATACGACCGCATTATCGAGCCGAGCGACCCGGGCCTTTCGGTTTCGTTGAGGTTCAAGCTTTCTGCGCCTTCGGTTTCAACCGGGGCACGGCCGCGCGTCGCCATCCTCCGAGAACAAGGAGTGAACGGCCAGGTCGAGATGGCGGCTGCGTTCGACCGCGCGGGATTCGAGGCGCTCGACGTGCACATGACCGACCTGATCGCCGGGCGCGCGAGCCTCGCGGGGTTCAAGGGAATCATCGCCGGCGGCGGGTTTTCCTACGGCGACGTGCTGGGCGGCGGGCAGGGCTGGGCGAAGACGATCCTCTTCAATGCCCGCGCGCGAACCGAGTTCGAGCGCTTCTTCGCGCGCAGCGATACCTTCGCCTTTGGTGCCTGCAACGGCTGCCAGATGATGGGCGCGCTGCGCGAGCTCGTCCCCGGCGCCGCCGGCTGGCCGCTTTTCGTGCGCAACCGCTCCGAGCAGTTCGAGGCGCGCCTCGTGATGGTCGAGATCGTCGACAGTCCCTCGATCCTGTTCGCCGGCATGGCGGGAAGCCGGATCCCGATCGTGACCGCGCACGGCGAGGGCCGGCCCGACATCGACAATCCCTCGATCGTGTGCATGAGATACGTGGACAATCGCGGCCAGCCCGCGCAGTCGTATCCCTACAACCCGAGCGGCGCGCCCGCCGGCATCACCGGCCTCACCACGCCCGACGGGCGCTTCACCATCGTGATGCCGCACCCCGAGCGCGTGTTCCGCAACGTCCAGATGTCGTGGTCGCCGCCGGGCGCCGGCGAGGACTCGCCGTGGATGCAGCTCTTCTACAACGCGCGGCGGTGGGTCGGCTGAAGAAGAGGCAGGTGGTCGTGGTCGGCGCCGGCATCGCCGGGCTCGCCGCGGCGCGCGCGCTCGCCGCGCGCGGGGTCAAGGTGCAGGTGCTCGAGGCGCGCGAGCGCGTCGGCGGGCGCGTCTGGACGGTGGACCGGCTCGACCTCGGCGCGCAGTGGATCCACAGCACCGAAGGCAATCCGGTCACCGGCCTTTGCCGCGATCTCGGCATCCCGATTCTCTACGTCGGCGGCGATGCGACCTATCTCGGCGGATGGGAGCACCTTCATCTGCTCGACACGAACGGCAGGCGCGTGTCGGCCGCCGGCAAGACGCGCAGCATCGCGGTGGCCGACGCCGTGCGCGAGGAGTTCGAGCGCTGGCGCAGCGCGCGGCATCCGCGCACGAGCGATCTGCCGGCGACCGCGGCATTCGCGCGCGTGATGCGGCGCCACGGCCTCGAGCCGTCGAGGGCGCGCGAAGCGGCATGGCACATGCGCATTTGCACCCGCGACGACTGGGCGGGCTATCGCGACACCCTCTCGGCGCTTTACTGGGAGGAGGGCTACCAGGTCTACGGCTATGGCGACAGCGCCTTCCCGGAGGGCTTTGGCGTGCTCGCGGAGCGCCTGGCCGAGGGCCTGTCGATCCGGTTGAACGCACGGGTCAAGGAAATTGCCCACAGCCCGCGCGGCGTCTGCGTACGGACGCAGGATGAGGAGCTGCGCGCCGACGCGGCGATCGTCACGCTGCCGCTCGGCGTGCTCAAGTCGGACGCGGTGCGCTTCAGCCCGGCGCTGCCGCGCGCGAAGCGCGAAGCGATCCGCCGGCTGGGCGTCGGCTGCCTCGCCAAGCTCGCGCTCTTCTACGACGAGCCCTTCTGGCCGCGCGAGCCGTACGTCTTCGGCATGATCGACGGCGCCAACGCGATGGCGCCGACGCTGCTGGTGAACCTGTGGGTGACGCACCGCCTGCCGTGCCTGGTGTTCGTGGTCGGCGGCGAGCTCGGCGAGGAGCTCGAGCGCTGGCCCACCGAGAAGGCGGTGCAGTGGGGACACGATGCGCTGCGCCGGATGTTCGGCCGCGCGCCGCAGCCGGTCAGGGCCACGCGCACCGGCTGGATGGCCGACCCGTTCGCGCTCGGCGCCTACTCGCACGTGCCGGTCGGCGCGAAGCCCGCGGATTTCGACGCGCTGGGCGCGCCCGTCGGAGACCGCCTGCTCTTCGCCGGCGAGGCGACGTGCCGCCAGCACTGGGGATGCGTCCACGGCGCCTACGTCTCCGGACTGCGAGAGGCGGCGCGCTTCCTCGACGATCCCTCGGTGCTGCCGCCGCTGCGCATCACCGAGGACCGGCGCTGGCGCGACATGATGATGCGCGCCGCGCGCTTCTTCCAGACTCGCGCCCGCGCCGCCGACCGCGTCGAGACCATGCGGCGCGTGGCGCTCCTCAAGAAGAGCGAGGTCTTCGCGGGAATCGAAGACCGCGAGCTGTCGCTGCTCGCCACCATGTTCGAGCGCCGCGCGCTCGACCCGGGCGAGACGTTGTGCAAGGCCGGCGACCAGGCAGCCGAGGTGTACGTCGTGGCCAAGGGACGCGTCGGCGTGCGCAACAGCAAGAGCGCATCCACGCTCGCGACGGCGGGGCCGGGATCGGTGATCGGCGAGTACGGCCTGGTGACGCCCGATGCGCGCCGCACCGCCACGCTTTACGCGATCGGCCCGTCCGAGGTGCTGACGCTCGATTATCCGCGCTTCCGGCAGTTCGTCCTCGCGTTCCCGCAATGCGCCCTGGCGATGCTCGGCGTGACTGTGGAACGGCTGCAGCGAGAGAGGGCGCGCACAGTAAACTAGGCCCATGCAGGACGTCCTGATCGTCGGCGCCGGCATCGGCGGCCTGACGCTGGCGCTGGAGCTGCATCGTCGCCGCATTCCTTGCCGCCTCTTCGAATCGGCGCCGGAGATCAAGGCGGTCGGGGTCGGCATCAACCTGCTGCCTCACGCGACCGAGGTGCTGGGCAGCCTTGGTCTCGAGCCCGCCCTGGCGCGCGTCGGGGTGGAAACGGCGGAGAGCGTGTTCTTCAACCGCTTCGGCCAGCTCATCTACCAGGAGCCGCTCGGCAGGCGCGCGGGGTACGCCTGGCCGCAGTTCTCGATCCATCGCGCCGACCTGCAGTCGGTTCTGCTGGAAGCGGTGAGCGCCCGGCTCGGGAAGGAGCGGTTGCATCTCGGCTCGCACTGCGTCGGCTTCGAGCAGGACGCGGACCAGGTTCGGCTCTTGTTCAAGGACAAACCCGCGGCGCAGGGCGAGCTCGCCGTGGGCTGCGACGGGATTCACTCGGTGATCCGCAAGCAGCTCTATCCCGGCGAGGGCGAGCCGCGGTACAGCGGCGTGAACATGTGGCGCGGCGTCACGCGCTGGAAGCCGATCCTGTCGGGCGCGAGCATGCTGCGCGCCGGCTGGCTCGCCACCGGGAAGCTGGTGCACTACCCGATCCGCAATCGCATCGATGCCGAAGGGCGCCAGCTCGTGAACTGGCTCTGGGAGATCGAGACGCCGCAGTACCAGCGCTGGGACTGGAACCGGCCGGCGCGCGTCGAGGACTTCATCGCCGGCGCCGAGCGCTGGCGCTTCGGCTGGCTCGACGTTCCGGCGTTCCTGCGCGCCGCGGAGCTGGTGCTCGAGTACCCGATGGTCGACAAGGACCCGCTGCCCGCATGGAGCTACGGCCGCGTCACGCTCCTCGGCGATGCCGCGCACCCGATGGTGCCGCGCGGCTCGAACGGCGCCGGGCAGGCGATCCTCGACGCGCGGGCACTGGCCGGGTGTCTGCTCGAGGCAAACGATTCTCTGAAAAGATATGAGGCGCTGCGACTCGGGCCGACCTCGAACGTGGTGCTGGAAAACCGGCGCAATCCGCCCGACGCCATCCTGCGCGAGGTCTACGAGCGCACCGGGGACCAGCCCTTCGAGCGCATCGAGGCGGTGATCAGCGCGCAGGAGCTCGCCGCGCTCTCGGACCGGTACAAGCAGGTCGCGGGCTACCCTCGATGAGCTTCCTGCACCGGTTGTTTCCGGCCGGCCATTTCGTCATCAGCGTGCTGTTCCTCGCCGCGGGCGCCGCGCTGATCGTTCTCGCGGCGTTGCAGCTCTGGCAGGGTATCCAGCTCTTCGAGGCGGCGGCGCTCAATCAGCGCCTGAACGCGGTGCTGGAAAGCATCGCCGTGCTCACGGTGGCGGTCGCGGCGCTCGAGCTCGGGCAGACGATCCTCGAGGAGGAGGTGCATCGCCAGGCGCAGATGAGCGCGCCCACGCGCGTGCGCCGTTTCCTCTCGCGCTTCATGGTCGTGCTGGTGGTCGCGCTCTCGCTCGAGACCATGGTGCTCGTGTTCCGCGTCAGCCAGGAGGCGCCGGAACAGCTGCCCTACGTCGCCTCGGTCGGAGTCGCGGCGGCGCTGCTGCTGGTCGCCTGGGGCGTGTTCATCCGCCTGAACCGCAGCGCCGAGGAGCTCGAGCCGGAGGCGATGCAGGCGGCGAAGAAGGAAGACCGCAAGATCGAGAAATCGGCGAAAGGAGAAGCCAAGCCATGAAGCTCCTCGTCTTCTGCGCCGTGCTGGGCGCGGTGGTAACGATCGGCGACGCTGCGGCGCGGCCGTTTCGCTGGACCTCGCAGGGCGACCCGCAGACGAGCGACCCGCACTCGCAGAACGAGGGCCTCACCAACCTCTTCGCGCAGCAGGTGCACGACACGCTGGTGAAGCGCGACAAGCAGCTCGCCATCGTGCCGGGCGCGGCCGTGTCCTGGACCCGGCTGAACGACACCACCTGGCGCTTCCAGCTGCGCCCGGGCGTGAAGTTCCACGACGGCACGCCGTTCACTGCCGACGACGTGGTGTTCTCGCTCGAGCGCGCCCAGCACCCGAATTCGCAGCTGCGCCAGTACGCGAACCTGATGGGCAAGGCTCGCAAGATCGACGATTACACGGTCGAGCTCGTGCAGCCGGCGCCCAACCCGATCCTGCTGCAGCATGCGACCCTCATTTTCCTCATGAGCAAGTCGTGGGCGGCCAAGCACCGGGTCGAGACGCCGCTCGACTTCAAGAGCGGGCAGGACAGTTACGCCGCGCGCCACGCGAACGGCACCGGCCCGTGGATCCTGGTTTCGCGCGAGCCCGACGTGAAGACGGTGCTGCGCCGCAATCCCGGCTGGTGGGACAAGCACGAAGGCAACGTGACGGAGATTACCTACCGCCCGATCCAGTCCGACGCGACGCGCACCGCGGCGCTGCTCTCCGGGCAAGTGGATTTCGTCCTCGACCCGCCGCCGCAGGACATCGCGCGCATCAAGGCGAACCGCGAGCTCAAGGTGATCGAAGGGACGGAGAACCGGGTGGTGTTCTTCGGCTTCGACCAGTACCGCGACGAGCTCCTGTACTCCAACGTGAAGGGGAGGAACCCGTTCAAGGACAAACGCGTGCGGCAGGCGGTATACCACGCGATCGATATCGAGGCGCTGCGCACGAAGACGATGCGCGGCCTTTCCGCGCCCACCGGCGGCATCACGCCCTCGATCCTCGCCTCCAATCCCGACGCGGAACGGCGCTTGCCGTACGACCCCGGGCAGGCACGACGCCTGCTCGCAGGGGCTGGTTATCCCAATGGATTCGAAGTCGGCATGCACTGTCCCAATAACCGCTACATCAACGACGAGGAAATCTGCGCGGCGGTGGGCGCCATGCTTGCGCGCGTCGGCATCCAGGTGAAGCTCGCCACGCAGCCGCGCGCCACGTATTTCCCGCGCCTGGAGAAGTACGACACGAGCTTCTACCTGCTGGGCTGGGGCGGCGCGATCACGGATGCGCAGACCACGCTATCGCCGGTGCTGCGCTCCTACGATCCCGCGACCGGCCAGGGGAGCTACAACTACGGGCGCTACTCGAATCCCAAGCTCGATGCGCTGATCGACGCCGCCGCCAAGGAAATGAATGCCGACAAGCGCGGCCAGCTGATCCGGCAGGCGCTCGCCGAGCACCACGAGAACGTGTACCACGTCCCCCTGCACCGCCAGATGATCCCGTGGGCGATGCGCGCCGGCGTCAGCGTCGTGCATCGCGCCGACAACTGGATCCTGGGGGAATGGGTCACGATCGCCGATCCCAACAACCAGACGAAGAGCTCCCCATGACCATCACACGCCACGATCCCACCAGCATCCTGTCCAACGCGGTCCAGCACGGCGACACGGTGTACCTCGCCGGGGTCGTCGCCAAGAACCTGGACCAGGACGTGAAAGGCCAGGCCAAGCAGGTCCTCGACGAGATCGACCGGCTGCTCGCGAAGTGCGGCTCGGGCAAGTCCAAGGTGCTGTCGGCGACCATCTGGGTCACCGACATCCGCAATCGTGCGCCGATGAACGAAGTCTGGAGCGCGTGGGTGGACGCCAAGAACCTGCCGGCGCGCGCCTGCGTCGAGGCCAAGCTCGCCGACCCCCGGGCGCTGGTCGAAATCATGGTGGTGGCGGCGCGCTAGCGTTGCATATTCCCTCTCGGACTCGGCGGTGACGCGCCTACCATCGGTTTCGCGCCATGATCGTCAGCATTCGCGACATCCAGGCCTGGTGCGTCTGGTGCGGGGCCAGCGAGTTCGACCCGCTGACCCCCGGACCGCTGCGCCTCGCGACCGACCTCAAGTGCAACGCGTGCGGCGCGAGGTATACCTACCTCCAGCTCCTGGACCAGATCGGCGAAGAGGCCATCCGCCGCGCCAACAAGGCGATGGATGAGCTGAAGAAGCCGCGCAAGTAGGTTTTTCAAATCCTGAACTTCTCCCGATAGCGGCGCCGGGCGCGCTCGCTTATCTTGGTGTCGCACGTCAAGGGGGGCGGCGATGGAGGCGGTTACGGTGCTCGTGATCGAGGAGGGCGCGGAGGCGGCGCTGGTGTGCGCGGCGCTCGCGAAGCAGCCCGACGTCCGGGTGCTCGACGCACCCGACGTGCGCCGCGCGCTCAAGCGCCTCGACGAGGGCCCGGGCCGCGTGGCGGTCGCGATCATCGGCGCCGCCGCGCTCGCCAGATCGGACGAGGTCGTCAAGAAGCTCGGAACCCGCGGCATCCCCGTGGTCGGCGTGGCCTCCGGGCTGGCGCCCGCGGATCGGCAACGCGCCCTCGAAGCCGGCGTGAAGGAAGTGCACGACCGGCCCGCCAAGTGGCAGCCCTATTCGGAGCTCATCGGCACCCTCGTGTCGCGCTTCACGCTGCCGAATTAGTCAGAAACTGCCAATTCGGTCATACACTGTAGCGGCGTGACCTTTTGGGTTGCCGCCGGGGGGCGGCAGCCGCAACCTGCCTGGCAGGAGAAACCCATGCGCCCCATCGCGCTTGCAGGCAGCTGGCTACAGATCGTCGCGACGCTCGTGCTGTTTCTCGCCGTGGTGTTGCGCGCCGGCGGGCCGGCCACGCCGTTCAAGTCTCACGACGTGTCGGTGCCCGAAGCGATCTCGCTCATCGAGTCCGGCGCGCTCGTCATCGACGTGCGCTACTCGCCCACGGCGCACCTGCCGGGCGCGTTGATGATTCCGATGGAAGTGCTCGCGGCGCGCCTGCAGCAGCTCGAAATCGACAGGACGCAGCCGATCGTCGTCTACTGCGGCAACGGCACCGCGCGCGGCCCGGAAGCCACGCACATCCTCTCGCAGGCCGGGTTCACGAACGTCGTCAACCTCGGCGCGGGCATCGAAGGCTGGCGCTCGGCCGGGCTGCCGACCGTCACCGGCTAGCTACTCGAACAGGCTCACCACCGCGTCGAGCCCGCTCCAGTTGAGCGCGCACGTCGCCTGCGCGCGCACCACGGGCTTCGCGCGGAAGGCGACCGAAACCCCGGCTGCGGCCATCATCTTCAGATCGTTGGCCCCGTCGCCGATGGCGACGCTTTCGTTTCTGCCTGCCTTGAGCTGAGACAACACCTGCCGGAATTTCGCCGCCTTGGCATCGGCATCGACGATCTCGCCGATGAGCGCGCCGGTGAGCCTGCCGCCTTTCACTTCGAGGACGTTCGAGATCGTGTGATCGAGGCCGAGGCGCGCCTTGAGGCGCTCGGTGAAGAAGGTGAAGCCGCCGGAGACCAGCAGGATCTGCACGCGATGCTTCTTGCACGCGGCGATCAGCGCTTGCGCGCCCGGGGTGAGCTTGAGCCGTTCCTCGTAGACCCGAGTCAAAGAGCCCTCGGCGAGACCCGCCAAGGCCGACACCCGGCGCCGCAGGCTTTCCGGGTAGGCGATCTCGCCGCGCATGGCCTGCGCGGTGATCGCCGCGATTTCCGCTCTCTTGCCCGCGAGCTCGCCGAGCTCGTCGATGCACTCGATGGTGATGAGCGTCGAGTCCATGTCCATCGCGAGGAGCCTGAGATCCGCGAAGCGGCGGCCTTCCGGGATGAACGCGTGGTCGATGCGTCTTGCCTCGCACCACTTGCCGACGGCGTCGCTCCGGGTGGCGTTCCTGGCCCGATAACAACGGTCGTGCACGCGCTCGAGACCAGCCGCTCCCGCGAGGCGCGCGGCTTCTTCCGCGTCTTTCTCCTGCAGGCCGGGGCTCTGGAGGACGAGGTTCAACTAGGCGGCGAGCTGCTGGAGGATGTCCTTCACCGCCTGGGCGCGCTCCTGCCACGCCGGGAGCTTCGCCTCGACGCGCAGCTTCTCGGGCCCGGCGAGGCGGGCGCTGCGGCCCTTCCTGCGGATGAAGTCGATCACCTTGGCGCCGTCGAGCGGCGGGTTCTTCACGAACTGCAGCTGCACCGCCTCGTGCGTGGCGTCGACGCGGGCCACGCCGAGCGCACGCGCGGCGATGCGCACGCCGTGGCACTCGATCAGCGCGCGCGCCGCCTCGGGCAGCTCGCCGAAGCGGTCGACGAGCTCCTCGCGCAGGAAATCGAGCTGCTCGCGGGTGTCGGCGTCGGCGAGGCGCTTGTAGAGCGAGAGGCGCTCCTGCACGTCGCTGCAGTACGTCGCGGGGAGCAGCGCCGGCACGTGGAGGTTCACCTCGGTGGCGATATCGGCATCGGGTTCCAGTGATCTTCCTGCCTTCAGGGCGCGCACTGCTCGATCGAGCATCCGCGCATAGAGCGAGAAGCCGACTTCCTGCATCTCGCCGGACTGCTCCTCGCCGAGGATCTCGCCCGCGCCGCGGATCTCGAGGTCGTGCATCGCGAGGTAGAAGCCGGAGCCGAGCTCCTCCATCATCTGGATCGCCTCGAGCCGCTTCTTCGCCTGCGCGCCCAGGGCATCTTCCGGCGGCGTCAGCAGGTAGGCATAGGCCTGGTGGTGCGAGCGCCCGACGCGGCCGCGCAGCTGGTGGAGCTGGGCGAGGCCGAAGCGGTCGGCGCGGTGGATCACGATGGTGTTCGCGGTCGGGATGTCGATCCCGGTCTCGATGATGGTCGAGCAGAGCAGCACGTTGAAGCGCTGCGCGGTGAAGTCGCGCATCACGCGCTCGAGATCGCGCTCGCGCATCTGGCCATGGGCGACCGCAATCCGCGCTTCAGGGAGGAGGCGGCCGAGTCTTTCCTTCATCCTGTCGATGGTGTCGACCTCGTTGTGCAGGAAGTAGACCTGGCCGCCGCGGCGCAGCTCGCGCATCACCGCCTCGCGGATCAGGCCCTCGGACCAGGGCGCGACGAAGGTCTTGATCGCGAGCCGCTTTTCCGGCGCCGTGGCGATGACCGAAAAATCGCGGATGCCTTCGAGGGACATGGCGAGCGTGCGCGGGATCGGCGTCGCGGTGAGCGTCAGCACGTCGACCTCGGCGCGCAGCTTCTTCAGCGCTTCCTTCTGCCGCACGCCGAAGCGGTGCTCCTCGTCGATGATCACCAGCCCCAGGCGCTTGAGCTTGACGTCCTTCGACAGCAGCTTGTGCGTGCCGATGACGATGTCGACCTCGCCCGACTCCAGCTTGCGCACAATGTCAGAAGACTCTTTTGAACTTCTAAATCTTGACAGCTCCGCGATCCTCACCGGCCACTCGGCGAAGCGGTCGGAGAAGGTCTGGAAATGCTGCTCGGCGAGCAGCGTGGTCGGGGTGAGGATCACCACCTGCTTGTCGTCGGCCACCGCGGCGAATGCGGCGCGCAGCGCGACCTCGGTCTTGCCGAAGCCGACGTCGCCGCACACCAGGCGGTCCATCGGCTTGCCGGCGGCCATGTCGGCGA
>Ga0070704_100002661_pt1 | contig 10086 bp, 4 predicted proteins | sample KBSK5252metaG_FD_65467 | JGI IMG/M metagenome (GOLD analysis project Ga0070704, IMG submission 65467) | Corn, switchgrass and miscanthus rhizosphere microbial communities from Kellogg Biological Station, Michigan, USA - KBS K5-25-2 metaG | ecosystem: Host-associated > Plants > Roots >... | reverse complement strand
CCGCGAGCATCATGAGGATCTCGCCGGAGTAGGGGAGCGGCCGCAGGGCCAGGGCGCGGGCCATCAGGTGGCGCTCGAGCGGGCCGTCCGCCTCGGTCACCGGGCGATCGAGGGCGCGCACGCCGACACCCAGGATGCCGGCCGCCTGCAGGCCCCAGCCGAGGAGTCTCGAGGCGCCGCACGCCTCGGCCCGGCGTTCCAGGAGGCCCCAGTCCAGGACCCCGCGCCTGTGGAACACGAAATGGGACAGGTCGGCGATCCGGATGAGCCGGTCGAAGGAATGCTTTATCAGATGAATAGCCAGAAGGAGCAGCGTGTCCTCCGGCTGGAGACTCAGCGCGGGCGCGCCGGCGATCTGGCCGCGAGTGGCCCGCGCCACGAGGTCCGATGCCGGGAGGCGAAATGCCTCCTGGCGCGTGGGGCGACGGCGGGCGCCGAGCGGATCGGTGTGCAGGTCGAGAAAAACGCCCCCGCGCCGGAAGAGCGTGCGGGACTGCTCCACGAAATTCAGCTTCTCGAGGGCGGCGCGCGCCCCGGCTTCGTCTTCCGGAAGGACCAGCAGGTCGTGATCCTCGAACGGACGGAGCGACGGGTCGCCGTAGACCGTCTCGACGGTCTCGACGCCGCGCATCACCACGACCGGGATGCCGTCGCGGCCCAGGGCCTCGAGGACCTCCGCCAGCGCGAGCGCCTGCGAGAGGGTCGCTGCGGCGAACCGCTGGGAGCGCCGCTTGAGGGCCGAGCGCAGCCACGGATCGATCTCGCGCTGCGGCAGCCGTCCCACCGCCCGGTGCGCCAGGCCGTCGATCCGGTGGAAGGCGATCCGGTCGAGCAGCGCCGTCATCCCCGCCGGCCGGAGCGCCCCGAGCGCCTCGAGAAGGCTGTCGTCCTGCGGCATGGGAGATGCCAGAAGCCCGAGGACCCCGGCCGAAGGGGCCACCGACCCCTCCACGACCCGCATTCCCGCTGACGTCGCCGCGCTGAACACCAGACGCTCCGCTTCCCGCCCGGACGGTCCCCCGGCGGCTGTCGTCGGGCGGGCCTCGTTCTCCCAGGCGGAGCGAATATAGGTTCCGTGCGCGGGGCCGCAAGTTCTCAGCCTGCCGCCGTTTGCGGGTTACGAAAGTGCAATGCACCCGGCCGCATGTCGCGTCGGGCGGGGGACGATCCTGCTAGAATGACCGCCCGTCACGGACACGCGAAAAGGAGCGCCGGCCATGCAGGGGGAGTACCGCGGGCGGTTCGACGAGATCGAGCGCAAGTGGCAGGACCACTGGCGCCGGGAGGACGCCTTCGGCGCGGGCGCCCGGCCCCGCGGGCCGAAGTTCTACTGCCTCGAGATGCTGCCGTATCCCTCGGGACGGCTGCACATGGGGCACGTCCGGAACTATTCGATCGGCGACGCGGTGGCCCGCTTCCAGCGCATGCGCGGGCGGGACGTCCTGCATCCCATGGGGTGGGACTCGTTCGGATTGCCCGCCGAGAACGCGGCCATCAAGCACGGCACCCACCCGGCCCGCTGGACCAACGAGAACATCGCCCACATGGGGCAGCAGCTCCGGCGGCTTGGACTGGCGTACGACTGGAGCCGCGAGATCGCCGCCCACCGGCCGGACTACTACCGCTGGAACCAGTGGTTCTTCCTGAAGATGCTGGAGCGCGGCCTGGCCTACAAGAGCCGGCGCTGGGTGAACTGGTGCGGCTCCTGCCAGACGGTCCTGGCGAACGAGCAGGTGGAAGGAGGACGCTGCTGGCGCTGCGAATCGGTGGTGGGACGCACCGAGCTGGACCAGTGGTTCCTGAAGACCACCGCCTACGCCGAGGAGCTGGATCGGGAGCTCGACGCCCTGACCGGCTGGCCGGAGCGCGTGCGCACCATGCAGCGCCACTGGATCGGCCGAAGCGAGGGGGCGGTGGTCCGCTTCGCGGTCGTCGACCCCGGGGCGGAGACCGCGGACGGGACCCTCGAGATCTTCACCACCCGCCTCGACACGATCTTCGGCGCGACCTTCTGCGTCGTCGCCCCGCGGCACCCGGTCCTGGGGCGCATCCCCGAAGGAAGTCCGGCACGTCGCGGCCTGGATGAATTCCTGCGCCGCATCGACTCCCGCGACCTGACCCGGGCCCGGATGGAGCCGGAGGAGAAGGAGGGGATCGACACGGGGCTGCGCGCGCGCAATCCGTACAACGGCGACCTCTTGCCGGTGTGGACCGCCAACTTCGTCCTCATGGAGTACGGCACCGGGGCGATCATGGCGGTGCCGGCGCACGACGAGCGCGACTTCGAGTTCGCGACGAAATACGGCCTGCCGATTCGCACCGTCGTCGTCCCGGACGGCGGGGCCGCGGAGGCCGCCGGGCCCGCGGCCGCGATGGTGGAGGATGGAAAGCTGGTCACGTCCGGAGCGTACTCCGGCCAGGATTCGGCGACCGCCCGCCGATCGATGCTCAAGGCGGGGGAGGCCGGCGGCTTCGCGCGCGGCACCCTGCAGTACCGGCTGCTCGACTGGGGCATCTCCAGGCAGCGCTATTGGGGGACGCCGATCCCGATCATCGAATGCGCGCGCTGCGGCACGGTACCGGTTCCGGAGGCCGATCTCCCGGTCCTGCTTCCGGAGGACGTCCCGCTGACGGGGGAGGGGGGATCCCCTCTGGCCCGTGTCCCCTCGTTCGTGAACGCCCCGTGCCCGCGCTGCGGCGGCCCCGGGCGGCGCGAGACAGATACCATGGACACCTTCGTCGATTCGGCCTGGTACTTCTACCGCTACGTCGATCCGCGCAACGAGAAGGGGCCGTTCGACCCGGACATCGCCGCGGCGTGGTTCCCCATCGATCTGTACGTCGGGGGGATCACGCACGCCACCATGCACCTGATCTACTGCCACTTCTTCACCAAGGTGCTGCGCGACCTGGGCCTCACCCGCGAGTCGGAGCCGGTGAAGAACCTGCTCTGCCAGGGGATGGTGCTCAAGGGGGGGACGGCGATGTCCAAGTCGAAGGGAAACATCGTCGATCCGGACGAGATGGTGCGCCGGTACGGCGCCGATACCACCCGCCTGTTCACGCTGTTCGCCGCCCCGCCCGAGAAGGACCTGGAGTGGAACGAGCAGGGGGTCGAGGGGTGCTTCCGGTTCCTGGAGCGGATCTGGCGCCTGCTCGAGCCGCGCGCCGCGGTCCTCGCCGCCGCCCCCCTGCCCGGCGACACGGACGGTGCCGACGACCCGCGCCGCGCCGCGCTCCGCCGCCGCATCCATCGCACCATCGAGCGGGTCACGATCGACATCGACAAGCGGCTGCACCTGAACACGCCCGTCGCCGCCCTGATGGAGCTGCTGAACGATCTGCAGGACTTCTGCCGGGAGGCGACCGATCCCGATCTGCCGATCATCAAGGAGGCCGGGCTGGCGATGGCCCTTCTCCTGCAGCCCTTCGCGCCGCACATCTCGGAAGAGCTGTGGCAGGGGCTGGGCGGCCAGGGGAGCGCCGCCCGGCAGGCGTGGCCGGTGCCCGCCGCGCGCTGGCTCAAAGAGGACGAGGTGGAGATCGTCGTGCAGGTGAACGGCCGGGTGCGCGGCCGCCTCCTGGCCCCCCCCTCCCTGTCCGAGTCCGAGGCTGTGGCGCAGGCCAAGACCGACGCCAAGGTCGCCCCCCACCTGGAGGGGCGTGCCATCCGCAAGATCGTCTTTCTGCCAGGGCGCCTGCTGAACATCGTCGTCGGCTGAGGCGGCCGCCGGCCTCCCGAAAATGGCCTTGCAACATACCGGGGAGGGGGGTAGTCTTCCGGGCAAGAGCCGATCTGCGTTTGGCCATGCGGGAGTAGCTGGTGACATGCCGTCCATTTTCCGGTCGAAACACCGACTGATCCTCGCGTTCCTGCTGGGCGCGCTGACGGCCTCTCCCGCCCTGGCGCAGACCACCGGCTTCCTGCACGGCCGCGTCATCAGCGAGAAGGGGGAGCCCCTCCCCGGGGTCGTCATCCTGGTCGAAAGCGCCGGAAGGGGAGTCGGGGGCAGGGGATCGGTGACCGACAAGTCGGGGGCCTTCCAGGTGGCGGGCCTGCCGCCGGCGCGCGACTACACCGTCCGCGCCAGCCTCCCGGGGTCCGCCACCACCACCATGTCCGACGTTGCCGTGTCGGCCGGGGAAGTCACCACGGTCCGTCTCACCCTGGTCCCCGAGACCGCCGTCCGGGAGCGGATGGAGGTCCGCGCCACGCCAGGCGTGGTCGACCTCGCCCAGACGACCACCCAGACGAACATCTCCGCGGAATTCATCGACGCCCTGCCGCTGTTCGGCAGGAACTACCAGGAGGTCCTGACGCTGGCGCCCGGTGTGAGCGACGTCGACGGGGACGGCAACCCGAACATCCACGGGGCCCGCGACACCGACATGATCACTCTGGTGGACGGCGTGAGCACCACCGACCCGCTGACCGGGAAGTCGGGGGCCCAGATGAACCTCGAATCGATCCAGGAGATCGAGATCAAGACTTCGGGGGCCACGGCGGAGTTCAGCCGGGCCCAGGGGGGGTTCGCGAACATCATCACCAAGTCGGGGGGGAACGAGTTCGAGGCGGCCTTCAAGTTCTTCTGGCGCGGGTCGCTGCTGGACGGAGATGGCGCCGGGCTCGACGACCCGCGGCTGCACGCGGGGATTGGCGAGGTCGGTCTCAGGGAACTCCGGTTCAACGACTACCTCCCGTTCCTCTCGATCGGCGGGCCGCTGGTCAAGGATCGCGCCTGGTTCTTCGTGACCAGCGAGTACATCCAGAAGCAGGATCCGGTCAATGCCCTCAGCTCCTCCTTCGTTCGCGAGCTGCATGAGTTCCGCCAGTTCGTCAAGCTCACCTGGCAGGCGAGCACGACGCAGCGCCTCGCCCTGTCGTTGAACTACGACCCGCAGGAGTTTCTCAACGAGGGGCTCAACGGCTTCACGCGCCAGGAGACCGGCTACTCGACCAAGGCGGGGGGGACCGTCCTGACGCTCAAGGCCACGTCGATCATGAGCCCGCTGGTCGCGCTGGAGTCGTCCCTGTCGAGCTTCGACGGTCGGCCGGCCCTCGTCCCGAACCTCGGGCGGGACACCAACGGCAACGGTCTCCTGTACGACGACCGCAACCTCAACGGCTTCGACGATGCGATCGAGCGCGATCCCGGAGACGACTACGACCAGGACGGCGTCTGGGACGTCTTCGAGGACTTCAACCACAACCGCCGGCTCGATCCAGGCGAGGACCGGGACGGCGACGGGCGCCTGACCCAGGACTTTGGATGCGAAGGAACGACGCGGGAGGACAGCGACTGCGACGGCAACCTCGACAACGTCGCCGAGGTCACCGGTCTATACGGCAACTTCTGGTCGTGTTACTGCGAACTCAACAATGACCTCGATCACGACCTGCGGCAGGACCCCGGCACGGAGGACAAGAACAACAACGGGAAGCTGGACGACGCGGTCCGCCCTTCCGGCCTCTACCCCTATGGCCGGCTGCTCCCCCAGCTGCCCGATCGCGACTACAACCTGGGGCAGTCGATCGGTGTCATCAGCGGACCGTATTACGAGGACCTCGACGATCGCCGCAGGCGGGCGACGCTGCGCCAGGACCTGAGCGTCTACGTGCCCGACAGGATGGGGAGTCATGACGTCAAGATCGGCTGGAGCCTCGAGCGCGAGCAGTTCAAGAGAACCACCAGGGCTGGAGACATCCTCGCCACGATCGATGACGTCTGCGGGGGCGAGAGCCCGCCGCCGGCTGGTGCGAACGAACTCTCGGGGGTGTGCGTGCCGTCGGGACAGCAGACGGTGAAGGCCCTGCTGCCGACCGAGCGCAGCGTGGACAACCGGGCCACCGGGACGACGGGGGGTCTGTACGTCCAGGACAATTTCAAGCCGCTTCCGAATCTGAGCCTGGGCCTGGGCCTGCGCTTCGATCGCGAGAGGACCGATTCCTTCGGCTACACCTCCTTTGAACCTGCCGGCCAGCGGGCCATTTTCGACCGCCTCAGCGCCCTGAGCGGCGGCGAGCGAAAGCTCGATGATTTCTACCAGGGGAACAATGATGGTCTTCACAACCTTGGGATTCTGGGTGACCCGATCTTCGTGGACTCGTTCACCGATGTCGAACAGTCACTGGCCTATCTCACCGACCCGATGCGCATTGCGGCCGGCGGGAGGCTGACGAGCCACCACAGCGAAAACGCCTTCCTTTCCGGGCGGCTCGCGGCCCTGTTCCCCGAGATCTTCGGCGGCGACAGGCTGAACCACGACCAGCTGCTCGCTCTCGGAATCCAGCCGCAGATGCAGGAAAGATTCGCCCTCACCAACAACAACCTGGCGCCGAGGGTCTCGTTGTCCTGGGATCCGGGGGCGGACGGGAAGACGAAAGTGTTCGCGACCTGGGGACGCTATTACGACAAACTGTTCCTGAGCACGATCGTCGGCGAAGAGGGTCCGGACTACCTGGCGCGTTACTATGATCTCGATCCCGATGGACTCGATGTCAAGTATTACTATGGGACATTCGCCTTCGGTGGCAGCCCGAACCACTACATCGGCAGGTACCTCTCGAAATCGGCCCCGTCCGCCACCCAGGTCGACCGGCGGCTTCGAACTCCCTTCAGCGATGAGCTCACGCTGGGGTTCGAGAGGGAGATCGCTCCGGAGGTCGCCCTGTCCGTGTCCTACATCAGACGGTCCTACCGCGACCAGCTTCAGGACACCGACGTCAACCACACCCTGCGTTACGACCCGGTCACGGGAGAGCCGCTCGACCGGATCGGCCAGATGAAGGTCTTCCCCGGGAGCCAGCAGGCCATTCAGGACGGCCGCCCCGATCTCTATCTGTTGAATCCCTTCTTCAACCAGGTGCTGCGCATCGGGAACACCAACGAGGCGCGCTACAGCGCCATCGAAGTGGCGCTCAAGAAACGCCTGTCGCGCCGCTGGGAGATGCAGGGCTCCTACGCCTATTCGCGGGCGGTCGGCGCCGCGGAGGACTTCCAGTCGCGCCTGGGGAACGACCCCTCGACGGTCGAGTCGGAGTTCGGCTACCTGGACTACGACCAGCGGCACGTGGTCAAGGTCTTCGCCACGACCTTCCTGCCGCACGACTGGCAGATCGGCTCTTCGGCGACCTGGGCGTCCGGCCTGCCGTACTCGATCGTGTCGCGGTTTTTCGCGCTGGACAACGAAGGCTACCAGCAGTTCCGCACCCGTTTCGGCTACACGGCAATCGACCCGAAAACCGGGCCGCGTTTCGTGCCGATGCCGCGGAACATCGGGCGCAATGCGGCGACGCTCGACCTCAACCTGAACATGAAGAAGAATTTCGTCATGGGACGGACGAAGGCCGCCGCGGTCCTGGAAATCTTCAATGTCCTGAACACGGACGACCTGCGCGTCTTCACTTACGAGCCGAGCAAGGGGGAGTTCAAGCCGGGGCAGGGGATCCTCCTGGCCACGCCCCTGCAGCTCGACGCCGAACGGCGCTTCGGGCGTCGCTTCCAGATCGGTCTGCAGCTGGAGTTCTAGGGAGTCCCGCCCGGGCCGCCTCCGCATCATCTATAATGCGGGCGATGATGCGGAGAGGCGTCGCGGCCGTCCTGATCCTGGCACCCTGTCTCGCCGCCTGCGGGTACCACCTGGCCGGCCATTCGAGCACCCTGCCGCCCACCATCAAGACGATCGGCATCCCGACCTTCGTCAACCGCACCAACCGGCCCGAGCTGGAGCAGCGGGTGACGGAACACATCATCGACGAGTTCACCACGCGCGGCCGGGTGCGCATCGTGCCGGGGGAGGAGGGGGCGCAGGCGATCCTGCGCGGAGAGATCCTGAGCTATGTCGTCACTCCGGTGGTCATCAGCCAGCTGGGGCGCGCCACGCGCTACGAAATCCTGATCACCGCCCATGTCGCCCTGAGCGAGACCACCACCGACCGGGCCCTGTGGGAAGACGACCATTTCCTGTTCAAGCGCCAGTACGACGTCCAGACCGATCCGCAGGCGTTCATCGACCAGGAGATCGTGGCGATCGACGACGTCGCCACCGATTTCTCGCGCAGCGTCGTCACGTCGATCCTCGAGGGGTTCTGAAGCCGCCGTGGCCGCCTCCCTGAGCTTCGAGAAGTTCCAGGAGACCCTGAAGCAGGGCCGGATCGCGCCCGCCTTCCTGTTCGAGGGGGCGGAAGTCCATTTCCACGACGAGGGGATCCGGCTCCTGGAAGCGGCCTGCGTACCCGGGGACGCGCTGTCGATCGATCGCGAGTCCCTGCGCGGGGGGGAGACCACCCTCGCGGCGATCCTCGACCTGGCGTCGACCTATCCCATGGGGGGCGGCCTGCGCCTGGTGATCGTCCGCCAGGCCGGGGAGGTCCGCTGCGACGACGCCGCGCCGATCAAGGCCTATCTGAAGGCCCCCAACCCGAAAGCCTGCCTGGTCTTCAGCGATCCAGGCTTCGACCGGCGCCGCATCCTGTACCGGGCGCTCCTGGACCTGGCGGTCCGGATCGATTGCAGCCCGCTGGACGAGGCCCGGACCGCCGCCTGGGTGCGGGAGAGGTTGCGCGGCCGTGGATTCGGCATCAGCGCCGATCTGGCCGCGGCCGTCGCCGCAGGCCTGGCGGGCGCCGGACTGGCGCGCGTCAGCTCCGAGATGGACCGGCTGATGAACGCCCTCGGCAGCCCGCGTCCCGTCGAGGCGGCCGACCTGGCGCTCATCGCCGACGTGCCGCGCGTCCAGGACGCCTTCCGGCTGGCGGCCCACATCGCGCGCGGCGAGCGGGGGGAGGCGATCGGCATCGCCCGCGCCCTGATCCGATCCGGTGAAGAGCCGGTCAAGCTGCTGGGCGGGATCTCCTGGTACTTCCGCAACGCCCTCCGGGCGCGGGCGGCCGAGGCACGCAGGCTTCCGGCCCACGAGACCACCCGCCTGTACGGCATTGACCGGGGCCGCATCGAGCGCTTCTCCCGCGAGATAGGCCCGGCGAGCGTGGCGGACCTGCGCGAGGCGCTGACTCTGTGCCTGCGGACGGATCGCGAGCTCAAAGGGCAGGGGGCGCGGGATCCCCTGCACGCCCTGGAGCGCCTGGTGCACCAGGCGGGGCGGCGCGCCCGGAGGCCGGCGTGAGCCGCGCGCGCGGTCCGGCGCGCGAGACCATCGTCGTCCTGGATTTCGGCGCGCAGTACTCCCAGCTGATCGCCCGCCGGGTTCGCGAGCTCTCGGTCTACAGCGAGCTGATGCCGTTCGACACCCCTCCCGAGACGCTGCGCGGGGCGCGCGGCATCATCCTGTCGGGGGGCCCCGACTCCGTCGACGCTCCGGGGGCGCCGCGTCTGGATCCGGCGCTGTACCGGCTCGGGGTCCCGATCCTGGGAATCTGCTACGGCATGCAGCTGATGGCGCACGAGCTCGGCGGCAAGGTGGTGCGCGCCCGCGAGCGCGAATTCGGTCCCTCGCAGCTGCGCGTCGTGCGATCGAGCGGCCTGTTCTCCGGCCTGCCGGCGGAGCAGAAAGTCTGGATGAGCCACGGGGACGAGGTGATCGAGGTGCCCCCCGGGTTCGAGCGCACCGCGACCAGCACGAATTCCGGCTGCGCGGCGATGGCCGACGAGTCGCGCCGCATGCACGCCATCCAGTTCCACCCCGAGGTAGCGCACACCGAGCACGGCAGGGAGATGCTGCGCCGTTTCGTCCTGGGCATCTGCGGCTCCGCGGGAACGTGGAAGATGACCTCGTTCATCGAAGAGGCGATCGAGGCGGTCCGCGAGCGGGTGGGCGCCGGCGGCCGGGTGGTGGCCGGGCTGAGCGGCGGGGTGGATTCCGCCGTCGCGGCCCTCCTGATCCACCGGGCCATCGGCGATCGGATGCATGCCCTGTTCGTGGACAACGGCCTGCTGCGCCGCGACGAGGCGGGGGCGGTCCTCCAGACCTTCGAGCGCGCCTTCCACGTGCCGGTCCGATCGGTCGACGCCTCCGGCCGCTTCCTCGAGGCTCTGAAGGGGATCACCGATCCCGAGGAGAAGCGGCGCACCGTCGGCCGGGTCTTCGTGGAGGTGTTCGAGGAGGCCGCCAGGACGCTCGGCCCGG
>Ga0070704_100002659_pt1 | contig 10090 bp, 6 predicted proteins | sample KBSK5252metaG_FD_65467 | JGI IMG/M metagenome (GOLD analysis project Ga0070704, IMG submission 65467) | Corn, switchgrass and miscanthus rhizosphere microbial communities from Kellogg Biological Station, Michigan, USA - KBS K5-25-2 metaG | ecosystem: Host-associated > Plants > Roots >... | reverse complement strand
CTGGGTTCGATGATCGCGTTCTGGTGCGGCAGCTTCGTCAACAGCTACGTGCTGGCAAAGATGAAGATCTGGACCGAGGGCCGGTGGCTATGGACGCGGACCATTGGATCGACGGTCGTAGGCGAATTCGTCGATTCCGCGCTGTTCTACCTGATCGCCTTCTACGGCATCTGGGCGACTGCGGACATCGTCAAGGTCGCGATGGTGCAGTACCTGCTGAAGACCGGCTGGGAGATCGCCATGACGCCCCTCACGTACCGGGTCGTCGCTTTTCTCAAACGTGCGGAGAACGAGGACTACTACGATCGCGGAACGAACTTCACGCCGTTCAGCGTGAAGCTCTAGCGCGGGATCTTGCCCGCGCGGTACGCTTCGAGCACCCGGCGCAGGTTGGCGCGCGTTTCGTTCGGTACGTCGTCCATCAGGTAGCGCCCTTCCAACTCGACGAAATACTGTCCTGCCACCCGCGAGGCCTGCGGCGTGCCGTCGTTGAGCTGCCAGATCAGCAGGCGATGCGAGCCGATCCCAATCTCGGCGAGCAGCCGGTTCTGCGGATCGAAATACTGCGCGAAGACGCGCTTGAATTCCTCCTCGCCCACCGATTGGCGATAGTCCCGGAGCACCTCGAAGCGCCGGCGCGGTGAATTCGACAGCAGGGCGGCTTCCTCGATGTCTCCGGTGGACAGGTGCAGGTTGAGCAGCTTGGCCGCGTCCAGGGCGCTGGTCGGCGCAAGCTCCGCGGCGGGCATCAGGAGATGGGCGTCGGGCGGGTGTTTTCGCAGCGTATAGGTGACGAGTGCGCCGCCCTCGATCTCGATCGTCCGGGTCTCGTCGGTCTGGGCGTAGAGCGCGCCGGCGATGAAAAGCGCAAAAAATGGGGACAGCCTCCATCTTCTCCTGAACAGAATGGGGTCCGTCCGCATTTTTCAAGCGGCGGCGCGGACCGGAGCGGTGGGGTAGCGGGCGAGGAGCTCGTCCCGTTTCCTGCGCGCTTCGTCGATGTTCTTCGCCTTGATGTGCCCATAGCCGCGGATCTGCTCGGGCAGGGATGCGATCTCCACCGCAAGCGTCAGATTGTCGCGGGTCAGCCCGGCGAGCAGCTTTTCCATCGCCTGCTCGTACTCTGCGATCAGCGCGCGCTCGGTGCGGCGTTCCGCCGTGCGGCCGAAGGGATCGAGCGCTGAGCCGCGCAGGCCTTTCAGCTTCGCGAGCCAGCGCATCGCGGTCAGCATCCACGGGCCGAACTGGATTTTCTGTGGCGCGCCGGTGCGCGGATCGGTCCGTGCGAGCAACGGCGGCGCGAGGTGAAACACGAGGTGGTAGTCGCCCTCGAACTGCTCCCGGATCGCTTGCACGAATTGCGGATCGGCGTGCAGGCGAGCGACTTCGTACTCGTCCTTGTACGCCATCAGCTTGGCGTAGTAGCGCGCGACTGCTTCGGTGAGCTGCGAGGATCCTGCACGCTCCTGCTCGGTCTTGCGCACCCGGTCGACGAGCGCCCGGTAGCGCGCCGCGTAGGCTTCATCCTGATATTGCGTGAGCAGCTTCTCGCGCCGCTCGACAAGCTCGTCCAGGTTGCGCGACAGGTGCTGCCCGATCGGGATCACATCCGCCGGGATTGCGATCCGGCGAACGCGCTCGAGATCGACTGCGGCTCGCCGGCCCCAGACGAAGCTCTTCAGATTGAATTCGACCGCGACGCCGTTCAGCTCGATCGCGCGCTCGATGGACGCGCGCGCGAGGGGCATCCAGCCCTTCTGCCAGCAGTAGCCGAGCATGAACATGTTGGTCGCGATCGAATCGCCCATCAGGCTGGTCGCGAGCTCGGCACCCGGAACGAAGTCCGCGTTGTTCGGCCCGCAAGCCTCGGCAATGTCGGCCTGCAGGTCGCTCCCCGGCAGGCGCCAGTTCGCGTTGCGGACGAACTCCGCAGTGGGTGCCGCAGTGGCGTTGACGGCAGCGCGCGTTCGCGCCGGGTTCATCGTCGAAAGCGCCTCCGTGCTCGCGGTCACGACGAGGTCGCAACCGATCACCAGGTCAGCGCCGCCGGTGGCGAGCCGGGTCGCATGCAATTGCGCCGGGTCCGCGGCAACGCGTACGTGCGACATGACCGGGCCGCCCTTCTGCGCGAGCCCGGACATGTCGAGCACCGACGCACCCTTGCCCTCGAGGTGCGCGGCTACCGCGACGATCTGGCCGATCGTGATGACGCCGGTGCCGCCGATGCCGTTCACCAGGATTCCGTACGGGTTGCCGAGCGCCGGCAGCGAAGGTTCGGCAAGCGCCGGAAAGGCGTCCGCGACGTCGCCGCGCGCAGTGTTGCGTCCCTTCTTCAACTGCCCGCCTTCGACTGTGACGAAGCTGGGGCAGAAGCCCTTAAGGCAGGAGTAGTCCTTGTTGCACGTCGACTGATTGATCTTGCGCTTGCGGCCAAATTCGGTCTCGAGCGGCTCGACCGACAGGCAGTTCGACTGAACGCTGCAATCGCCGCATCCCTCGCACACCATCTCGTTGATGAGTACGCGCTTGGCGGGATCGGGATACTGGTCGCGCTTGCGGCGGCGGCGTTTCTCGGCCGCGCAGGTCTGGTCATAGATCAGTACGCTCACGCCCGGCATCTCGCGCAGTTCCTTCTGCACGGCGTCGAGCTCATCCCGATGGCGGACGGTGACACCGGGCGCCCAGTCGGTTCCGGCCGGATACTTTTCCGGCTCGTCGGTCACCACCACGACCGGAGACGCGCCCTCGGCTGCGACCTGGCGCGAGATGATCGCTGGATCGAGCGGGCCGTCATGGTGCTGGCCGCCGGTCATCGCCACCGCGTCGTTGTAGAGGATCTTGTAGGTCATGTTGACCTTGGCGGTAACCGCCGCGCGGATTGCGAGCAGGCCCGAGTGAAAGTAGGTGCCGTCGCCCAGGTTGGCGAAGATATGCTTTTCATCGGTGAACGGCGCCTGCCCGATCCACGGAGCGCCCTCTGCGCCCATGTGGGTGAACGTCGCAGTGCTGCGGTCCATCCAGACTGCCATGAAGTGGCAGCCGATGCCGGCGGTCGCGCGGCTCCCCTCCGGCACCCGCGTGGACGTGTTGTGCGGGCAGCCGGAGCAGAAATACGGTTGGCGAATGGCGGTGACGCGGGGCTTTGCAAGCAGCTTTTGCTTGAAGTCCAGAAACGCGAGCCGCTCGCCGAACAGGCTGCCCAGCTTTGCGGTCATGCCGAGACGCGCGAGACGGCCGGCGATCACGCGCGCGACCATCGCCGGCGAATGCTCGTAGTGCGCCGGAAGCAGCCAGGTACCGGCAGGTTGGCCTTCGGCGTGACTCCACTCGCCGTTGTCGTCGAACTTGCCGACCACGCGCGGCGGCCTTGCGTCCGCCTGCCACGCATAGAGTTCTTCCTTTAGCTGGTATTCGATGAGCTGGCGCTTTTCCTCGACCACGAGGATTTCTTCCAGGCCATTGGCGAAGCGCCGCAAGCCCTGAGGCTCGAGCGGCCAGCTCATCGCTACCTTGTAGACGCGCAAGCCGATTTCCCGCGCAATGCCTTCGTCGATCCCCAGATCGGCGAGGGCCTGCATGGTGTCGCCAAATGATTTACCGGTAGTGACGATGCCAAGGCGGGCGCGCGGCGAATCCCAGACAATGCGATCAAGCTGATTGGCACGGGCATAAGCGAGCGCCGCGTACACCTTCCAGTCCAGCAGCCGTGCTTCCTGCTCGAGGATCCCGTCCGGCCAGCGGATGTTCAGGCCGCCCGGGGGAAGGGTGAAATCTTCCGGGAGTCGTACGCTGACCCGATCCGGATCGACATCGACGGATGCGCCGGATTCGACCACGTCGGTGACGCACTTGAATGCGATCCAGCATCCCGAGTAGCGACTCATCGCGAAGCCGTGCAGCCCAAGGTCGAGGTACTCCTGCACGCTCGCCGGGTTGAGGACCGGGATGCAACATGCCTTGAGGATGTGCTCGCTCTGGTGCGGGAGGGTCGACGATTTCGCGCCGTGGTCGTCCCCCGCCAGTACCAGGACGCCGCCGTGCTTCGAGGTGCCGGCGGCGTTCGCGTGCTTGAAGACGTCGCCGCATCGGTCCACACCCGGTCCCTTGCCGTACCACATAGCGAAGACGCCGTCGTACCGCGCTCCCGGGAACATGCCGACCTGCTGCGTGCCCCAGATCGCGGTCGCAGCAAGATCCTCGTTGACGCCGGGCTGGAACTTGACGTGGTGCTTCTCCAAGTGCGAGCGCGCGCGCAACAGCGTCTGATCGAGCCCGCCGAGCGGTGAACCGCGATAGCCGGAGATGTATCCAGCGGTATTCAGGCCGGCGCGCAGATCGCGCACGCGTTGCAGCATCGCGAGCCGTGCGATTGCCTGCAGACCGGTGAGAAAAACCCGGCCGCGGTCGAGCGTGTATTTGTCTTCGAGCGATACCCGGGCGAGCGCAGCGGCGTCTAGGGGTGCATTCATAGTGTGGTGGCCTATGCTTTCTTGCCGGCCTCGAAGGCCGTGCGCTCGGTGAAATCCAGGTCGTGGATTCCCTCCAGCTCGTCGTGGAACGTACGCCGGATCTTTTCGTAATCGCGGGCGATGTTCTTGAATGCGCTCACGAGCTGAGGATCGAACTGGGTGCCGCTTGCCTCGGTGATTTGCCGCTCGGCTTTGTGAATATGAAACGGCGTCCTGTGGCGCTGGGTCGCCGTCATCGCCTCGTAGGCGTCGGCGATTGCGAGAATGCGACCCACCAGTGGAATCGCTTCGCCCGCGAGACCTTTGGGATACCCTTTCCCATCCCAGCGCTCGTGATGCGTCAGCGCCATCAACCGGGCAGTCGCCAGCAGAGGATTCTCGTGCTGGCCGATGATGTGCGCTCCGATTTCCGGGTGTCTGCGCATCTCCGAGACTTCAACCTTGTTCAGATGATCGGTCTTGAGCAGGATGTAGTCGGGCACCCCGATCTTGCCGATGTCGTAGAGCGGCACGGCCTCGAACAGGATATCGACGGTGTCGCTATCCATGCCCGCTTCCGTCGCCAGCGCCTTCACGTAGTGGCTGACGCGCAGTACGCGCTGGGTCAGACCCCCCTCGCGGTATTCCATGGCGCGCGACAGGCGCCGGATGATCTGCCGGCGCGTGGTGTGCAGGTCCTCGGTGCGTTGCCGGACTTGCTCTTCGAGGGCGCGCCGCTGGTCGTAGAGAGCGAGATGGTTGCGCAGCCTCGCGAGCACCAGCGGCGTGCTGAACGGTTTCGTAATGTAGTCGACCGCCCCGAGCGCAAGTCCCTTGCCCTGGTCCTTCACGTCGCTACGCGCGCTGATGAAAATCACGGGAATGTTGCAAAGGACCGGGTTCGCCTTGAGTTGGGCGCAGACCTCGTAGCCGTTCGCTGCCGGCATCTGCACGTCGAGAAGGATCAGGTCGGGAAGAGGCTCGGTGTCGGCTTGCAACAGCGCCTCGCTGCCGTTCTTCGCGAGCCTGACGTCGTAGTCGGACTTGAGCGCAGTCTGAAACAGACTTCGGACGTCCTCCGAATCGTCAGCGACGAGAATCGTCGCACGCTTTCCCTGTCGGGGAGGGGATTCGGATCTAGAAGTCATGGGTCGGGCAGCACGCGTGTCGCTGCGGGAACGAGGGCGGTTTCGCGAGCGGCAGAAATTCTAGCAGCCTCGCCTTCTTCGCTCTCCACCGCTTCGATGGGTGGCCGGCTTGGGCGACAAGGTCCTCAGAGCGGCGTTCCAGAGGGACTCGAGTTGCGACAAGGGTCCGCAAGTGTCATAGTGGCAAGCACTATAGAACCGTCACGCGGCGCGTGGCGGTAGCCATGTGAAGGGGGTTTCAATGGCCAAGCCGGTGAACACAATCCTTCTGGTGCTTGCGGCGGTGCTTCTGGTGCCGTTTGCTTCCTATGCTGCGGGTCTTGGAACCTTGACGGTGCGCTCGGCACTCGGACAACCGCTCGATGCCGAAATCGAGGTGGTCGCTTTGCGGCCGGGCGAGGAATTGCAGGTCAGGCTTGCATCGCGCGATGCCTACGGTGTGGCCGGAGTAGATTTCAGCCCTGCACTGCAGGGCGCTCGCTTTGCGATCGAAAAGCGCGATGGAAAGACAGTGATCCGGGTCCGGACGACCGAACCGGTGAACGACCCATTCCTCAGCGTATTGGTCGAAGTGCAGTTGCCATCGGGCCGCTTGGCGCGCCAATACACCGTCCTCGTCGACCCGGTTGAATTCAGGCGCGCTGCCGCGCCCGCTCCTGCCGCGCCGCCGATCGCGGCGGCTCCCGCTCCGGCGGTCACGCCGCCGATTGCGGTACCCGCTCCGGCGCGTGCACCGTCGCAGGCAGTTGCCGCGACCCCGAGCCCGGCACCTGCTCCGGCAACACCCGTGGTGGCCGTCGCGCCGCCAGCGCCGAGTGCAGCGCCAGCAACCATTGCACCAGTTGCGACACCGACAGCGCCGCCTGTAGCCGTCGCGCCGATGCAAAGCGCACTTGTGGAGCCGCCGGTGCCGCCGGCGGCGGCCGCAACTGCGGTAGTGGCAACGCCCGCGGTAGTCGCGTCACCCGCACCCGCGCCGCAACCGATCGCCGCTGCGCCCGCGCCAGCTCAACCGACCATCGTGACTGCCGCGCCTGTGGAAGCGCCGGCGCCTGCTGTGGCGCCCCCTGTTACACAAACGGTCGCGACCCCAACGCTCGTGCCGGTTGCACCGCAAGCGCCTGCACCCCCATCGGTGACGGCTGCGTCCACTGCGCCGATGGTTTCAACGCCCCCAGCTGCGGCAACCGAAGCGGTGGCAGCCGCCGCCCCTTCAGTGCAACCTGTGCCGGTTTCAGCGCTTCGGCAGACCCCGCAAGCCGCTGCACCCAGCGTGCCGGCGGTAGCGGCTGCGCCGTTAGTGCAACCCGAGGCGCCAGCGGCCTCGACTGCCCCGACGCAGCAAAGCGCAGATGTTTCCGATACCTACCGGATCCGGCGGGGCGACACGCTCGGCGCCATCGCTCGCAAGTGGAAGCCCGAAGGCGTTACCAACGAGCAAATGCTGGTCGGGCTCTATCAGACGAATCGACCGGCCTTCATTCGAGACAACATCAATCTGATTCGGGCTGGCGCGACGCTCTTCATTCCCGGTCGCGAGGACGTGTTGGCGATCAGCGCGGCCGACGCAGCGCGCCAGGTAAGAACGCATATGGCGGCGTTCGGCAGACATCGCGATACCGCGGTCAGCGTTGGAGTCGGATCCGAGCGGATCACGCAAGCCCATAGAGAAGTGATCAGTCGTCGCGTTGGCGTGAAGAGGTCGACGCGCGCGATGTAGGCGCGCCGACGCTTTTCAAGCGATGGTTCGAGTGGTCGCTGCTGGCGTGGTGCGCTTGATCGGTGCTGGCTGATCCCAGCGGCGCTCGGGGCCGAACGATTCGGCAAGGAAGTCGATGAAAACGCGTGTTTTCGCCGGCAGGAACCGGCGGTGCGGATAGACCGCATAGATTCCCACGTCGCTTCCAAACGTGTAGCCGGGCAGCAAGCTCAGCAGCGAACCGTCCTCGAGCTCGCGGCGGACATCCCAAACGGACTTGAGTGCAATCCCGAGTCCCGCGACCGCCCACACGCGTAATACCTCCCAGCTGTCGCATGCGTGGCGCCCCGACACACGCACGGCCCCTGGCTTGCCTCGCGGATCCTTGTACTCCCAGGTCATTTGGAACTCGGTGATCGTCAGGCAGTTGTGCTGTACGAGGTCTGCCGGAACCTCGGGTGTCCCGTGACGCGCGAGGTACGCTGGGCTAGCGCACACGACGCGCGGATTGGGCGCGAGCTTGCGCGCGGCGAGTGACGAATCCTGAAGCTCGGCAATCCGGATCGCGAGGTCGAAGCCTTCGTCGATGACGTTGATCGCACGGTCGGACAGGCTCAGCGCGAGCTGGATGCCGGGAAAGCGCTGCGTGAACTCGGGGATCAGCGGGGCGATGTGCTTGTGCCCGAACGTCGCAGGAAGCGCGACCTTCAGAATTCCCTGCGGCTCAAGTCTTCGCGCCGTGGCTTGTGCCTCCGCCTCTTCGATCTCGGCCAGAATCCGCACGCAGGCCTCGTAGTAGCGCGCGCCTTCGTCCGTGAGGGCGATCCGCCGCGTCGTCCGATTGAGCAGGCGCACGCCGAGCCGGGCTTCGAGCGTCGCCAGCTTTCGACTCACCGCGGCCGTCGACACCCCTAACTCGCGAGCCGCAGCAGACAAGCTGGCGGTGGCCACGGTCTTCGTAAATACGACCATTTCGTCTAGTGAACCGGCCATCTTTTATCTTTGCGAAAAACGCAATAGTATTTTTATCAAAGGTTGATTGTATCTGGATGCGTAAAGCCTTAGATTTGTTGCGACGCAGCAGAAACGCTCAAAAGACTTCGAACGCGCCCGTCGCGGAACTCCTCCTCCCTCCTCCTCCGCGGCGGGGTTACGTCCCGCTCCGCACCTAGTGCGGAGCGGGACCGCGCCTAACCAAAGTCGCCACAATTTTGCAAAGGGCGCGACCGCCCTCCACATCTTGCCGTCGCGCTGGCAATACTATGTCGGCCTGCGCGAAGGGCCAAGGCGCAACGAGAGGCTTACATGAAGCTCGCTCTTCTCGGAGGCGGCGCGATTGCGCGACTGGTGCTTCGGCACTGGCGCGAGGGCGGGCTCTCCGGTATCGATGTAGCCGTGATCTGCGGCCGTTCCGCGACCTCTTCGAGTGCGGCGCTCGCGCGCGAATCCTCGCTTGCCTATGTGTGGTCGACGTCGGAGCTGATTGACGCGGCACCCGACGTCGTGCTCGAAGCGGCGTCTCACGCCGCGGTACGCGAAAGACTCGTCCCGCTTCTCGAAGCCGGGATCTCCGTCGTCGTATTGTCCGCCGGCGCGCTTGCCGACGACGACCTGCGTGCGAAAGCGGCGCACGCGGCGGCACGATCGGGTGCGCTGCTGTACGTCCCGTCGGGGGGAATTGGCGGGCTGGATGCACTGAAGAGCGCTTGCATCGCGGGGGTGGACGAGGTGACGATCCAGGTTGCCAAGCCGCCGGCCGCGTGGAAGAACATCCCCTACGTCGAATCCCTCGGATTGGACCTGGATCGCCTGACGGGCATGACCCGCCTTTTTGAAGGATCGGCCCGCGAGGGAGTGCCGCACTTTCCGCAGAACGTCAACATTGCCGCCGTACTGGCCCTGGCGGGAATCGGGTTGGAGCGCACGCGATTGGAGGTGGTCGCTGACCCGGCGTTGCGCTTCAATACCCACACGATCCGGGTGCATGGCTTCAGCGGCCGCTTCACCGTCGTGATGGAAAACGTGCCATCTCCGGAGAATGCAAAGACTGCCCTGCTCGCGTGCTACAGCGCGCTGGCGGCGCTGAAGGAGTGGAAGTCGCCGACCCGGTACGGAACCTGAAATGTACCCGCGTGGTGCTTGACCAAGCACCGGAATTCTCAGATAATTTCGGGTTCCGCCGGAGGGGTGCCCGAGCGGCTAAAGGGGGCAGACTGTAAATCTGTTGGCCTTGCGCCTACGTTGGTTCGAATCCAACCCCCTCCACCACGAAACGGTGCGGCGCGGGCACCTCGGCGGAACAGATGCGAGTGAACAGAATCGGGCGGGTGTAGCTCAATGGTAGAGCAGAAGCCTTCCAAGCTTATGACGAGGGTTCGATTCCCTTCACCCGCTCCAGGAACTGAGCGGATTCAGGCCCATGTAGCTCAGTGGCAGAGCACTCCCTTGGTAAGGGAGAGGTCATGCGTTCAATCCGCATCATGGGCACCACGAACAAAGCGCGCAAGAGTGATCGAAGGAAATTAACGGGGTCGGAGAGCGAGCATGGCAAAGAGCAAGTTTGAGCGCACCAAGCCGCACGTGAACGTGGGGACGATCGGCCACGTGGATCACGGCAAGACGACGCTGACGGCGGCGATGACGCACATTCTGGCGAAGAAGTACGGTGGGGAGGCGAGGAACTACGACCAGATTGATGCGGCACCGGAAGAAAAAGCGCGCGGCATCACGATCAACACCGCGCACGTTGAGTACCAGACCGAGAAGCGCCACTACGCGCACGTCGATTGCCCGGG
>Ga0070704_100002657_pt1 | contig 10094 bp, 14 predicted proteins | sample KBSK5252metaG_FD_65467 | JGI IMG/M metagenome (GOLD analysis project Ga0070704, IMG submission 65467) | Corn, switchgrass and miscanthus rhizosphere microbial communities from Kellogg Biological Station, Michigan, USA - KBS K5-25-2 metaG | ecosystem: Host-associated > Plants > Roots >... | reverse complement strand
TCCTCGCGGACCGGCGGCGTCAAAACGGATGAAACACTCGGCAAGACCGGCGCAGGACCGGAAGGTCTGCCGTATTCCATCATTGTCTCATCGGAAGGCATTGAAGGAGAGATTCCACCGGCGATTGCCGGTTCCGATGAAATAGAAGTCGAAGAGCAGCAGGTTTCCCAGAAATCTGAACGGCGACAGACTGCAAAGACTCGGTCTGCCAAGAACGGGCAGGGCAAGGGGAAGAGCGGATCATTTGCACAGCAGCGGGCAGGCGTGGGTCGTGTTGATCGCCGGGTACTCCGAACAAGGAAGAAAAAGTAGGACCACGTATGGCCAAAACGAAAGTCGCAAAAAATGGGGCCGTCCAGAAGAAATTGGTCGGGCTGGCCGACCTGGTGATCACAGCCGCGCAACGAGCCAAAGACCCGACGATGGCGATTCCGATTCGTGCCCTTTCGAACGTGACCTTTAACGAGCGCAAGGGTCTGCTTGAGATGGGAGATAAGAAACAGGCTCGTTCGTTCTTCAACGTCGGCATGGCCAAGAAGTTTATGCAGACCATGTTGGTCGCGGATGCCCTCTCTGAACTGCAGCGCGCAGAACTGACGACATCGCTCAGAGAGATCTACTATCGAACGAAGCACACCATTCAGGACTCGCATGAGAATACGTTCGATACGCAGGACGAATCGGACCCGATTATCGAGGATCTGGAAGTGTCGCTTGTGGCGCTCCGTGAAGAGTTGCATGTGCGAGCCGAGAATGGTGGGAGTGTGGTCGGCCCACTGGTGCTCGGAGACGATGGCGATCGCGTGGATTGCGCGAAATTGGGAAAAGGCGGCTACTCGGTCCCGTCGATTGTCGAGCCGGAGTATGTAGAGATCCGCCGTTGCACGGCGGACTTTGTGCTCTTGGTGGAAAAGGGCACACAGTGGAATCGCCTTTCCGAAGACAAGTTCTGGCGACGGTATAACTGTGTGCTGTTGACTGGAAATGGGCAGCCACCACGCGGGGTTCGCCGCTTAGCGCGGCGACTGCACGAAGAATATAAGCTCCCGGTCTATGTTCTGGTCGATAACGATCCATGGGGATACTACATTTATTCCGTCGTCAAGCAAGGTTCGATCAACTTGGCTTTCGAGAGTCAACGGATGGCGATTCCCAAAGCCAAGTTCGTCGGTCTCTCCAGCGCCGACCCAGAACGGTACGAACTTCCCCGTAACGTTGGGATCAAGCTGAACGAGAAAGACATCGCCCGCGCAAAAGAACTGTTGAACTATCAGTGGTTCCAGAAGCCGGCCTGGCAGGCGGAAATCAAGCGGATGCTCACGAGCGGGCTTAAGTACGAACTGGATGCCCTCGCCAACAAGGACTTCCAGTATCTCACGAAAAAATATCTTCCACGGAAGCTGAAGGAAAAGGACTGGCTGGATTAGGCAAGCCAACCCTCTTCCATCGCACCCTGCCGCCAGCTGCTAGTGCGCGGGTAACATCAGGTAGAGCCCAACCACAATAAACGGCGCCGCCACATACATTGCCATCTTGCCGAACGCATCGTAGACGCCATAAATCAGGATTGCGCCCATGAAGGTGAAATAGAGCGTTCCGATTCCTCGATACCCCCCACTTTCTTCCGCCAGAGCGAGCGCGGGCGACGCTAAGGTCAGTATGGCCGAAAAAGCTGCGAGTCGTTTCATTTCAGCCTCCTTCTAGGGTGATGGTACGTCTGTATCGCGTCATATCAAAGACGGCTACCGGACAGAGACAACAACGCCCTCACGGTTATGAACACCGGGAGGGCGAGACACTGTTTTTGAATGATGCTCTGAGTGTGCATTGGCGCAGGTTAACAAAAGGTCACAGTGCACCCCTGTCTTTTATGGATATGAGAGTCCATGCTGCGCCTTCTCATAGCGGGAAGTCAAACTACCGCCATTGGGCGTGAGGCGTTAGGGGTGGGGATGGCCCAAGACCTGAGATGCCGGTGCTCATTTCCCCTTCGGCTTCCACTCCTGCGCCAGCTTTTGTGCCTCGGCGATCTGGGCCGGAGTCATCTCATTGGCGAGCAAATTAAGAAGTAGGGGCGCTGACTTATCTCCATTCGTTGCCGCCAGGCTGTACCATTTATACGCCTGGACAATGTTCTTCGGCATACCCTGACCCTCATCGTACATGATGGCAATTTTCGTTTGAGCGAGCGCCTCTCCTTGGTCTGCGGCCAGGCGGAACCATCGCAGGGCCTGTTGATAGTCTTTCGGGACTCCCTCTCCATTAAAGTACAACGTCCCCAGGTTGAACTGCGCTTTGGCCTGTCCCTGTGCCGCCGCTTTTTCATACCACTTCCGTGCTTGAACATCGTCTTGCGGTACCCCTCGGCCTTTGCGATACAGCAATCCGAGGTTGTACTGCGCAAGGACATTTCCCTGCTCAGCGAGTGGACGCCACTCGCGCAAGGCCGTGGCGTAGTCTTCACGGTTATTGGCATCCATGCCGGCCTGAAAGTCGGCCCATGCCGGTACGACGTGACAGGCCATCGACAGCACAAGGGCGACGAGGAATCGAAGCACGATCGACGGAAGTGGACGAATCGAAAAGGGCATGAGGGCCTCGCAGGAATAACGTATTGTAGGAGTGATGCGAACGACGGCGCAACAGCCGCAGATGGGAGATGTATCCTACGGAGGGAAAATCTGTCAAATGCCAGGGAGGAACCAGCCATACGAATGGGCAGGCTCCTATGAAGAAGGGGATACTACCACGCCACTGACGCTGGGGGCGGTTGTCGGGTAGAAGCTTTCCAGAGTGATGATAAGGATTTCCTCCCCATTACTCCCAAAGCCAATCAACTCATCTTCATGAGGCGCTCTCTCGAATCTATACTCCCACTTCAAGCCATCTGCATCGATATAGGTGCTGACTGTGCCGAAAAAGTCCTCCACTCCTTCCCCCTTACGCTGGCCCACTGTCTTCCATGCTTTGTGGATCACCGGATGCCTGCTCACGCCTTCTTTGAGGGTAACCAGCACATAGGAACCGGCAATGGTTACCGTAAATTTTCGCGGATCTATATGGGCCGCAACAGTTTGGCGCATGCCGGAACTATAGTCCGCTATGGCAACGGCTTTCCTGCTCGTGCCAGTGACGGTGCCGATAGTGGTCTTGAGGAATCCAGGGGGATGAATTTTGCCGAAGTGAAGGTGCTCGATTGTGAGGAGTTCCGCTGCACTCGAAATGTGAGCAAGGTCCATGGGAGCATTTTACCGCAACGAATAGGCTCTAGTCTTCAGGGGCCTCGCGAGGGAGAAAGTCTAGGTCCTAGCAGGTGGTTGGCACACTGCTAGACGGCGTTGTCCACAGTTTTTGGTAGCTAGGAGCAGCTAGGCGAACACTGAGACTTCAATCTAGTTGTACGACGGTGATGATAATACTCGGAATGGTAGGTTCACCATCCGGCGCAATCGCCTCAAGTCCCATGTCTTCCTCGATGGTCTCCGCTGCCATCACAATATTCAGTGAATCCCCTCTATTGAGAGGCAACACAGAGTTCATGATGCCAACAGTCTTTTCCTGGGGATCGATGATGACAGCCCGAATATTTGAATTCGGCACATCGATGTTATTCACCCTGAGCCAAAGATCGATCCAACGGGGAGTGGCGCCTCTCACCTTACCGAGCTGCGGACCCGCGATGATCAGATACATGCCCGACTGTTTAATGATGATATCGCCCTTGTTGAAATCTATCGTATGGACTCCTCCACCGGCATCTGCTTGAGCGTCCAGTAGAACCTCAACAGGTTTTAAGGTCGTTATTCTTTGAGTTTTATTGGATGAAAATTGACCGAATGCTTTTTTATAATCGCGACCGCTTGGATTTCGCTCGTTGTCATCAGGTAGAGCCATTTACTGTTTTACCTTCTCTGTGAGATCAGACTCAGTATCGATAGGGGAAGTTTTATATGGTTCTTCAACGGTGTCTTTGAACGACCGAGTCTCGCGGGAGTAGGTTTGAAGCAGCTCGATCCACCCTATTCACCAGTTCAGGGTCGAGCACATTATTCGCGGCAGTCAGGATGCTCCGCACTGATTGCAGCACACGCCCCAACTTTGCCTCATCTCTCCTGAGCTCGGAGAGCGTCACAGACTGCATCCATCTTGGTTTCTCATCATCGGTTAATCCCACGGTTAAGTTATAGTGAGAGACCGATCGTTCCGTGACGCTCATCGTGAAAAGAGTGAGTTGAAAGAGCTGCTTCAAGTGTTGGGCCGCATAATCCGTCCGTCAATTTCTCAATGCTTCCTGAGATGCGATTATTGGCCTAGTCGTTTCTGATTACGATTTGACAAATAGTGAAAGAGCATAGCCAAGAGAACGCCTATAACTAAATCCACAATCAGGAAAAGGGTCGGGGAGAGATCACAGTGTCGGTTGTAGTCAAATCGTCCACAAGTAGGATCGTCAGGAGCAGAACCAGAAACGAGATGAGGATCGAACGCACCAGATACAAATCCTGCAACAAACACCGCTGCTACAAAGGTGGGCTTCTTACACAACTCCCAAACAGGCATGAGCGTTAGTTTGTAAACAGCCATGATCTATTCGCGAGCATTGAAGGAAATTTTTTGGAAGTGTATTCCTAATTCATTTGGTAAGTAATTAGCGTGGTAGGAAGTGCAGCTGCGATGCTCTCAACGTACCGGCGGGTTCTGTGGGTTCTACGCCGATATCATATCCGGTTGAGTGAAGGGTGTTCGGTCTGTTGCTACATGTTTTGCATCCGACGCAGACGTGGAGGATAAAAAGGAAAAGCTATTTCACTTGTGCTTCGTGTACAACGACGTCATTTTGCTGTTCTGATAATCGATGTGGCATCCACTTGGGCGCGATCACCAAAATTCACAGACCTTGCATGCGTGAACGTCCTGACCCATCCCGTGTCCACATCAACAACGATTTCGGCATTGTCATCCATTGAAATCGCTTTGGGGAATTCTCCGTCCAGTGGTTTTTTCCCCAAACGTGTATTCATCTCCTTGACCATTGATTCAAGAATCCGTGCTGCGTGCTTAGGATCGGCTGTTTGGTCCCACGTAATCACGGCTCGGCCCGCCTGCCTGTCGAACGTTTTCAAGGCCATTCTTGCATGGGTTGGGAAGGCATCACCGCCGAGTGGATTCGGCAACAGGTCCTCGTACTCATACGCTTCTTTGTCGGAGTATTCTCGCCCGAGAACCATAAAATATACCTTGGCTTCGCGCGTGCACAGCTCTTCGACCTGTTCTTTGGTTCCAAGCATAGATTCCCATTGTGCCCGCAGGCTGGAGATGAGTGCTTTGTCAGGTTTTTCTTTCCGCAAGTCTTCGGTTGTCGCCAGGGCATCCAGGGCTTTCAGCGCCTTCGCTCTGAGTTCCTTCCAATTCCGGACTCCTCTAATAGCTCCGTGCGAGTCGATTTCCAGAATGATCTGAAGTCCATTCATGAGATTGACGACTTGTCGAAGGAAGGAATGCTCAGCCTGAGAAGGAGAGTCGAACTTTGTCTCGCCCGCAGTCCAGCCGACAAGATATCCATCGGCATTGGCGCTGAGCACCTCAATCGTAAAGTCGGTGCGAGTCTTACCTGTTATCGTAGACTTGCCATCGGTAGACTTCACGCGCGCTCGCGATACTTCGAGACGAAACGTTTCTCCTTTTTTCCAGTGAGGCAAGACCTCGACAGAGTGGTTCTGGACATCGGCGAGCCCTAAGAGTGGCAAGCAGATGAGAGCAAGAGTTATAGAGCGAACTGTCGCAGCGCGCATAGCGGCGTAAAACATGTGAGGACGGACTGAAAACATTCTACGTTCCCGCGTCAGTCCGGTCTATCGCTTTGTAAAGGGGAAAAGTGAGAGGTGAAGCGAGCAGGCAGGGGACAAAGAATACCAGATCGCCGTGACTGTTGTCGGGCTGAAATCTTGAAACCGGAGCTCTGGCTTGCCTGGTGCTCAATCTGGGCTATGCGGTCCCATGCGCAGTAAAAGGTTCCTGGGAAACTACACGTAAACAGTCACGCGCAAGAAGGTCGCGGGAATGGACGTGGCATCCTTGCGTGGGCTTGTGTTTTGGCTGTTGAACAGAACGTCCAGCTCCTTCTGTAGATCGTCGGCTCGACCGTTCTTTTCTGCTGCTTCGAAGGCATTCATGGTTGGCCCATAGTATTTTCTGAATGCCTCAACGAGCGTGGACGGTGCGCTAGGAAAGTTGAAGTTAAACGTGTCTCTGGTGAACGAGATCTTCTCTTGTGGAACCCTGGCGGCTGCAAATCGCTCGATCACGTGGCTTTCGATCCCCCACGTCATCGGACTAATGAAGCCTTCCGGCGGAGGGGGCGAGTATGAGGAGCTGATTTTCAAGATTTGTGCGACCAATGTCGGATCATTGGGAATCCAGTTCCCCATCACAATCCGACCGCCGGGCTTGGTCACGCGGACCATCTCTTTAGCCACGTCAAACGGCTTTGGCGCAAACATGGCGCCAAAAATGCTCACGACAAGGTCGAACGTATGATCCGTTAGCTCGTGCAAATTGCACGCATCCCCTTCCTGAAACGTACAGTTTGTGAGGCCCCGCTCCTGTGCACGTTTGTTTCCAGCCTCCACCAGGTTCCTCGCGATATCCACGCCCAACACATCCGCTCCGAGTCTCGCCTCTGGCAATGCCGTCGTCCCATCGCCGCATCCGAGGTCCAACACTTTCATCCCTTGTGTGATTCCGAGTCCCTTGACGAGAGCCTCTCCGCTCTCTCTCATGCTCTCCGCAATGCGGGTAAAATCGCCTTTTTCCCAAAGTGCTTTGTTTGGATTCATGGGGGTATCCCTCTCTTTCGATCACGAAAACTGCGATGTGTGGGATGTCTGCACTGGCGACAGGTTAGCTCCCCATCTCAGCGCCGTACAAATCATATATATGAAGAGAGTGAGATATTCTACTTTTCCAGGCAGGCCTAGTCTATCGCTGTGTGAAGAAGATGAGCGGGATGGGAAAAGGGGACAGGCTACTTTTCCTGTCCCAATCACTCTTGACTTCGACGGCTCCGGTTTTATCTGCAGTCTCAGATTGACAGGCTGGACTGGGTGGACTTGGCGAAGGGCCACTATCTGGAATGGCGGTCAACTTTCTGTAGTTCTCTCTGGCCCTTCTCCCATTTCTCCCACTCCAGCGCATATGTAACCGAAGCGTAACGCCTTGTGTAAAAAGGAGGTGACTACGATGAAAGATATGCGCGCACTCGTTACGGTAATTCTGGTATTCGCTGGATTCGTAGCTCTGGGCGTCTGGGCTGCTTGGCCCGCGGTGCTCTCATAAAGAAAGATAAGGGGCAGGCTGCCGTTTTCTCGTACTTCGGCACAGTCTCACGTCTATGCTGCGGAGGCGAGGACGGGCCACGAAAGCTGGGAGAAAAGTAGCCTGTCCCCTTTTCATACTCCGCATAGTTCGTTATCTCCATCCCCCGATCAGCGTCTTCAGATTGTCCCAGGTCCACTCGTAGACCTTGTCGGATGCCATTGCCGATGTTGGCCTTGTACAAGTCCTGTGTGCGTATGCCGTCAGGAGGAAATAGGGTTTGTTTTTCTCCTGAGCAATCGTCAATTCCGCAGCCACGCCTTTTGCTAGATATGCGTGCTCGCCACAAATGACAATGACCACGTCGATGTCATCCATTCGGCGCCGGACCTTGTCCCCCCAGTCACCGGTTTGAGACTCTCTCACCGACGCATCGGTAATTTCGAACGGACTGTCAGGTAGTCTTGCTTGTTCGGTGAGCAAGATCTTTGCGTCTTCGTCATGATCGAAGTCGAAACTGATAAAAGCCTTTTTCTTGGTGGTCATGTGTAGGCTCCATTGGAAGTTTGTCCGGCCTAACTATTACATCTGCTGAGGCATACCCGTGTAACCTCAGCTATCTGTTAAGGCCAGTCTACTGCAAAGTCGGATGCGTATCCATCACTCCGGAGACGATGTGGGCGCCTTATGTGAGGAGTAGGGCGATTCAGGGGCAGTCTAGATGGACTCAATCTCACCGAACGAGTGAGCAGTATTGATCAGACGAGATCTGCCAGATTCAGCCACTATGTACCCAGGAATTCATCCATGTCTAATGGGAGGTGTATTGTGAAACAGGTATCTGTGGCACTGAGTGTCATTCTTGTGGGTCTTGCTATCACCGTCGTGGCTTGTGATTCTAAGAAGCCTACTGAGCTCGCGGCAAAGACTGGCACGGCCGCGACTGCCCCCATGTCTGACGAGGCTCTCATGTCTGCGGTCGGGTCGCCTGGTCAAGCGGACAATGACGAAGGGGTGAGCCAATACAAGCAGGGTCATATGGATGTCGCGACCGATCGGTTTCAGAAAGCGATTAAGTCCGACCCGAAGTCAGCTGAGGCCCAGTATAACTTGGGCCTCAGCTTCGACAAGATGGGAAAGCACGATGAGGCGACCGCCGCCTTCAAGCAGGCCGTAGCACTGGCTCCTGCGAATCCAGCTATCAAGGATTCTCCAACTCTCAAAAAACACCTCGGTGCGTAGAGCGGTCGAATAGAGAGTTGATGGGGAGAAGGACTCGAAGGCGCCAACTCGGCGATATCGAGTAGCCTCCTGAGAGACAGACAAGAGGGCTTGCCTGCCTCGTTGTCCTCGCAAGGATCTCAATCGAAGAAGGAGGCACATCATGGCCGAAAAGTCATGTGCGAACCCGCGCTGCACCTGTCAGGCAGAGCCGGGGAAGGAATTTTGTTCGTCCAATTGCCGAGAGGAGAAATCCAGCGTTCCCTGCTCCTGTGCCCACAAGGGATGCGGAGTAAAGCCTCACTAGGTCGAGTCCCACAGGGTCTACATTATTTCATAGAGAATGGGGTGAGTATGTCGTGGCTACCATACAAATGCGGCAGAGGGCCTCATGCACTGTCTTCCCAAAGATGGCCCGGGAAGGTGTCTCGACTTATGGCCATTGCCCTGTTGAGCCTTCTTCCGGCAGCGGCGGTTTCCGCCGCTGGACTTCCGCCGGTCAGGGCGGTGAGCGGTAGTGAGCCAGCCTCTGGCAAGCCCCCTCAGAAGCTCTTGGAGTCTGGTACACCTTCCGTTCCTCCCTCCCAGATGGATCCGGGTATCCACCATGTTCCGGAGAAACAGGGGGACCCCCGCGCTGCGGTAAAGCCACCCAACCTCGATCCGGGCATCTCGACGAATCCTGACGTAGCGCCTTCTGCAGCTAAGAGCGTCAGTCCACCTGGAAGCACACCACTAGGAAAGCCAGATATCCGGGACAGATAAGGGGACAGGCTGGTCTTTTCTCATACTTCGCGCACTGTTTTACGTCTATGCTGCGGAGACGAGGACGAGACACGAAAGCTGGTAGAAAAGTAGCCTGTCCCCTTTTCCTCTCTCTCTTCCTCTTTATTTTGTGGTCTGCGTATTGGGGCAGATTGAATTCAGGCATCCCCTCGCTCGTAAACTTCATACATAAATGGAAACTCCCGATTGAGAAAAGTGGTCAATTTTGACCGCTTTACGTATGGCGGGACATGCTAAATTCCGCATATCAAAAACCGACCCACCACTGTGACTTACATAATGTGTGCGAGAAAATTATGATAGTGCAAATCCGCTAGCAATTCCTATTTGCTGTCCCGGAGACGCATCATGAAACTCAAAGAATCTGAACAGGCACCACAGGCCCTCTCAATGAGCCCGTCCTGCGTCTGTACACACCAGCGCATGATCTCCAATTGCGCCACGGAAGAGGAACACGTAGCCGGCAAGGTGCGCTGTGTTGAATGTGGGAGCGTCATTCCCGATCCGCACCTCTAACGAGACATCAGGGGAAGGAAAAGGGGACAGGCTGCTTTTCCTTGCGATTCGGTTCTTACTTCGCGTACCTTATGTACGCAATGCCTTGTATTCCACGCGGACAAGTGGCCGGTTACGCCTACCATATCCTGAATCGAGGGAATGGTGGTGCGACAGTCTTCCACAAGGACGGCGACTACACCGCATTTCTCAACTTGCTCGCCACGGCAAAAGCCAAATGCCCGGTCAAGCTTTTTGGCGACTGTCTCATGCCGAAT
>Ga0070704_100002655_pt1 | contig 10097 bp, 8 predicted proteins | sample KBSK5252metaG_FD_65467 | JGI IMG/M metagenome (GOLD analysis project Ga0070704, IMG submission 65467) | Corn, switchgrass and miscanthus rhizosphere microbial communities from Kellogg Biological Station, Michigan, USA - KBS K5-25-2 metaG | ecosystem: Host-associated > Plants > Roots >... | reverse complement strand
CGACACCGCGCTCGGCACGTTCAACTCCTGGCAGATGTTCTTCTTCTTCACGGCGGCGATGTTGTTCATCAACATCCACCACTACTTCATCGACAACGTCCTCTGGCGCTTCAAGGACCCAGAGATTCAGAAATACCTGCTGGCGTGAGGGCAACCACGAAGGCCGCTCCGCTTCCCACACGAAGACCACGAAGATTTTGAATCTCAAAGTGTTTTAGACACTTCGTGAGCTCCGTGCGTGCCCGAAGGGCCTTCGTGGTTACGCCTGCGATCGCTCGGCTTTGACGTCGATGCCGAGCTGCTGGCATTTCTTGTAGAAGTGGCTGCGCTCGAGGCCGAGCGTCCGCGCCGTCTCCGCCACGCGATACCCGTGCGCCTGCAGCTCCGCCAGCACGACCTCACGTTCGAAGACCGCGACGCGGTCGGCAAGCGCGCCACCGCCGGCGCCCGCGGCGCCGCCGCCTGCGTGGCGCCCGGCGAGAATCTGCCTGACGGTCGCGCCGTCAACCACATCGTCCGTCAGCAGCAGCAGGCGTTCGACGACGTTGCGGAGCTCGCGGACGTTGCCGGGCCAGCCGTAGCGGGTGAGCTGCTCGATCGCCTCCGGGCTGAACGCGCGCGGCTTCCAGCCGTTCTGATCGGCGACGATGGCCGCGAAGTGCTCGGCGAGGAGCGGGATGTCTTCGACCCGTTCGCGCAGCGGCGGCAGCGTGATCGGGAAGACGAAGATGCGGTGATACAGGTCCTCGCGGAACGTGCCCTTGCGGACGAGGGCTTCGAGGTCGCGGTGCGTGGCGACGATCACGCGCGTGTTCACCACGATCGGGCGCTCGCCGCCAATCCGTTCGAGCTCGCCTTCCTGCAGCAGCCGCAGCAGCTTGGCCTGCATCGCCGGCGGCATGTCGCCGATCTCGTCGAGAAACAGCGTGCCGCCGTGCGCCTGCTCGAACTTGCCCAGGTGACGCGCGGCCGCGCCGGTAAACGATCCTTTTTCGTGGCCGAACAGCTCCGACTCGATGAGCTCGGACGGAACCGCCGCGCAGTTCAACGTGACAAACGGCTTGTCGCGGCGCGGACTGCGATCGTGTACGGCGCGCGCGACCAGCTCCTTGCCGGTACCCGTCTCGCCGAGAATGCAGACGCGCGACTCACTGTTGGCGACACGGTCCACCTGCGCCATCACGCGCCGCATCGCTTCGCTTGTCCACACGAGGTCGTGGCGGCCGACGCGGCGGCGCAGCTGCCGGTTCTCTTCCTCGAGGCGCACCAGCCGGAGCGCGTTCTCCACCGTCAGGAGGAGCTTTTCCGACGAGATGGGCTTCTCCAGGAAATCCACGGCGCCAAGACGCGTGGCGCGCACGGCCATGTCCACGGTCGCCTGGCCGGAAATCATGATGATCGGCGTCGCGATGCCGAGGTCGCGGACCTCCGCCAGCATCGAGAGGCCGTCCTTGCCGGGCATCACGACGTCCGAGAACACCAGGTCGAAGCGTTCGCTCTTGAGCAGCGCGATGGCGCGCGTCGCGTTGTCGCACACCACCGCTTCGTACCCGGCCATGCGGAACGCGCGCGACAACGACGCGAGCGTCGACGGGTCGTCGTCCACGATCAGGAGGCGGGTCATGCGGGCAGCTCGATGTGGAACGTGGCGCCGCGGCCGGGCTCGCTGTCGACCCAGATCTTGCCGCGGTGATCGGTGACGACCGACTGCACGATGGCGAGGCCAAGGCCGGTGCCGTGCTGCTTGGTCGTGTAATAGGGCGTGAACAAGCGGCGCCGCTCCTCTTCTCCAAGGCCCTGCCCCGTGTCCGCGACATCGATCCGGACGACGCCGTTGACGCGGGCGGTCGCGATGCGCAGCTCGCCGCCCTCGGGCATCGCGTCGATCGCGTTGAGCAGCAGGTTCTGCACCACGCGCCGTACCTGCTCGCCGTCGGCGCGGATGGTCCCGACCGCCGGATCGAGCTCCAGCTTGACCGTCACGGGCGGGTGGCCCGGCGCGGCAAGCTGCGCGCGAAAGATCGCCACGCTCTGCTCGACGAGCTCGTTGATCGAGACCTGCGCGAACTCCGGCGCCGGCATCTTCGCGAAGTCGCTGAACCGCCCGATGACTGTGTTGAGATTGCCGAGCCCCGTCTGCAGCGTCGTCAGGCTCTCCTCGAAGACTTCGTCGAACTCCGCAGGTGACAGCGTCCTCGCCCGCCGCAGGTTGTCGATCGTGATTCTCAGCGGAAACAGCGGGTTTTTCAGCTCGTGCGCGAGACGCCGCGCGAGCTCGCGCCACGCGGCCACGCGCTCGGCCTGGACCAGGCGATCGCGGTGGTCCACGAGCTGGCGCGTCATCGTGTCGAAGGCGTCGGCGAGCACCTTGATTTCTCCTGTCGTCCGGACATTGTCGACCTGCACGTCCCAGTCGCCGTCGGCAACGGCGCGCGCGGCGCCCGCAAGCTGCTCGACGGGACGGGTCACCCGTGCGGCCACGAGGAAGCTGAGAAGGAACCCGAACGCGATGGCGACGGCGCCGAACCCCACCCCGCTCCACCTGATCCGCCGCACGAGCGCCGCCAGCTCGCGGCCCGAGCTTCCCACCAGCAGCACGCCGAGCACGGGGCCGTCGGGGCCCGCGAGCGGCAGCGCGTCGACGGTTTCGGGCCCGTCGGGCCACTCGATGGCGTCCCTGGCCTCGCGACGATCCTGAATCACCCGCGCGATGAGCGGCTCGAGCGGCGCCGCTTCGGGCGGGTCGTCTTCCGCCGCGATCAAATGACGCCCGGAGACTTCCGGCTGCAGGTTCTCGTACAGCAGGACGCGCATGCCCGGCGGGAGGACCAGCGACTGGAGGAACTTGCGATCGAGACGCCGGCCGCCCGCGAGGTACAGCGCCCGGGCGCCGGCGGGCAGGGCACGTACGGCAACGAGGGCGAGCGCGGTCTCATCCGGCAATTCGATCGGCTGAAGGAAGCCGCCGGATCGGCTCGTCGCCGCCCTCTTCGCTGCCCACGGGAGCTGATAGCCGAATCGCGCCGGCCACTCGGCCGACGAGACGATGGTTCCGTCGGGCGCGACGAGATCGAGCACGTCGAGCTCCTGTGCCGCGGCAAGCGCGGCCGCCTCGTTCACGTACGGCGCGAAATCGCGGGACGAGGCGACTCCCGCTGCCACGCGCGCGGCCGCGTCGCTCTGCGCGGCCCGGTCCACACGCATCGCGACCTGCTCGCCCTGGTTCGCGAACTCGCGCCGGAACTGCGCGACCAGCGCCGCGCTGCGCTGCGCGTCCACCGTCGCGAACGATTGACGGGCACTCGACGACACCGTCCACGTCACCAGCACGACGGTGAGCACCACGACGCCGCTGACGAGGGCGAAGAGCCTGTTGCGGAGGCTCATGGTGCGCTCAGCCAGGCGTTGGCGAGATTCCACGAACCCGATGCGAGCACCGCGGGCCCGTTCCACGACTCCACTCGCGGCGACACGGCATACAGCTCCGGCACGTGGACGATGGGCACGATGACATCGCGCTCGAGCAGCGCGCGCTCGGTGCGAAGGACGGTTTCGAGCGGGTCACCCCGCTCCGGTGCCGCCACACGTCCGGCGAGGGCGACCGCGCGCGGTCCAAGGCCGGCCATCACGTCGGACAACGCGGCGGCTGGCGTCGTCCCGCGCATCGGCACACGCAGCAGCCGCACGTCGAAACGGGGACCGAGGCCGGCCGGCGACTGCACGGTTATTGTGAAGCCGGCATCGCGCGCGTTGACCGCGATCCGCTGCGCGACGGCCTGCGCGGCGGGGTCCGATGGCGCGACGCGCAGCGCAAGGGTGCGGCGTTCCGCCGGCGGCGCCGCTGTCGCTCGCGAAGGCGATTCGACGGCCGTGGCGAGCATGATCGGCGCGTAGCCGCTGACCCACTGAGGCAGCAGCGCGGCGGCGGCCTCTGCCCTGCCCTGCAGCACGACGCGCGCGATGGCGCCGCGATCGATCGCGGCCGCCAGCGTCCGCCGCATCGAGTCGCTGGCAGCCGTCGCGACCTGCGCCTCGAAGACGAGCGCGAACAGCTCGATCGGCCGCGAGGCTTCGATGCGGAACTGGCGCTGCTCGACCCGTCGCACGTCGATCGGCTGCATCGTCACGATGTCGGCGCGCGCGGCCTCGAGATCCGACAGTTGATCGGCTGGCGTGCGGTTCGTGCGGACCTCGAGGGCATCCACGAACGGACGGCTGTCCCAGTAGTCCTCGTGGGCCCGCAGTGCGATGAGCCCCGCCTCCACGCGCTCGACGCGAAACGGGCCGGTTCCGATCGACGCTCCCGCGGCCGGCCGGATGACAATCGCGTTTGCCTGGTCGGCGAGCTCCCATGGAAGATCGGCCGCGTCCCGGCCTGGCTCGATCGCGACCGCATCCGCATCGGAATTGACCTGCCAATCGGCGTGCGCCGCCCGGAGGGCGGCGGCCACGTGCGACGGCTGCAGCGTGGAGCCGTCGTGCAGCTTCACGCCTCGACGCAGGCGGAAGGTCCACCTGCGGCCGGCGGCATCGCCCTGCCACGACGCCGCCAGCGCCGGCCGCAGACCGCCCGCGGCATCCACCGCAACCAGCGTTTCGTACGCGAGCGCGTTGACGCGCCGCATGGCGGTGGCGTCCGTCGTTTCGACCCTCAGCGTGCCGCCGTAGTGGGGCCTCGCGGCGTCGAGCACGCCTGCGGCCAGGCAGACGCTAACGGCTGCAGGAAATGCTCGTGCGAAACGCGTCATATCGTCCGGCGGCGACGTCGTGCGTCACCACCAGCGCGGTGGTTTGATCGGGCTGGGGCCACAGCGCCGTCAGCACTCCCGGCAGCACGAGCGGAGAAGCGGCCTGCACGAGGCGGCCGTCCGCGACGCGTGACAGCCGCAGCCCATCGCCGCTGCCGCCGCCGGACACCGACAGCACGAAGATGCCGGCGGCGCACGGCGCGCGCATCGCGATCGCGTCGTCCGAGGCGGCCGCGCCGAGCGGCGCCGCGTTGTAGAAGGTCGCGCCCTCGCGGGTCTTGAAGTAGTTGCGTCCGGGCTCGAGGCCTTCGTTGTCCACGCCTATCGGCCACGGCTGCCGTCGATCGCTGCACGCCGCCTCGAGCGGGTCGACACGTCCGGTGCACACGACGCCGGGAAGAAACACCTCGAACCTGCCTCCCTCCACGCGGACGCGGCCACGCGGATCGCGCGGCCACGCGCGCGCCGGCGTCAGCGGCCTCGACTGCACCGCACGCCACATGTCGTCCTTCCGTTCCATCAGCGTGACGCTCGTCACGTCGAGCACCAGCAGGCGATCGCCGGCGGGCGCCGCGTCGAGCACCTGCGTCGGCTGCGACAGCAGCGGCCGCAGCTCGAGTGCGAGCGACGCAGCGCGAGCACCGGCGGCACCCGCGGTCAACGGCCTCGTGACGGTCGCAAGCTGAACGCGCCCGTCGCCGCGAATCTCGGCGACGCACACGCGCTCCACCATGTTCCGACCGCAGCTGATCGCCACCGTGGTCGCCGATGCGCCATCGGTCGTGCGCAGGCCGCGCGCGCCGAGCAGGGCCGATACGCGCGCCTCGATCGCCGACGCATCCTCGGAGGGCTCCGTCGAGGCGACCTGAAGCTTCACGGGCACGCCCGGCGGGGCCGTGGATGCGATGCTCGCGACCAGTTCCTGGAGGAGATCGTCGGGCGGCGAGGGCTGCTGCGCCGTGAGCATGGCTGACGCGGCGAGCAGGAGCATCAGGCCGCGCGTCACCAGCCGTACGGACGATACGCGGCCGTGGAACCCCACGGCCGCGATCGTAGCATCCCGCGTTCAGCGGCCGTTCGGCGAGGCGAACGCCACGCCGCTGCCAGACGTGGCCGCCTTCAACACGTCGTTGGCGAAGAAGCCTTTCCCGTCCATCGGCACCATCATGATCTGCACCTTGTCCGACAGGCGCTCCGCGATGATCTTCTGGATGAGCAGCGGGTTGTCCTTCAGCACCTCGGCTTCGGACTTCATGCGCGCGGCGTCGGCCACCGCCAGCAGGCGGACGCGCTGCGCGTCGGCCTCCGACATCAGGTTGCGCTTCTCGAGCTCGGCCTTGCTGTCGATCACCTTGGCCTGCGCCGCCGCCTCCGCACCCTTGATCGTCGTCTCCTTGCGCGCCTCGGCCTCCAGCCGACTCTGCTGAATCTGCTTCTCCTTGAGCGGCAGCGTGTACTGCATCGCGTCCGCCTGCGCCTTCGCTTCGATCACGGTCGACTGCGCGCGCCCCTCCGACTGCTTCACGTGCCGCACCTTGTCGGCCTCGGCCTCGAGCTCCGCCGTCCGTACCATCTTCTGCTTCATCTCGACTTCGATCGACAGCCGATCGTTCTCCTGCGCCTTGACGAGCAGCCCTTCGAGCCCCTTGGCGTACTCCTGCGGAAGATCGATGTCGCGCAGCATCACCTCCTTCACGACAATGCCGTCGGACGCCAGCCGTCTCGTGATGGCTTCTGCTGCCGCACGGCGGACTTCCTCACGCCTGGTCGAGAACACGTCCCGCACCATGTAGCCGGAGATGGTCTGGCGGAACGCAGTGGCCACCACCGCGGGGAGCAGCTCGGTCTCCACCGGCCGCGGCAGGTTGCTCTCCATGTACGGCAGCCGCCGCGGATCGAGCTGGTAGCGCACCGAGATGCCGAGGCCGAGCGGAAGGCCTTCCTTGCTGTACACCTTCAGCGCGGTCGGTGCCGCTTTCGGCGCATCGGAGGCGTTGGTGCTGTAGATCTGATCGCGCACGTTGTAGGTCTCGACGTGCTGCACGAGCGGCGTCACGAAGTGGGTGCCCGGATAGATCGTGCCGCCAACCGTGCCGGATACCTGGCTGACGCGCACGCCCGCCATGCCGCTCGGCACCACCACGATGCTGAGGCCTGGCAGGAGCAGAAGAACGGCGAGCGTGACGTGGCGGGCGAAGAGCCGCCACCTGATTGTGGACGTATCCGGGTGGAGCATCACCTTGCGGGCGTCTCTTCCCAGGACGACCGCGGCGGCGATGAACATCGACAGGGCACCAGACAACAGGACGTACTTGATGGCTAACATTTCGGGCCTCCTTGTAGGCGATCAGAGCGACAGTGTTCAGCAGGCAGCGGGCGGCGGGCCGCGGGCAGCACGTCGGCAGCTGCCAGCTGCTGCCAGCCGCCAGCACTCAGTCAACGGGTGCGAAGAGCAGGTCGGTTTCCGTGGTGCGCTCGGCGTGGAGCTCCACGACGTCGCCGGGACGAACGCGTTCGAAGAGCTGCTCGACGTCCGCGTTGCGCAGGCGGATGCAGCCGTGCGACTGCGCGTAGCCGATGGATGAGGGCTGATCGGTGCCGTGAATGCCGTAGCCTTTCTGGCTCAGGCCGATCCACCGTGTGCCGATGGGGTTCCGTGGCCCCGGCGCGATGACGGTCCCCGGGTGGTAGTAGGTCGGGTTGGCGACGCGATTGACGATGGTGAAGGTGCCCGTGGGGCTGGGGCTCGCCGGCGCGCCGACCGCGACGTCAAACACCTGCACGATTTCGTCGTTCTCCACGACCGCAAGCTTCCGGTCGGGGATGCTCACGACGACTCGCCGGACAACTGCCTCGGGCGGGACCGTGTCAGCCGCCTGGGCGCGCGTGCCCGCGAGCACTCCCGTTACAACCATCGCCGCCGTCCACATCGCTCGATTCGCTCCCATGTCCGTCCTCCGTGTTCCCCGCGGAAGAGGAGAGCAACCGATCAGCCAGATGCTAAGTCGTTGTAATTGTTTAAGTTGTCTGATTGTGCGAGGCCGCGATGCGTGTCTTCACGCCCACGGCGTGGGCGACGGGACACGGGTGGGCGGAGCGGACGCGATAGTATTTTCGGCGCTCGTTAACCGGAGGACTTACCCGATGCGGACGGTCTCATTTGTATTCGTGTTGCTGCTCGCGGGCTCGGGGCTCGCCGGCGCCCAGGACTGGGCCGAGTACCAGAACGTCCAGGACGGCTTCAAGGTCGATTTTCCCGGCCAGCCGAAAGTCACCACGACGACCTGGAAGTCGGAGTACGACTACACGCTGCCCGCGCGCGTCTACAGCGCCGAGCGCGGACGGGAACGCTACTCGATGACGGTCGTGGACTACAACGGGATCGAGCCGCAGGGCGTCGAGCGGCGGAAGAACTGCCCCGCCGGCGCAGAGCCCTGCATCGGCAGCGACCTGAGCGGCCCGGGCTACTGGAAGCACGACATCCGCGGCGCGATCATCTACGCCGCCTCGAAGTTCCTGCAGCGCGACGTGAAGATGACGCGGATGCTCTGGGCGCACCAGGATCTCGTCGAGGGCATCGAGCTCCAGCTGACGAACAATGCCGATCAGTCGCGCACCTTCGTCTTCATCAGCATGCGCGAGAACAAGCTCTATATCTCCGAAGGCACGGTGCCCAAGGGATATCCGCAGCCGGGTCTCTTCCAGCAGTCGATGGGGTACCTCGACAAGGACGGCAACGGCGTCCGCTATCAGAAGATCTACTCGAACGAGGTCTACGGGCTCGGGGACGCTCCCGCGCCTTCCTACGGCGGCGGCGGCGCCGGCCGCGCGGGCGGCGGCGGACGCGGGGGTCGTCGTGGCGGCGGCGCGGGCGACGCTCCGCCGCAGTAGACGATCGCCATCATCCTTCCCGGCGCGGGCGCGGTCGGCCGGGCACGCCGAGTACCGCGCCGCGCTCGTCGTTTTCGCTGTGCCCGTGAAGAACTGAGTCGATCGCTGCCGAGCATTTCAACGGCCATCCTGTGCTTGTGGATTGCCTGGTTGGTCTCCTGGTTCGCCGCGGCGTGGTGGAGCCAACGGACGATCACACGTCCCGCCGCCCGCCGCGAAGTCCTCTACCGCGCGTTGACGATGCTCGGCGCGGTGCTGATGTTCAGCGGCGGATCCAGCAGGAGCATCTCGTGGCAGCCCGGCGCGGGAATCGCGTGGCTGCTCGTCGCGGTGACGGCGATGGGCTTCGCGTTCACGTGGTGGGCGCGCCTGCACCTCGGCCGCCTCTGGTCCAGCTCGGTCACGCGCAAGGAGCATCACCATGTCGTGGACACCGGTCCCTACGCGGTGGTGCGGCATCCGATCTACACCGGCCTGCTCCTCGCCATCGCCGCAACAATGCTGGAGCGCATCACGCCCGCCACGATTGCCGGGGCCACGGTCATGGCGGTCGGCATCTATGTCAAAGCGCGCGTCGAGGAGGCATTCCTGCGCGACGAGCTGGGAGAGGCGTACGCGGCCTATGCGCGCCGCGTGCCGATGCTGGTGCCGTTCCCGCGTTTCAGTTCATGACCACCCATCGGCCGGCCGCACGTAAAATGCGAGCCTGATGGACATCGGGCGGGAAGCGCCGTTTCTCCAGGCCGAGGGCATCGTCAAGCGCTTTCCCGGCGTCGTCGCGCTGAGCGGGGTCAGCCTCGAGATCCGCGCGGGCGAGACGCACGCGCTGCTCGGCGAGAACGGCGCCGGCAAGTCCACGCTCATCAAGACGATTGCCGGCGTCTATCAGCCGGACGCCGGCGAAATCCGCATCGACGGCCGGCCGGCGCGGATACGCAACCCGCACGACGCGCAGGTGCTGGGCATCAGCACGATCTACCAGGAGTTCACGCTCGCACCCGACATGTCGGTGGCCGAGAACATCTTCCTCGGCCGCGAGCCGCTCCGCGTCCGCGCGCTGTCGATTGTCGACCACCGTGCCCTGGTCGAACGGACGCGTGAAGTCCTCGCCTCGCTCGACCTGCGGATCGATCCCGAAGCGACCGTCAAGCACCTGGGCGTCGCGCAGCAGCAGATGGTCGAGATCGCCAAGGCGCTGTCGCTCGACGCCAGGCTGATCATCATGGACGAGCCGACGGCGACGCTGACGTCGCACGAGATCGATCGGCTGTTCCAGGCAATCGCGCGCCTCAGAGAGCGGAATGTAGCGGTGATCTATGTCTCGCACCGGTTGGACGAGGTGAAGGCGGTCTGCGACCGTGCGACGATCCTTCGTGACGGCACGTATGTCGCCACCGTGCCGGTGGCCTCCACGACGATCGACGAGATGATCCGCCTGATGGTCGGGCGCGACTTGAA
>Ga0070704_100002651_pt1 | contig 10102 bp, 11 predicted proteins | sample KBSK5252metaG_FD_65467 | JGI IMG/M metagenome (GOLD analysis project Ga0070704, IMG submission 65467) | Corn, switchgrass and miscanthus rhizosphere microbial communities from Kellogg Biological Station, Michigan, USA - KBS K5-25-2 metaG | ecosystem: Host-associated > Plants > Roots >... | reverse complement strand
CTGGGCATGCCCGCCTTTCACGACACGATGAACGAGACCGAGCTGAACACCAAGCTCACGCTCGCGGCAATCTGCCTCGTCGTGCTGAACCTCGCGGCGTCGCAGCCGCGGGTCTGGAAGGACGCGGTGGTGCTCGTCCTGCTCGTCTATGCGCTGCTCGCCAACGAGCTCGGCCTGCTGCTGTGGGTGTGCATCGCGGCCGCCCATCTCGTCGGCTTTCGCGGCGTGTCGCGCAACGGGGTCATTGCCGCGACCGCGCTTCTCGCCCTGTACTTCTACGTCCGGTTCCTGCAGCTGCACGTCGGCACACCGTCGCTCAACGAGCGAAGCTCCGGCTTCGGCTTCCGCGTCCGGAGCGCCAACGAGCTCGTCGAGATGTTCGGCGGCAGCCCGCTCCCCTTCTACGCCTACAACGTCGTCTCGTCGCTGCTGATGGTGCTCTTCTCGGAGCCGCGCGCCGGCGTATTCGGCTTCGTCCGCGATCTCGTGGATTCGAAGCTGCAATCCGGCAACGTGCTGGCCGTCGCGACGTCCATCCTATCGACGGGAGTGACGATCTGGTTCGTCACGCAGCGGTGGCGCCGATGGCTGCGCTGGGATCTGGCGTACAACGATCAGCTGTTTCTCGTCTCCGCCGCCGTCATCGCGGCCAATGCGGCGATCAGCTTTCCGTACGTCAAGGACGTGGTGATGAACATTGCGTCGGTGTTCTACTGCCTCGGGCTGTGCATGGCGCTGCGTGAGCTGGTCGAGGTCATGGCCGCGCGCCCGCTCAGGATCGACCGCGCGGTGCTCGCGTGCGCCGTGCTGCTGCTCCTCTCGGCCGGCTGGACGCTTCGGGCGGCCGCCTTCTACGCCGACATGCGGGTCCGCGCGTTCAAGTCGCAGGTCGACTGGGTGTTCGTCGACGATTGGCTTCGCGATCAGCACGTCGCGGTGACGACGCCGCGGCAGCGCGAACTGGTCGAACAGCTGCGCGCGCAGATGGTGGCGATGCCGGTGCCGAAGGTCTACCTCGACCCGCCGTGGGTGAGGAATCTGCTCACGCCCGATTGACAGAGGCCTGTTTTCAAGCGAGTATCTCAAGTCCCGCAGTATCAAATGGTTCCAAGGCGAGAGCTCGTCAGCATCGTGCTGCCGGTGTACAACGAGGCCGCGACGCTGTCGCAGTTGATCGAGCGTCTCGACCGCGTCATGCGCACGATGAGCGGACGCTACACGTTCGAGTTCGTGCTCGTGGACGACGGCAGCGTGGACGAGACGCTCGACACGGCCCGGCACCTTGCCGCGGTTGACGATCGGATCAAGGTCGTCGCGCTGCGCCGCAACTACGGGCAGACCGCGGCGCTGCAGGTCGGCTTCGACCACGCCGACGGCGACGTCGTCATCTCGATGGACGCGGACCTCCAGCACTTCCCGGAGGACATCCCTGCGTTTCTCGACCGCATCGAGCAGGGCTACGACGTCGTCTGCGGCTGGCGGTCGGACCGGCGCGAGGGCCTCGCCAGGCGCTGGCCGTCGAAAGCGGCCAACTGGCTCGTTCGGAAGCTGACCGGGCTCACGGTGCACGACGTCGGCACGACGTTTCGCGCCTACCGGGGCGACGTCGTGCGTCAGCTGCGCCTCCTTGGCGAGCACCATCGCTTCATCCCGGTGCTGGCGAAGAACCTCGGCGCCACGATCACCGAGGTGGAGATCAAGAACATCGAACGCCCGGTCGGGAATTCGAACTACGGGTTGTCGCGGACGCTCAACGTCCTGCTCGACATCGTGTTCCTGGTCTTCTACGTGAAGTACCTCGATCGGCCGATCCGCGTGTTCGGCCGGCTCGCGCTGGCGTGCTTCGGCCTCGCGGCGATCATCCTGGCCGTCCTCGGGTTCCTGACGATCGCGTATCACGTCGCCGCGGTGCGCGAGCGAAGCGGATGGTTCCTGCTCGCGCTCGTGCTGCTCGTCAGCGGCGTCCAGTTCCTGCTCTTCGGCCTCGTCTCCGAGGTCGTCGTGCGGATGTACTTCTATCCGGGCCAGGCCAAGCCGTACCTCGTTCGCAGCATTTCCAGGAGCGGTGTCTCGAGCGGCATTGTTCCGGGCGAGCGAAGCGAGTCGAGGGGCATTGTCCCGAGCGAGCCAGGCGAGTCGATAGGCCTTGCCCCGAGCGAGCGAAGCGAGGCCGGCGCGCCGCGGTAGGACGCGTCATGTGCGGGATCTTCGGATTCGTCGACGCGGCGAGGGCGCTTCCGCCGATCGGGCAGCTGTGCCGCCTCACCAACCTGCTCGCCCACCGCGGCCCTGACGGCGGCGCCTACTGGACCGAGCACGGCGTTTTCTTCGGCCACCGGCGGCTGTCGATCATCGACCTGGCCGGCGGCGATCAGCCGATGGCCTCGTCCGACGGCCGCTACCTCATCACCTTCAACGGCGAAATCTACAACTACCCCGAGCTGCGTGAGGAGCTGAGAGGAGAAGGCGTCGTCTTCCGGACGACATCCGACACCGAGGTGATCCTCGAGGCGTACGCGAAGTGGGGTGTCGATGCGATCGCGCGGCTCGAAGGGATGTTCGCGTTCGGCCTGTTCGACCGCATCGAGCGCACGCTGCTGCTCGCGCGCGACCGCTTCGGCGAGAAGCCGCTGCTCTACGCGGCCGAGGGGTCACGCGTGGCGTTCGCGTCGGAGCTGGCGCCGATCGCGGCGGCCGGTGTGGCCGGCCGCGAGATCGATCTCGACGCGCTCGGCGGCTATCTCTGCCTCAACTACGTCCCGGGTCAGGCGACAATGCTCCGCCAGGTGCGGCGGGTCGCGCCCGGCCAATGGCAGCTGTACGGACCCGAAGGGCTGCGCACGACGCGTCAGTACTGGACGCTGCGCCCCGGCCTCGTCGACGTCGGCGGGCACAGCGACGATCAGGTCCTCGATGAATTGCAGGCGCGTCTCGACGGCGCGGTTCGCATTGCGCTGCGAAGCGACGTGCCTGTCGGCCTGTTCCTCTCGGGCGGTGTGGACTCGTCGATCGTCGCGCAGAGCGCCGCGCGTCTCGGCCGTCTCGAGCATGCGTTCTGCGTGGACTTCGCGGAGCAGGCGTTCTCGGAGTGGCCGCGTGCGTCGGCGGTCGCGCGTGCGCTCGACGTGCCGATCGCGCGCGTCGGCCTCGACGTCGGCGTCCTCGGCGAATTTCTCGACGTCGCCGGCCATCTCGACGATCCGCTCGCCGACTCCTCGGCGATGGCGGTCTGGACCGTCGCGCGCGCCGCGGCGTCGAAGGTCAAGGTCGTCCTCAGCGGCGACGGCGGCGACGAGCTGTTCGGGGGATATCTCACGTATCCCGCGTCGGCGTGGCACGCGCGTCTTCACCATCTGCTGCCTGCCGCCGCGTGGCGGGCCGCGACGGCCGCCGCGAGCCACCTGCCGATGAACGACGGCGTGAAGGTCGGCGCCGACTACAAGCTGCATCGCTTCCTGCGCGCGATGCCGATGCCGACCAGCACCGCGCACTTCACCTGGAACGGGACGTGGCTGCCCGATGCCGCCGCGACGTTCGTGCGCGGCGACGAGGCGCGCCGCGCAGCGGCCACCGCGCTGGAGCGCGTGGCGCACTCGCACGGCCTCGACGGCCGTCCCTCGCTCTCCGCATTGCAGCTGGCGGACGTCCGCGAATACCTGCCGAACGACATCCTCTCGAAGGTCGATCGCGCGACGATGGCGCACGGGCTCGAGAGCCGGGCACCGCTGCTCAACGCCGCGGTCGCGGAGCTCGCGCTGTCGCTCCCCGATCGCCTTCGCGTGGACGGCACGCGAACCAAGGTGCTCCTCCGCCGGCTCTGCGAACGCCACTTCGGCGAGTCGCACGCGGCAGCGGCGAAACAGGGGTTCAGCCTGCCGATTCACCGTTGGCTGCGCACGGAAGGCCGCGAGCTCATGACCGGCCTTCTGAGTCCCGAACGCGTCACCGCGCTGGGCGTGCTCGATACGGCGGCCGTGTCGCGGGCGGTCGGCGCGCACCTCTCCGGTCGCGCGACGCTGGGCTGGGAGCTCTGGGGATTGATGGTGCTCGTCGCCTGGCACGAGCGGCGCGTCGCCTCGACGCCGGCGCTTCCCGACGCCGACCTCCGCCCCATCCCCGTGCCCTCGGACGCGGCAAACGCCGCCGCCCGCTGAGCTCGCAACCGCGCGCCCGACCTGCTACGCTCCCTCCTTTTGAAATCGGCCGCTTCCGGCCTCAGCCAGGACGACAGCACATTGGCATGAACGGTATCTTCCTGTTTTCGATGATTGGTGAACGACGGCGTGGCAGCGCGGACAGACGAGTCGAGCCGCGCGGCGGCCGGCGGTGCGTTGACAAGGTGAGGCTTGCCGTCTTCGCGGCGCTGTGCGCGCTCCTCGTGCCCCCCGAAAACGGCCCGCTCCCGGAATACTGAGCGAGCCCGGACTACGACGGGTTGTACTCGACCAGGCGTGGTTCAGCACGACGGTCGGAGGCGGCGCTTGGACGGCGCTTGCCGAACTCCGTCAGAATCGTCTCGAGCACGGGCAGCATCATCCCCGCGCGCTTCGCGCGGATGACGAGGTCCCAGCAGGGCTCGAACTTCTTCCAGCCGGCCGCATAGGCAAAATGGCGCAGGCCGCCCATCGCGGCGCCATGCGTACGTGCGCCGCGGAGGATCGATCCCCACCGGTAGAAGTCGCGATACGCGCGGTGATACCCCTGCTCGAGCTCGTCCGCCGACATGCGGGCCGGACGAAAGACCGCGTGACGCGTGTCGTACCGATCCCAGTCGTGAATCGTGATCCGCTTCTGCGCGGCCATCCTCGCGTACAGCGCGGTGCCCGGGTACGGCGTGAGGATGTGGAACGTCGCGGTCTCGATGCCGTGCTCGATCGCCCACTCCACCGTCCGCTCGAACACCGACACATCGTCGCCGTCCATGCCGAACACGAAGCTGCCGTTGACCATCACGCCAAGGCCGTGCAGCCGGCGGATCGCGTCGCCATAGTTGCGGCGCAGGTTCTGAAACTTGCGCTGCTCGAGCAGGTTCGTCGCGTCGAGCGTCTCGAAACCGACGAAGAGGCTTCGCAGCCCGCAATCGACCGCGCGTTCGAGCAGGTTCGGCGCGAGCACCGCGTTCACCGTTCCAGCCGCCTGCCAGAGGCGGCCCATCCCGCGCATGCCGTCGAAGAGCGCGGCGGCGAAGCGAGGGTTACCGAACAGGTGATCGTCGAGGAAATAGAGATGCCGCCCCGGCAGGCGCTCGATCTCGGCGAGCGCGGCATCGACCGTCTGAGTGTAGAAGGACCGGCCGCCCTCGAAGAACGCCTCCTTGTAGCAGAAGTCGCAGACGTGCGGGCAGCCGCGTGACACGACGATCGAATTGGGCACGAGGTAGAGGTGGCGCTTGATCAGATCGCGGCGGATTGGAGGAAGCTCCGCCAGCGTGCGGATCTCCGATCGATAGACGCGGCCCGCCTGCCCGCGCCTGAAGTCCGCGAGAAACCTCGGCCACGTGTCCTCGCCCGGGCCGAGGAAGATCGTGTCCGCGTGCGGCATCGCTTCGTCGGGCAGCGACGTCACGTGAAGGCCGCCGAGCGCGACGTGAGCGCCGCGACGGCGATAGTGGTCGGCCAGCCGGTACGCGCGGTTCGCCGAGGTGATGTAGACCTGGATGACGACGAGATCCGGCGTGTCGTCGAGGTTCAGGCGCTCGACGTGCTCGTCCTGAATCTCGACCTCGTCGTCGGGGTGAAGAAAGGCGGCGAGCGTCGCGAGGCCGAGCGGCGGGAAGAGCGAGTACTTGATGGGGCGCCAGAACGGGCTCGTCGCCTCGGTCAGCGCCGGCAGAATCATCTTGACCTTCATCGCCGGCCTTCGCCCGCGACGAGCACCGAGACGTGGCGGACGCGCGGCCCGTCGAGCTCGACGAGGAAGACCCGCTGCCACATCCCGAGCATCACGGTTCCCTCGCAGACGTTCAGGCACGCGGAGGTTGGAAGCAGCAGCGCGCGGCAGTGCGCGTGGCCGTTGACGCGCTCTTCGGCCGTGATGTTGACGGTCCGCGCGATCAGGTCGTCGTGGCGGTAATGCCGGTCGCGCGGCGCGGCGCGCTCGAGCAGCGTCGCGAAGTCGGAGAGCAGCAGCGGCTCCCCTTCGTTGACGACGATTGCCGTCGTGGTGTGGAGCGTCTGGATGTTGACGAAGCCGACGTCAATGCCCGAGTCGGCGACCAGCGACTGGATGCGGGCCGTCAGGTCGATGAACTCGGTCGGCTTGGTGGTGGTAACCGCGAATCTGGCGTGCGAACAGGTCGGCGTGGACGCGAGCGTTTGCATGGATGGCCCCCTGACCGACAGCATCGGCGGTTCGCACGCCCGAGTCTTGAGCGCGACGTGAGCGTCTCGTGAGATGTTGGTGATTACGGCCGTCTCGTGAGGCCGAGCGCGAGGCCAAGGCCGAAAATCGCGCCTTCGCCCGTGCCGATCAGCGCGCGCGTCGCCGGGCCGAAGTCGGGTTCACCGATGAGCGCGGCGATGGGCGCCAGCGTCACCTGAGCGCCCTGCGACGCCTGGGCGATGAGGTGCAGGGTGCCGCCGACGAGCGGCCGGGCCGCAACCGACAAGCCGAGCGCCGCCGCACCGCACGCAGCCGCGACGATCAGCGCAACGCCCCATCGGCGGCGTCCACGTGGGGCGGCAACTCCTTCGGCGCGGGAGGTGGCCACCGCGTACGCGAGCCCGGCCGCGCCGCCGATGACGAGACCTTCGACCGTTCCGCCTATCGGGACGTCAAGACCGACGAGGGCGGCCAGGCTCCATCGGCCGAGCAGCTGCGCGACGGCGCCGGCGACGCCGCCGCCGAGCGCGCCGCCGGCGACGAGCGACAGCGCCCGCTGCGAGCGCGCGATCGCTTCGGCGGCCGAGAGTCCCGCGCCGACACCGGCCCCCCCGACCGCGCCGCAGGCTCCGCCGATGACGGCGAGCACGACAGCGACGTCGAGGGGCGCGGCGCTGCCCGGCGCGGCGGACAGGATCAACCCGCCGAGTGTCCCGGCCACGACACCCGCAAGGCCGCCGCCGATCGACGCACCGGCCCAGCGGGCGGCGACGATGCGTCCCGCGCGGCGCAGCCGCAGGCCGACGAGCGCCGCCGCGACCGCGAGCGGGGCGGGCTCGCCGAGGATGGGGACCGATCCCGCATCCGCGACGTCCCAGCGCGTGTCTCGCAGCAACGCGCGGGCGAACGCGTGGCGCGGCAGGCGGTCGAGCCGCCGCAGCGCTTCGGCGGTTCCAAGCGCGTGCAGCAACTCCGCGGCCTCGCGCTGCTCTTCTTCCTCGTCCGCGGTGCGTGCCACATCCGTCACGCGCCGCAGCAGCGGCTCGAAGGGATCGGCGGCGCCCGGCTCAATCGTGGCGGCCGATTCGGGCAGCGGCGTCTGCGATGGCTCGCCGGCGTCGTCCTCTTGCTCGACGAGGTCGGGAAAGACGAAGCGATAGCCGTGGCGCGACACCGTGCGGATGAAGCGCGGCTCCCGCGGGTCGTCGCCGAGCGTGCGGCGGATGGTGCGAATCGCCTGGCTGAGCGCGCTGTCGGAGACGACGACGTCGTTCCAGACGCGGTCGAAGATGTCGCGGCGGTGGACGGCCTCGTGGCGGCGCTCGATGAGAAAGACCAGCAGGTCGAAATAGCGAGGGATGAGCGGCCGCTCCTCGCCGCGGCAGCTCAGGATCCTGCGTCGCGGCGAGAGCGTGAAGTCGCCGAACCGATAGCGGGGCACGGCGTCAGGATAGTCCGGTCTGCGCGTAACCTCATTTCCAGATGGAAAACGTGCGGGCGACGTGGAACACTCACGGTCGCACCCCCAGCCACGATCGCCGAGGAGGCGCAGATGCGTTCACGAGACTTGATGATGATGATCAGGCCGCGGTCCGTATGGCCGTTGGTCGTTGCAATCCTGCTTTCCGCTCCATTGCGTGCCGCCGCGCAGGAACCGCTGCTGGGGGAGATCAAGTGGGTCCCGTACAACTTCGCGCCGCGGGGGTGGGCGGACTGCAACGGACAGCTCATGTCGATCGCTCAAAACACGGCGCTGTTCTCGCTGCTGGGGACGACGTTCGGTGGCGACGGCCGGACGACGTTCGCCCTGCCGGACCTGCGGGGGCGCGTGGCGCTGCACGTCGGACAGGGTCCGGGGCTGTCGAACCGCGACCTTGGCGAAGTCGGCGGAGAAGAAACGCACACACTGACGACCGCCGAGATCCCGTCACACGACCACGCGATCTCCTCGCACACGCACGCCATTCCTGCGCTGAACGTGGACGTGAAGGCCAGCAGCGCCGCGGCGACGAGCGCCACGCCGCAGGGCAACGTGCTGGCCGCCGCATCCGCTGCCCCGGGCAACGAGCGCGGCAAGGGAAAGCACAAAGGCGCTGACAAGGACGACGCCGTGACGACGAACATCTATAACGGCGGACCCGCAGACGTGTCTCTCGCGGCCGGAAGCGCGATGACGGTGGCTGGAACCACCGGCGGCGGGTCGGGTTCGACGATGCCGACTGGTGGCGGTGCGGCGCACCAGAACATGCAGCCGTTTCTCGTGTTGAGGTGCATCATCGCGGTCGAAGGGATCTTCCCGTCCCGTCAGTGAGACTGAAGACGGCACGCCGCGAGATGGTCAGGTCACCGCTGCGAGTCGTGCCGCTCGTACGCGCGCTGCTCGACTCGCCACTGCTGGCTCATGGTCCCGAGTTCGGCCACGTCGCCGCGGTGCCACCACGACGTGAGGAAGAAGAGGACGATCGTCGCACCGCCTATAAGGAGCGCGGCAATCCCGATTGCGGTCATGGCAATCGCTCGAAAGCGACGGTCCGGGCCGACAGGTTCGGCGTCGCCGTCCGCTGCGCGACCGACCATGCTTCGGAGTGCCGGTCCACGTCGCTGATCGGGCTCGTCCACCAGTCTCGCTCCGTACTCGCACGCGCCGGCAGCGCAAACCCCAGTAGCGCCTCCATCTGTTCGAACGTGAGGACGACGTTCGAAGCGTAACGACGTTCCAGGTAGGTGTAGAGCGCCAGGTACTGAGCGGCAACATGCGGCGGCGCCGGCTGCCTCGGGACGACAGCAGTCCGGCATTCTGGAACTGGCGCCGCTTTACGCCACCACGCCCACGCCTGCTCGAGCAGCGTCATTCGACCCGTGCTCGCGTGTCGCTGTTCGTGCGAACGAGGTGCCACTCGCCCGAGGGGTCGGTGTCATCTATCACCGTCGCTTCGAGTGTCTCACGAGCGGTTAACTGCGCGAGGACTGCGTTCGTATCGGCCTTTACCTCCGACTCGACCGTCCAGACATCCGTCTTCACGAGCCGCCGTTGCCGCGCGTGCTGGAATTCGTTGCGCATCCATTCGAGACGCGCCTGCCGCTCATCACGATCGTCATCGATAGGCATGTCTCACTCTGCTCCTGCGCCTGCGCGCCCGCTGTTCCCGATTGCACACACCCGTAGGACGGCAGGTATGCTCCGTCACGGTTTCGAAACAGGAATCTCGAGATATTCGGCCCGAATACGCCGAAGGACGTCCTCGAGCCGCTGCGGCTGCGCGGGAAAGGCCGTCCCTCCTCGGTCCGTCGATTACGCGGCTACTGCGACTGCAACCTTGTTCTGCTTCGGCCTGGCTTTTTCGCTCAGCGGCAACCGCACCGTCAGCACCCCGGTCTTGTACTCCGCTCTGACCTTGCCAGCATCGACCGTCGGAGGCAGCGCAAGCGACCGCGCGAAAGAGCCGTAACTGCGCTCGATGCGATGGAACTGCTCCTTCGTGATGTGCGTGTCGACCTTCTTCTCGCCACGCAGCGTAAGTGTGTCGTCTTCAACCGTCACCTCGAACTCACCCGCCTGCATGCCGGGCAGCTCCGCCTTCACCACGACCTCATGCTGGCCGTTGCGGCAAATATCGACCGCCAGCTCCCACGCGACGGGGGCGAGGTCCTGAGGGCAGACGTAGAAGCCCTCGAGCGTCCGGCCCATTGCGGCTGTATCTCGGAAGGCATCCAAGCGAACGAGCGTCATAACGATTCTCCTGTCCTCATCGGCCGGTGTCGCAGTGACACTCTTCCGTCG
>Ga0070704_100002649_pt1 | contig 10106 bp, 14 predicted proteins | sample KBSK5252metaG_FD_65467 | JGI IMG/M metagenome (GOLD analysis project Ga0070704, IMG submission 65467) | Corn, switchgrass and miscanthus rhizosphere microbial communities from Kellogg Biological Station, Michigan, USA - KBS K5-25-2 metaG | ecosystem: Host-associated > Plants > Roots >... | reverse complement strand
CCGTCTTGCCCGAACCGGTGGGCAGCACCACGGCAGGCCGCTGCGTGCCCGTCTCCCACGCAGTGCGGACTTCCTTCACGGCCTCGTTCTGGTAGTCCCGCAGAATCACGGTCATTGGCGCTCCATCGTCCACTCGGCACCGCACCCGATGCACCACGCCCGCAGGGTCAGATCGCGCCGCTCGCTGATGTCCAGCGAATGCTCGTGGGTGCATCCGTGGTCGTCGCCGATCTCGCCGTCCTCGACCACGGTGCGACCCGCGTTCTCGCGGAGCTGCCACGCCCCGGCCTCCAGCGTGTCCTCGTCCGCCACGATGACCGGGATCGACGTCAGCGCGTCGAGCCCCTCCCGCGCCAGCCCGTACGGCTCCCGGATGCCCTCGCCCGCACGGGCCTTGAGCGCCTCCATCACGTCCAGACCAAGCATGAGATGCCGCGTGCCGTGCTGACCGGTCTCGTACTGCTCGCGGGCTATCGCCTCGATCCGCTGCAGGCTCATCCGTAGAACCCCAATGCGATCACGGTGATCAGCGAGAGCAGGCCGACGCACACGCCCGCCACGAGCATCGCCCACCACAGCGGCGGCTCACCCGGCAGCATCATGGGCGCGGCGTCGTACCCGCCATGAACCTCGCAGCGCGGCGTGTCGTGCGAGGTGACGTCGATCCGCTCACCATCCGGGCCGCCGACGTACTCGCGGCAGCAGTCGGGACGCTCGGCCAGCTCGCGCGCGGCCTCCCACTCGGTCACGGCCGAGTCGCTGCCCCAGTCCTCGCGGTGCATCAGACCACCGCCGCATTGCGCGCGTCGGTCGCGATGGCCTCCGCGTCGCGGTGCTCGACGCGATCCGGTCGGCGGTACCACAGGCACCACCGCTTGCGGGTGTCGTCGAACCTCGCCTCATGCTCGATCACGCGCGCCTTGACCGCACCGAGCAACAGGTTCCGCGCGGTCTTGGCCGCGACGTCGCCATGCTCCTCGGCGACCGCGATCAGCGGCCCCACGTCCCACCACGAGCCATCGGCCAGCAGGTGCCACATGACCTGCCACGCCCCCGCGAGGCGCTCGCCCCTGCTCGGGTAGCCCGGGGTGAAGTCGGGCGCGGGATCGGCCACAGTGGCGCGCTCGGGCCGACCGAGCACGTACTGCCGCTGCGGATGGCTGCGGGTGAGCGTGAGCAGCCCCGCCTCGCACAGCTCGTCGAGCGCGCGATCGACGGTCGACGCCGCGGGGCGGCCGTTCACGCCGGCCAACAGCTCGGCCACGGTGAAGGGCGACCGGCAGGTGGCGCTCGCCGCGATGAGTTGATCTTTCAGTACCGCTCTGCTGATTCTCATGCTTCCTACTCTAGGACATGGTGCTCGGTCGGGGTAGTGTGCGCGTCCCTATGAGGAACGTCTATCAGAAACAGTAGCCCTGCTGTTGATCTTGCTTGGTCGTTGTCTTCCGTCTTCCCCCCATAAAGGGGGGGGAAGACGGGAAAACAACGAAGCCCGACATCCCGGAACACGTGGAAAGCGAGCAGAAATCGAAAAACCGCGCATCCGACGTATCATCCCTAACCATCACTTTCGCCACCCGTGGATTGCGAATTGAGCTGACCGCCCCATGGCGCACCCAGCCTTATAGGGGCAGGGTCGCGCAGCAGCCGACCGCTTTTCTCCAGCCGCAGGAGCGCCGGCCCGACGTCGGTGGTCTTGAACTTGACGTGAGCGGCCTCGCGCAGCTCGATCGACAGCTCCTGCTGCGAGGTGTACGAGTGGTCCTCGCGGCGCTCCAGCACGGCCACGATCGCCTCGGCCAACGCGTCGATGGGGTCGCGGTCCTCGCCGAGGTCCCCGGGGCGCGGCTCGACGACGCGCAACGTGGTGCGGCCCTCGCCGACCACCGCCGAGGAGTCCACCACGAGCGATCCGAGGTACGTCCACCCCTCCCGCTTGCCGCCGCCTGACGCCCCCTCCTCGATGCCGCCGTGCCTGTCCTTGACCGAGTGGATCTGCGCGGTCCCGCTCGTGCCCTTGCGGATCGGGCTGGCCCCGGCCACCATCCGGAACCCGCACCCGTCCACGTCGTCGAGCCACGCGGTCGAGCCGTAGCCGTGCCGCTCGGCCTGCCGGTCGGTCGCTTTGGGCGGGTGCCCGAGCGAGAGCACGGCCGCGCCGAGCGAGGTGGCGGGCATGACGAACATCGTCCGGTACCACCCCACCGCCGCGACCGATGCCGGATCCTGGCCGTGGGTGTTGCACGCGCCGTTGATGCCGTCGAGGATCACCAGCGTCGGCGGCATCGGCAGGCGCGAGAGCTGGTCGGCGAACTCTCCCGGCTCCCATCGGTCGTTGCACTGCATCCACACGAACCGCTCGCGGATCAGCTCGTTCGACAGGCCGAGGGACTGCAGCCGCGCGATCGTCGAGCCCATGGTGGACTCCTCGAAGTGCAGGTACGCGACGAGCCCCGCCGGGCGCTCAGGTGTGCCGAGCAGCTCGTCCCGCGCGTGCGCGATCGCGAGCCACGTCTTGCCGGTCCCGGTCGAGCCGATGCACGTGTGCCACGAGGCCGCGTAGAGCAGTGCCTTGCCGTCGCCGCGGATGAGCCCGCGCGTCGGCCGTGGGGGCTGATAGGTGCCGTTCAGCCACGGCTCGGGGTCGACCCACCGGGTACGCGGAACGATCACTCCCGCGAGCTCACGCCCGTTTTCTACTGCGGTTATGCGCGAGACCGGAAATCGGGCTCCCTCTGAAAGCTCGGCGCGCCAGTCCCGCCCCGCCGACCGGTAGGCCGACGCGATGGTCTGATTCGCGTCCCACGTCCGAGGCCCCGTCCCGGGCTCCTTCGGCGGCACCGCGTCGAGCAGCGCCTGCCACGCGCTCTCGACGCTCCAGAACTCCTCGCCGAAATGACTGAGCACCTTGGCCGCCCGGTTGAGCGCGGCGTTGCGGTCGCCGTCGGGCGCGTTGCGCAGCTCGGCCACGAAGCGTTCACAGAACCGGTACGCCTCTTCGCGGGTGAACGGTCGCCCGGGTGGCCGGATCACCTGCCCGCCGATGACCGCCAGCTCCTGACTCGGCCTCGCCCATGCCGGCGCGGTGCCGTTGACGCCCCGAGGGGCGCTGAGCTTCCCGGCCACCAGCTCGGCCAGTGCCGCGCCGGTCGTGTCGCTGTAGGCGAGCTGTGAGACCTCGTGCGGGTCGGGCGCGCGCGTCCAGAGGTACGGGCGCGGCTGGCCGTCGGCCTTGCTCACCCGGACCGTGGGCGCGATGAACGCGAACCCCCGCCCGTCGCCGTCCGGCCGCCCTCCTTTGATGTCGACCCCGGGCAGCACCGCGTCCCGGGAGCCCACCTTGAGCGCGGCCACGAACTGGTGGTAACCCCCGCTCGGCGTGGCGGCCGTGGCGTAGGCGTACGGCCACGCGAACTCGGGCGGGGGCGAGCCCGAGCGCGGGTCGTAGTCGATCAGGTCGAGGGTGTGCCCCATCACCGCGCAGAGCGCCATCCCCGGGCGCCACATCTGCAGCGCGCGCCGCGAGGTCACCTGATCGGAGCGCTGCCACCCGCGCGGCAGGTCGAACCCGATCCCCTTGGTCGGGTCGGGCTGCGCCGCGAACACGGGCACCCCGACGTCGACGAGGCTCGCCGCGACGTGCAGCGAGGACTCGATGTATGTGTCCGTCGTCATCTGTGTTGCTCGCTCAATGGCGCGCCGAGCCGTAGGCTCATGGCGACCGCCTCTCTGTGGTTGGCCCACCTCGGCCCCGGCGCGCGACCACCTCCGCGCGTCGGGGTCATCCCCTTACTACGCCGCGACGGGAATGATCCCGTCCTCCTCGGCGCGCTTCTGCAGTACGGGCAGACCCGCCGCGAGAGCGTCGCGCGCGACCTCCGAGATCGAGCGGTTGACCGCCGTCGCGAACGCGCGGATCTCGTCGTCCTGCCGCGTGTCGAGCGTCGTGATCAGAGTGCGAGGGTACCGGCGCGTCCGCGGCGCGGTCGCCTGCTCAGTCGTGCTGGCCATGATGTCACCTCCCCGGCTGGCGTCGGTCAACCCTATGCGCCCGCTCGGCGTCGGTCAATTACCAGTTATGTTGACACGCCCGGCGCGGACGTGTAACGCTGAGCGCTCGTCCTTCCGACCAGAGGAGTTGAGAGCCTTGGCCGCTACCCCGGTTGTCGTGCGCACCACGGGCGACACCGAGCCCACCCACGTTCACGCGCTCGTCAACGTCGGCCGCATCGGTTGCTACAGGCCGTTTCTGACCGCGCAGCCCGTGAGCCCGGTCGAGATGGTCGAGCGCAACCTGCTCGCCTGCTCGTACTGCTGGCCTGCCGGGATCATCTGGCCCGTGTCCGTACCACCGAGGAGCGCACCATGAGCCCCAGAGTCCCCACCCGCGCCCGCCATTGGGTCGGCCTGCTGACCGCCCTCGCGGTGCTCGGTCTCGCCTGCGGGCAGGCTCCAGCGCCCGCGCCGGTCCCGACCAAGGTGATCGCCTTTCAGGGCGACACCGTGCCGCCGAGCAAGGGCGGGCTGACGATCGAGATCGACATGATTTTCGCCGCTGGCGTGACCAACGTCGGCACGGTCTACCCGGCCGAGTACGCGACCAAGGCACCGTTCATCCACTTTCAGACCGCGCAGGTGGGCACCGTGCTCTCGTACTCCCTCAAGGTGTTCGGGATCGAGCCCGGGGAAAAGGTCTCGTGCCTGATCTCGATCAATGGGCTGGTCGTGGACAAGCACACCGCCAAATTTCCCAAGCCCGCCGTCTGCTCGGGGCCGCCCGTATGAGCATCGTCGTCATCCAGCCGAACGAGCAGGACAAGTACACGGGTGCCCGGGTCGACCCCGCCGCGCTGGAGGTGGGCGACCGGGTGGCGTGGCTCTCCAGCTCGCACTACCGGGGGACTGAGGCCGTGCTCGCCGTCGTCTCCCGCATCACCCCGACGCAGATCGTCGTCAAGACCACCACGCGCAGCCTCGAATACCGGTTCGACCGTCGGACCGGGCTGCGGCGCGGCGGGTGGGACCGCCTCATCGACGCCAACGACCCGCGCGTGGTCATCGCCCGCACCCTGGCCGTGGCGCGCAACACGATCCGGGACGTCGAGACGCTCGCCTCGAACAGCAAGGGAAGGGATGTCGACACGCTCACGGGCGAGCTTGAGAACATGCGCACCGTCATCAACGCGGGGCTCGACCGGATGGCCAAGCTGCTCACCTCGAACCCCAACAGCCTCATGGAGGAACACCAGTCATGACACAGCCTCAGCAACCTGTCGACCCGTACGCGTGGCGGGCTCCCGGACCGCCTCCCGCGCCCGTACGCCCCCGCAACCGGACCGGGATGATCGTGCTTCTGATCGTGAGCGTGCTGGCCGCCTGCGGGGCGGGCGTCGCGTTCGGCTCGTTTATTGCACAGCCGCAGGCGGGCGCGCCGACCACCCCGGTCGAGGCGAGCGCCACCCACGCGCCGGCATCCGCGCGCGCCGTCGCCGAGGTCCCCACGATCGAGGATGGCGTGTGGACGATCGGCGTCGACTTCCCCGCTGGCAGCTACCGCACGACGGCCAACGTCAGCTCGCGCTGCTATTGGGAGATCAGCAAGACCGGGGGCGCGGGCGTGATGGACATCGTGCAGAACGACCTACCCGGGGGCGGCCGTCCGCAGGTGACGCTCAAGAGAGGCCAGACGTTCAAGACCGACAACTGCGGCAAGTGGCGGAAGGTCTGACGTGATCCGCGAATCCCGCCCGTGGCTGGCCGTCACGCCGTGGTCTCAGATCCTCGGTGCCGACGGCCAGCCATGGACGGTCCTGCCGAGCTGGCCGCCCTACGTCAAGCGCATCGCGCGCCCCGGGGGGCCGATGCTGCAATTCAGCCCGCGCCCGATGGACATGGCGACGGTCCTCGTCCCGGACGAGCTGGAGGCGCTCGCCGCGCTCGCGGCCACGTTCGGCGAGCCCGAGATCCTCGGCCGCTGGAGCGCCCCGGCCACGTGGTGGGAGTGCCCGCAGCAGACCGAGCAGAGCGTCCTCGCGCACCTGCGGGACTGGCATGGCACGTTGGACCAGGGGAGCCCGCACGCGCGGCTCACCCACCGGAACAACCTGGAGGCGCTCGGATTCCACTGGCAGCTACATCAGCAACAGCTCGTGTTCCCGCTACCGGTCGGCCACGCGCACACGTGAGCCGTAACGCGAATGGGGTTATGACAATGCAGGGAATGACCAACGCGCAGGCCGTGCAGATGATCGCGGTCATGTTCGGGATCTGCACCGTCGCGATCCTGCTGCTCGTGCTCGGCGCCGTTTTCTGGCCCGAGACGCAGCGCGGCGCGGCCGCCGTCTCGGCGTGGGTGAGTCACCGCGACGAGGACGGCAAGCTGCAGCACGAACTCGGCAGCTACGCCTACCGCGAGCCCGCCGACCCGTCGTACGTCGATGACCTGATCCGGGTGCGGGGACGCTTCCCGGTCATCCACTACCCCGACCCGCTGCCCGAGGAGGAGGTGCTGCGCTACGTGGTGCCCGCCGTCCACAGGCCCGATCCACAGCATGTTGACAACCCGTACCCGGTGACGCTCGACGAGCTGCACCGGCTCGTGCCGACGGCTCTGTCGGCCGCCGCGCCCGTGTCGCCCGCGCGGCACTACTCGGGCACCATCGACACCGCCGCGCGTCACAGCGGCTACGTGGGCGGTCACCGGGCACCCGTGCTGGTCGCGGCATGACCGTTATCGACCTGTCCGACGACCGCCGCGACAACAAGCCGTGGCTACCCGTCGACGACCGCGACGTGACCAACGGGCTCGTGTTCGCGGATGACCAAGGGAGGCCGCGCTGCCGCGATCACGGGGCGATGAATCGGGTCGACCAGATCCGCAAGCTCTACCGCTGCTCGGAGTTTCGGTGCGGCGTGGGCGCGGAGGTCGTCTGATGCCCACGATCGGATCGCTCTGCTCGGGGTACGGCGGGCTCGACATCGGCCTGATGATGGGGACGGGGGGCGAGGTCATCTGGCAGGCCGAGGTCGACCCCGCCGCCTCGGCCGTGCTGGCACGCCACCATCCCGGCGTGCCCAACCTCGGCGACATCATCGGCCGCGACTGGAGCGGGGTCGAGCGCCCCGACATCCTCTGCGCGGGGTTCCCGTGCCAGCCGCTGAGCAGCGCCGGGCGGCAGCTCGCGACCGCTGACCCGCGTTGGCTCTGGCCCGCCGTCCGTGACGCGATCGAGGCGCTGCGGCCCCCGGTCGTCTTCCTGGAGAACGTCCGCAACATCATCGCCATTCGGAAAGGCGAGATCCTCGCGCTGATCCTCGACGAGCTGTACGCCCTCGGGTACTCCTACCGTTGGACGATCCTCGGCGCGTGCGCGGTCGGCGCCGCCCACCACCGCCACCGCCGGTTTCTCCGCGCCGACCGCGAGCCCCCGGGCACCACGGTCGGGGTCGGCTCACGGCTCATGGTCGAGCAGTGCGGGGCGCGGCGCTCCAAGTCGCTGCCGACCCCGCGCGCCAGCGACACCGGGACGTCCGGACGCGCACCGGGCGAGGGGTGGCGTCCCGCCCTCTCGGCCGCCCTGCTGCCCGTGCTGCTGCCCTCGCCGACGGCGCGGGACGGCGACGGGCGCGGCGAGGGTGACGAGCGCTACTGGGCCGCCCGCGCCGAGACGCGCACTAACGGGATGCCGCTCGGCGCGGCCGTGGCGCTCCTGCCGACGCCGAACGCCACCGACGCGCAGGGCGGTGTCCGCGAACTGCCCGCCGTGCGCACCAACGACGGCCCCGACCACGGGCCGCGCCTGCGCGACGTGGCTCCCACCCTCCTGCCCACCCCGACCGCGCGCGATGGCGTCGGCGGCCCGTGGCTCGGCGCGGGGGGCGGCCTGAACCTGCGCACCGTGGCGCAGCTCGACATGCTGCTGCCCTCGCCACGGGCGTCCGACGGCGAGCGCGGGCGCGGCAACCCGAATCAGCACGGCGGGCGCGGCGACCTCGTGATCAGCTCGGCCGTGCAGCCGCAGAGGTTCGGGGCGTTCGCGCCGGCCGTCGAGCGCCACGCGCTCGCGTTCGGCACCCCGCCGCCCGACGCCACCGAGCCGAACAAGAACGAGCGTCCCCGGCTCTCGGCCGCTTTCGTCGAGTGGATGATGGGGCTTCCGTCGGGCTACGTGACCGACGGCACCAACCGCAACGACGCGCTACGCCTGCTCGGCAACGGCGCGGTACCGCAGCAGGTCGCCGCAGCGTGGCACCTGCTCTCACAACCCAGAGAGGTAGAGATGACCGACCAGACGCCCGCGCCCGAGGTGGCGCCGACCAAGAGCGCGGCCCCGCCGACGCCCGACCCGATTTTCAGCGCCGCGGAGGTGGAGCGGATCCTCGCGTTCCACGGGACGCCCGTGGCCGCGCAGGTGCTCCGCGAGGTGCTCGGCTCGCTCGCCCGCACCGCCGAGTGGGCCAGCCGCAAGCAACCCAAGAACAGGCCCGAGGAGCTGCGCGAGTGGAACCCGCCGCACCTGCGGCAGCTCGCCGCGCTCTGCCGTCTGTACGCGCCCGAGGTGGGATCGCGTACCTCCGAGCTGGAGAGCGCCGACGCCGATCTGTTCCCGGACGCGACGAGCCCCGAGCGCGAGACCATGACGATCGGATCGGGCGACGGGATCGACGTCGTCGAGGTGCCGACCGAGACCGAGGTGCGCGAGCGCGAGCAGGCCGCCGAGGTCGCCGCGATCGAGCAGGGCGTGCTCGCCGAGCGCAACGGCGGCCACGTGACCACCGAGCAGGCGACGCAGATCCTCGCCGCCGCACTCGGGGCCGAGCCGATCGCGCCGCCGGCCGTCGAGGTCACCCCGCCTGGCGTGCAGATTTACGCGCCGGATCAGGACGGGTGGCTCGCGGCAGCGACGCCCGAGGAGCACGCCGCACCGGAACCGTGGGACGTGAGCGGGGCTAGGCACCTGATCACGATCCACCGCCCCGACCCCGATGGTCTGGACGGCCCCCCTTTCTAGGGAGCCCGGTACCACCGGGCAGGCCGCACCGGAGCGTCTCCCAGATCACGAGCTACACGCAGTGCGCCATGCAGTACCGCCTCGAACGCCGCGACGGGGTGGCTCGGGGCTCGGCGTGGTGGTTCGTGGCCGGGACCGCCATCCACGAGTGCATCAGGGAGTGGGAGACCGCCGCCGCGGGTGACGTGGCGCCGAGCCCCGACGCCGCTGCCGAGCGGTTCCCGCACCACTTCGCGGACGCGATAGCGGCCGAGATCATCGAGCGCAACGTGCCGCTCAAGGACTGGCGCGCGGGTGGGCGCACGAGCACGGCCTACCCGAACCGCGAGGATCGCACATGGTGGCTCGACCACGGCCCCGAGATGGTGGCGAAATACGTCCTCGCGCAGCAGGGGCGCGAGTCCGAGATCCTGCGGCTGGCCGACGGCCAGACGCTGGCGCTCGAACTCGGGTTCATGTGGCACCCGGACCTCGGCGAGCTGCCGCCCGTGAAGGGCTTTATCGATCAGGTGCTGTACTTCCCGCGCACCGACGCGATCCTGATCCGCGATTACAAGAGCGGCTCGTCCGTGCCGGTGGACCCGCTGCAGCTCCAGGTCTACCGGCTCGCGCTGGAGGACACGTTCGGGATCACGGCCGCGAGGTGGTGGGGCGACTTCTGGCACGCCCGCAAGGGCACCGCGACCAAGGGGTGGGATCTGACCGACCGGTCGCGCGTCGAGGCCGCCGTGCGCTACCGCCTGCACGCGATGGACATGGCGGAAGCGCTCAATCTTTACCCCCCGAACCCGAGCAGCTCGTGCTCGGCGTGCGGGGTCAAACCCCACTGCCCCGCCATGTCGGATGAGCCGTTCGCCCTGTGGAAGCATGGCGAGCGCTACGGCTCACCCGAGCCGCTCCCACTTGCCCCGCTATCAGCGGGCGAGTAGCCTGCGGATGACACCCGCACCATACGGAAGGATCGACATGCGAGACGTTGACCTGAGCGCGGACGCCGAGTACGCGAACGCGAGCACCGGCCCGCTGTTCTCTCAGGACGAGAACGGCGCACTGATCGTCGTCAACTCGGACGAGCCCGCCAGCTCGGACGAGGAC
>Ga0070704_100002645_pt1 | contig 10110 bp, 12 predicted proteins | sample KBSK5252metaG_FD_65467 | JGI IMG/M metagenome (GOLD analysis project Ga0070704, IMG submission 65467) | Corn, switchgrass and miscanthus rhizosphere microbial communities from Kellogg Biological Station, Michigan, USA - KBS K5-25-2 metaG | ecosystem: Host-associated > Plants > Roots >... | reverse complement strand
GCTGTAGCTCGTGGCGCTGTAGTCGTGCCGCAGCATGAGCCAGTCGTCGGCCTTGGGATTGCGCAACATCTCGTCCGTGACGGGCGTGAAGCGTTCGACGGTACCGGCAACGATGACGCCCGTCGGCTCTTGCGGCGCGGCCGGCGCAGCGGCCGCTGCGGCAACCGCTTGTCCCGTGAGGCCCTGGCCCACGCGCGCCGTCGTGGCCGCATCGATGGCGCTCTCGCTCGCCGTTCCGCCGTTCATCTGCAACAGGTACGCGACGATGTCGGTGTACGTGTCGGCCGGCAGGCTGCCCGGATTGTCGGGTGGCATCGTGGAACGCGCTTGTAAGACGAGATCGCTCGTCGCGCGGTTGCCCCAGCGGCCCACGAACTCAGGTCCAGCGAGCAGCGCGTTCGGCAGCTGGCGAAGATTGGTGCCATGGCAGTTGGCGCAGGTCTGGTCGAACGCGGCGCGTCCTGCGGCGGCTTGCTCCGCGGTGTACGCGAACGCCGGCGAGGCGGGCAGGGCGAGTGGCGCGAGGAGCAAAGCGTTGCGGAGGATCGTGCTCATCGTGAATCGACCTCGGGGTGAGCTCAGAGCGCGGAGCAAGGCGAAGTGACTTGGCTCGTCAGCAGCCAGCCCCACAGCACGGCGTTGTCGGGAGCGACGCCGCGTTCGGCGTGCAGCTGTATGTAGAGGCGTCCCGCGATCAGCGCGTCGCGTTGCTCGCGGTTCAAGTCGATGTTGCCCGCGACGACGCCGGCGGCGTTCTTCGTGATCTCGAGCTCGGCGATCGCGGGGCCGCGTGCGCCGGTGGCGACGCCTTGATGCAAGCTCGCGCGCGTCGCTGCGGCCGGTAGCCCTTCGAAGCAACCCATGATCGAGAGCCGCGAGCGCGACAGCGTCGCCGTGACGGAGCCCTTGCCTGCGACGTCGTTGCGCTCGGCGCCGCTGATCGGCACCCAATCGAGGCGGGCGCCGAAGACTCCGGCGTCTTGCGCGAGCCCGAGGCCCGCAAGCGCCGTGAGGCCAACGATCCAACCCACACGTATCGCGCCGCGCATTCTTGTTATCCGCTCGTCGTCCCGCAAGCTCGCGGTCGGCGCAGTCTACTGTGAAGACCTTACCGGCGGGGAGAGCGGGGCCGTTCGAGTCGCCGCCCTCGAGGCCGAGTCGTGGGCGCGTCACAACGAAGTGAGCGGTTCTCTGCGTTCTCCTGCGGGCTTTCCGGCGTTGCGTGCGGCACACGTCGCCAGAGAGCGACGCCCGTCGTCGGCTGTCTGCGTGCCGTGGCATGTCTCGATGCGGCGACAGTTTGCGACAACTTGCTGGCGTCCGAACAATGCCGCTCCTTCGACGTTCGATCTCAGATGCAGCGCATCGCGACTTCGACGTTTTTCCACAAGGAGGCCGGCATGATGAAGCTGAACCGAAACCAAGGAATGGGCCACGACCTCGCGCGCACAGGCAGACTCGTTGCTGCCGCTGCGCTGATGGGCGTTCTGCTCACGGCCTGCGGCGACGGTGGCGGTGACGTTGGTGGTTCTTCTTCCTCGGCCCCTGCACCGACGAGCCCTGCACCTGCGAGCTCCGGCGGAAGCGCGCCGCTCACGGCCGTGGCGTCGGCGAAGGGCGCAACGACGTTGAGCTGGATGCCTCCGACCGCGAACGAGGACGGTACGCCGCTGAGTCTCACGGGCTACCGGATCTACTGGGGTCTGACGAAGGACAACCTGACCGACTCGGTCACGTTGGACAATCCCGGCTTGACGCGCTACGTCGTCGAGCAGCTCAAGCCCGCGACGTATTACTTCGTCGCGACGGCGTTGTCGAAGGACGGCGAAAGCGAACCGTCGAACGTCATCGCGATGAAAATCAACTAGAAACGTTGCGGTGATGCCGGTCGAGGTATCCTTGAGCCCTGCACAGCGCGGCGTCGCGGAGCGGGGTTATGGGACTGGACTACTTCGACAAGCTCGCGGAAGTATCGGTAAAGGAAGCCATTCAGCAGGGTCTGGCGGACGGTAAGCGTCCTTCGGCCCGCACCGTGGGGCGCGACGCGCGCCAACTGTTGCGGCTCAAGGGCCGCGGACGCCTCACCGAGATCGATGCCGAGAAGCGAGTGCAGCAAGCGATCGAGCGATTGCGCGAGCGCAAAGAAATCAAAGCTCCGAAGACGCCGAACGCCGACTGGGCCCTGATCGGCCACGATCCCAAGGCCACCGAGTCGTAGTCGTCGCTGCGACAGGGCGCGCGTCGGGGGCCGGCTCTTACGAAGGATCGCTCGTCGCGCCGAGAACCGACGCGGATAATTCCGGATATTGCTCGCGCAGAGCTTTGAGCTCTTTGTCGGACGTCTCGCGGTGAAGCGCGTCGACGCGATCCCAAGCGGCAAACAGCCCATCGCGCTCCTTGCCCGACAGGACCCCCTTCTCGTGAAGCGCGCGAATCAGAGCCGCGACGATGTAGCCGATCGGCAAGCCCGGTTTGCCTTTGGCGATGTCGGCGTCAATAACGCCGCTCAGCCGTTCGAGCCACGGCAGGCTATCGAATCCTTCGCTCATTTGTTTCTCTCCCTGAAGCGCTCGTTGAGGTGCCGACGAAACCTGCTCGCTGCAAATCTGGCGGAGAGGGAGGGATTCGAACCCCCGAGCCCTTGCGGGCTAACGGTTTTCAAGACCGCCGCATTCGACCGCTCTGCCACCTCTCCGCTGTTTCGCATCGATGGCGTTCGGGACCGATTACGAGCGGCGATAGTCTAGCGCATGTCGCGCCACGCTCCCGCGGAAGCGCTCACGCCGGCGGCCGGTCCTTGAGCAGCCGCCGCAGGATCTTGCCCGACGCCGATTTCGGAATCGCGTCGATGACCTCGAGCCGGCGCACCTTCTTGTACGGCGCGACTCGCTCGGCGACGAACACCATGAGCTCTTCGGCCGTCGCCGCGCGCTTCAGCACGACGAATGCGCGCGGGATCTCGCCGGCTTCTTCGTCGGGGAATGGCACGACCGCCGCGTCGGCGACGGCCGGGTGCGAGAGCAGCAGCGCTTCGAGCTCCGCGGGCGGGACTTGCATGCCTTTGTACTTGATGAGCTCTTTCAGGCGGTCGACGATGAAGAAGTGGCCGTCCGCGTCCGCGTGGCCGATGTCGCCGCTGTGAAACCAGCCGTCGTCGTCGAGCACGGCGCGCGTGTCGGCGGGACGATTCAAGTAGCCGAGCATGACTTGCGGTCCGCGAATCCAGATCTCGCCGTCGATGCCCGGCGCCACGTCGCGGCCCGTTTGAGCGTCGACGACGCGGCACTCGGTGCTCGCGATCGGCGGGCCGACCGAGCCCGCTTTGATCTCAGCGGGATCTTCCGACGTGATGTTCGTAGCGGGGCTCGTCTCGGTGAGCCCGTAGCCCTGCTGGATCACGCAGCCGATGCGCCGTGTGCATTGCTCGATGACGTCGGCGCCGAGCGGCGCCGCGCCGGAGAACAGCTTGCGCACCGACGAGAAGTCGCGATTCGCCACGGCCGGATGCTTCGCGAGCGCGACGACGACGGGCGGCACGACGTGCAGCAGCGTCGGCCGATACCGCTCGACGAGATCGAGATACGGCTCGAGCTCGAATTTCGGCATGACGACGAACGTTGCGCCCGACCAGAGCCCGAGCAGCGCGATCGCCGTGAGGCCGTAAATGTGGAACAACGGCAAGAACACGATCGCGACGTCCTCGCCGTGCCGGCAATGGCCCGCCGAGTCGATCTGCAGAATGTTCGCGACGAGATTGCGGTGCGTCAGCATCACGCCTTTCGGCAAGCCGGTCGTGCCGCTCGAGTAGGGCAGCGCGACGAGATCGCCGGGGTCGATCGCGACCCGCGGCGGCTTGCCTTCGCCGGTGAGGAGCGCGGCGAACGCCGAAACGCTGCGCGGGCTTGGCGTCGCGGCCGGCGCGTCGAACGTCACGACGTGCTCGACGGCCGTGCCCTCGAGCGCCTCGCGCCACGTGGATCCAAGCGCAGTCATCGTGAACAGCAGCCGAGCGCCCGAGTCCTGGAGCTGCTTCTTGAGATCGTCCTTCGTATAGAGCGGGCTCGCGGTCGTCACGACTGCGCCGAGGCGCGCGACGGCGAGCACTGCGATCACGTATTCGGGCGAGTTCGCCGCGAAGATCGCGCAAACGTGGCCTTTCGCGATGCCGAGCCGCGCGAGCGATGCCGCCGCGCGATCCACGAGCGACGGCAGCTCCGCGTACGTGATCGTGCGGCCAGTGCCGGCCTCGATCAACGCGGCCCGTGCGCCCCTCGCCACGGCGCCCGCGAGCACGAACTCCGTGAGCGGAGTCGGCGGAATCTCGACCGGTGGGTGCGGCGAGCTATACATCGCAGCCCGCCGTGTCCTCTATTGCGCCGGACGTTTGAATAACCCGCCGTAGACGGCTTTGCCGAGCACGTGGCCTTGCATTGCGGCAAACACCTTCGTGCGGCTCTCGAACGCGTCGGCCGCGGGCTGCACGTCGAGCTTCGTGTCGAGCGCGTAGAGCTCGAACATGTAGTGGTGGCGCGGACCGGTCGCCGCGGCGCCCGGGCCGCGATAGACCTGGCCCGTCGCGCTGAACTGATAGCTGCCGTCCGGCAATTGCGCGCCTTTCGGCTGCCCTTCGGTCATGCCCTTCGCGGTCCCCGGAATGTTCCAGACGACCCAGTGCGCCTGGTCCTCGGTCGTCTTATTACGCGCGACGTCGAGGTCGCGCATGTTCAGCACGAACGATTGCGTGCCGGCCGGCACGTTGGTCCAGCTCAGCGCGGGCGAGGTGCCTTCGCCGGGCGCGGCGCCGGGCGCCGCTTGGCTGAACTTCACGGGAATTTCGCCGCCGTCGGGGAAGCCTTGCACCGTGAGCACCATGGCCGGTGCAGGGGGCGCGGCTCCTGCGGCCGGCTGTTGCGCCGCCGCCGGGAGCGCCGCCAAGAATCCGCTCAAGACGATCGCAGTGACGATTCGCATGTGGGTCTCCTGTTCTTTGCGAGAGTAATCGAAACTAGGCCGCAACGGCGCGCTCGTACGGCGCCGGGCTCGGTGCCGTCAGCGGCGCGTTGATGAACCGCTCGTGCGCCGCCGTGTCGACGCCTTCGCGATAGAAATCGCGCGCGATCGCCGTGACGAGCCGCGGCTGGTCGACGACGCTCGGCACGTCGCCAACCGGCACGCCGAAGCTCAAGGCGGCCGCAAGATTGAAGCAGTGGATGTTGCGCAGATACTCGGCACCTGTGTCGCTGCGCGGCAGGAGCTCGAAGCCCGACCCGAGATACGGATGTGCCGCGCCGGCCGCGTTTTCCTCGCCGGCGGCCGGCTTGTACCGGTCGCGCCATAGCGCGATCGCTTCGTGAATTCGCGCGAGCTCGGGTTGCGCGGCGAGGTCGATGCGGTAGCCGGTCGCCGCGACCAGGTGATCGAAGCGGAAATTCTTGCTGCCGACTTTGCCGGTCACTTTGCCGTCGGCGGCGCGCACGTCCGACAGCGAGCTGTTGAGATGCACGTGGAAGTTGTCGAACGCGACGGCGCGCCCGATGGAATCGAGCGGCACGGAGGCGACGCGCCGATCGCCGAGCAGGAAGTTTCGCCAGCGCACGACGTCGGGCAGCTCGTAGGCGAGCTCGGACACGTTCGGGTAGCCGCGATCGGGCGCGGCAGCCGGTTGCGGCGCCGGCGGCGCCGGATAGTCGATGTAGGGGCGGCGGCTGAACAAGTGGACCTCGGCCGCTCCGTTCTCGAGCGCGACGGCGGCGGCGTCGAACGCCGAGGACCCGGCGCCGACGACGCCGACGACCTTGCCGGCCAGCGCCTCGAACGGGATGTTGCCCGTCGTGTGCGTCCAGACGTCTGCCGGCAGCGCGCGTATGAACTCCGGCACGTTCGGCCCGCCCGCGCCGGCGTAACCGTTCGCGAGCACGACCTTGCGCGCGGTCTCGGTGCGGCGCACGCCGTCGGACTCGAGATGCACCCTTAGCAGGTCGCCTTGCGGCTCGATCTCGATGAGCCGCGTGCGGTACCGAACCATCGTGCCGGTCGCCTGCTGGAACCAGTCGAGATAGTCGGCCCAGTCGGTGCGCGGGATCCGATCGAGCGCATCGAACGCGGCCGTGCCGTGCAGCGTCTCGTACCAGGCGCGGAACGAAAGCGCCGCGTTGCCGAGCTCCGGTCCCGCGAGCGCCTTCGGCGTGCGCAGCTGGTGCATGCGCGCGATCGAGCGCCAGATGCCGGTCTCGCCGGGCGACGCGCGGTCGATGACCGAGACGCGGCCGACGCCTTTGCGCCGCAGGCCATACGCGATCGATAGGCCGCTCTGGCCGCCGCCGACGATGACGACGTTATGGTCCACGCCGGCGCGCGGCCGCACCCAGTCGGCCGGATCGCGTCCGATCCAGCGCAGCGCGCTCTGCGTCTGCTGTTCGAGCTGCTCCGCAGCGTCGGCCGTTTTCGGCGCGGCGCCGGTCTGGGCCTCGGGTTGCGCAACCTCGGCCGCGACGCCGAAGCCGCCGACAGCAAGCGCGGCCGCGCCGCGGAAGAACCCGCGCCGGTCGAGCTGGTTCGATGCGTCTGGAAGGCGTGCGGCTTCGTGGTCGGTCGGGTCGGTCATGCGTTTCCCCCGGGAATGAGGCTGAAAGGGCTGCTGCGAAGTCCGAGATCACACTAGCGAATCGGCGAGCGCAAGCACAAGCGCGGCCCGCCGAGCGCCGGCCGCTTGCGCGGCGCGCGCGAAGCTTGGGACCATGTGCGCCGAGAAGGAGAACGAATCGATGCGTTCGGCTGCCGTTGCGCTTGGGTTTCTTGGGATTCTTGCGTCGCTCTTCATGAGCGGCGCCGCGCTCGCGCAAGAAGGCCAAGCGCCCGTCGCGGTCGCCGAGCCTGCCGAGCTCGCGTTCGAGCAGGGACGCTGGGACGACGCGATCTCGGAGTACCGCGAGATTCTCGCCGCGTACCCCGAGGATCGGCTGAGCTTGCTGCGCATCGCGCAAGCGCAGCGCGAGCTGAAGCGCTACGACGATGCGCTCGTGACTCTCGAGCAGGCGCGTACGGCGAACGCCCCGGAAGCGATGACCGACTTCGAGCGCGCGCGCAATCTCGCGCTGCTCGGCCGCGACGACGATGCGCTCGGGGCGCTCGATGCCGCCGATCACAGCGGCCTGCGCGCGCTCGCGCTCGTCGAGAGCGCACCGGAGCTCGCCCGGTTTCGCGAGCTCAGCCGCTATCAACGCGTGTACCGCAACGTGCGCGCGCGCGTCTACCCGTGCGAAGGCGTTCCCGAGGCGGCCGCGTTCGATTTCTGGCTCGGGCATTGGGAAGTCCGCATGCCGGACGGCACGCTGATCGGCACGAACACGATCACGAAGCGTGACGGCGGCTGCTCGATCCAGGAGCGCTGGGAAGGCGCGGGCGGCTCGACGGGCACGAGCGTCAGCTTCTACCTGCCGAGCCGCATGGAATGGCGGCAGGTGTGGACGGGCTCGTCCGGCACCTCGTTCGACATCACGGGCACTGCCGGCAATGGCTCGATGCACATGGAAGGCACGCTCGAGTACGTGGAGCCGAACAGGGTCGTCGCCTTTCGCGGCACGTGGACCGAAGGCCCCGATGGCCGGGTGCGCCAGAGGCTCGAGGAGTTCGATCTCATCGCACAGACATGGATCGTCTGGTTCGACGGCTTCTACCGGCGCCTCGACTGACCTTACGTTAAAATTCGGCCCATGAACGGCCGATCCTTTTCATTCGGTAATTCGGGCCATCCGCTGGTCCAGGCCCTGTGGATGCTTGTCTTTGCCGTCGTGCTCGTCGGCGCCGTGATCTTGGGCGCGTTCGTGCTCGCGGTGGTCCTCGGGCTCGCGGTCCTCGCCTTCATCGGCTTCAAGGTGCGTGCCTGGTGGTTGCGCCGCGGCCCGCCCGGGAGCGGCCCGGGGCCGGAAGGGCCGGCCAAGGGCATCCGCTACATCGAAGGCGAATACGAGGTCATCGATACGGACGCCGAGCGCCGGGGCAGGGATCAGCGTCGCTAGCTAACGACACGCTACGGCGCGGCCGACGTTCGGTTAGAATGCTCGGCCATGAACCCGCCTATGGCCAGTGCCGAGAGCCCGGCGCGCAACCCCGTTGCTCGGTCCCTGGCGCTTGCGGTGCTCGCAGTCGCGCTGGCCGCCGCCGCGATCATGGGGGCGGTCGTGTTCGGTGTGTTGCTGGTCATCTTCGCCGTCGGCTATCTCGTATCGCTCGCGCACGCTTGGTGGCGCCTGTTCCGCCGGCGCCGCCGTTCGGTCGCCGTCGCGCAGCCGGAGCCGCCCGCCGTGAAGGCCGATTACATCGAGGGCGCGTACCAAGTCGTCGAGGCTGCCGTAGACGCCGCACCGCGCGGACCGGGTGGCACGGCGTAGCGCATGGCTTCGCCGACACTGCCGAGCCCGAACGATCGCCGCCGGCGACGACGCTTAAGACTGATCCCGATCATCGGCTACACGCTCGTAGTCCTCGCGCTCGCGTATTTCCTTGGCGAGCAACCGAGCACGACCGTGATCTTCGTGCGCCACGCCGATACCGACGCCGCCATGGCCGGTCCCGACGACGACCCGCCCCTGAACGCGCGCGGCCGGCAACGCGCCGAGCTGCTCGCGGATTTTCTCGAGCACGTCGACGTCACCGGCAGCGTCAACGCGATCTACGCGAGCGACAAGCGCCGCACGCAGGAGACGGCGGCGCCGCTCGCGAAGCGGCTGAACCTCATGGTCCAGACCGCGGATCATCTCGATAGCGACGGATTCATGCGGCGCGTGCTGCGCGAGCATAGCGGCGATATCGTGCTCGTGGTCTCGCACTCGAACACGATCCAGCCGCTCATCGACGAGCTGCACGGCAGCAAGAACTTGAAGCCGTTCGCGGCCGACGAGTTCAACCGCGTCTACATCGTCACGATTCCGCGGCCGCTCGGGAAGGTCAAGACGCTCGAGTTTTTCTACGACGAACCGCCCCTCGAGGTCCCCGCAACGACGCCGCCTGCGGCGACGCCGCTCACGGGTACGGCGGCAAGCGGAAACGGCGGCGAATGAGCCGCGTCACTCCTCGGTGACGGTCGCGATCGACACGTCGAGCAAAGGATTCGCGGCGAGTCGGCCGTCGGCCGTGAGCTTAGGGTACGGGCGGCCGAGCTGCCGGCAGCGGTCCGCGATGTCGGGATACGACCATTCGAACAGCGTTTGCTCGCGCTCCTCCGGCGTGAGCCGCGAGCGCTCGTAAAGCCCGGCCTTGAGCCGTTGCCGCTCGGCCTCGAGCAGGATGGCGCCGACCGCCACCGAGACGTTCAGCGAGGTGCCGAGCCCATGCATGGGAATCGCGATGTGATCGTCGGCTGCCGCTACCGCCGCGTCGCTCAGACCGACGAGCTCGGCTCCCACCATCACCGCCACTTTCGCCGTGTAATCCACGTCGCGATAGTCGCGCGTCTTCTCGCCGAGATGCGCCGCGACGAGCCGCCAGCCCTCGGCGCGCAGCACAGAGAGCGCGGCCTTCGTCGAGCGGTGCAACGCAATCCCGACCCAGTGCTTCGCGCCGCCCGCGATCATGTGATGGCGGCGGATCGCATCGCCCTCCGAGACTGCATGCAGCCGCTGGATGCCGACGGCGTCCGCGGTACGGATGATCGCGGAAAGATTGTGCGGCTTGTTCACGGCGTCCATGAACACCGTGAGGTCGGGTTGACGACGGTCGAGGGCGCGCTGGAGCTTCGCGAATCGCTCGGGTGTCATAAGGCAGTCCTTGCCAGCACCTTCGGTCCGCTATCGTAGCAGCGAAGGCGCGACCTAGAATGAGTTTCATGTTGCAGAGTGAGATCGAGATCACAACGAAGGGCCGCGGGACGTACGAGCTGACGGCCCGCGTCGCGGAGGCCGTGCGCTCGGCGCGCGTGAGCACCGGCCTTTGTCACGTCTTCACGACGCACACGAGCGCATCGCTGATGATCTGCGAGAACGCCGATCCCGACGTGCGCCGCGACCTCGAGACGTTCATGGCCGACCTCGCGCCCGACGGCGATCCGCGGTTCGTGCACACGGCCGAAGGCCCCGACGACATGCCGGCGCACGTGCGCAGCGTGCTGACGAC
>Ga0070704_100002644_pt1 | contig 10112 bp, 10 predicted proteins | sample KBSK5252metaG_FD_65467 | JGI IMG/M metagenome (GOLD analysis project Ga0070704, IMG submission 65467) | Corn, switchgrass and miscanthus rhizosphere microbial communities from Kellogg Biological Station, Michigan, USA - KBS K5-25-2 metaG | ecosystem: Host-associated > Plants > Roots >... | reverse complement strand
GGTCCCGCTGCTGTTTCCGTTCCAGGGCTCGCCGGTCACGCGCGGGCGCAAGTACGTGTTCAGCGGCATGACCCTCTACGACCGGCAATCGAAGATGATGATCGACTACCTGGTCGGTCAGCGGGGGTTCAAGACCTTCGGCGTCCTCTATCAAGACGACGAGTACGGCAAGGCGTTCCTGACCGCCTTCGAGAAGGACCTCGGCCGCCACACCCTCAAGATGGCCGTGGCGGAGTCGGTCAAGCGCGGCGTCACCGACGTGAGCGCGCAGATCGCCAAGCTGCAGGCGGCCAAGCCGCAGGTGACGTTCCTCGTCCTCACGCCGCCGGCCGGTGCCCAGGCGCTGAAGGAGCGGCAGAAGATCGGCTGGACGGACACCGTGATGGTCTCCTCGGGCCCGCTCACCGACGAGCGCTACCTGGCGCTGGCCGGCGACGCCGCCGAGGGCGTGGAGGGGTTGTCGCTGTGGCCGGACCCGGTCAGCTCGGACCTGGCCGGCGTCAGGGCGTACCGCGAGGCGATGCAGAAGCACTTCCCGAAGAACGAGCCGAACCGGTACTCGATCTCCGGCTACGTCGCCGCCATGCTGTTCACCGAGGGGGCCAAGCGGGCCGGCAAGAACCTCACCCGCGAGGGCCTGGTCACCGCGCTCGAAGGCGTCAAGGGCTGGGACAGCGGCATCCTGCCGCCGCTCACGATCGGCGCCGATCACGAGACGCAGCGACAGGGCTTCTGGGTCAAGGTCGAGAAGGGCCACTTCAAGCAGCTGACCGACTGGCTGAAGTCCGACTGAGCGCGATGCCGCTGCTCGCGGTCGACGATCTCTCCATCGCCTTCGGCGGGCTGACCGCGCTGAGCGGCGTGAGCGTCGCGGTGGACGCCGGAGAGATCGTCGCCGTGATCGGCCCCAACGGAGCGGGGAAGACCACGGTCTTCAACGTGCTGAGCGGCCTCTATCCTCCGTCAGCCGGGCGCGTCACCTTCGATGGAGCCGATCTCACCCGCCTGGCCCCGCACGAGATCGCCCGCCGCGGGATCGGCCGCACGTTCCAGAACACCGAGGTCTTCCGCGCGCTCACCGCCCTCGACAACGTGCTGGTGGGCGAGCACGCGCGGCTGCGCTCCGGCATGCTGGCCGCCGCCTGCGGGCTGCCGGGTGTGCGGCACGAGGAGGCGGCCGCCCGCGAGCGGGCGCGGGCGCTGCTCGAGCGCGTGGGCCTGGCGGACGTCACCGACGTCGAGGCCGGCAGCCTGCCGCTCGGCCGTCAGAAGCGCCTGGAGATGGCCAGGGCACTGGCCGCCCGACCGCGGCTGCTGCTGCTCGACGAGCCGGCCGGCGGCCTCAATCCGACCGAGACGCGCGCGCTGATGGATCTCATCTGCCGGCTGCGCGAGGAGCTGTCGCTCACCATCATGGTCGTCGAGCACGATATGCATCTCGTGATGTCGATCTCCGACCGCGTGGTCGTGCTGCACTACGGCCGGAAGATCGCCGAGGGCCCCCCGCGCGCGGTCGCCGACGATCCCGCCGTCATCGAGGCGTACCTGGGATCGAGCGAAGCCCGTGCTTGAGATCGCCGACCTCGACGTGGCCTACGGCCGGCGGCGCGCCCTGGAGGGCGTGACCCTCAGCGTGGGGGCGGGCGAGATCGTGACGTTGCTGGGCGCCAACGGAAGCGGCAAGTCGACGACGCTGCGCGCGGTGTCGGGCCTCGTGCGGGCGACGCGCGGCCGCATTCGGTACGACGGCCGCGACATCGGGCGCTGGCCGGCCGACGCCATCGTGGCGGCCGGCGTCGGTCACGTCCCCGAGGGGCGCGACATCTTCGTCGAGTTCACCGTCCTCGAGAACCTGCTGGTCGGCGCCCACACGGTGCGGGCGCGCGAGGTGCCCGCGCGGCTGGAGGCGGCCTACGCGTTGTTCCCGATGCTGCGCGAACGGCGACGGCAGCGGGCCGGCACGCTGTCGGGCGGCGAGCAGCAGATGCTCGCCATCGCCCGCGCGCTGATGACGCGCCCGCGCCTGCTGCTGCTCGACGAGCCCTCGCTGGGGCTGGCGCCGCGGCTCGTGGGCGAGATCTCCGCGGTGATCCGGCGCATCAACGCCGACGGCGTGGCGGTGCTGATCGTCGAGCAGAACACGCGCGCGGCGCTGGCGCTGGCCTCGCGCGGCTACGTGCTGGAGACGGGACGCGTGGTGGCGGTCGGCGCCAGCGACGCGCTCGCCGCCGATCCCCGCATCCGCTCGGCCTACCTCGGGCTGGATCGGCCGCGTCCCGGGGACGTTAGCGGCTATGATTCGGGGAGGCGTCCAGGGGGCGCCACCCCGTGAGCGCCGAGCGCACCCCGGACCCCCAGGCAGAGGCGGAGCGGAAGCTGCGATTGGCCCTGGCCGCCGAGGCCCGGGCCGAGCGCGTCCTGCGCGGCCGGATCCAGAAGGGCTTCTACGGATGTTTGACGATCATCGTCGCGCTGTTCTTGTTCATGCTGTTCTTCTTGTAATGCTCGCCGCGCTCGCCGCCCCGGCACGCGCCCGCACCGACGACCCGGTGTGGAGCCTGCTGAAGGGCGGCGGCCAGGCCGTCTTCATCCGCCACGCGATCACCACCCCCGGCCGCTGAGCCGGCCCGCGGGGCGCGGCAGGGGGGCCGCGCTGCATGATGCAGTGAGCGCGGACTTCTGCTATCGTCCCTGAACTTTCGTGTCCGCGTTCCGCTTCAAGGAGGAAGCCTATGAGCGATCACGCGACCGATCCGAAGTCTCCCTCGACCGTCGACCGCCGCACCTTCCTCAAGCGCATGGGCGCCGCCGGCGCCGGCGTCGTCGTTGCCTCTCGGCTCTCGGTGCCCGACCCGGCCACGGCGCAGGACGCCACCGTCCGGCCCGATCCGGCGGCCAAGCGCGGCGGCACCCTGCGCTACGGCATCCTCACCGCGGCGGCCCACTTCGACGTCCATCAGTCCGGCACCGTGGCGAACATCGGCCCTCAGAGCCCGATGTACGACACGCTGCTCCGGCGCAGCCCCAAGGACGGGCAGACGATCATTCCGGATCTGGCCCAGCGGTGGGAGATCTCACCGGACGGTAAGAAATACACGTTCCACCTGCGCAAGGGCGTGAAGTTCCACGACGGCGCCGACTTCACCGCCGACGACGTCAAGGCCACCTACGACCGCATCGTCCGGCCGCCCAAGGGCATCGTGATCCCGCGCACCCCGCTGTTCGCCACCGTGGGCGAGATCGTGGTGGTGGACCCCCACAAGATCGAGTTCCGCCTCACCGAGGCGCGGCCCAAGGCGTACATGCTCGGCGCCTTCGCGAGCGGCTGGAATATCATCGTGCGCAAGAAGACGCTGGAGGACAACCAGGGCAACCTGCGCCAGGTGATGAACTACCCGGGCACGGGGCCGTTCAAGCACGTGTCGCGCCAGGACAAAGAAGTCTGGATCATGGAGCGGAACCAGAACTACTGGAACAAGGGCCTGCCCTCCGTCGATCGGCTGGAAATTTACAACCTGCCGCCGTTCTCGCCGGAGCTGGGCTCCTCGTTCCTGTCCGGCAAGGTGGACTACGCGCGGCTGCTCGATCCGGTCTCCTGGCGCAAGGCCAAAGGGATGCAGGGCGTCACGGCGGGGGTGTTCAACCAGTCGGTCATCCAGGCCTTCTGGACGAACATGGTCAAGAACAAGGCGCTGGCCGATCCGCGGGTGCGGCGGGCCATCCACCTCGCCATGGACCGCCACGCGCTGGTCGAGGTGGTGAAGGACACCGCGCCCATGCAGGTGGGCGGCTTCGTCTATCCGTTCCACGAGATGTCGACGCCGCGGGCCGAGCTGGAGAAGAAGCTCGGCTATCAGACCGACATCAAGCCGGCCGTGCAGGAGGCGCGGCGGCTGATGAAGGAAGCGGGGTACGGCAACGGCCTCAAGGGTCTCGACTTCGTGGTGCGAGACATTGCCACGTTCAAGCTCTGGGCGGTCGCCATCCAGGCCATGCTCAAGGAAGCGCTGAACATCGAGAGCAACCTCCGCGTCGTGCAGACCTCGGTCTGGTTCGACGAGGCGGCGGCCGGCAACTTCGACCTGGCCATCAGCGCGATCGTCTCCACCCTGATGGACCCGTCCGACATCTTCAGCGCCTGGTACGGCAAGGACGGCCCCCAGAACTACTCGCGCTGGACGAATCCGGCCTTCCACGACCTGGCCAACCAGATCGAGAGGGAGTTGGACGACACCAAGCGCAAGGCCATGGTCCGCAAGGCCGAGGACATTCTCGAGTCGGATCCGCCGTTGATCCCGGTGTCCTACGAGCAGATCTACGACGCCTGGTACAACAAGGTGCACGGCCAGAACCCGTCGACCTACTTCGGCATCTACGACGTCGTCCGGTGGGACAACGTCTGGCTCGCATAGCAAGCGTCACAAGCGTCATAAGCGTCATAGAGGAGTGCCCCGGCTTTGCCGGGGCACTCCGAACGCGGGGGGGTATGGGGGGCCATCTCGGGGCCCCCCATTTCGAATGAAGAAGTATCTGGCCCGTCGAGCCGTCTATGCCGTCATCACGCTGCTCGGCGTCTCCATCACCATCTTCGTGATCCTCCGGATACTGCCGGGCGATCCGCTGGTGGCCATCCTGGGCGTGGAGGGCCACGCGCGGATGACGCCGGCCGACCGCGAGCGCATCATGGCCGACCTCGGCCTCAGCGCTCCGCTGCCCGTGCAGTACGGCCACTGGCTCTCCGACATCGCCGCCGGCCAGCTCGGCAAGTCGTTCTTCCGAGGCGACACCGTCGCCGAGCAGATCCTCCACCGCGGCCCGATCAGCGCCGAGATCGCCGTGCTGTCCCTGATCGTCTCGTGGCTGGTCGGCCTGCCGGTCGGCATCCTGAGCGCGTTCAAGCCGAACAGCTGGCCCGACGGCATCGCCCGCGCCCTGTCCGTGCTCTTCATCGCGATCCCCGGCTTCTGGCTCGGCATGCTCATCGTCCTCGCCATGCTGTTCTGGTTCGGCTACAAGGCCCCCATCGTCATCGTGCACGTCTGGCAGAGTCCCTGGGAGAACCTGCAGATCGTCATCGGGCCGGCCCTCGTGCTGGGCCTGGCCCAGGGCGCGTACATCGCGCGGATGTCGCGCTCGTGCCTGCTGGAGGTCATCGGCGAGGACTTCGTCCGGACGGCGCGGGCCAAGGGGCTGCGCGAGGGCTTCGTCGTGATGCGCCACGCGCTGCCCAACGCGCTGCTGCCGGTCATCACGATCTCCGGCGTGCTGCTGGGCTTCGTGCTCGGCGGCTCCGTCGCCGTCGAGCAGGCGTTCGGCGTGCCGGGCCTGGGGCGCGCGCTCGTCACCGCGGTGATCGAGCGCGACATCATCGTCGTGCAGAACCTGGTCCTGCTCTACGCCGTCATCTTCGTCGTCGTCAACGTCCTCGTCGACCTCAGCTACGCGTGGCTCGATCCACGCATCCGGTTCAGCTAGTGCCGGCCGTCACGACGGCCGCGGAGCCGCAGGTCACGAGCGTCCGGCGCGAGCCGTTGATCAAGGCCGTCCTCACCGAGCTCGCCCGGTTCTCCCGGCGCAACACGCTGGCCGCGATGGGCGGCTTCGTGGGCGCCTTCATCATCTTCGTGGCGCTGGCCGCGCCGCTGCTGGCGCCGCGCGACCCGCTCAAGGCCGACTTCCGGCGCATGAACAAGCCGCCCGACGCCCAGAGCCTGCTGGGCACCGACCAGGTCGGCCGCGACACGCTGAGCCGCGTGATCTACGGCGCCCGGACCTCGCTGTTCGTGGCGTTCTCGGCGGTGATCCTCGGCACCACGGTCGGCTCGCTGTGGGGCGTCGCCTGCGGCTACCTGCGCGGGCGCTTCGACCTCTACAGCCAGCGCATCATGGAGATCATGCAGGCGTTTCCCGATCTCATCCTCGCGATGGCCATTTCCATGGCCATCGGCACCGGGCTGCAGGCCGTCATCTTCGCCATCGCCATCACGCGCATTCCCTTCGGCGGGCGCGTGATCCGCTCGGTGGCGCTGTCGGTGCGCGAGATGCCGTACGTGGAGGCCGGCCGCGCCAGCGGCGGCTCCGCGCTGCGGATCATGACGCTCCACGTCCTGCCGCAGTGCATCGCGCCCTACCTCGTGCTGGCGACCACGCACCTCGGCGTGGCGATCGTCATCGAAGCCGCGCTCGGCTTCCTGGGCGTCGGCGTGCCGCCGCCGACGCCGACGTGGGGCAACATGCTGGCCGACTCGATCACCGCGCTGGTGCCACCGTGGTGGCTGGCCTTCTTTCCGGGCCTGGCCATCACCGTCACCGTGCTCGCGTTCAATCTGCTGGGTGACGGGATTCGCGACACGCTCGATCCGCGGCTGTCACCGGCGTTCCTGCGGATGATGGCGGGCGGGCGGCGGAGTTGAGCGCGAGCGTTACTCGGTCGCCTTTCGGTTCTTCATTCGCCAGACGTGTACCTCCGGAAAACGACGCGGCAATCCCGTGTCGCTGCGCAGTGACGGTGACCAGGGCGACGACGAGATCGTCCTCGGCAAGCAGGTTGTGCACATCGATGCTGAAAGCGCCTCCGGATAGTTCCAAAGTCGTCGTAGGCCTTGCGAATGATCGCCCCGTTCGACGCCCCCATCGCTCGTCTCCCTAACTCGGGTCCCGGCGTCGCCGGAGGATCGCGATCCCGGTGAGCGCTGTCAGCGTGAGGAGCGAGACTTCAGGTCCGACGGCCGGTACGGTCGTCCGACCGCGGAGCACGCCGGTTCCGACGAACGCGGCGATTCCGGAGTCCGGGCCACTACCGGGCGCGAACGCGTCGATCGTGAACGTGTCGGGATGGACATAGTCTCCCGTCCACTCGTAGGTCCCTAGCACGCCGTGCAGCACCCAGCCGGGCCCGGGCCCGGGCGCCTTGACGTAGAGTTGGCCGGCCGGCAGCGCTGGCATGAAGATCGGGGTGTCACCGGTGGCCTCCTGGGGAAACCCGGGGAATCCGATCCGGAACGATGCAGGGCCGGCCGGCGTGCCGTAGCTGAAGGCGAGAGCTGCGGAGGTCTCCGCAGGAGCGGCGCTGAACGCTCCGAGGCTGTTACCGGAGCTGTGGAGGGGAACGGGGTTGCTGGGGAACGGCGATGTTGGACCCCCGCTGAACGCAGTGGCGTCAGTGGTCCAGGAAAAATCCCAGATATCTGCGTAGACGGGCGACACGAACGCGAGGAGCAGCGCGGCGGCGACCGCGAGCGTCTTCATCAAGCCTCCTTCTCATATACGCACGGGTTGATCAGGCCTCGTGCCGTGCACGCCACGCAGGGTGCATGCCATGTCCGCTGAACAAGGTAGCCCGGTGAAACTATCTGATCAGCAGCGGAAACAAGTCACGAATGCGCTGGCCGCCAGCGTGCAGATCTCTTCAGGGCTGCCATAGGCTGGAAGCAGCCGGTGACTCAGCGCCGGCGCGCTCTCCCCCAACGGCGAAAACTGGGCTGCAGCTTTATTTCAAGACCTCTTTTGTCGCCACGCGGATACGCGTCTGCCGGGTCTGCCGGCGGGCATCCGGAGTCATCCACCAGTCGGGCAATGCAACAGCGTGCAGCCCTTGTGCATTGTGTTCCCACCGAGGTGCAGCGGTATTCCCGACAATCGATGGGTCTCGAGGGCTCAGGGGACCGGCCCGGCCGGGCATGGGACTTGCCCTCGCCAGCCGTCACGTGATGCTCATTGTCATTACCGTGGTCGTGCTGGCGTGGGCCCCGACGCTCCGGGACCTCGCGGCCATCTGGGCCACGTCGCGCTACGCTTCCCACGGATTCTGCGTCGCCGCCTTCGCTGTGTATGCCGCCTGGGATCGGCGATCGGAGCTGCCGCGACCGGTGTGGCGCCCCGGCCCCCGCGGTCGTCTCGTCCTGGTGCTGGCCGCCACGCTCCTCGGGGCCGGCTATGCCACGGGCTCGCTGACCCTCCGCGCGCTGTCCCTACCGGTGGCGGGCCTGGCACTCGCCGAGCTGACCCTGGGCGCCGGCGGTGCGCGCACGCTACGGTTCCCGCTGGCGTTCTTCCTCCTCGCCGTGCCGCTTCCCGCGGCGACGCTGGCCTGGCTCTCCCGGCTGACCCAATCGCTCGCCGCGGTCGCGGCCGAGGACGTGCTCGTGCTGCTTCGTATCCCGGTCGTTCGCGATGGCCTGACGCTCTCGATCGGAAGCATCGACCTGCAGGTGACCGAGGCCTGCAACGGGCTGCCGTTCCTGCTGGCCAGTGTCGTCGTTGGCGTCGCGGCGGCGTGGGCGCTGCAGACGGGCACGCGACATCGGCTGACGATCCTGGCGCTGGCGGTGCTCGGCGGCATCGTGGCCAACCCCGTACGCCTCGCCGGCACCGCCGTCCTCGCCTCGATTGAGCCGGCGGCGGTCGTCGGGACGCCCCACTGGCTCTTCGGCAAGCTTGTCTACCTCGCCGTGGCAGCCACCGTCGCCGCGGCCGCTACAGGGCTCCTCCGCTGCTCGGGCCGCCCTTGGCGGATCCGGGTCGCCGGCCAGGCGCACCGAGGCGATGCATGAGCGTCTGGCGCGCGGGGCTGGCGATGGGATGTCTCGCCACGATGCTGCTGGGGCTGGCGGGGAGTGCGCGGGCGGAGGTCCGCGCGTATCGCTACCGTCTCCTGACCCGCGACGGCGAGGCCACGTATGCCGGGCAGATCAAGGGCAGCGCCCGGACGGCGGGACCGCTCTACGAAGTCGAGACCGACGAGCAACGCCGCATCGTCCGGGTCACGGTGATCCGAAGCGGCAAGACGGTCTCGGAGACGCGCTATCGCTTCCGGGCGGACGGCAACGCGCCCAGCGCCGCGGAGAGGTTCGTCGGCGATGAAGTGATCGGCGTGGCCCGCTTCCACCGCGACGAGCACGGTCAGCGCAGGCGCGACTGGTTCCTCGCGGCGCACGGCGTCGTGACTGGCTACCGGACGTACGCCTACGCGGCCGGTCACGTCGAGGCGACCACCTACACCGCGGATGGCAAACGTCGGGCGCGTACGGTGTCCTACTACTCCGCGGCGGGGCTGCTGGAGCGCTCACGCGCGTACGCCGCCGCCGACACCACGTACTACGAGTACGAGTGGGACACCACGACCGGGCTGCCGAGGCTCCGCCGCAAATTCGTCGACGGCCGCCTGGTCGCCCACTCGGTCTACCAGCACGACGCACACGGCGATCCCACGCGCGAGGACCTCTACGATGAGCGCGACACGCGGTTCGGCGCTCTGGAGTACACCGAGGGCCTCCTGAGGCGGAAGGTGTACAGGTCCGCCGAGGGCACCGTCGAATCGCGCATCGCGTACGACGACAGGCGACTGGCCAGGGCGGCGACGCTCCACGTCGACGGCAAGCTCGTCTGCACGTTCGTCTACGATCAGTTCCCCGACGGCACGATCAAGCGGACGCTGGCCATCGGCCCCCGCGGCGACGTCTGGGCCGAGTACCCTGACGCGACCGTCGAGGAGATCGACCGCTTCGGGCACGCGCTCGACGGCCGCCGGGGCTCGATCCGCAAGGTCGGCAGGTGGTGGTGACGCGCGCCTGCTTCTTCGCCGCGTGCAGTAACCGTGGTCGTCACATCTCCTGAACGCTGCCGCCGTGGAGATGGACCACGCGCGTCGACAGCGCGTCGCCGGCCACGTCCACGATGCGGAAGGCCGGCGGGCCGGGCAGCATCTTGCCCGCTTGCGCCACCTTGGAGAGCTGAATGCACGTGGATGGCGTCGTCAGCATGGTCAGGCCGCCGCGCTGGATCGCCTGGTCGAGATGGACGTGACCGCAGATGATCCAGCGGACGTCAGGATGCTCGCGGAGCGCGCCGATCAGCTCGTCGCCGTTCCGGAGCGGCATGGTGTCGATCCACTGCAGGCCGAGTGGCCACGGATGGTGGTGGACGAAGACGATCGTCGGCTGCTCGCGATGCTGCGCGAGATCGTCACGGAGCCACCCGAGCTGGGTGGCGTCGAGCGCTCCACCCGCCTGACCGGGCTCCTGTGAGTCCAGCGCCACGAAGTGATATCCCTGATGGTCGAAGGCGTAGTAGTGCGGAGCATCCGGCGTGGGGGCGTCGGGACGCAGCACGCG
>Ga0070704_100002642_pt1 | contig 10114 bp, 6 predicted proteins | sample KBSK5252metaG_FD_65467 | JGI IMG/M metagenome (GOLD analysis project Ga0070704, IMG submission 65467) | Corn, switchgrass and miscanthus rhizosphere microbial communities from Kellogg Biological Station, Michigan, USA - KBS K5-25-2 metaG | ecosystem: Host-associated > Plants > Roots >... | reverse complement strand
CAGCGGCACCGGGTGATCCAGCGCCGCGCGTGATCCTCGTCGAGCACGCCACCGTCGTCACGGTGGACGCCGAGCGTCGGATCTACGCCGACGGCTCCGTCCTGACCGACGGCGATCGCATCCTCCAGGTCGGGCCCGCCGCCGAGGTACGTCCTCCGCGCACGCCGGACCGGGTCATCGACGGCCGGCGGCTCGTGGTGACCCCGGGCTTCGTCGACACCCACGTCCACCTCTCCGAGCATCTCAACCGCGGGCTCCTGCTCGACGACATCCCGGTCGACCGGTACCTGCCCGACTGGCTGATTCCCCTCTACGCGGTGATGACCGCGGAGGACGAGCAGCACGCCGCGCTGCTGGCCGGCATCGAGATGATCCGCACCGGCACCACCACCTTCTGCGAGGCCGGCACCCTCTTCGACACCACCGCGGTGGCGGAGGCGGTGGAGCGGCTCGGCATGCGGGCCGTCCTCGGGCGCTGGACGTGGGACCTCGAGTCGGGGCCGGACCGCATGCGGCAGACCACCGCGGAGGCCCTCGCCGCCAACGAGGCGATGCTGGCCGAGCTGAACGGCCGCCGCGGGCTCGTGCGCGGCTGGCCGCTCCTGCTGGGCTTCGGCACCTGCTCCGAGGCGCTGATCCGCGGGGCCAAGGCGCTGGCCGACCGGCACGGGGTGGGGTGGGGGATGATGCACCTGGCCTCGCACCCCTCGCGGCGCACCCGCGACCGGATGCCGCTGGCCACGCTGGACGGCTGGGGGGTGCTGGCGCCCAACGCCAAGCTCTCCCACATGGTCTATCTCGACGACGCGGACATCGGGCGGCTGGTGCGGCGCGGGGTGAAGATCAGCCACTGCCCGACCGCGGGGCTCAAGCACACCAAGGGGCTGGCCGCGCATGCGCGGGTGCCGGAGATGATCCGCGAGGGGGTGTGCGTGTCGCTGGGCGGCGACAGCGGCAACGGGTCGAATCACTTCGACATGCTGCGGATGATGTACCTCGTGGCCAACATCTACAAGGACGCGCGGCTCGACGTGCGGGTGATGCCGCCCGAGACCGTGCTGGAGATGGCGACGATTCGCGGGGCGGAGGCCCTCCTGATGGAGCGGGAGATCGGCTCGCTCGAGCCGGGCAAGCGCGCGGACCTGGTGTGCTTCGACCGCGATCAGCCCGAGTGGCGCCCGCTCCTCAACCCGTTGAACAACCTGGTCTACGCCGCGAGCGGCTCGAGCGTGCGGAGCGTGATGATCGACGGCCGCCTGGTGCTCGACGACGGGCGCCTCACCACCGTGGACGAGCGCGCGATCTACGAGCGGGTGGAGGAGCTGGCGCGCGAGCAGGTGCGCCGGGCCGGCCTCACCGTCGAGAGCAGGTGGCCGCTCCTGCCCTGAGCGGCCCGCCCGGCGCGCCCGCCGGGGCTACAGGATGAAGCCGCCGCGGAAGCCCTTCTTGGCGAGCGCGTCGCGGGCCGACTCGGCCTGCTCGCGCGTCGAGTAGCCGCCGATCCGGACCACCCAGGGCACCGACGAGGAGTCGACCCGCAGCACGTCCGCCGAATAGCCCGCGCGCTTGGCGTTCTCCGCGGCCTTGCCGGCCTGGCGCGCGTTCTTGAACGCGGCGATCTGCACCGCGAACGTCTTCCCCTTGGCCGGCTTCCGCTCGTGGCTGGCCGCGGCCTTCACCTCGCGGGGTGCCGGGGCGGGCTTGACCTCGCGGGGGGCGGGCCGGGCCTCGCGCGGCGGTGCCGGGGCCTTGTGCTCGACGGCGGCGGGCGGCCGCGTGGGGGCCGGGGGCGCGGCGGCGGGCGGCGTGGCGGCGGCGGGCGGCGCCGGCGGCGTCACGGCGGGCGCGGCGGCCGGGGGGGTCGGCGCGGCGGGCGCCGTGGGCTCGGCCGCCGGCGACTCGGCCGACTTTCCGGTCACGCTGGCGATCACCGAATCGGGATTCAGCTCCCGCTTCGCCTTCGGGGCCGACGGCCCGATGTCGTACCAGCCGAGCCAGTGCGGGACCGCGAAGACCAGCACGAACGTGACCGCGGCGGCCGCGATGCCGATCCAGATGCCGCGGAACGCGGAATCGCGCGGCTCCTCCAGCTCCTCGTCGTCCTCCGCGTCGAGCCACGTGGGCTCCTCGAGGACGGCAAACGGCTTCGGCGTCTCGGTCGCGACGGGCGCGTCGTCGTGCTCGATGTGGTCGGGCGCGTCGTGCGCGTGCGCGGGGTAGCGGAGATCGTTGTCCATCCGGCTTGGGCGGTCGTTTTCGTTCAACATACGTCCGTCTTAGCACGGGGTCTTTCGTGCTCCGGCAAGAATAAAGACGGTGACGCCGCGCGGCAGTGCACGGGCGGGCCGCGCTTGACGGAGGCCGACGCTCGACGTAGCGTGCCCCCATGCGACTCGCCGACCGCATCGCGCTCGTCACCGGGGCCGGCTCCGGCATCGGCCGGGCCATCGCCCTCCGCTTCGCCCAGGAAGGCGCCCGCGTCGTCGTCAACGACGTGAAGGCGGAGGCCGCGCAGGCCACCGTGGACGCGATCGCGGCGGGCAGCGAGGCGCCGCGCGGCCGCGCGGTGGTCGCCGACGTCTCGGATTCGGGGCAGGTCCGCCGCATGTTCGAGGAGGTCGACCGGGAGCTCGGCGCGCTCGACATCCTGGTCAACAACGCGGGCATCGCGGAGGGAGCGGCGGGAGACCGGGAGCGGATCCGGGTCACCGGGGAGGCGCGGCTCGCCGAGCTGATGGGGGGCAGGCCCGTCACCACCCACTGGGACCTCACCCAGGAGATGTCCGACGAGGCGTGGCACCGGATGATCGGGGTGCACCTGAACGGGACGTTCTTCTGCACCCGCGAGGCCCTGCGGCTGATGGCCCGGCGCAACCGCGGGGTCATCATCAACATGTCGAGCGTGGCCGCCCTGATGGGGCTCGAGGCCGCGCCGCACTACAGCGCGGCCAAGGGCGGCATCCTGGCCTTCACCCGGGCGCTGTCGCGCGAGGTGGCCTCGCGCGGGATCCGGGTCAACGCGATCTGCCCGGGCTACATCGACACCCCGATGACCCGGCCGATCTCACCCGTGATGCAGAAGGTCCTGCTGGCCCGCACGCCGCTCGGCCGCTGGGGCGAGCCGGAGGAGGTCGCCTCCACCGCGCTCTTCCTCGCCTCCGACGACGGCGCCTACTTCACCGGCCAGTGGCTCTCCCCCAACGGCGGCCTCCACATCGGATAAGGGGTCAGGTCTTACATTCCGACATTTTCCCCGCCCGGCGTGACATCGCCGCGCGCGGGGAAAATGTCGGAATGTAAGACCTGACCCCATCAGCGGCGGATGGCGGCGCGGGCGAGGGCGTCGACGCGGTCGTTCTCGATGTGGCCGCTGTGGCCGGCGACCTTGTGCCAGGTCACGTCGTGGTACTCCACCAGCTCGATCAGGGCCTCCCAGAGGTCGCGGTTCTCGACGGGCTTCTTCTGGGAGTTGACCCAGCCGTTCTTCCGCCAGCGCTCGTACCACTTGTCGCGGAAGCAGTTGATGACGTAGGCGCTGTCGCTGTAGATGTCGACCCGGCGCCGCCGGGCACCGAGGGAGCGAAGGCCCTGGATCGGAGCCGTCAGCTCCATGCGCTGGTTCGTGGTGGGGTTCTCGGCGCCGGAGAGCTCCGTCTCGCGGCCGTCGTGGACGATGAGGACTCCCCAGCCGCCGGGCCCGGGGTTGCCCGAGCAGGCGCCGTCCGTGTACATGGCGACGGGGGTAGTTGGGGGCATCAGCGCCCCTCACCCTGCCCTCTCCCCTGCGGGGAGAGGGAGACCTCCGGAGAGCCGGCGGTCAGGAGGGCCAGTAGAGGTAGCGGCCGCAGGACTCGCAGGGGATCAGCGAGGACTGCGCGCGGAGCTCCTGCAGCCGCTGGGGCGTGATCGTCATCCGGCAGGCGCCGCAGAAGTTGGGCTTGGTCACCGGGACCAGGGCCAGCCCGGCGCGGGCGCGGAGGATGCGGTCGTAGTCGGCGAGGATGTTGCGGGGGAGCTTGCTGGCCAGCTCCTTGCGCTCGGTGCGCACGCCGGCCAGATCGGCCTCGATCCCGCGCAGCTGCTCCGTGAGCGTGGCCTCCTGGCTTCGGCCCTCGCTCTCGCGCTGCTTGAATCGCGCCTCGGCCTCGCGGATGTCACTCGTGAGGCGCTCCTGGGCTTCCATCAGCACCAGGACCTCCTCCTCCATCCGGGCCTTCTCCTGCTTGATCTCCTCGATCTCGATGAGGACCGCGGAGTACTCCTTGTTGGTCTTCACCTCGTAGAGGCGTGCCTCGTTCTTGGCCCGCTTGCCCTGGACGACCTCGAGGTCCTTCTCCTTGGCCCGCTGGTCTTTCTTGGCGGCGTCGAGGCGGGCCTTGGCCTGCTCGGCGTCCTTCTTGGCGGCCTCGACCGCGGCGTGGATGGCGGCGATCTCCCGGGGGAGCCGAGCGGCGTCGGCCTCGAGACCGGCGATCCGCGTGTCGATCGCCTGCAGATTGATCAGCGTCTGGAGCTGGACGTCCACTTACCCTCTCTCGATCAATGTCTCGGTCGCCGCTCGTCCGCCCCCTCCCCGGATGGGAGAGGGTGCATATTGGTGGGCCCACTTGGACTCGAACCAAGACCGGACCGGTTATGAGCCGGGGGCTCTGCCAATTGAGCTATGGGCCCGCCGCTCATGATACCACCGGGAATCACGACTCCAGGAAGCTCCGCAGCTTCTTGGAGCGCGAGGGATGGCGCAGCTTGCGCAGGGCCTTGGCCTCGATCTGCCGGATGCGCTCGCGGGTGACCGCGAAGTCCTGGCCGACCTCCTCCAGCGTGTGCTCGCAGCCGTCGGAGAGGCCGAAGCGCAGGCGCAGCACCTTCTCCTCTCGCGGGGTGAGGGAGTTCAGGACCTTGTTGGTCTGCTCCCGCAGCGAGAGCCCGATCATGCTCTCCACCGGCGAGCCCACCTGCTTGTCCTCGATGAAGTCCCCCAGGTGGCTGTCCTCTTCCTCGCCGATCGGGGTCTCGAGCGAGATGGGCTCCTGCGCGATCTTGAGGACCTTGCGGACCTTGTCGACCGGGACCTCCATCTTCACCGCGATCTCCTCCGGGGTGGGCTCGCGCCCCAGCTCCTGGACCAGCTGCCTGGAGGTCCGGATGAGCTTGTTGATGGTCTCGATCATGTGCACCGGGATCCGGATGGTGCGGGCCTGGTCCGCGATGGCGCGCGTGATCGCCTGCCGGATCCACCAGGTGGCGTAGGTCGAGAACTTGTAGCCCCGGCGGTACTCGAACTTGTCGACCGCCTTCATCAGGCCGATGTTGCCTTCCTGGATCAGGTCGAGGAACTGCAGCCCGCGGTTGGTGTACTTCTTGGCGATCGAGATGACGAGCCGGAGGTTGGCCTCCACCATCTCCTTCTTGGCCCGCGCGGCCTTGGCCTCGCCCTGCTTGATGACCTTGACGATGTTCTTCAGCTCTTCCGCCCGCGCGTCGGCCAGCTCCTCGGCCCGCTTGATCTTCTGCTGGGCCACCCACACCAGCCGGTCCTTGATCGAGGGGTACTTGGCGGCCGCCTTCTGGTAGAGGTCGCGGTCGCCCTCGTCGCGGTCGTCGTCGGCCAGCGAGGAGAGGAACGCATCCACCGCGGTGGGGGCCGGGCGCTTGCCGTCGGACCAGAGCGCGATCTCACGCTCGGCCCGGTGGATCTTCTCGACCAGCTTCTTGAGATCGGCGCCCCACATGTCGAGGAGGGACTGCTGGAGGTTGAGCCCGCGGAGGATCGAGAGGACCTTGCCCTTCTTGGCTTCGGCCTGGGTCTCGACGCGCTTCCAGGCCGGCTCGGCCTTGCCGCGCTTGCGGCCGCCCGCCTTGGCCTTGAGCCGTCGCCACTGGTGCGTGAGGCGCTCGCGCTCCCGCAGGAGGCGGTCCACGTTGCCGAGCTCGCGGATCACCGAGCGGCGGAGCGCCTCCTCCTTCTCCTCGGTGGACTCCTCCTCCGGGAAGTCGACCACGTCCTTGATCGGGGCCTCGTCGCGGCGCAGCTCCTCGCGGAGCGCGCGGATCTTCTCGACCGCGAGGCTGGTGGAGAGGATGGCCGCGGTCGCCTCGTCCTTGCCCTCCTCGATGCGCTTGGCGAGCGTGATCTCGCCCTCGCGGGTGAGCAGGGCGACCTTGCCCATCTCGCGCAGGTAGAGGCGGACCGGATCCTCGGTGCGGCCGACCGGGCCCGGGGTCAGGTCGATGCGGCGCGGCTCCGGCTCCTCGTCGTCCGGCTCGGGGTCGGCGGCCTGGGAGGCCATCTCCGACGGCAGGCGCGCGGCCTTGGTGGAGTCGACGAGCTCGATGTCCATCGAGCCGAACATCATCATGATGTCGTCGAGCTGATCGAGGGTGACGAGATCGGAGGGCAGGGCGTCGTTCACCTCGTCATAGGTGAGGAAGCCCTTCTGCTTGCCCTTCGCGATGAGCTTGTCCAGCTCCTCGATCTTCGGTTCGTCCGCCATCTTCGACTCGTTCGCCATGCTGTGCCGCTCTCCTGGGTGGGGGTTAGGGTGTCCCTGTCTGGCGCGGGGAGTCCTCCGGACCGTGGCCCGGAAACCCCGGGCGCGCCAGGGCCAGCTCCCTGACGGCCTCCGCCTCCCTCTGCAAGTCCCGCTGCAGCGCTCTGAGCTCGTCCTCGAGCGCGGGCAGCGCCGGGTCACCGCTGGCCTGGGCGTCGATGATCGCCCGGGTCACCTGGCTCACCCGAAGTTTACGATGGCGGATATGGTACCGCCTCTTCAGCTCTGCCACGTGACTATGTGTATCGACCCACTTGCGCTCCTCGACGAGGAGGGCCGCCAGCAGACCACGCTCCCGGTCGCCGGTCATCTCCGCCATGAGGGTCTCGGGGGCGCCGCCGGGGGCTCGCCGCAGTGCGGCCAGGATCTGCCGGAGACCGGGGTGGACCACGTCCTCCTCTTCGAGGACGGAAAGAAGATCCGCACGAGCCTCGTCAACGTGCAAGAGGAGGGCCACAAGATCGCGCTCGAAGGACACCGGCTGCGGCCAGGCCGCTCCCGCGGGATCGTCCGTAGAGGCGGCCGGTGAGGGCGTGTGGGGCCGATGGCTCCGGGCCCGCGCGCCCTGGAGCTGCTGGGCCTCGATCCAGAGCTGGGTCGAGTCCACGCCCAGCTTCCGGGACGCCTCGCGGGCCAGGGCGGTGGCCTCCTCGGCGCCCGCCACCTTGGAGAGGATCAGGGCCACCCGCGCGTGCGCGTTGGCGCGGCCGCGGGCGGTGGTCAGGTCCTCGTCGCCGAGCGCCTTCTCGAGCACGAAGGACAGCAGGGGACGGGCCGCCTCGAGCCGGGCGGTGAGGGCCGCCGCCCCCTCGGCGCGGAGCAGGCTGTCGGGATCGTGGCCGGCGGGCAGGAGGGCGACCCGGATGGGCAGGTGGCCGAGCTTCTCGAAGTCCCCGGTGCGGGCGACGGACCAGCCCAGGTTCTGCACGTCCATCACGTCGTTCATCATCTCCTCGAGCCGGGTCGAGGCCTTCTGGCCCGCCGCGTCGGCGTCGAACAGCGCGATCACCTCGTCAGCGTATCGACGCAGCAGCCCCAGCTGGGCGGGGGTGAACGCGGTGCCGAGGGCGGCGACCGTCTCGCCGAAGCCGTGCTGGTGCGCCATCAGGCAGTCGAGATAGCCCTCCACGAGGATGGCCCGCCCGCGCTCGCGCATGCCGGTGCGGGCCACGTCGAGCGCGTAGAGCATCTGGCCCTTGACGTAGAGCGCGGTCTCCGGCGAGTTGAGGTACTTCGGCTCCTCGCCCGCGAGCGCGCGCCCGCCGAAGGCCACCACCCGGCCCTGCACGTCGCGGATCGAGAACAGCAGGCGTCCCCGGAAGCGGTCGTAGAAGCCGGGCTGGTTCTGCCGCGGCAGCGCGAGGCCGGCCTGCACCACGAGGTCCTCGCCGATCCCCTGGCGCGCCATCGCCGAGAGCAGGCTGTTCCAGCCCTCGGGGGCGTAGCCCAGCCCGAAGCGGCGCGCCATCTCCGGGTCGACCCCGCGCTGCTCGAGGTAGGTGCGGCCCTTCTCGCCGCCGCGCTCCCAGAGCGCGCCCACGTAGAACTCGGCGGCCAGCGCCATCACCCGGCGCAGGGCCTCGAGCTTGTTGTCGGTCTCGGGGCTCCGCCCGCCGGCTTCGGGCAGCGTGACGCCCGCGCGCTCGGCGAGGCTGCGCACCGCCTCCGGGAAGGCGACGCGCTCCTGGCGCATCAGGAAGCTGAAGGCGTCGCCTCCCGCGCCGCAGCCGAAGCAGTGGTAGATGTTCCGCTTCGGGTTCACGGTGAACGACGCGGTCTTCTCGGTGTGGAAGGGACAGAGGCCCTTCCAGTTCTCGCCCGCCCGCTTGAGCTTCACCACCTGGCCGACGATCTCGACGATGTCGACCCGGGACCGGATCTCGTCGAGATGCTGCTGGGTGAAGCCGCCGGGCATGGAGGTCCTGTCTCTAGCTCTGGGTGAGCGTGGCCACCGTCGCGCCGGCACCGCCCTCGGAGGGCGCGCCCGGACGGTGCTCGGCGATCAGGGGATGGCCGTCGAGGAGGTCCTCGACCGCGCGACGCAGGGCGCCGGTGCCCTTGCCGTGGACGATGCGGACGGTGGAGAGGCCGGCCAGGAACGCGTCGTCGAGGTACTTCTCGAGGAGATCCCGCGCCTCGTCGGTGGTGCGCCCGATGAGATGCAGCTCGCCCGGCACCCCGCTCTTGCCGGGCACCGCCACCGTCCCCCGATTACCCTGTCGATCCCCGGCCTTCGCGCCCGCTCCCGTCCCCATCCGGGGGCGAGAATACAGGACTCCCTCGCCGCGCGCCACATCGCCGCGCGCGGCGTCGCCCCGGGCGACCACCGCGAGCGCCTGCAGCGGCACCTTCACGGTGACCGCGCCCGCCTGCACGGTCGCGGTCTCGCCGTCGACGGCCAGCACCTGGCCCCGGAGCCCGAGGTGCGGGACCTCGACGCGGTCGCCCGCCGCGGCGGGGCCCCCCGCGTCCGGCCCGGGCGCGGCGGCGGGACCCGCGGCCCGCTCCACGTGCTGCGCGGTCTCGACCAGGCGCTTGCGCGCGCGCTCGAGCTCGGGGCGGGTCTTCTCGGCGCGCTTGAGTCGATCCCACTCGTCGTTCACCGAGCGGCGCACCTCGGTCACGAGGCGCTGGGCCTCCGCGCGGGCGCGCGCCACCGCCTCGCGCGCGGTGGCCCGCGCCGCCTCCAGCTCGGCCTGGGCCCGGGCCAGCAGGCCCGCGCTCTCCGCCTCGCGCCGCTCGAGCTCGGCCGCGCGCTCCGCGTCGCGCCGGTCCCGATCGTCGAGGCGCGCGAGCAGCTCCTGCAGCTGCCGCTGCTGGGTGGAGCGGTGGGCGTGGGCGCGCGCGATCAGGGCCGGCGGCAGGCCGAGGCGCGCGCCGATGGAGAGCGCGTAGCTCTGCCCCGGCCGGTCGTAGACGAGGCGGAACGTGGGGGCGAGGCGCTCGGCGTCGAACTCCACCGAGGCGTTGCGCGCGCGCGGGTGCGTCGAGGCGAAGCCCTTGAGCGGCTCGAGGTGGGTGGAGGCCGCCACCACCGCGCCCCGCTCGCCCAGGTCCTCGAGCACCGCCTGGGCCAGCGCGGCGCCGTCGTCGGGATCGGTGCCCGCGCCCAGCTCGTCGAGCAGCACCAGCGAGCGGTCGTCGACGCGCTCCAGCACCAGGCGCAGCTGCTTGACGAACGCGGAGAAGGTCGAGAGGTTCTCGGCCACGCTCTGGTCGTCGCCCACGATCGCGAAGCACTGCGAGAACACCGGCAGGCGCGCGCCCGCGCGGGCCGGGACGTGGCAGCCCGCCTGGGCCATCAGCGCGAGCAGGCCCAGGGTCTTGAGCGCCACCGTCTTGCCGCCCGCGTTGGGGCCGGTGATGACGAGCAGGGGACGCTCGGCGTGGATCTCGAGGTCCATGGGGATGACCGATCCGCTCGGCTCGCCTTCGGCTGATCTGTCGAATGCGCTCGGCTCGCCTTCGGCTGATCTGTCGAATGCGCTCGGCTCGCCTTCGGCTGATCTGTCGAATGCGCTCGGCTCGCCTTCGGCTGATCTGTCGAATGCGCTCGGCTCGCC
>Ga0070704_100002639_pt1 | contig 10120 bp, 9 predicted proteins | sample KBSK5252metaG_FD_65467 | JGI IMG/M metagenome (GOLD analysis project Ga0070704, IMG submission 65467) | Corn, switchgrass and miscanthus rhizosphere microbial communities from Kellogg Biological Station, Michigan, USA - KBS K5-25-2 metaG | ecosystem: Host-associated > Plants > Roots >... | reverse complement strand
CGTCGATGCGGATCGACTTCGATCGCATCGGCAACCGGATCCTCGCGCTCCAGGTCCCGGTCCGTGACTACGTTGACCTTGCCGCCGGTCCCACCGGAGTCGTGTTCCTTGCCGAGCGGATCCCGCTCCAGCCGGGCACCACGCTGCACAAGTATGAAATGTCCAAGCGGAAGGCCGAGGTCTTTCTCACCGGCGTCGCCCAGTTCTCAATCTCGGGGGACGGGAAGAAGCTGCTCCATCAGTCCGCCGGACAGTGGACCGTGACGGGAACCGAAGCGCCGCCCCGACCCGGCGAAGGCCGGCTCCAGGTGGCGCTCTCGATGCAGCTCGATCCCGCGGTGGAGTGGCGCCAGATCTTCGATGAAGCGTGGCGGATGGAGCGCGACTTCTTCTACGATCCCGCGCTGCACGGCGCCGACTGGAACGCCGTCTATGCGCGGTACTCGCCGCTCATTCCGTACGTGCGACACCGCGCCGATCTCACCTACATCCTCGATCAGGTCGGCGGCGAGCTCTCGGTGGGCCACAGCTTCGTCGGCGGCGGCGATTTCCCCGCGGTCGATTCCACCCGCACCGGACTGCTCGGCGCGGATCTGACGCCCGAGGGCGATCGCTGGAAAATCTCGCGGATCTATACCGGGGAGAGCTGGAATCCCGAGCTCCGCGCTCCGCTCGACGCCCCGGGACTCCGGATCCGGAGCGGGAACTACATCCTGGCGGTCAACGGAACCGACCTCAGGGCGACGGAGAATCCCTGGCGCCTGCTCGACGGCACCGCCGAGCGGCAGACCGTGCTCCGCGTCAACGATCGCCCGGTGCTCGAGGGCTCATGGCTGGTGACGGTGGTACCGGTCCGGACCGAGAACGCCCTCCGAACCCGCGCGTGGGTGGAGGACAACCGGCGCAAGGTGGACTCGCTCTCCGGCGGCAGACTCGGCTATGTCTGGGTGCCGAACACCGGCGGCGGGGGATACGCGTCATTCAATCGCTACTTCTTCGCCCAGCAGGACAAGGCCGGCGCCGTCATCGACGAGCGATTCAACAGCGGGGGCCTGCTCGACGATTACATGGTCGATTACATGGGCCGGCAACCGATCGGCGGAGTGACCAACGACGCGCCCGGCGCCATTCACTTTCCGCTGCCGATGGCCGGCATCCTGGGACCGAAGGTGCTTCTGGTGAATGAGCTCGCCGGCTCGGGAGGAGACTATTTCCCCTGGGCGTTCCGCCAGCTCAAGGTCGGGCCGCTCATCGGCACGCGCACCTGGGGCGGGCTCGTGGCGGCGAGCGTTCCCTATGCGCTGGTGGACGGAGGGACGATCACCGCGCCGGCGAGCGCCGTCTTCACGCTGAACGGCGAGTGGCCGGCCGAAGGCGAAGGCATTCCTCCGGACATCGATGTGCCTCTCGACGCGAAGTCTGTCGGCGCGGGCCGCGACCCGCAGCTCGAGCGCGGGGTCGCCGAGGCGCTCAAGTTGCTGCAGCAATCGCCGGTAAAGCCGCTGACACTGCCCCGGCCCTCGAAGCGGGCGCGGTGGCCGATCCCCTGAAGAGCGGTGAGAGGTGAGTGGTGAGTGGTGGATGATCCGGCGTCGTTAAGACAGGGAGGGAGCAGCCATGGGCGTCATCATACGGATCATCGTCGGTCTCGCCATTCTGGCCGCGATTATTCTGGCCATCGGGCTGGCCATGCCGAAGAATCACCGCGCCGAGAGCAGGGTCACCCTGGAAAAAGGGATCGACGACGTCTGGGCGGTCGTCCGGAATCCGGCGGCGCTGGTAGGCATCTGGTCCGAGCTCAAGAGCTCCCGACGGACTCAGGGGGCGGGTGGCCGGGAGGTGTGGGAGCAGGACGCCGGAGGATTCCCGATGCGCCTCATCATCGAATCGTCGGATCCACCCCGCCGCCTGGTGACCAGGATCGATGCCGACGAGCAGGCGGCGTTCGGCGGCACCTGGACTTATACCCTGTCTTCCGCCGGGAACGGCACGGCCGTCAGCATCGTCGAGGACGGCTACGTCAACAATCCCCTGTTCCGGGTGATGATGACGCTCATGGGCAAGCACCGCACGCTCGACGGATACCTCAAGGCACTCGGCGACAAGTTCGATGAAGCCGTGAAGCCGGAGCACGTGAATTAGCGGGTAGCGAAGTGCGAAGCCCGAGGAGAAACGACCGAATGATCCAGTGTCTCGCCGGCATGGTCACGCTGCTGGCGCTCGGCACCGCGGCCTGCGATGCCGAAGGACCCGGAAGCAGTTTTCCCAGCGCCCCGCCGCCGGTGGCCACCGGCGCGCGGCTCCGGGAAATGGTCAACGGGCTCGCGATGCCGCTCTTCCTCACCTCACCGCCCGGCGATCTGCATCGCCTGTTCGTCGTGGAAAAACCGGGGCGCATCCGGATCATCAGGGACGGCGGCCTGGTGCCGACGCCCTTCCTCGATATCACCGGCAAGGTGTCGAACGGAAGCGAGCAGGGACTTCTCGGTCTCGCCTTCCACCCGGAGTACGCCACGAACGGCCTCTTCGTCGTCAACTACACCAACACCGCCGGCGACACCCGCGTGGCGGTCTATCACGTCTCGGCCGACCCCGAGCGCGCCGACGCCGCGAGCGAGCAGGTGATTCTCGCCGTGGACCAGCCGTTCTCGAATCACAACGGCGGGATGGTCGTCTTCGGTCCCGATGGCAAGCTGTACATCGGCCTGGGTGATGGCGGCTCCGGAGGCGATCCCCAGAGCAACGGTCAGAATCGCAATACCCTGCTCGGGAAGATCCTTCGGCTCAATGTGAGCGGCACCGGCCAGGTCTCGATTCCCAGCGACAATCCATTGGTCGGTCAGACCGGGGTACGCACCGAAATCTGGAGCTGGGGGCTTCGCAATCCCTGGCGATTCAGCTTCGATCGTCTCACCGGCGATCTCTACATCGGTGACGTGGGACAGAACGCGCGGGAGGAAATCGACGTCGCCACCGACCGCCCGCAGTTCGGCCAGGGCCGCAACTTCGGCTGGAACATCATGGAGGGGACCGCCTGTTTCGGCGGATCGAGCTGCAACAAGACTGGACTCACCCTGCCGGTCCTCGACTACGGGCACGGCGAGGGCTGCTCGGTGACCGGCGGGTACGTGTACCGTGGCGCGGCCCTCGCCGCCTACGCCGGGCACTACTTCTACGCCGACTATTGCCAGGGCTGGGTCCGTAGCTTCCGGCTCGCCGGGCCTGGCGTCTCCGATCAAAAAGACTGGACCTCGCTCCGGCCCGGCAGCCAGATCCTGAGCTTCGGGGAGGATGCCGCCGGCGAAGTTTATGTGCTCACCTCCTCGGGGCACGTCTACCGCATCGATCCGGCTCCATAGGGACACTTCGTGCTTCCATTGCAGGATTCACCCGGGGGCGTCCCCGACATCGCGCGCCTGCGCTCGGCGATTCCCGCCGGCGTGCACTTCGGCACGTCGTCGTGGAACTATCCGGGATGGAAGGGGTTGGTGTACTCGCGCGACTATCCCGAGAAAGGCGCCGGGGCGGAGATGCTGGCGGAGTACGCCACTTTCCCGCTGTTCGGCACGGTGGGCATCGACTCCAGCTTCTATGCGCCGCTCACCGAGAAGACCCTTCGCGGGTACGCGGGAGTGCTGCCACCGGAATTCCGCTGCGTGAGCAAGGTGTGGGACCGGCTGACGGTGCGTACTTTCGCGAAGGCGCGCGACAAGAAGAAGGCGGGAGAGTCCAATCCCGATTTCCTCAACGCGGACCTATTCCTCCGCGAGGTGTGGACGCCGTGCGCGGAACACTTCGGCGCCCACCTCGGGCCGTTCGTCTTTGAATTCCAGGCCATCGCGAAATCCGACAAGGTCGTCCCCGACCAGTTTGCCCAGTGGCTCGACGAATTCTTCGGGAAGCTCCCGCGGGAAGGGCGCTACGCGGTGGAGATCCGGAATCCGGAGTTTCTCACCCCTTCCTACTTCGCGGTGCTCCGGGAGCACGACGTGGCCCACGTGTTCAACTCCTGGACCCGGATGCCCTCGATCGGCATGCAGCTCGACCTGCCCGGGTCGGTACCCGCGGGATTCCTGGTCGCACGCGCGCTGCTGCGCCCCGGCCGGTGGTACGCCGACGCGGTGGACGCCTTCGCCCCGTACGATGGGATCAAGGATCCGAATCCCGAGCTCCGCGGCGACCTGGTGCGCCTGGTCGAGATGGCGGAACAACTCAGGATTCCAGCCTACCTGATCGTGAACAACCGTGCGGAGGGGAGTGCGCCGCTGACGATCATCGCGGTGGCGGGGTTACTGGAAAAGCGTCAACGGTCAGCGGTCAACGGTCAACGGGAACCGCTTTCGACTGAAGGCTGACGGCTGCAGGCTGCCGGCTATTAACCCGCTGCCTTTCGCGCCGCCCGCCTAAACCGCCGCTTTGCCGGCGCGCGTCCCCGTCCTGCCGCCGCGTGAGCGGCCTTGGCCAGCTGAGTCAGCCGCGCGAGCTCCTCGGCGTAGGGGATTTCGATCCAGCCCTGGCTCAGGGCAAGGCGCTCGGAAAGGAAGGGCCGGGCGATCGCACCCGCGAGCGCTTCGGTGCGGAGTGGTGCCGGAAGCCGAAGCACCAGGGCCTCGCGGCCCAGCACCGCGAACATGCGCTCGCCGTGAAAGAAGGCTTCGCTGCCGAAAAGCTTCTTGATCCGGATCGGGGTCAGCGCGGCGAGGGCGTCGCGGACCAGGGCCGGGCGGGCCGGGGTGTTCATGGGGAAAGATGGTACCGCCGGAACTACGGTCCCGCTAGAGAGCGGGCTTTTCCTCTTCGCGCTTCGCTACTCGCTCTTCACCAGGTCATCGAGCGCGGAACTCAGGCCGGCGATAGCGCAAATCCGGACGATCGTCTCGCCGATCTTGTTGTTGGGCGTCGACGCACCTGCGGTGATGCCGATCGACCGCACCCCGGCGAGCCATCCGGTCGCGGTCTCCTCGCCTTTCCGGCCCACCGGACGATGCCGGATGGTGCCGATCTCGGGATCGAGACAGTCCGAGTCCTCGACATGATAGGTGGTGACTCCCCGGCTGGCGCTGAGCTTGGCCAGATGGGTCGTGTTGCTCGAGTTGTAACCACCCACGACGATCATCAGGTCGGGGGGATCGGCGAGCATCAGCTCGACCGCGTCCTGCCGCTCCTGTGTCGCCGAGCAGATGGTGTCGAAGGTGCGGACGTGCGCTTCGGCGTTCTCCTCGCCGTATTTGCGGATCATGGTGCGGCGGACTTCTTCCGCGATCGCGAGCGATTCGCTCGACAGCATCGTCGTCTGGTTGGCGAGTCCGACGCGAGTGAGGTCGCGCACGAAGTCGAATCCCGGCGAGGCCGCCCCGGCAAACCGGGCGATGACCGGAGCCGGATCGCCACCGGTTTCGATCCAGTCGCACACGGCGCGCGCTTCCGCCATGTCGAGCACGACCAGGTAGCGGCCTTCGGGATACTTCATCACCTGGCTCGCGGTGGCCTTGGTCTCTTCGTGCCACTGCTTGCCATGGATCAATGCGGTGAAGCCGTCGCGCGCGTAGCTCTCGACCCGCTTCCAGACATTCAGGACCGAGCCGCAGGTGGTATCGACCATCACGCAGCCGATGGCCCGGAGCCGCCCGAAGTCGTGAATCGTCACCCCGAAGGCGGGCATGATGACGACGTCGTTGGAAGTGAGGCGGGAAAAATCGAACTCGCCGTCGGGGCCGCGGTTGAGAAAGCTTATCCCCATCGCCTCGAGCTTGGCGTTGACGTGCGGATTGTGGATGATCTCGCCGACGAGGTGGAGGGGGCGATCGGGAAACTTCATCCGGGTCTCGTAGGCGTAGTCCACCGCCCGGTCCACCCCGTAGCAGAATCCGAATTCCCGAGCCAGGCGGAAGGTGAGCGGCCCGACCGAGAGGATGTGGTCGCGCGCGCGAATGAGCTCCACCAGACCGGAGTGATAGTCCGTCGAGAGGAGACCTTCGATCGCGGTCTTGAGTCCGAAGCCTTTCCGGAAATACGTCGCTTCCGCCATGGGGGAAATCTACCCGGCTCCGGGCCGATTGGCCCGGCCGCACGCCTCGATCGCCCGGCCGACCGGCACCCCTGCGAAGCTTCCCTTGATCATGAGCGTATCGGCGGCGCCACTGCGGCGGAGCGACACTTCGAAGCTGCCCGACACGCCCGTCGCTCCCGCTTCGCTCAGCGTGACGACGCCGGAGGTGCCTTCGAATCCCTTGAGCTCGACCTGATCGAGCCAGCGCGCGGCGGCCGTGGCCTGCGGGCGGAAGGCGATGAATGTCTGGGCCGAAAAGATCGAATAGACACCGGCGGCCAGCGAGTCCTTGGGGAGGAGCACAAATCCCACCGCCGTATCGTTGCGGACCGCGAACAGCTCGAGCAGCGTGTCGCGCACGCACCAGAGGGCGCTGGCCGGTGCGCGGAAGGCCCCCTCAGCGCTGCCGGTCCAGCGCGCGGCCATTTCTCCCCCCGCGGGCGGAGCATTGGCGGAAGGACGGCAGGCGAGCGCCGGAACAAGCAATAGATAGATGAGGCGACGCATGGAGGAAGCTAGGCCGCAGGGGGCCACGCGGCCACTGCAGAAGGGCCGCCTGTCTTCAGTCTTCAGTCTTCAGCCTGCAGCAGAAGGTGCGGGATTGGGCGGGTTGGTGGCGGCTGACCCCTGCTCGCTGACGGCGCTGCTACGACGCCTGGGCCCACTTGCTCCGGCCGTCGCGATGAAGGCCATAAGCGCGAAGCCGGCGCCAGAGGGTGGTTCGGCTGATGCCCAGACTCTTTGCGGTTTCGGCGAGACGCCAGCCATGCTCGTCGAGCGAGCGCACAATCGCCTCACGTTCGCGGTCGGCCAGCGTGGTGGGCCCGACGCTTCCCTGGATGAACATCGCTTCGCCCAGATCGAGGTTGGCAACCCGCAAAGACTTGAGCCGCCCTCCCAGCTCGGCGAGGGCGGGCATCAGATCCGAGGCGGGGCGGGACAGGTCGAGTTCCAGGTCCCGGGCCTGTTCGTTGGCGTAGAGGACCTTCCCCTGAGGATCGAACACAATCACTGCCTCGCTGAAGGCATCGAGCAGCGCCTTCGCCAGGGGCGAAAAGACCGAGGGGAGGGGCGTCTGGTGGCTAGGTGCTGTCATATGCTGGATCTACGGCCTGCCCGGGGGTTTGGTTTCAAATCGGAACCCAGGCAGGAAGCTAATGCGTGAACGGTGAACAGTGAACAGTGAACGGGAACGGCCGCGCTGGAAGGGTCCCAGGTGGGGGGATTTGGTACGATGATTCGAGGAAACAATCCATAAAGTGGCTGTATGCATTCCAGCCATCGAACTCTGAAGGCCTGGATCGAGGCCAAAGAGGTCTCCCGAGCCGCCTATCGCGCCTCTCGAGACCATTGGAAACCACCTGCTTCGGCAGTTTTCTCGCAGCTCCAGCGTTCTGCGTTATCGATTCAATTGAACATTGCCGAGGGTTTCGCGTTGGCGGATCTGGGTCGATTCGGAAATCATCTAGCAATCGCTTATGGATCTGCCGTAGAGACAGAGGACATCTTCGAATTGGCAATGGAGGAAGCCATCCTCCCGGAACAACTGGTCCAAGACATCATCCCACGGTGCCAGCGATGTGAACGCTTGTTGATCGGGCTATTGAAACGATACCGGCCGATCGGCAGTTCCCGTTCACCGTTGACCGTTCACCGTTCACGCAGTTAGCCGTCGCCTCCTCCACTCCGCCCAGATCACCACCCCTACCCCCGCGAAAATCGCCGCGCCCGCGAGCGCGATGCGCGTGGTCAGCCGCTCCCCCTCGAGAACGAGGGGCGCGACGGCGGTGGTGAAGAGCGGCTGCAGGTAGATGAAACTGGTGACCAGGGTCGGCGAGGCTCGGCGCAGCGACCAGAGATTGAGGAAATAGGTGACGGTGGTGGGAAAGACCACCATGTACACGAGCCAGAGGGTCAGGTGCGTGGTGAGCGCCCCCTGGTTTACCGCCTCTCGCGCGCCGATGCCGAACGGAAGGATCCCGATCAACCCCGCGAAGGAAAGGCAGAAGGCAACCGTCACCGGGTGATAGCGCTGAAGCATTTCCTTGGACAGGAGAAAGGCCAGCGCATTGAACGCCATTCCGGTGAGTACCAGCACATTGCCCAGCGCTACTCCCGGCTCCAGCGAGACCCGGTCGGGTCCGATGAGGTAGACGGTGCCCGCCGCCGCAACCGCGACGCCCAGCCATTTCAGCGCCGACGGTCGGTCCTTCCCGAGAAGCCAGCCGAAGATCACCGTGAAAATCGGGATCATCGGGATCAGGATCGCGGCATTGATGGCCGTGGTCCGGGTCAGCCCGAGCAGGATCAGGAACTGGTTCCCCGCCCCACCCAGGACGCCGAGGAGAGCGAATCTGGCCCAGTCCCCACCGCTCCGTGGCACCGTTCCCTTGATGAGCCGGTGCGCGGTAAAGAAGGCGACCGTCGCCACGATCATCCGCAGGGTGACGATCACCGGGGCGGGGACAATGGGAAGCAGGAACTTCCCGAGGATCACCCCACTCGCGTAAATGATCTGGACGACCAGAAGTGCCAGGACGACGGCCATTGCCCTTTTCTTTCAATGACTTATGATTGAATGGTTGTTCAGTCAATCATCTGACTTCCAGAGGCAATCCCATGAAGGATGCCATACTAGGAGCTGCCATCGAGGTCGTAGCGCTCCACGGGCTGAACAACTGGACAGTGGAGGAGGTCGCGAACCGGGCCCGATGCGCAAAGGGCCTGGTCAACTATCACTATCGGTCCAAGCAGGACCTGCTGGTCCAAGTCGCCGAGACCATTCGGGACGACCGCTCGGCCCACCGACTTGCCGCGGTCCAATCGTCGGGAGCCCCGGCACTGGACCGGCTCTGGGAGACGATCGTCAAGGAAGTCGAGTCCGGGTGGTTTGCGGCCTGGCTCAGCCTCCTCGCGGCGGAGGGACCGCTCCGCACCGCCGCCGGCTCCACCCCGAAGTCCCTGGACGCCCTGGCCCTGGCCCTCGGCAAAGCGCTCGACATCGGCGACCAGCTGGCTCCCCGGGCAACGCTGATCGAGGCGACCCTCGACGGCCTCCAGCTCGGCTTGCTGCAAGGTGCCTCCCCTGCCGCGATGGAGGAAGACTACCACCGCTTCTGGCTGACGGTGCTGCCATAAATAACGAGGGCGGACCGAAGCCCGCCCTCGTGGAGTCTTCAGTCCAGAGTCGCCAGTCCGGACCCTGCGGACTGAAGACCTGTGACTGACGACTACCTGATCCCCGCCGCCGTCTTGATCGCCCCCTCCTGCCAGTACTGTGATGCCAGCGTCTTCTGCCGGGGCCAGATCTCGGTGAGCGTCTCGCCCTCGTAGATCCGTCCATTCTTCATCACGTACTTGAGGCTGGTCGAGTTCCTGATGTCTGCCAGCGGATCCTTATCCAGCACCAGGATGTCGGCCATCTTCCCCGCCTCGAGACTGCCCAGATCGGCGCCCAGGCCAATCGCTTCCGCGCCGTAGATCGTCGCCACGCGCAATACATCGTGCGTGCTCATTCCCCCCGACCCCATCGACCAGAGCTCCCAGTGGTATCCCAATCCCTGAAGCTGACCGTGGCTTCCGATTCCGATCCGGGCGCCGTTCTCGACCATCCGCTTGGCGAACTCGGCGTGTTTCGGGAAGACGTATTCCTCCTGGCGGAACCACCCGCCGGGGCCCGGGCTCCCGCCCGATCCCGAGCCGCGCCGCCGCGACCGCGTATCGATCTGACTTTCCGGCATGAAGCGGCGGAGCTTCGCGTCGTCGTGCACGTTCTCGGTCGCGTAGTAGTAATTCTCTCCGAACGGCCCGCCGTAGGAAACGAGCAGCGTCGGCGTGTTGGTCGTCTGCGACGCCTTGAAGAGCTCGACGACGTCGTTCTGAATCGGCGCGATCGGGAGCGCATGCTCGATGCCGGGATACCCGTCCATCGCATGGGTGAGCTCGAGCTTGAAGTCGAGACCTCCCTCGGTGGTGGGCATGATTCCGAGCTCTTTCGCGGCCATGATGATCCACTGCCGCTGCTGCCGGTTCCCCGCCATGTACATCTTGAGCGTCTTGGTATCCCAGTAT
>Ga0070704_100002636_pt1 | contig 10124 bp, 10 predicted proteins | sample KBSK5252metaG_FD_65467 | JGI IMG/M metagenome (GOLD analysis project Ga0070704, IMG submission 65467) | Corn, switchgrass and miscanthus rhizosphere microbial communities from Kellogg Biological Station, Michigan, USA - KBS K5-25-2 metaG | ecosystem: Host-associated > Plants > Roots >... | reverse complement strand
CGAGCGATAGCAGATAGCTGTCGATCATCGGAGTGCCGCCCAATCCATCGAGGTGCAGGTCGGCAACTAGAGGCCGTGGTGCTTTTTCCGGCAGCTGTGCGTGTGTGACGCAAGCAGGGAGCTCGACCGACGTGAGCTGGATCGTGTCGAGCATCTGGTTGGCTTCGGCATGGCCCTGCGATGCGGCCAGCGAGAACAACGCAGCGGCGAACGGCCGGCTCTCGGGGACGCCCTGTCCAAACGCGTAGAGCATGCCGAGACGGTATTGCCCCTCGATGCTGCCAGAGCGCGCAGCCTCGCAATACAGCGCAGCGGCCTGCCAGGCATTGTCGCCCACTTCAGCGGCCGACTCACGCTCGCTTGCCTGTTGCATGAGACGGCGCAGTGCCGGCGGCTCATCGTTCAGCACGGCAGCTGATGTTGGCGCGAGTTTGCCGATCTGCGCAGGGCCGGCGTGCGCTGCCGGGCTCCCCACGATCAGCACCGCCAATAGACGGAACAGTATTCGAAGCACACGCGATCATAGGTTCAATTCCTGCCGCCGTCAGGTGCGCCGTCAAAGGATGTGCGCACTTTCGCACAGGCGCGTCAGGAAATTTTGCACAGCTTCGCGTGTTATTCCGCCTGCGGAATCGGCGCCGACGGCACGTGCCGCTCGGCGACCACCCGGCGCTCGGCGAGCGATTTGATCTCGTCGTCGCCGAAACCGATTTCGGCGAGAATCTCGCGTGTATGCTCGCCCAGACGCGGCGCCGAAGCGCGCGATACCTTCGGATGCCCTTCGACTTGCAGCGGCGTGTCCACGGTGCGCACGCGGCCGAGCACCGGATCGTCGATCTCCACGAACACTCCGTTGGCCGCCATCTGCTTGTCCGCGACCACGTCGTCGAGCGTCGCCACCACTGAATGCGGCACGTCGGCCTCCTCGAGCGCGCGCTGCCAGTACTGCATCGGTTGCGTAGCGAAGATCCGGTCGCAGATCTGGATGAGCTCGCGCATGCGCCCGTCCTTGAGGCGCTCTTCTAGCGTCGCGTAGCGCGGATCGCTGGCAAGCTCGGGCCGGCCGATCGCGCGGCAAACCTTCGGCCAGTCGCGCCGCGTGTCCACGACGGACATCTTGAACAGGCGCCGGTCGCTGGCGCGGTAGTAGACGGACGTGAAGCTGCGCGCATCTTCGCGCGGTCGGCGCTCCAGGAACTGCGCGCCGACCAGCTTCGCCTGGATCATCACCGCGTTCGACCACGCGCCGCTGGCAAGCAGCGAACAGGAGACGCGCGTGCCGCGACCGCTGCGCTCGCGCGCGAAGAGCGCAAGCAGCACCGAAGAGAGCAGCGCCATACCGGCCGGATGGTCTCCGGTGCCGTAGCCGAGCGGCCCCAGCCACCCATCGATCGGAAACAGGCTCGCCTCCATGCCCGAGCGCGACCAATAGCAGACCGAGTCGAAGCCCGGCTTGTTGATCTCATCGCCTGCGTCGCCGAAGCCGGTGCCGTGCGCGTAGACGAGGCGGGGATTGATCGCCTGCAGTTCGTGCCAGCCCAGGCCAAGACCCTGGAGCGACTTCGGGCGGTGATTGGTGAGGAACACGTCGGCGCCCTCGACCAGGCGGCGCAGGATGCCGCGTGCCTCGGGCGCCTTCAGGTCGATCGACAAGCTGCGCTTGCCGCGGTTGTCCGGCAGGAAGCAGTACTCGTAGTCGTGGACCGGCAGCCCCGGGATCTGATGGCCGCGCCGGTTCAGATCGCCCTCGATCGGCTCGAGCTTGATCACCTCCGCGCCGTAATCGGCGAGCGCCGCGCCGACCGACGGCACCATGACCATCGAGGCCGCTTCGAGCACGCGGATGCCCGCGAGCAGACTTGGTTCTTGCGACGAGAACGGCATGCGTTAACCCTCCACTGAGACCAGTAAGGTAACGCATCCCCCTCGGACCCACCCATGACCTGGTGTGACGGGTAGCCGGATTGCAAGCGCCACCCGTCAACCCGTGCCTCTACGTCTTCATGATCCTGCGGCCGGCTTTGCGGTTCTTGACGCGACCGCGTCCGCCTGCCGTCTTGGCGGCACGCTTCTTGGCTGCAGTCATTCGCCCGCCTCTGCTTTTCTTCATGGTCATCACTCCTTTCGCCCGGAAAGCGGGCGATGCGGGAAATGACACAAGCAAATTATGTGCTCGTCTGTCGGTCAGCCCACATCAGCCGCGCTGGTGCAACTCGATTACGTTGCGATCCGGATCGCGGACGAACATTCCCTGCGCGTCGGGCCCGAAGCGGATCGGCCCGCCACTCGGCACAATGCCGGCGGCCTCGAGCCGCGCCTTCGCGGCGAGGATGTCGGGACACAACAGCGCGAAGTGCGTGATTCCCGGGTGCTTCTCGGGTACATCCATCAGGACATTCGGCTCGCTCGCGTGCGGCGCGTTCAACACGAGATTGATCTCCACGCCCGACGCGTGATTCAGGATGGCCACCGGCTCCGGGCCGATCGGTCCGGCGGTCTTCGTGAAACCGAGCAACTCGTAGAAGCGCACCGAGCGCTCGAGGTCGTGCACACGGATCCCGATGTGCGCAAGGCCTGAGATGGGGATCGCAGTGGTCTTCGTCGCTGGTGGTGTCACGGTCACTCCTCAGGGCTCCGCGTAGACGGTCAAGCGATTGCGCCCTCCGCTCTTGCTGAGATAAAGCGCCTTGTCCGCATTGCGGGCGACGACTTCCAGTTCTTCGCCGTGACGGGGATAGCTCGCCACCCCGATGCTTACCGAGATGGGCACGTTGCGATCGTCGATCCGCAGCGGCGTGCCTGCGATGTGCGCGCGAATCCGCTCGCCGATCCCCGAGGCGGCGCTGGCGGTGGCGCTAGGGAAGATGCAGACGAACTCGTCGCCGCCATACCGGGCGACGACGTCGCTCGACTTGATCGATGCGCGGATCCCGGTCACGACCGCGCGGATCAGCCGGTCGCCGGCTTCGTGGCCGAACGTATCGTTTACGCGCTTCAGGTCGTCGGAATCGATCATCATCAGCGACAGGTCGCGACCGTAGCGCGCCGCGAGCCTGAACTCCTGCGCGGCGAGCGCATTGAACGCGCGTACGTTGAAGACGCCCGTCAGCTCGTCCGTCTCGGAGATCAGCTTTACGCGGGCGAGTGCGTTGAGGATGTCGCTCGAAAGCATCGTCGTGATGTAGGCGACGAGCACCATCGGCGCGAGCTGCGCCGCAAGCGTGCCGATGAACGTCACGGACAAGACCGGCGTCGCGTCGCTGTATCCGAGGAACACGTAGCACGCGGCAACCAGGCCCATCTGCAGCAGCGTCGCAACCTGGCCAAGCGTCAGCGCGCTGACGATGATCGGCAGGTAGTACAGCGGCACCAGGGAGCTGTCGAGGCCGCCGGTGAAGTACAGGACCCAGGTGATGAATGCGATCATGATCCAGGACTCGAGCGCGAGCAGCCCCCGGGTCGGGTTGGGGAAGAGCTTGAGGTAGTGAATGGCGATGGTGATCAGCGCGAACACCACCATTCCGGCGAATACGGCCGCCACGTTGTCTTCCTTGGTGCCCTTGAAGAAGTGATAGAGCAGCACGAGGATGATCAGCAGCCAGTTGATCTCGGCGACGGTGCGGAAGAAGTTGCGCAGGTCGGCGTGCTCGGCGTCGTACGCGCCCCGGCCCGCCGGTTCGCCGATGCGCTGGGCAGTTTGGGCAGCCTCCGGTTGGGCGGACTCGGCGGGACGATTCTCCGCGCCGGCTTGTCTTCCCCTGGCGGACTGCGGCGCGAAACTGGCGAGGTTGGCCCGTAACAGATTCTCCGCATCGTTCGCCGGCAGGGGCTTGGAAAAATAGTAGCCCTGGTACTCCTCGCAGCCGTGCGCCTCGAGGAAAGCGAGCTGCTCGGCGTTTTCGACGCCCTCGGCGATGACGGGCAGCTTCAGCAGCCGGGAAAGCGAGATGATCGTCGTGGCGATGGCCGCATCCCCCGCTTTCCCTGGAATTCCGCGAACGAACGATTGGTCGATCTTCAGGTAGTCCAGCGGAAACTGCCGCAAGTGCCCGAGCGACGAGTACTCGGTGCCGAAATCGTCCAGCGCCACCGCAATCCCCATGGATCGCAGCTCGTTGAGCAAGGCCACGGTGCGCCCCGGGTCTTCCATCATCGTGCTCTCGGTGATCTCGAGCTCGAGATGGCGCGGCTCGAGACGGCACTCGTCGAGGATGGCCACGACGCGCGTGATCAGGTCGGCGCGAGCGAGCTGCCGCACCGAGAGGTTGACCGCGATGCGGGAGGGCGCGATGCCGGCATCCAGCCAGCCGCGCATCTGCGTGCAGGCCCTCCTGAGGACGTAATCCCCGATCGCATCGATCAGGCCGCTCTGCTCCGCGATCGGAATGAACTTCGAGGGCGGGACCGTCTGCAGATCCGGATGCCGCCACCGCACCAGCGCTTCGAGGCCTGTAATGCGCCCCGATTGGATGGCGACCCGCGGCTGGTATTCGAGGTAAAGATGCTCGGCCTCGATCGCACCCCGCAGCTGGTTCGCCAGGTCGTGCGCCTCGACGGCATCGCGGTGCAGCTCGGCTGAATGGAAGCAATGGGTATTGCGGCCCAGCTCGATTGCGCGCCGCTTCGCGAACTCGGCCGACCGGACCAGCGTTTCCGGGTCTGCGCCGTCCTGCGGAAAGCAGCTGATGCCAACGCTTGCCGTGACGTAGGTGTCCTCTCCCAACGCGCGGATCGGGGCCGCGACCCGCTTCAGGGCGTGCTCCGCTGCGGCGGCGAGCTCTTCGGTGCTGGCCTGCTCCTCGAAGAGCACCGCGAAATGGTCCGAGCCGAGCCGCGCCACCGTCTCGAGCGCATCGCGGCCCTCGCTGAGGCGCGCGCCGACGGCGCACAGCACCTCGTCGCCGACGGCGTTGCCGAAAGACTCGTTGAGCCTCGCAAAGTGATCGATGCCGACCAGCATCAGCCCGACCTGGGTTCCCTGCTGCTCCGCGCGGCCCAGCGCCGCGCGGCAGAGCTCCTGGAAGCGCTGGCGGTTCGGAAGCTGGGTCAGCGCGTCGTGATGAGTGAGAAACGTGGTCGCGCGCAATCTGCGGACCACGACCTGGCACAGCTTGAGACCCAGTTCCGGCGCCTGGCGGATGATCTCCAGCAGCCTGGCCTGCCCGATCTCCACGACCTCGCAATCCGTCGCGGCGACGGCGGTTGCGCTGCGCACGCGAGCGTCCTCGTCGAGCAGCGCCATCTCGCCGACAACCCCGCCGGCGCCGACGGTTTCATAGACGAGATCCCCGATCCGGATCGCGACCGATCCGGAGCGGACCACGAACATGCTGCTCCCGGGGTCGTCGATGGCGAAAACCGGCTGCCCGGCCGCTACGCGACGCAGCGGCTCATGCCCGTTGAGAAACGCTGAAAGATCAAGTGGCATGCGGAGCAGGCGCTCTTGTACCATTTTTTTCCAGACCCGTCCGTCGAACCGCGGCTGGCCCGGTTACACTTCGTTCCACTGCAGACCCCATCGCCACGATGAACGACGAAAAAATCCAGGTACGCGTCACCAGCAGCGGCCAGCTGCTCGACGTGGTCGTCCTGAACAAGCGGCTGGACAATATCCAGATCGTCCTAGGGGAAGGCGTCCACAACGTGCGTTGCGACCTGGTCCCGACGCGCAATGGCGCTGCCTACGTCGGCAACGCAATGGGGCGCGAGATCGTCTACGAGCGCAGCCGCGACAGCGTCAAGGCGGACCTCGTGCGCGCCGCCGGCTTCCACGACTTCAAGCGCTAACGCCGGGGAATCGAGGAGAAAGCCCCGTATGCGCGCCAGCGCACATACGGGACGCAGAATTCCACGTATTACCCCCCTTTGGCCGTTTCTCTTGAAAGGGGGCTTTGATGAAATTTCCAGTCGGAACAGAACAAGCTTTTTGGGGCTTTGCAGGCGGGGCGATCGCAGCGACCATCATCGGTTTCTCGTGGGGCGGATGGGTCACGGGCAGCAAGGCCGAGAACGAGGCGACGCAACGCGCGAATGCGGCCGTAGTCGCGGTACTGGCGCCAGTCTGCGTCGAGCGGTTCCAGCGCGCTGCCGACGTATCGGTCAACCTGGCTGCGCTCAAGAAAGTCGATTCCTGGTCGCAGGGCGACTTCGTCGAGAAGGGCGGCTGGGCGCTCTCAGCCGGAGGCAAGTCGTACGATCAAATGACGGCGGTCGCCAGAGCGTGCGCGGTATTGCTCGCCCCGCCCGCCTGACGGACTTGCGCCGGGATTTCTCTCGCGGTCACCGCTTCGCGGCGACCCAGATCTCCTCGCTCGGCCATTTTCGGGACCACTCGACCGAAAACGCGTCGTAGTAGGAATGGTTGGTCGCTTCGTCGGGCGGGTAGAGCTCGACAAGGTCGACGACCTCGAACCCCGAGCGGCGCAGCAGGCGGAACAGCTCGCCGTGCGGGAGCTGCCATTCGACGCCGATCTCGTTGGGCCACTCGAGTCGCCCGAGCCCGCGCTGCGGCCGCTGCAGCATTTCCGCGGGCGCGCCCTCGTCGCGGCCGCAGAGAATCGACAGCGTGCTATTGCGAAGGAACCACAAGCGTCCGCCGGGCCGCAGCAGGCGGTGGGCTTCCGGTATCCAACGGTGCGGATCGCACCAGATGCTTGCGCCGTACTCGGAAAGCGCGAGATCGAAGCTCCCGGCCGGGAGCGGGACATTCTCAGCGCTAGCCTCGAAGAGTGGAAAGTCGATCCCGAACTCGCGCTGGCAGCGGCGTGCGGTAGCCAGCTGCGCCGGAGTCACGTCGACACCGACCGGACGGGCGCCGCGTCTCGCGAGCCAGGCGGAAACGTAGGCGGTGCCGCAGCCCAGCTCGACGACGTCGAGGCCGTCGACGTTGCCCAACGTCTGCAGTGATTCTTCGGGCACACCGAAAACGCCCCAGGTGATCGTCTGCGCCCGCCATGCGCGGTTCGCCTGCTCGTCGGTGAATTCGGCGTTCGCTTTTGTCCAGCTCGTGCGGTTGCGCTTCGCGTCGTCGGAGATCTCGGTCATCGCGGCATCCTACGCCCGCGCATGCCGCCGCAGCCATCCCCACGCGCGGTCGATCAGCCCTGCGACGCCGTGGGGGCTGAAGCACAGAAACAGAATCAGCACCAGGCCGTAGATCAGCAGAATGTTCCACGTCTGCAACGTGCGCGCGGTCGTACCGACCACGAGGAAGATGAACTGCAGGAAGATCGCGCCATAAATCGCGCCGCTCAACGTCCCGATGCCACCGACCGCGATGCCGATCAGGAAGCCGAAAGAGAGGAACGCGCCGAACATGCCGGGCCCGACGTATCGGACCGCGAGCGCCGCCAGCGCGCCGGCGATCCCGGCGAGCATTGCGCTGATCCCGAAAATCGTCGACTTGTAGAGGACGATGTCGATGCCCATCGCCTGCGCGGCGAGCGGATGGTCGCGGATCGCAAGGGTGGCGCGGCCGATGCGACCGCGTAGCAAATTCGCAGCAGCGACGAACGAGGCTGCCAGCGTGGCGAGCGTCAGCAGATAAAGCCATTGATCGAAACTGAGCGGCAGCCCGAACGGCACCGCCGGCACGTCGATTCCCATGCCCTGGCCGCCACCGGTCCACCGGTCTATTCCCTTGTATTTCGCGACGCTCGGCAGCACCGCTCCCACCGCAAAGGTGGCGATCGCAAGGTGCATTGGACCGAGGCGCAGCACCGGCAACCCGAACAGCAAGCCCGCCACCAGGCAGGTGAAGCCGGCGATCGGCAGCGCAACCCAATGCGCCAGGTCGAAATGAACGACCAGGATTGCCGTCGTATAAGCCCCGATCGCGTAGAACGCGCCGTGGCCAAGAGAGATCTGCCCGTTGAAGCCTACGAGGATATTCAACCCGAGCAGCGCGATCGCGTAGATCAGGATATTCGTGAGCCTGAAGAGCTGGAAGTCGCTCGCGAAAAGCGGGGCCAGAGCGGCAATCGCCAGCACGGCGAACAGTCCTGACGTCTTCATTCCACGAGCAGTCTACCCTGCGCATTTGTAGCGATGCAGTGTCGCAGCGTCGCGCTTCCGCTGCGCAAATACTCCATCTTCGCCTAGCAACCGCGCACTGTCGGCCAAGTCAAAGGACTACGTAGGGTCGACAGGAGGTCCGCAATGCTTCGCGCCGTCATCGTCATTACCGTCGCCTTGATGACAGTCCCCGCCTACGCGCAAGCTCCGTACCCGCAAGTTGTGAGGTGCGTGGACGCCGACGGCAAGGTTGAATATCGCAGCAGCCCGTGTCCTCCCGATGCGCGGGAACAGGTCGTCGGCGCCCAGAACGCAACCCAAGAGGCGAACGCCGCTGTCGCGCACCCCGGTCTCCAGCGTCGCACAAACATTTCACAGGAGCGCAGGAGCGCGCTGGATGCCGCCGAACGGAACGCGGCAATTGCGCGCGCGGCGCGGCCGCAAGTCGCGCTGCAAGTGTTGCCGCTACCCCCCGCGAAGTAGTAGGGCGGCTACAAGGCTGCTGCGGCGAACGTGTCGCAGCTTCGCACGCTGCCGCTTTCGAGCCCGGTCTTGAACCAGCGCACGCGCTGCGCCGACGAGCCGTGGGTGAATGAATCCGGAACGACGACGCCGCGCGATTGCTTCTGCAGCGCGTCGTCGCCGATCGCGTTCGCCGCGGCGAGCGCCTCCTCGACGTCGCCGGGATCCAGGAACGGCTTCGCCCGGTTGGCATGGTGCGCCCAGACTCCGGCGAAGCAGTCGGCTTGCAGCTCGACGCGCACGGATACCTTGTTGTATTCGCCCGGCGAGAGCCTCTGCCGGAGCGCATCGGTCTTCGCGGTCACGCCGATCACCCGCTGCACGTGATGGCCGATCTCGTGCGCGATCACGTACGCGCGCGCGAAATCACCGCCGGCGCGAAAGCGCCTCGCCATCTGGTCGAAGAAACCGAGGTCGAGGTAGACCTTCTCGTCTCCCGGGCAGTAGAACGGGCCCATCGCCGCCTGCCCGGTGCCGCACGCGGACTGCGTGGCGTTACGGTAGAGGACGAGCGCCGGCTTGCGGTATTGCGCGCCCGACTGCTTGAAGAGCGCTTCCCAGGTGTCCTCGGTCTTGGCGAGCACCTTGCGGACCTCGGAGACCATCGCGGCCTCCGGATCGGTCGCGGGATCGATCGGCTTGGCTTCGCCCTGCGAGCTCCCTTGCATGTTTTCCGCTACGCCGATTAGCACCCGCGGATCGATGCCGAGAAAGTAGCTCGCGATCAATGCGATGACTACGGTACCGATGCTGGCGCCGCCGATGCCGATTCCGCTGGCGCCGCGCCGGTCCTCCACGCTCGAGCTTTCGCGTTCGTCTCCAATTTGCATCGTCGCACTCCTCGACCCCTAGAGCCAATACTCCCAGATTCGCGCCGTCCCTTCCATGATCCGGCTGCCGGCGGAGCGGCGCTGCCAATCCTCCAGCGCGATGCGCTTCGACTTGGCGAGATCGCCGCGGAACGACTCTTCCATTTGCCGGGCGAAATCCTGTCCGAGGATGACCACGTTCAGCTCCTCGTTGTGCAGAAAGCTGCGCCAGTCGATGTTGCTCGATCCGACCGTCGCCCAGATTCCATCGATCACGGCAGTCTTGGCATGCAACAAGCGTTCCTGGCGCTCGAAGATTTCAACGCCGGCCTCGAGCAGGCCGGTGTAGTGCGAGCGCCCGGCGTACAGGATCGGCCGGAAGTCGGTGTACGACGGCAGGATCAGCTGGACCTTGACGCCCCGCGCGGCCGCGCTCTTGAGCGCATCGAGCGTCTGCGGATCCGGCGAAAAGTACGCTGCCGTCAGATACACGGAGCGCGCGGCGTTGCGGATGGCCGACACCATCGTCACGAAGATCGCCGGAATCGTGTCGTCCGGGCTGCTGGCGATGACGCGCACCGGATGCTTGCCTTGCGGCTTGATCTCGGGAAACCAGTTGCGCTGCTCGATTGGCTCTTTGCGATACTTCTTGATCGTCTCGAGAAACTCCCGCTGCAGCTCGGCGACTGCCGGACCTGCGATCCGGACGTTCGTATCGCGCCATCCCAAGTGGGATCCTTCGTCGCGCGATCCGCGCCGCACCGAGCCGCCCGAGTAGAC
>Ga0070704_100002633_pt1 | contig 10126 bp, 7 predicted proteins | sample KBSK5252metaG_FD_65467 | JGI IMG/M metagenome (GOLD analysis project Ga0070704, IMG submission 65467) | Corn, switchgrass and miscanthus rhizosphere microbial communities from Kellogg Biological Station, Michigan, USA - KBS K5-25-2 metaG | ecosystem: Host-associated > Plants > Roots >... | reverse complement strand
GCATTGATCAACAGTCCCACCCGCAGCGTCGCCTGAGTCCCCAGCGCCACGACGAGGACAAATCCCGTCAGGACTGCGCCCAGAATGCTGCCGATGGTGTTGATCGCATACGCGGATCCCACGTCAGCGCCGCGCGCCCGGCGACTGCGCGTCGCCAGGTCCGTGAGCAATGGAAAGCTCATGCCCATCCCGATCGCGGGGATCAGGACGACCGCGCCAATAGCCACGCCCATGAGCAGCAGGCGCGAGGCGGCGCTGGCGTTGGTGATCTGGAAAACCGCGATGATGTAGCTCGGCAGCATGCCGAAAAAGAGAAAGAGCGCGGCAGCTCCGACCCCGGTGATCCCCTGTGCCAGCGCCGCGCTCGCCGCCGTGTCGGCCCGCGGCATGCTGCGCCGGGCCACGATTACGCTGCCGAGGCCGATGCCGAGCAGGAACACGAACAGGACGAGCGTGAAGGCGTAGGTCGAGCCGCCAACGAGCATCACGAGCACGCGCGTCCACGCGATTTCGTCCAGGAGTGATGCGAAGGCTGTGAGACCCAGGAGAATGAGCGCGGCAGTGTAGAGATGATCACGGGACTCGGGATTCGGGACTGGGAACTCGGGCGTTTCCGAGACCATCGTCTCGCGACCAAGTCGAATCGCGGCGACGCCGATTGCGAGATTGACCAGCGCGGTCGTCCATAATGACGCGCGGACACCGACAAACTCGATCAGGAAGAACCCCGCAACTGCGGTGCCGACCATCGCACCCAGTGTGTTCAATCCATACAGCCGGCCAAGCGAAGGCTTGAGCAGGCCGCGATCATCGCCCATCAGCGCTCGCGTGAGGATCGGCAGCGTCCCGCCCATGATCGTCGTCGGAATCACCAGCACGAACGCCGCGAGTCCGAACCGCAATGCGACGCTCGCCGCGCCGCCGAGCGCGAGTGCGCCCGCCGTGCCGAGGTAGATCCAGTGCGCCAATCCGAGCACGAGCGGCGAGAGGATGGCGAATACGCCGATCGCGATTTCGAGCCAGCCGTAGAGCCGCGCGGGATTCGGCGAACGGTCTGCGAGGCGCCCGAACGCCCAGGCACCCAGCCCGAGGCCCCCCATGTAGGCGGCCACGACCGTCGTCACTGATTGAATGGTGGAGCCGAACGACTGATACAGCACGCGGACCCAGAGCAGCTCGTAGACGAGCCCGGTCGCACCCGATAAAAAGAAGAGAAAGCTGTAGAGGAGCGCCGGCCTAGAACGCATGCAGCTCACGCATGGCCTGCGCGAGATCCTCCACCTGGGGCAGGATGTAATCCTCGAGTACCGGAGAGTAGCCGACGAACGTGTCGGTCGACGCGACGCGTCTCACCGGCGCATCGAGCCACGCGAAGCACTGGTCGGCGATGCGCGCCGCGAGCTCCGCACCATAGCCCCACGAGAGCGAATCCTCGTAGGCGATGATCACGCGGTTGGTTTTGCGAATCGACGCCTCGATCGTTTCCCAGTCGACGGGGGAAAGCGAGCGGAGGTCGATGACCTCCACGCTGATCCCGTCTTTCTCCTCGACTTCCTTCGCCGCCACGAGCGCGCGCTGCACGACCGCGCCGTACGTCACGAGCGTCACTCCCGTCCCTTCGCGGGCGACGCGCGCCTTGCCGAAGGGGATCATGAAGTTGGGGCCGGGATTGGGGGCTTTGTTGTAGGTCTGGCGGTAGAGGTGCTTGTGCTCGAGGAAGAGAACCGGGTCGTCGCTGCGAATGGCGGTACGCAGCAGCCCGTTCGCATCGAGCGCCGTCGAGGGACAAATGACGCGGAGCCCCGGCAGCGACGTGAACACGACCGCGCCGGTCTGCGAATGATAGACGGCGCCGCCCTTCAGGTACCCGCCGTACGTGACGCGAACCACGACCGGCGCGCTGAAGGTGTTGTTCGAGCGCCAGCGCAGCGTGGCGAGCTCGTTACGCAGCTGATGATAGGCCGGCCAGATGTAATCGAAGAACTGGATCTCGACGACCGGCTTGAGCCCGCGCGTGGCGAGGCCGATCGCGCGGCCCACGATGTTTGCCTCGGCGAGCGGAGAGTTGTACACGCGATCGCTGCCGAACTGGCGCTGCAGCCCCCAGGTCACCTTGAAGACGCCGCCCTTGCCCTTCACTTCCTTGAGGTACTGGTCCCGGCTCACGTCGGCCACGTCCTCACCGAAGACGACGATGCGCGGATCGCGCGTCATCTCGTCCTTCATGCACGCGTTGAGCAGGTCCACCATCGTGGTGGGCTCGCCGGTGAAGTGCGGATCGTCTTCGGTATCGAACTGCTCCGACGTGGGATCGACGTCGGGGGAGTACACGAACTGGAGCGCGGATTCCGGCGTGGGCGGCGGCGACCCGAGCGCCATGTCGGCCGCGACCTGGATCTCTTCTTCGACCTGCGCCTTGATCGCCTCGATCTCCGACTCGGTCGCGACCCCGTCCTCGATCAGCCGCTTGGGGAACACCGCGACGGGATCGCGCTTGGCTTCCTCTTCGCGCTCGCGGGTCGGCTTATAGAGGATTTCGTCGTCCGAGAGCGAGTGGGAGTACGGCCGCGTCACGTGCGCGTGCACCAGCGCCGGGCCTTTGCGCGCCCGGCACCAATCGGCGGCTCGGTTGAGCACGTCGTACGAGGCAACCGGATCGCAGCCGTCCACTTCCTGAACCAGCAGGTTGGGGAAGTTGGATACGAGCTTCGACACGGAGCCGCCCGCCGTTTGCACCTCGATCGGGACGGAGATCGCGTACTTGTTGTCTTCGATGAGAAACAGGACGGGAAGCTTGAGATTGCTCGCGGTATTCATCGCCTCCCACCACTCGCCTTCACTCGTCGTACCGTCCCCGGCGGAGCAGTACACGACCTCGTCGCCGTGAATCGGCTTGTCCTTGATCTCGCCGATCCGGTTGTAGCGGAGCCACGCCTCGGCGCATCCCACGGCCTGCAGGAACTGTGTGCCGGTGGGGCTCGACTGATTGACGATGTTGAGCTCTTTGTGGCCCCAATGGGACGGCATCTGCCGTCCGCCCGAGTTCGGGTCCTCGGCGGCGCCCACGGCCGAGAGGAACATCTCGGTTGGGGTCATGCCGAGGGTGAGACAGAGGGCGCGGTCGCGATAGTAGGGATAGAACCAGTCGTAGGTGGGGCGAAGAACTTTGCCGGCGGCGACGAGCACCGCTTCGTGGCCGGCACCGGAAATCTGGAAGTAAATCTTGTTCTGGCGCTTGAGCTGGATCTCCTTGTCGTCGATACGGCGCGACAGGAACATCAGCCGGTAGATGTCGAGGAGCTCGGCTTTGGTCAGCGTGGCCGAGGACCCGGACGGGGAAGACGGCTTCCGAGCCGCTCGTGCGCGAGTTGCCATGCTGAAAACTAGCTCAGGGCTTTGGTTGCAACAATTCGCTCAATCGGGGGAATTGTTCGAGCGCGACGCGCACGGTTCGATCGTTGCGGAGCAGGAATTCCTCACGCGCGTCGGGACCCCAGCGCACCTCGGCGACCCGGGTCGCGAGGATGCGGGCCAGACGCGCATCCAGCAGGCTGTCGGTAACCGCGCTGACGCCGAGACGCGAGCGCACGCGCGCCAGGAATGGCGGCAGGAGTTTCGCGCGCCACTCGGGTTCGGCGGTCAGCCATGCCGTTTTCCCCGCGGCAGTCGCGGGGAGCGTCTGCGCCACGCTGTCGGACACGGCATCGTCGAATCCTGAGTCGGCCGCGGCGCTCCACCACACCGGCAACGGTGCGGAGATCGGGACGGTGATGTCGGGCACGATCCCGCCGCCGCCGCGCACGAGCCGACCCGCGTCGGTCTTGTAGGTGGCCAGCGTGTCCTCTTCGGCGCCCGATTTGCCCGCGAAGCTCAGGTACTGCTCGTAGCCGAGGCCGTGGTAGCGCCGCTGGATGACCCGGCCACTGGGCGTGATCACGCGGCCCACCGTGAGCCACACGTTGTCGCCCGAGGGCAGGAAGAAAATCGACTGCATCAACGCTTTGCCGAAGCTGCGCCGTCCCACGAGCAGCGCGCGGTCGTGATCCTGGAGCGAGCTGGCGAGCGCCTCCGCCGCACTGGCGCTGCGCTCGTCGATGAGTACGACGAGCGGCAAATCGCGGAACTCGCCGTCGCGCTTGGTCACATAGGTGGTGTCGGTGTCGCGCTTGCGCCCCCGCGTGCTGAAAATCTCGGTTCTCTTGGGGAAGAACTCGCTGGCCACTTCGACGGCCAGTACCACGACGCCGCCGGGGTTCCCGCGCAGATCGAGAATGACCCGTTGTGCGTGCTGGCCGCGCAGCTGAACGAGTCCTTTGTGCACCTCGTCGGCGTTGCCCATGAAATCGTCGAGGCGGAGATAGCCGGTCGTGCCGTCGATCATGCGCACGACCGAGACGGAGCGAACGTCGAAGGGGTTGCGCTTCAGCGTGACGCTGAAGGTATCGGGCTCCAGGCGCGGACCGCGCTCCATCTTGAGCCGGACTTTGGAGCCCTTTTCTCCCGCCAGCCGCAGCTGAATCGTCGACATGTCGAGACCCGCAACGGACGTGTCGTTCAGCGTCAGCACGCGATCGCCCGGAAGGACACCGCTTTTGGCGGCGGGGCCGCCCGGATACACCGCGAGGATCGTCGCGGCGCCTTCGACTTCCTCGAGCTGCATCCCCACCGTCGCGAGCTCGCCGCGCTCGAGCGCGTTCTGGCGCTGGAATTCGAGTCGCGAGACGTAATAGCTGTGCGGATCGAGCGCGCGCAGCACGCCGCGGATCGCCGCCGCGACCAGCTCCGAATAACTCACCGAATCGGGATAGTTGAGGCGGATATGGTTCAGGACGCCCGAGAAGGTCTGCAGCTCCTCATAAGCGCTGCGCGGAGCCTGTGCACCGGCCGCGCGCGGCGCCGCCACCGCGAACGTGGCGGCGAGGACGCCCGCCGCGATGACCCTACTGCGAAGCGAGATGTTGCTTGGCAACCGCGGTCTGTCGTTCATATCGGCGCATCCGGATTATTTCAGCTTACCGAGCCGTTGCTCGACGTCGGCGCGCATATCCGTGGAGCGGAGTGGGGACAACGCCAGGAACTTCTGGTACTGATCGCGCGCCTCATCCGGGAGACCAAGCTCCTCGGTCAGTCGGCCCAGCAGATAGTAGGAAGGGGAGAAGCGCGGGTTGACCTTGATCGCGTGCCGCAGCGGCTCGTCCGCCTCGGTCAGCTGACCGGCGTTGAACAGCGATGCCGCCAAATCGAATAAGACGACGGGGTCATCCCGATCGACCTCCGCGGCGCGCTTGCGCTCGAGCAGCGCATCAGCTGCCCGGTTCGACTCCTCGTAGATGTTCGCGAGGTACGTATGCGCCATGACCAGTCCGAGGTCGTGCTCGAGCGCTTGCTGGTACAGGGCGACGGCGGAATCGGTGTGGCCCGCGAGCCGGTGGATGGTAGCCAGCACGAAGCGGTAATCGTTGTCTTCGAGCGGAACGCGCACGATTTCTTCCTGCTGCACTTGCTCCACGCGACTGAGCAGCTTGACGAAATCGCCGGTCGCCTTGTCGTACTGCATAGTGTGAGCAGCCGCGAGCCCCCGGAAAAACAGAATGCCGTCAGGTACGCGCTCGGGATGTTTGGGTTCGTCCCATTCTCGCCGTGCGAGTGTGTTCAGGCGGTCGTACGCACTGCCATAGCGGCCAAGGCCGAGATCGACGAACCACGCCCAGTACTTGGCATAGTATTGATAGGCGGGGCTGGTGTAGTCGTGAACGATGGGTTCCTCGACCTCATACGCCACTCCCATCACGTTGAGATTGAGCAGCGGGTTGAGCCTGAACGCCCGCCTGAAGAACTCGTGCGCCTCGTCCACGGCCGGACGCCACTCGTGCGGGATGTGATCGCGGTTCTCCTCGCTCGCCAACTGCGTACGGCGCGCGTAGGGCAGGAAGTACAACGCGTAATAGGCGTCGGCGTACCACGGGTCGATCTGCACCGACAGGCGCAGCAGACTGTCCGTCTGCTTCCAGTGATGTTCCTTCCAGTGTCGTAACGCGAGATAGTATTGTCGCGAGGCGTCGTTCGTATCCTCACGAGCCCACGCTTCAGTATCCTTGAGACTGCGGGCCAGGAGAGTAGCGAGCTGTGCCGGCGCCCGAAGCGGAAGGACCATCAGCTGCAGCAGCACAATGAACGAGATCCTTCGCATCGATCGTCCCAGATATCGTCGCCGCCAATATACGACCGGTGTCACAGGCGGCTCCAGGCTCGGCCGCCCCAAAAGTCATAACGCCTTCTGGAAGACCAGCTTTCCGCCTACGAAGGTGTAGCGGGGCTTGATCGTGCCGAGGGATTCCGGCGGCACCGCGAACGGATCCCGGTCCAGCACTACGATGTCGGCAAAGCGGTCCGGGGCGAGCGTCCCCCATTTCTGCTCGTTGAACGTCGCCCAAGCGTTGCCGTAGGTGTAGGCGCGCAGGGCCTCGCCGACCGTGATCTTCTGCTCCGGCACCCACCCCCCGGGATTCTTGTCGTCGAGCGTGCGGCGAGTCACGGCCGCGTACACGCCGAGCATCGGATCGAGCGGGGCGACGGTCCAGTCCGAGCCGAACGCCAGCGGCGCGTCACTGTCGAGCAGCGTGCGGAACGGGTACGTCGTCTTGATCCGCTCCGGCCCGATGCGCACCACCAGCCAGCGGCCGTCGTCGATCGCATGATAGGGCTGCATCGACGCCACCACGCGGCGCGCGCCGAACTTGGGGATGTCCTCGGCGCGCAGGTGCTGGGCGTGCTCGATCCGGAAGCGGCGGTCGCGCGGCTCGTGCGCGTGCATGACGCTGTCATAGATCGCGAGCAGGATCGCGTTGGCGCGGTCGCCGATCGCGTGCACAGCGATCTGCAGGCCCGCCGAATCCGCGCTCCCGACCCAGGCCCGCATGTCGGATTCCGGCTGCTGCATCAGGCCGCGATAGCCGGCCGAGTCGGAGAACGGCTCGAAGAAGTAGGCTGTGCGCGAGCCGGCTGAGCCGTCCATGAATCCCTTCACCCCGGCGATCCTGATCCAGTCGTCACCCGTGCCGCCGCGACTCACGCTTTCGGCCACAGCGCGCCAGTCCTCGAGCGGGAAGTAAAGGAACGCGCGCATCGTGAGACGATTGGCTTGCCTGAGCCGACGATAGCTCGCGACGTCGGCCCACGAGGCCGACACGTGCGATGTGGCAGTGACGCCGAGCGATGCCGCGTGCGCCAACGCGCGAGCTAGGGCCGAGTCGCGTTGCTCGGGAGAAGGGTCGGGGATCGCGCGGCCGATCAGGCTCATGGCCTGGTCTTTGAAGACTCCTCCGCTTGTGATTTCTCCCCCGAAAGGGGCCTTCGTAGCCGGCGTGATCCCAGCAGCACGCATGGCAGCGCTGTTGGCGAGCGCCATGTGACCGTCGAGCCGATTCACGAAGACGGGATTGTTCGGGGTGACCGAGTCGATCCAGCTGTGTTGCGGCAGCGGCGTGCCACGCCACAGCGTGTGGTCCCAGTCGCCGCCCGTGATCCATTCACCCGGCTTGAGGCGCGCGGCGTATTCCTTGAGACGTCGCACGAACTCCTGCGGCGTCGCGGCATCGCGGAGGTCGACCGACGCGAGCTGAAATCCTCCGCTGATGAAATGCGTGTGCCCGTCGGCGAAGCCCGGCATGATCAGGCCGCCATCCGCATCGACGATTTGCGTCTTCGCGCCGATGTAGCGCGCGATCTCGCCCGAATCGCCCACCGCGAGGATCCTGTCGCCGCGGATCGCGACGGCGCCCGGCTGGCCGCGGCCGGTGGAGAGCCCGGTCCAGACGCGGCCGTCTTGAATGACGATGTCGGCCTTCGGGGAGCAGGCGGCGAGCACCGAGAGCGCGATGACGCATGACGCGCAACGCAAGCGGTTTCTCCTAGCGCAGTTTGGTGATGCGGCGAATCGTGTCGAGCGCGGCCATGGGATCAGCGCTCGGTGCCTTAGGTGCCGGGGCGGGAGCGGTTCTTCCGAGCCCATCGCGGATGTCCAGCAAGACTTCGAGCAGCAGCTGCTCGCGCTGGTAGGCGGCGTCGAGGTCCGTCATGCGACGTTCGTCGCCCGATTTTTTTGCGCGGTCGTAGGCTTCTCGATAGACAGCGTCCAGATTGTCGAGAATCTGTTGGCGAGGCCGTGGACTCATGCGGGCAAAAGCTATAGAAGCGTCGGACTGTCGGACAGTCTGACGGTCTGACCGAAACGGCAACATTTGGATTCTGCGTGCGTAAACCAGATCCTTGTTGTCGTGCGGGATCTCTTAGTGTATGCCCATGATGCCCTACCAACGATTGACTGCGTGGCAGTCCGCGCACCAGCTCGCGCTCGCGATTTACCGCGCGACGGACGCTTTTCCCAAGCACGAGCTTTACGGATTGACCTCACAACTCAGGCGCGCCGCATTTTCCGTCGCCGCCAACATAGCCGAGGGAGTGGCGAAGCGTGGTAATGGGGAGTTTCGTCGATTCCTGGACATCGCGATCGGGTCGCTCTCGGAGATCTCCTATGCGTCTCTGTTGGCAGCGGATCTTGGCATTTTAAAGCCAGACAGTGCGAAGGAGATCGCGGAGCTGCGGGAACGCACCTCCAAGATCACCTGGGGATTGTATAAGAGGGTGTCGCGGAACGCGACCAAGCGTGCCGTGTCGGCGGCCTAATCCTGAAGGCCACGCTCGAGCGCCCTGATCAATGCCCGCGAGAAGTCCGGCAAGTCAGCGGGAGTTCTCGATGATATCAGATTCCCATCTACCACGACCGCGCTGTCCTCCCAGATGACCCCCGCATTCTCCATATCGTCTTTGATTGCACGAACGCTCGTCGCGTGTTTCCCTTTTAGGATCTTGGCCGAGATGGGTACCCAGCCAGCATGGCAAATGAATGCGACCGGTTTTCCCGCCTGGTGAATCTCCCGCGTGACCTGCAGCACTTTGTCGAAGCGGCGCAATTGGTCAGGGGCAAATCCACCTGGAATGACAAGGCCGTCAAATTCGCTTGCGTCTATCTGATCGATCTGTGTATCCACGGTCAAGGGATACCCACGCTTGCCTTGGTAGGTTTTCTCGCCAATTCCCGCCACGACAGTTCTCACCCCCTCCTCCTCGAGTCGGATCTTCGGATACCAGAGCTCGAGATCCTCATATAGGGGGCCGGCGAAGAACAGCACGCTCTTTCCCTTCAGCGACATGTCTCCTCCATGGTTTTCAGTCCGACCGTCCGACTGTCAGACCGTCCGACGGCTTACAGGGGCCGCAAGACTAGACCGCTCGGGACCTTCGGGATGAAGTACGTGGACTTCGGCGGCATCACGTCTCCGGCGTCGGCGACCGCGAATACCTGCTCCACCTTCGTCGGATTGAGCAGCACCGCGAGTGCGGCGCCTCCATGTCGCACCGTGTCGAGCGCCTGCTTCGCGTCCGCGATGTAGCGCAGCGTGGGCGTCGTCGTCCCGGACCCCAGAATCTCTTTGACTACCAGCGATTCGATGCGCGCGACATCCAGGTCGCGCACCGCCTCACTTTGCGCGAGGGCGGGGACGCGATCCGGCAGCGCGCCCGGGCGCATGACCAGCGCGATCATCCGCGTGCGATCGGCGACGATGCACGCCGTGCGCTCGCGTCCCAATGCGGCGAGCGTCTCGACGGGATCGCGGCCCGCCGGGACGGGCACGATGTCGAACCAATCGCGCCAATGGGGCAGCACGCGCTCGAGATCCCGTCCCGCGCCGAAGATCACGCGATGCGTGGGCAGCACCGCCAGCCCCGAATCCTCGGCCGAGACGATCAGCGCGAGCACACGATCGGCCGCCGGATTCTCCTTGGCGTACGCACTCGCGGTTTCGTACCGGTGGTGGCCGTCGGCGATGTATAAGGGGGACGGGGGAAGGGGGAAGTGGGAAGGGTCTCGCACGATCCAGAGCCGGATGCCGACTCCGTTCAGCTCGGCGGTCGCATCGGGCTTCGACTTCCCGATGTCAGCCAGCGCACGGGCCAGCGAGCGATCTTTGTCGGGCGCGAGCAGGAAGATCGACTCGATGTTGGTCGCCGTCGCCTGCATCAGCGCCAGGCGATCGGCCTTCGGCCCCGCGTGCGTGTGCTCGTG
>Ga0070704_100002630_pt1 | contig 10140 bp, 6 predicted proteins | sample KBSK5252metaG_FD_65467 | JGI IMG/M metagenome (GOLD analysis project Ga0070704, IMG submission 65467) | Corn, switchgrass and miscanthus rhizosphere microbial communities from Kellogg Biological Station, Michigan, USA - KBS K5-25-2 metaG | ecosystem: Host-associated > Plants > Roots >... | reverse complement strand
GGCCTGCCACCGGGGTGCTCCGAAACCGCGGCCCGCGCAGCCCGCTATGACTGGCTTCTCGCCCTGGCCGAGCGCCTCGAGGCGACGGTCATCTTCACCGCGCATCACCGCGATGATCAGGTCGAGACCATCCTGATGCGGGTCCTCAAAGGGTCGGGCCCCGCCGGCCTCGCCGGCATTCCGGCGCGGCGCGATCGTCTCGTTCGGCCGCTCCTGCCCTTCGGCCGCGACGAGCTCACCGGGTATCTCCGCGCGCTGGGCCGGCCCTGGTGGGAGGATCCCGCGAATGCCGACCCCCGGCACGAGCGATCTTGGCTCAGGACGGCGGTGCTGCCTCTCCTCCGCGATCGCGTACCGGACATCGACCGGCGGCTGCTCCGGCTCGGCCGGCAGGCGGCTGCGGACAGGGCGGGATGGGATGCACTCCTCGGCCAGATTCCCGGCATCGAATTCGAGTCAGCTATCGACGGGGTTTCCGTTGCTGCTACCCCCCTCCGGGGGTATGATTCGGCCATTCTACGGGCCCTGCTTGGCGCGTTCGGACGGCGCGCAGGATGCCCGGTGGGGCCGGCACGCGCTGCCCGGATCGAGCGGTTGCTCGCCACAGGCCGAAGTGGGGCGGTCGCGGAGCTCGGAGCGGGGTTCGCCGCCGAGCTCTCGTTCGGCCGCCTCCGTCTCTTTCGGGAGGCTGTGCATCGTCCCCAATGGGGGCGGACCGTACTGGAGGGAGCTTCCGGCACCCTCCGCCTCGGCCCCTGGCGGATTTCCTGGAATGACGACCCGGCCCCGGACCGGTTGGAGCGCACGCAGTCGGCCAGCTGGTTCGCGGAAGGCAGCTACACCGTCAGGCCATGGCGGGCGGGGGACAAGATCCGACCGCTCGGTGGCACCGGAAGGAGACTCGTCGTGCGCTGCATGCAGGACGCGAAGATTCCGCGAAGCCGCCGGGTGGGCTGGCCGGTGCTCGAATCGGAGGGTGAGGTCGTATGGGTGCCGGGTGTCTGCCGTTCGGCGGACCGAATCCCGGCACCCGGCACTCCGGCGAGGCGGATCGATGCCCAGGGGTCCTGAGGTCCTGCGCCGCACCGGCGGACGAACGGTGAAATCGATCCTGTACGACGAAGCGGCGATCGCGGAGAAAGTGGCCGAGCTCGGCACCGAGATTACCGCGGCGTATCCGGACGGCGACCTGCTGGTGCTCGGGCTGCTCAAGGGAAGCTTCATCTTCCTGGGCGACCTGGTGCGGAAGATCGAGCGGCCCCTGCAGGTGGATTTTCTGGTGGCCAGCTCGTACGGAGCCGGGACCACGTCCTCGGGCAACGTCCGGCTGCTCTATGACCCGGAAACGCAGCTGGAAGGCAAGCACATCGTGCTGGTCGAGGACATCGTGGACACGGGGAACACGCTGAGGAAATTGCTCGCGGTCCTCCAGGAGCGGGCGCCGGCTTCACTGGCCATTTGCGCGCTGCTCGACAAGGTGGAAATGCACCAACCGATGCCCGAAGTACGCTTCGTGGGATTCCAGGCGCCGACCGCCTTTCTGGTCGGCTACGGCCTCGATCACGCCGAAGACTTCCGGCATCTTCCCTTTATCGCGGACTTGATGTGATGCAGCAGAGACCCCAGAAGCCTCCCATGCCCAACTGGTCGGGCCTGAGCAAGAACCTCGCGCTCTGGCTCCTGGTTGCGCTGCTCGCCGTCACCCTCTTCCAGCTCATGCAGAAGCGGGCGGGTGGCAGCGAAGAGCTCTCATACACCGAGTTCAGCCGGCAGCTCGACGCCGGGAACGTCAAGTCGGTCGAGGTCTACAACGGCAAGCAGGTGAAGGGGGAATTCCGCAACGAGCTGGCGCAGGGCACCGCGCGGGTCCGGAATTTCACCGTGAACCTGCCCTTCGCGAACAGCGAGGCGATCCTCAAGCGTCTCGAGGACAGCGGCGTCGCCATCACCGCCAAGGAGCCGAAGAGCGGTATCGTGTCGATTCTGGTCACGATGCTTCCCTGGATCGTCATCTTCGCGATCTGGTTCGTGCTGATCCGGCAGATGCAATCGGGAGGGAATCGCGCCTTCTCGTTCGGCAAATCGAAAGCCAAGCTGCTGTCGGGCGACACGCCGAAGATCACCTTCGCCGATGTCGCCGGTGCCGACGAGGCCAAGGTTGAGCTCCAGGAGATCATCGAGTTCCTGAAGGACCCGCAGAAATTCACCCGGCTCGGCGGGCGGCTGCCCAAAGGCGCGCTGCTGGTCGGTCCTCCCGGAACCGGGAAGACGCTCCTCGCCAAGGCGGTTGCCGGCGAAGCGGGCCGGCCCTTCTTCTCGATGTCGGGATCCGATTTCGTGGAGATGTTCGTCGGCGTCGGCGCGTCGCGGGTTCGCGACCTCTTCGAACAGGGCAAGGCGCACGCTCCCTGCATCATCTTCATCGACGAGATCGACGCCGTCGGGCGCCATCGCGGCGCCGGACTGGGCGGAGGCCACGACGAACGGGAGCAGACGCTCAATCAGCTGCTGGTCGAGATGGACGGCTTCGAATCGAATGACGGCGTCATCCTGATCGCCGCCACCAACCGGCCCGACGTCCTCGATCCGGCCCTGCTTCGTCCGGGCCGCTTCGACCGGCAGATCGTGGTGGACTCGCCGGACGTGCGGGGCAGGGAAGGAATTCTCCGGGTGCACACCCGGAAGATTCCCCTCGCGGCCGATGTGCGGCTCGACTCGCTCGCCAAGGGCACGCCCGGTATGGCCGGCGCCGACCTGGCGAATCTGGTCAACGAAGCCGCCGTCCTCGCGGCCCGGCGCAACAAGACCCTCGTGGACATGCAGGATTTCGAGGACGCGAAGGACAAGGTGATGCTGGGCGTGGAGCGGCGGAGCCTGGTGCTCACCGAAGACGACCGGAAGCTCACGGCATATCACGAGGCGGGACACACCGTCGTGTCGCTGCAAACGCCCGGCGCCGATCCGATTCACAAGGTGACCATCGTGCCGCGGGGCCGGGCTCTCGGGCTCATGACGTCGCTGCCCGAAACCGATCGCTACGGTCATACCAAGGAGTTCCTGCTCGGGCGGCTCTCGATCGCCTTCGGCGGCCGGGTGGCGGAAGAGCTGGTGTTCGGACAGGACAAGATCACCACCGGGGCGGGAAGCGACATCCAGTTCGCCACCAACGTCGCCCGGCAAATGGTGACGGTGTACGGCATGAGCGAGAAAGTCGGCATGATGGCGGTGGGCGACAAGGAGCAGGAAATCTTTCTTGGAAGGGAGTTCTCCCAGAAGCGCGAGATCTCGGAGCGGACCCAGCGGATGGTGGACGAGGAAGTGAAGCGCCTGCTCGACGAGGCCCACTCTCACGCGCGCGAGGTGCTGACCGCGCATCGCGAGCTGCTCGACCGGATCGCGCTGGCGCTTCTGGAGCGGGAGACGCTGGATTCGGAGGATGTGCTGATCCTGCTGCGCGGAGGGGCGCTGCCGCCGCGGGTCGAGCATGTCCCGCTGCCTTCCTACAACGTGAAGCCCGGCGGATCCACTCCGGCGGTTCGCGCACCGCCGATGCTGGGAGCGCCGCCCGCCGAACCCGCCGGCGCGTGATCGTAGCACCGCTCGGCGGCCGTCCGGAGGATACGGTCCGCGTCGCCCTCCTGTCCCACGGATGGGAGGGCGAACTTGCGCGTACCACCGCCGACAGCGTCGAGATGCTCGCCTTTCACCTGACCCGTCTTGAAGCGGCCACTCTCGAGGCGCTCGTCACCAGCGGCTCCCGCCTCGGGCTCGACGTCATTACCGGAGACGACTGGGCGTTGCTGGCCGGCCCGCGTGCGCGGCTCTCCTCGCTGGCCCGGCCCTGGACCAGCCCGCCGCCGCTGGTCGAGCTCGCGACGCTGCTCGGGCATGCGCTTCCCGCCGAGGATCCTGTGCTCTGGCAGACGGCACGGGGACCCATCGAGCTCGATCGCCCCGCCATCGTCGGCATCGTCAATGTCACCCCCGACTCCTTCAGCGACGGCGGGCGACTCGCCGGCGTGGATGACGCCGTCCGGCATGCCGAGCAACTGGTGTCCGACGGGGCGACCATCCTCGATGTGGGAGGGGAGTCGACCCGGCCCGGCGCGGTGCCGGTGTCCGCTGCCGAAGAGGCACGCCGGGTCATCCCGGTCATCGCGGCGATCGCGCGCCGGTTTCCCGGCACGCCGATTTCGGTGGATACCGTCAAGGCGGAAGTCGCCGGGGCGGCGCTGGACGCCGGCGCCGCGATCGTGAACGACGTCTCCGGACTTCGGCTCGATCCCGCGCTGGGCGCGCTCTGCGCGGCGCGGGGAGCGGGGGTCATTCTCATGCATTCGCGGGGAGAGGTCGCCGACATGGCATCGGACGCGCACGCCGAGTATCCGTCGGGCGTCCTCGCGGAAGTGAACGCCGAGCTCACGGCGGCACTGGGGCGCGCGCGCACCGCCGGCATCCAGTCGGAGCGGATCGTGGTCGACCCGGGACTCGGGTTCGGCAAGTCGCCGGAGCAGAGCATCGAGCTGCTCCGCGGGTTAGGCACCCTTCGCATGCTGGGACGGCCGATCCTGGTGGGGCCGTCTCGCAAGCGATTCCTCGGCGCGCTCACCGGACGCCCGGTCGAGGAGCGTGATGCCGGCACCGCGACGGCCTGCGCCCTCGCATGGGAAGCCGGGGCGCGGCTCTTCCGGGTGCACGATGCCGCGCTTACCCGCGATGCCCTCGCGATCGCCTTCGCCGTCCGCCCCCGATGAGCTCCGGTATCCCGCCGTCCAGCGTCCAGCAACCTGGCGCGCCGCCCTACAAGGCCGCCGCCGTCGTCACGCTCGTCGTGCTGCTCGGCTACCTCGCGTCGCTCGCTCCGAGCGTCACCTTCTGGGATGCCGGCGAGTTCATCGCGGCGATGAAGATCCTGGGCATCCCGCACCCGCCGGGCACGCCGCTGTTCGTGATCATGGGTCATGTCTGGGGGATGATTTTCCCGTTCGGCGAGTTCGCGTTCCGGACCAATCTGCTGAGCGCGCTCTTCAGCGCGGCGGGCGCCGGATGCTGGTTCCTCGTCCTGCACGAAGCGGCCGGACGATACCTGTCCGACCTCGATCCCGCGCGCCGGAATGCGCTCCGGCTGGGCGCTGCGGTCGCCGGTGTACTCATCGCCGCATTCGGCTTCACCAACTGGCAAAGCAGCAACGAAACGGAAGTCTACGCCGTGGCGACGTTCACCATCGCGGCGGTTTCGTGGCTCCTGATGCGGTGGCGGGCGGCCCGGGGAACGCCGCGCGCGGGACGGTACCTCCTCCTGGTGGCGTACCTGCTCGGCATCGCCATCGGCAATCACCTGCTCGGGCTGCTGGTCGGCCCCGCGGCGATCGCGTTCGTTGCGGTCGAGCTCCGGATCCGGCCTTCCGCCGATCCGGCAACCCGCCGCCACGAATGGGGTGATGTCGCGATCCTGGCAGGGCTCTGGGCGCTGCTGACCGGCATCGGGCTGGGCAATGCAACGCTCATCGGGATCGGTGCGTTCGCGTTCCTCCTCGCGCTGATCTTCGCCGCGGTGGCGGGAGAGGGGGTGTTCGCGCTGCTGATGCTCGGAATCGCCCTCGTCGGCGTCACGCCGTATCTCTATCTGCTGATCCGTTCCGGACAGCACCCGATGCTCAATGAAGCGGCTCCCGCGACGTGGGATGCATTGCTCGCGGTCATCCGCCGCGAACAGTATCCCCCGCGAACCCCGCTGGACGATCCGACGGTCATCAGCGGTCCGGAGAATCCGGGGCGCACCCTCACGATCATCGGGCTCCAGCTTCTCAACTACCTGCAGTACTTCGACTGGCAGTGGGCCAAGGCGCTCCCCGGCATGCTCGGCGCCCTGCCGGTGCGAACCCTGTTCACGCTCGGATTTCTCACGCTGGGCATGCGCGGCTTCCTGGCGCAGTGGCGGAGCGACCGGAGCGGCGCCTGGCTTCTCGGCGTGCTGTTCCTCGTTACCGGTCTCGGTCTGGTCGCCTACATGAACTTCAAGCCGGGATACAGCGTGGGATACGACCGATACCCAAACTCGGACAACCACGAGGTGCGGGAGCGCGACTACTTCTTCGTGGTGAGCTTCGTGGTCTGGGGACTCTGGGCGGGGCTCGGTCTGTTGCGGCTCGCCCGTGAGGTGGTGCGGCGGCTGGACGAGTGGCCGGCGGGACGGCTGGTGGCGGCGCGCCGCATCCTGCCGTCGGCCGTTTTTCTCGCCGCGCTCATTCCGTTCGCGCTCAACTACGATCAGGCCAGCCGCCGGCACGGTCCCGACGCGCGCCTCGCGGGAGATTTCGCGTACGATCTGCTGAACTCGGCGCCGCCCTATGGCGTGCTGTTTACCTACGGCGACAACGACACCTTCCCCCTCTGGTGGGCACAGGAGGTGGAGGGCATCCGGCGCGACGTGACCGTGGTCTGTCTGGCTCTCGCGCAGACCGAGTGGTACATGCGCCAGCTGCGGGACAATCCGGTCCGGCCATTCGACGAGGCGACGGCGCCGGCGATCTGGAAGGGTCTCCATCCGGTGGCGCCGGACTGGCCGCTGCACACCATGACCGACCAGGACATCGCCCGCGCGATTCCGCAGATCCTCCCGAAGGCCATCACCCTCCCGGTCGGTCCGCATACGACGACCCTTGCCGCCAACACCGTCCTGTACGCCAACGATTTTCTCGTGCTGCGGGTGATCCAGCAGAATTTCGGCCGCCGGACCATGGTCTGGGGTCTCACCGCCGCGGGCAACAACTTCGGGCTGGACCGGTTCCTGGTGCAGCGAGGGCTCGGCATCAACATGGTCCCGGCTCCCGTGGATTCTACCGACCTGCGCTACGATTTCCGGCGGATGATGGGAACGCCGCTCGATCTCACGATGACGGAGCGATTGCTGCTGGAGTCCTATCGCTACGCGCGGCTGCTGGACGGCCCCCGGCGCGAGCTGGAAAGCACCTCGAGCGGCATCGCGAGCACCCTCGGCCTGCCGTTCACCCAGATGGCGTATGCCATGGAACAACGGGGAGACACGGCGAAGACGATCCTCTTCCTGGAGCGCGCCGCACTGCTGTCGGGCAATCCGGCGGTGGCGGCGGCGCTGAACGAGCTGAAACGCACGGCGCGGGCCATTCCCCCTCCGAGGTAGCCATGGGACTTCGCCTCCGGGCGCTGTGCGCCGCCGGTTTCGCGCTGGCGATTCCCGCCGTTCTCCCGGCTCAGCGATTCGAGTCCCGCGAGCTGGCCGGCCTGCGCTGGTTCAAGGGCAATACACACACCCACACCACCGAGAGCGATGGTGACTCGCCGCCCGAAGTCGTGGCCGCGTGGTACAAGTCCCGGGGCTATCAGTTCCTCGTGCTCTCCGATCACAATGTGTTTACCGATCCGGCCCGGCTCGCTGCCCTGGTCGATTCGACATTTCTCCTGATCGGCGGCGAAGAGCTGACCACTTCGGTTGAGCGCAGGCCGGTGCACGTCAACGGGCTCGCGCTGACCCACCTCGTCGCCCCGCGGAACGATTCCACGCTGATCGGCACCATTCAGGGCAACGTCGATGCGGTGCGGGCAGCCTCCGGTGTGCCGCACATCAACCATCCCAATTTTCGCTGGGCATTCGGCACGGCCGAGCTGCTCCGGATCCGGAACGACTCGCTGCTCGAAATCCACAGTGGGCACCCCTTGGTGCATAACGAAGGAGGAGACGGGTCCCCGGGGATGGAAGCGGTCTGGGATGCGCTCCTGACCTCAGGCAAGCGGATTTATGGCATCGCCGTGGACGACGCGCATCACTTCCAGGGCGAATTCTCCCGGGAGCGCTCCAATCCGGGGCGGGGCTGGATCGCCATCGCGGCGCCCCGGCTCGACGCGGCTCTGCTGATGCGAAATCTCGAGCGCGGCCTCTTCTACGCCAGCAGCGCGGTGACTGTCGACAGTATCCAGGTGTCCGCCACCGCCATCGCGATCCAGGTGCGGCAGGAAGCCGACTTCAAGTACACGACAAGCTTCATCGGCGACGGCGGGCGGGTGCTCGCGCGGGTTGGCGGCCTCTCCCCCCGCTTCGTCCTGACCCCGGCTCAGGCGCGCGATCTCACCTACGTGCGGGCCCGAGTGGACGACTCCGGGGGCGGGAAGGCGTGGATCCAGCCGGTGTTCGTGGTGCGATAGAGCACTGCAGCGCTCCCTCCGATCGTTTGCCGGGGCTGGTTGCTCCTCGGCCAGGGGGACCACAGATATCACCGATTACAAAAGGATTATTCCGGCGAGTCGGAACGTGGGATGGCGGGAACCATCGAGCTTTTTATCTGTTTTTATCTGTGGGCAACCGGTCCTTACACGACGTCGATCGTTTGCCGGGGCTGGTTGCTCCTCGGCCAGGGGGACCCCAGATGTCACCGATTACAAAGAGATTGCCCCGGTAATTCGGAAGGTGGGATACAGGGAACCATCGAGCTTTTCATCGCTCCGCGTCCGCGGTTCCTCAAGTCCCGTCATGTAAACCGCGTATCTTGAGTCGATGACCCTGCTCCTCGCCCTGACGCTCCTGCAGACTGTGGCCCCGCCCGGAACGATTGCCATCACCCATGTGACGGTGATCGACGGTGCCGATTCGGTGGCGCGGCGGGACCAGACGGTGATCATTCGGGGGAACCGGATCGTCGTTGTTGGCCCCGCTTCGAGCAGCGCAGTTCCCCCGGACGCGAGGGTGATCTCCGGCAAGGGCAAATACCTCATCCCGGGCCTCTGGGACATGCACGTCCACACCGATGTTCCGGGTGGGCGCGAAGTGCTCCGGCTCTACGTGGAAAACGGGGTGCTCTCGGTGCGGGATCTCGCCGGGGCCTGGGACCGCCTGTCGGAATGGCGAGCCGAAATTGCGAGCGGCGACCTGACGGGTCCCAGGCTCATGATCTCGGGCCCCTACCTCGAAGGCGGCGACAGCCCGGTTGCCCATCTGCTCGTGCACACGCCCGACGAAGCGCGCACCGCGGTGGATTCCCTGGCGAGGCTCGGAGTCGACGTCGTCAAATTGCACGGCCAGATGGCGCCCGCGACCTACTTTGCCGCGGCGCGCGCAGCGCGAGAGCGGGGCCTGCGCGTGGCCGGACATGTCCCGCGCACCATCACCCCGGCCCAGGCGTCCGATTCCGGAGTCGGCAGCCTCGAGCACCTGCTGCAGATTCCGGTGTTCTGCACTCCCGCCGAATCGCTCGCGCTGGCGCCACGCTACGCGGTGCAGACCGTCGTGGGCCGATGCAGCAGCGAAGATCAGTCCTCTCTCTATGCGCTGCTCGTCCGGAACGACACCCGGATCGTTCCGACGATGACGGCGGCATACGAGGTTGCCCTCTGGCCGGTCCGGAAACTCCCGGGCGACGCGTTCGCCGGCCGGCTGCCCGATACCCTCCGGAAATTCGTCGCCCAGATTTTTCCGATGCCGCCGGAGGTACCCGCCGGGGCAAATGAGGTGGGCCTGGCGCTGTTCGAGAAACGTCTCGCGCTGGTGGGAAGAATGCATGACGCCGGCGTCGTGATCATGCCCGGCACCGACGCGCCGCTCCGGAACAGCCCCCCCGGCTTCGGCCTCCACGATGAGCTCGCATGGATGGCACGCGCCGGAATCTCCCCGTTCCAGATTCTCCGGGCGGCGACACTCGAGCCGGCGCGGTATTTCGGGATGCTGGATTCGCTGGGCACGATTGCGGAAGGAAAAATCGCCGACCTCGTGCTCCTCCGGGCGAATCCGCTCACCGACATCCGGCACACTCGGCGAATCGACGCGGTCATCGCGAATGGACGGGTGATACTGCCGTAGGGCGCGAAGACGCGAGGACGCGGAGGTGCGGAGGCGCGGGGCTATTGCTTCGGCGACAGGCCAGGGATCTCCGCAAACGCGGCGGTACGCGGGGTGGCGCGCACCACCTCGGCGAGTGCCGGCGGGGGTGCAATGAGGGCCCGCGCTTTCAGGTCGAGCCACCCTCCGGTGCTGGTCACCCGGGCAGCGACCTGGCCGTCGGACCTGATGAATTCATTGATGAGGACCCAGCGCGCGCCGTCGGGGCTCATTCCCTCGGCGGCAAGGGTTACCTCGATCGGATCCAGCAGGTGCAGCTCCCGGCGATATTC
>Ga0070704_100002626_pt1 | contig 10150 bp, 5 predicted proteins | sample KBSK5252metaG_FD_65467 | JGI IMG/M metagenome (GOLD analysis project Ga0070704, IMG submission 65467) | Corn, switchgrass and miscanthus rhizosphere microbial communities from Kellogg Biological Station, Michigan, USA - KBS K5-25-2 metaG | ecosystem: Host-associated > Plants > Roots >... | reverse complement strand
AAGTTCCCCCGAACCCACCTTCCAGACACGCGCCGTTCCGTCTGCCGATGCGGTGACGACGTGCAGTCCGTCCGGGCTGAATTCGGCGTGGAAGACTCCGCCTTCATGGCCAAACAGCCGATAGAGAAGCATACCTGTGGGCGCATCCCACAGGCGTGCCGTCCTGTCGGAAGAAGCCGTAACAATTCGCCGCCCATCCGGACTGACTCTCGCGGAGAGCACCTCGGCCTCATGATGGAGGAATTGTGGGGTGGGCTTTCCCGCCTGGGCCTTCCACACGCACGCTGTTTTATCCCTCGAAGCCGTAATGACCTGCAGGCCGTCTGGGCTGAACTCGGCGAAGCGAAGGGATGCGCTGTGGCGCAGCGGTTCGGTCAACCCGATTCCAGGTCGTGGCTCCCATGCTTGGGCACTCCCGTCCTGCCAGGCCGTGACGAGATGCATCCCATCAGAGCTGAACTGGGCGGCCAAAACTCGCGCGTTGTGCCGGATCGGTTCGTTGAGCGCTTGGCCAGTTGACGCATCCCATATCCTCACGGTTCCATCCATGGAGGACGTAAGCACTCGCAGCCCATCCGGACTGAATTGAACAGATGAAAGCTCGTCGTCGTGTCCCGTCAATTCTGTCAGCAGGCGTCCTGTTTGCGCATCCCATATCTGCGCCGTGTTCGCCGACGCCGTCGTGACGACGCGCAGCCCGTCCGGGCTGAACTCGGCGAATCGAATTGGCGTGTCATGTTGAAGCGGTTTGGTCAGTTCCACTCCCATTTGACCATCCCATAGCCGGGCCTTGTTGCCTGAGACGGTGAGGGTCCGCAACCCATCCGGGCTGAATTGGGCAGAGGAAATGTCGTCATCGAACCCGATCCTGTTCGTGAGCAGTTTTCCACCCGATGATTCCCACACTTGCGTCGATTTATCGGAGCAGGCCGTAAGCACCCACGTCCCGTCAGCGCTAAACTGGGCGGAGTTAACTCGGCCTTCACCACGGAGCGGGCCGGTCAGGCACTTCCCCGTTTGAACATCCCACACTCGGGCGGCCCCGAGTTCAATGACCAGGAAGTCATCCTCGCGGGCTTCTCTGTCCGTGCAGACCGTCAGCACACGCGACCCGTCTGGACTGAACTGTGCCGAGAGCACTTCGGCCTCATGCGTTAAGGGCTGCGGGTGTTCCTCTCCAGATTGGACATCCCAGAGCCACGCGCGTTTGCCCGAGGTAGTGGCCACTTTCTGTCCATCCGGGCTGAATTGAGCAGCCCAGACGCGGTCTTGATGTCGGAGTGGCTTCGTGAGCGGTTTGCCGCTCATTACGTCCCAGACGCGCGCGGTCTTTTCAGAAATCATGACAACGCGCAGACCATCTCTGCTGAACTCGGCAGAATCAACATGGCCGCCCTGCCGGACGGATGGAGTCAAGGGCAGGCAAAATGTGCGAAGGGTCAAGGCAGACATGAGGCGTTCGGCTGCCACACGGTTGGACAAGTCCGAGCGCAGTACGGCGGCAAGATAGGCCAGGGCCCGCGCGGCATCCTTGGCGCCAAAGAAATCTTCACTTCTTTGAATCTGTATGTTGGCCAAGGCGTCTTCCGCATGCTTTCGATACCACTGTGTCTCGGCTCTCGCTTTAGTCTCAGCCGCAGCATTCTGTTCCGCTCGCGCCTGCGCTGTTTCGGCCGTGCGTTCCGCGTTCCGCGCGCTTTTGCGCTCTCGATTGGCCCAAACGGCCAGCCACGTGCTGGCGCTGATCGCGATCGCCATCAGCACGAAGAAGGCTGCCGCGACTGCCACTCCAGTCCGATACTTGCGAACGAACTTTTTCAGCCGATAGCGGACCGAGGGTGGTCCTGCCAGGACGGGCTCGTCAGACAAGTGGCGCTGGACGTCTAACGCCAGTCCGTTGGCTGTTTCGTAACGACGGATGCGATCCTTCTCCAGTGCCTTCATCACAATCCAATCCAGGTCACCGCGCAGCAGAGTGGTGAGTTTGGCTGGATCGGTCTGACGGTGCTTGGCGATCTGGGTTCGATCGGTATCCAGCATCGTGCCCAGACGATTCGATGGGCGTGCTGGTTCTTCATCGCAAATGGTTCGACGCATTTTGTCCAGACCCGCCGCCAGCAGTTCCTTCGCATCGAACGGCGTCTTACCTGTGAGCAATTCATAGAGCAGCACGCCCAGGCTGTAGATGTCGCTGCGCGTGTCGATGTCTCCCGCCGCGGCGGGACTCATCCCGGCCTGTTCGGGACTCATGTAGGCGGGCGTGCCCATGAATTGCTCAAACGCGGTGAAGAGCGTCTTGTCCGTCAGCCTCTGGTCGCTGGTGGCCTTGGCGATGCCGAAATCGATCACCTTCGGCACTCCCGCAGTGGCGGGACCGTCGGGCATCGTCACCAGGATATTCGATGGCTTGATGTCGCGGTGGATGATGCCCTTCTGGTGTGCGTGTTGAACGGCGTGGCACACCTGCATGAAGAGGTTGAGGCGTGCGCGCATAGACAGATTGTGCTGGTCGCAGTAGTCCGTCATCTTCACCCCGCGCACGAGTTCCATCACGAAGTAGGGCCGGCCCATCTCCGTCGCGCCGGCGTCGAGGACCTTGGCGATGTTGGGATGGTCCATGAGCGCCAGCGCCTGCCGCTCGGCCTCGAAGCGGGCGATGACGGAGCGGGTGTCCATGCCAAGCTTGATGACCTTGAGGGCCACTTTGCGGCGAATCGGCTCCTCCTGTTGCGCCATGAAGACCACGCCGCATCCGCCTTCGCCGATTTGCTGGAGAAGTTTGTAGCGCCCGATGCATTCGCCGGGCTGAACGTTCACGCCCGCACCAGACACCAGCTCGGTTTTCTCCAGCAGCGCGCAGATAGGGCACAGACCGGGCGGCAGCCCGCGTGGCAGTTCACTGCCGCATTCCGGGCATTTCAGTGGGTCCGATTTGCTCATGGCCAGTCGGGGCTTCGCCTCATACAGGGCATCTGCGGCTCAAAGGTTTCGGAAAAATATCGATTTCTCCGAGAAACAGCAGAGCCTCCTCCCACCGGCGGGGAAAAGACATCTCTAAAACGACAAACCGCGCGCCCCGGTTACGGTGCAACCGTGATGGCGAACCAGCCGGAGCAAGGTGATAAACCCCCGCGCGCCAAAGTCCACGCCGGTGGTCTCCCGAATCACGCGGAGGACATCCGTGGCTGCGTCGGGATCGTCGCCGGGCGTGGTTAGGGTTAAGAACGTCTATAGTGCCGAAAATTATCGGGCAAAGATCTGCATCAGATACTGCAACTCCGCGTTAATCTCGTTCGGTTCAAGCAGCGTTTGGCCAACTTCATCCCGCAGGAGTTGAGCGTAACGACGACGGAAACGATGCGCCGCGTTCTTCACGGCCTGTTCGGTTACGCCGAGAGACGCCGCAATGTCCGCGTAGCTTTTCTCCCCGTGCTCGCCGGGTTGCAGATCCTTGAGTTGCTCGAACAACGCCGCCTTGCCGTTCGCCGCGTATTCGGCCTCCAATTGCTCCTTCGCCACCTTCAGCACGGATTCCGCCCAGCGCCGCTCGTAAATTTGCTCGGCGGTCAGTCCATCCACTGGGCCGATAAACCCCCGCTCTTCCGCTTCGTAGGCATCGACGGGAATTAGTTGCTTTCCGCCGCCACGCTTCTGCGCCCTGGCCCGGTCATGTTCGTCGCGCAGAAAATTCTTCAGGAACGTGAGCAGGAAGTTACGGAACTTGCCGCGCTGATCCTTGAGATGTTCCAGCCATTCGCGATGGAGGAATCGGCTCAGAAATTCCTGGGTCAGGTCCTGCGCGTCGTGCGGGCTGTAGCCGGCGCGGCGAATGTAATGATAGAGCGGGGACCAGTAACTGCGGCAAAGCCGCTCGCGGGCCGCAGCCGAGTCGGGCGAATCCTTCTGCCGCGCATTCCACACCACACTCCAATGGGTGGTGACGAAGACGTGTCCGCCTGTTTCAGGGCCGGGCAAGGAAGTTGGGGCAGCCATGAACGGGATTAATGCTGCCAGTTATCAGTCAGACTTGTCACTGGGAAGGGATGATTTGACGGCGGTTCTCAAGTGCGGCTAAACACATATGACCCGGGCGCAGACGGTACAGTTTGGCGCTTCTTCTTGTTCCCCGACCCCCACCTCCGGCTTCGCTTCCACCCCTTACAGGGTAGTTTTTAGCGAAAAGTTTCCGAAAAACAGTGCTCTCTGCCATGAACCGCAAGGCGCACCTGACGCTGCATACTATACCTACCGGAGAATTGGCCAATGGTTACAAAATTCTTTGCCATTGCCGTCCGGAAGAATCGCAGAGGGAAGCGGAGAGTGCCCGCCGGCGCGGCGGAGGTTTTAGCCGCACCTGTAAATTGCCGTCAAATCATCAAATCCAGCGAAGGCAAGATTTGGTTATTTCTGCCCAAATCGCGGCGAGACGGATTACGTCACGTCAGGCAATCTTCCTTTGCCAATGAAACGAATTATCGACACCAGCGAAGTACTCGGGGCTGTGGAGTTGGCGGAAGGTTTGTGTGAGGTTTGCGCCTCGGCCGAGGCAAGCTTCGACGAGCCGGCCAGCCGGCTGGTGGTCAAACTCGGCGCTTTTCTTCGTCCATGCGCGCTTTTGGCCAAGGAGCGTCGAATTCACGCAACGTGGCTGCCCAAAGATGAGGTCGTCACCGAATGCGTGGCAAGAGGGGAATGCCACGAAGTAGCGCGCGAGATTTTTCATCACTGGACACGCAAGGTGCGCGAAGCGGCACCGCCCTTGCATCAAGTTTAACTTGCCTGTTTAGCGTCCTCGCGCGGAGGCGCAATACCCAGTCATCAATGATCAGTACCCAGTTACCAGTCAGACTGGTCACGGGTCACTGGTCAGTGGGAATTAATGATATGACCGCTCAAGGAAAGAAGAATTGCAGAAGGCCTTCGTCGGTTTCCGCGGCGGGGTCGTAACTGACGAGCGTTTCGACGAGGGTGGAGTTATTAAGCTGTTGGACGGAGCCGTCGCTCAATGCGACGAGGCCGAGATTGGCGCCGTGACAAACGCTTTTTCTCCATTTAGCGGTGGCCGCGCCGGTGGTGGCCGCAGTCAGGATGAAGCAGTTGATGTTGTCCGGCAGGCCGGTGAAATCGAATCCGCTCATATTTCGATCCGTGGCCAGGATGACACGGGGTCTTTGTTCGTCCGATTCGCTGCAGAGCGCATAGCTGATGTTGACCAGCGCGAGCGCGCCAAAGTCTGCTGCGGGGTTGCGGCGCACATCATTCGGGCAGAGCAGAATGCTGGTCGTGGCCAGTTCATTCGACACGAAGGAGAACTGAAAGTTTACCTTGGCATTGCCGGAGCCGTCTGGTTTTCCACCGCCCAAGGTCTGGTCGACTTTCCAGGGGAAGCGGCCGTCGTTGCTGTCGGCCCAAAGGCGCATGGCGATCCCGATCTGCTTCAGGTTGTTGGTGCAGGAAATTCGGCGAGCCTTGTTTTTTGCCTGGCTGAGCACTGGCAACAACAAGCCGGCGAGAATGGCGATGACCGCGATGACGACCAGCAATTCAATGAGCGTGAAGGCGCGCGTTCTTGGACAGCTCGAGCGCCTGCGGCCTTGACGTTCCTGCGCCATCCGACTCAGGGAGCAAGCGACCCTGACACGCGGTAGAACTTCGGCCCGTCGCTCAGGGCGTTGGTGCTGGCGATGGATGCTTCGACAGCAACCTGGCCGGGCGCGCCGCCATTGTCGTAAGGCCCTTCCACCTTCGAGGCCGTGAGAACCTTGTAATAGAGGCCCCGCACCGCATTGAAACGAAGCTCCATGTTGTTGGCGTCGACTTTGCGTGTCGTGAGGTTGATCGCGGAATGAGCGACGGAACCATTGAAGTATTTTTGCACGAGCGCCCAGACGCCCTGGCCGACCTCGGCGCCGACACGGCGCCCAGAGAGATCATCTGCGGGCGGGTGGATTCCACCCCAGATCCGCGAGAGGCCCACCTGGTCGGCGGCGTCGTGGTAGGAAGCCCATTGGAGAGTGACGGGTTGTGTCGGGCCGGCTTCGTTGGCGAGGCTGGGAAGGGTGTAGGTACCCAGACCGTGTGGAAACCACTTGGAGCCGGTGATGCCGGTCATCACTTCGGCAGCGGCGCGGCTGAACGTGCTGTGACCCGAGATGTAACCGGGGAAGCCGGGGGTGACGAAGGTCTTTTTCTGGTAGGTCATCCAATCTTCAGCATGCAGCCATCGGACTCCGCTGGTTTCATCTTGCGGAGACTCCGGCTGGCCCGGCCAGCAAAAAACGGCGATTTTGCCGGGGGTGAGTCCAGCGTGCCGGCCCGAAGCGACCGTGGCGTCGGTTACCAATTCGATTAAGTCGGGAACCAACAGCAAACCGCTGGGATGATAGGATGGCAGACTTGGATCGCTCGACTGGCCGAGGCCGCCGCAGTGACGGATGGCGCTAAGGGGCCGCCAGCCGTTGTAGTAACGCTTCACGCTCCATGCGGCGCAACCCGCATCAAACACGGCGGCGTTTAAGGCGAAGTAGAGTTTCACGTCCCATTCCAGCCGATCCACCACCGGACCAGTTCCGCCAATGCGGAAGACCGTCATGTCATCGGAAACATGATTGGCAATGGAGTTCCAGTGGCCCGGAGGCGTTTCAGAAGAAGGCCCATCCGCCCAGAATTCGGTGAGCGCGCGGGTGAAGTCACCGCGCAAGACGATGCTGGGAGTGTACGGCTGGCCGGTTACCGGATTGACGGTGTAGCCGGTGCCGTCGTTGGCCCCCAGGGTGTTGTTGCCGATGGTCGCGGGAGAAATGTCGACCGTGATACCGTCGGCTGTTGTCAATTGGCTGCTGGCGCGAATGACCGACACCAGGTTGGTCTTAAATTCCATATCCGTCGCGGTGCCCAGGAACGGCGGGGGACCGGGATCGATCCAGGGTTTGTCGGAGTCGGTTCGGCTGAGCGAGAAGGACCGCACCCAGAGCCATTGCGCGCCGAGGTAACCTTGGAGCGGGTTTTGCGCGAAGCCATTTTGATCGATGGAACCGGCGACGATAAGGCGCTGCCATTTGTTGACATCGATGAGCGTATTATTGGTTCCGTCGGTCGTCCCGTGCGCAAAGGGGTTCAGCATCCCATTCAGAAAGATATACCGGCGCGGGTGCCCGACGGGATAATCCGGATAAGCCACGGGGGGATTGGCGATGGGAAAGGGGGTGCCGGCGGTTTGCCGCGACCCGTCCTCGAGGAAATACGCTGAGACCGCGTCGTAAATGCTGTTTCCCACGCCGGCAGGGGTGGAGATGTCGCGCGAAACATTATTCGTGTCGTAGCCCAAGGCCGCCATGAACACGGGGTTGGCTCCCGCCTGGTTGGTGGCCGTGCGTGAGTAAGCGTGCCGCTCCAGCAACATGCGATACATGGCATAGCTCATCGCCTCCCGGCGCGCCGCCGCCACGTTCGCCGCGGTATGTTTGGCGTGATAGATGAAACCGACCGCATTCGGGTCGTAGGCCGCCCAGGCATCGTACATGCAAACCGAATAGGTAAACAGGTTCCTGGCTTGGCCCGGCGGATGGGGGGTGTCCATCCGGATGCCCTCCAGCGCGCGCTCATTCCAGTTTCGTGCGATGGAGTAGTTTGTATTGGGGACGTACCAATTGATGGCGGCATGACAAGTGAACGTCCCGAGGAGCAAGGCGCAAGCGGCGAACGGAAGCTTCCAATGCGTCCTCATTCCCCGGAAAGGCATTTTCGTCAGCAATCTCAATCTGTACATATGTTGAAAGCTCGGTTAGGCTGTTTCTCGCAGGTGTGGGCTGGAAAATTCTCGGGAGCTTCTAACAATGCATCCGTGCTTTTACGAAACGTATGGGACGGATGGTGTTCTTTCAGGGACCAGACGGACGGGCGGCGGGGCGAGCCCGCTGCGAGGTAACCGCGATTGGCCCAGCGGAAAGAGCTTGGGTTTCTCCCCCTTGTTGGGCTGCCCCAGATAATCCCTGGCCACGTCGCCCACTCCGTTGGGAAGAGAGGAGCCGGAAAGGAAGAGGTCCTGCCAGCCATCGTTGTCCTAATCGAAAAAGCGGCAACCTGGCGTTGTCACACCAACGTAACCGATGCCGCGAGAATGTTGGCAATTTTGTGCGAACGTGTCGTCGGGTTTTTAGTCCAACTCCACGCCGCTGTTACGCCGCGACGTCCCACGAGCAATACAGTGCGCGCGCCGGCGTGCTATGCTTGAAAAATGTGTCGATTCGTTATCGCACTCGCTTTGGTCTCTTCGGGATTTTCTCGGAACATTCTGAACATTCTCTCGGTTGTTCTAGCTGTTTTGAGTGGAATGTTGCTCGTTGGCTGCGAGCCGAACGCCGGTTCCACGAAATGACAATGGCCGAGGCGGCGCGTCAGACGCCATGATGAAAAATATTCTCCTTCCCTATGGCGGCGAACTGCTGCTTGTCGCCGCCATGGCGGCCGCCGGCCCGATGCCGCTCATGGCCGCCGAACCACGGTTCGCTCCGCCGCCCGGCACAGTGCGGATGGCAGAGAGGCTGAGGCAGCACATTCAAAGTGCCGGCTTGAAGAATCCCAATGCTAATTTGCAGCGAGTGGAGAGCTACCGCGCGCAACTGGCACAATCGAACAATCCCGCGCAAGTTTTCGGTCTCAAACTCAATCTTGCCATCGACCTTCTCAACGGGGGAAAAAGCGCGGCGGCCTTGAAGGAATTCGAGAGCGTCCGCGAGTACCTCGCCGGCCTCGGAAAATTGACGCCCGCCAATGCGGCTCAATTGCATCACTACATCGCGCTGGCTTCGCTTCGTGTGGGCGAGCAGGAAAACTGTCTATCCAATCACACGACGGATTCCTGTCTGGCGCCTATTCGCGAGGGCGGCGTGCATAAAGTGGAGCGGGGCTCGCGCGGGGCCATCAAGGAATTAACCGCATTGCTTACTGACAAGCCGGACGATCTCACCGCGCGCTGGTTGTTGAACATCGCGAGCATGACCCTGGGAGAGTATCCGCAGAAAGTGCCCGCGCGGTGGCGCATCGAACCGAAGGCGTTTGCGTCGGAATACGAATTGCCGCGTTTTCGTGACGTGGCTGGGCCGGCGGGGGTGGACGTTGACGATTTGGCCGGTGGAAGCATTGCGGAGGACTTCGACGGCGACGGCTTGCTGGACCTGATGTGCTCCGCGATGAACTGGAGCAGCCAGCTGCGTTTCTTTCACAACAACGGCAATGGAACATTCACCGAGCGGACGGCGGAGGCCGGTTTGATAGGCGAACTTGGCGGCCTCAACCTCATGCAAACCGACTACAATAACGATGGCTGGCCCGACGTCCTGGTGCTGCGCGGTGGCTGGCAGGGTGTGCTCGGGCGTCAACCGCTCTCGCTGCTTAAGAACAACGGCGATGGCACATTCGCGGACGTGACGGAGGAGGCGGGACTGCTGCGATTTCATCCGACGCAAACTGCCGTGTGGTTCGATTACGATGGCGATGGCTGGCTCGACTTGTTTGTCGGGAACGAATCTACGGGCGAGGAAACGGGTCCGTGCGAACTGTTCCGCAACAACGGCGACGGCACGTTCACCGAATGCGCCGCCGCCGCAGGCTTGGCGGTGACAGGCTTCGTCAAAGGCGTGGCTTGCGGCGATTTCAACAACGACGGCCGCACCGACCTTTATCTCTCACGCCTCGGCGAAGCGAATCTCCTCTATCGCAACGACGGACCGAAAACCTCGGGCAACCCCAAGAGCGGCTGGCGGTTCACCGATGTGACAGCGACGGCCAAAGTGGCGGAGCCCAGGCACAGCTTTCCGACATGGTTCTTCGACTACGACAATGATGGCTGGCTCGATTTGTTCGTGAGCGGTTATTTCCTCAACGACGTGGGGAGCGTGGCAGCGGACTACATCGGTTTGCCGCACAATGGCGAGCGAGCGCGGCTCTATCACAACAACCGCGATGGGACCTTTACCGATGTGTCGAAGGAGGCCGGCCTCTACAAAGTTCTCCTGGCGATGGGCTCGAATTTCGGCGATCTCGACAATGACGGATTTCTGGATTTTTACCTCGGCACGGGTGATCCGGATTTCAGCACGCTGGTGCCCAATCGCATGTTCCGCAACGCCGGTGGAAAATATTTTCAAGA
>Ga0070704_100002625_pt1 | contig 10151 bp, 6 predicted proteins | sample KBSK5252metaG_FD_65467 | JGI IMG/M metagenome (GOLD analysis project Ga0070704, IMG submission 65467) | Corn, switchgrass and miscanthus rhizosphere microbial communities from Kellogg Biological Station, Michigan, USA - KBS K5-25-2 metaG | ecosystem: Host-associated > Plants > Roots >... | reverse complement strand
CGACGCACGACGCGGACTTCGCGCGCGCCGCCGACCGCGTCGTCACCCTTCCGTCGGGCCGATAGACACGATTACTTCGGGGCTCATGACCGTCAGACTCCGTCCCGCCGCTCTCACGATCGCCACGCTGCTGATCGCATCCTGCGGTCCCGCGACACCCAAATGGCTCGGACAACGGGGTCGCCAGGAGCGACGCCTGGCCGATGCATCATCGGTCATGCACGACTTTCGATTCAAGGACGAGAGAGAGACGAGCGGCATCACGTTCAAGAATCAGATCGTCGACGACGCCGGTAAAACCTACAAGCTCGTCCATTACGACCACGGCAGCGGCCTCTGCGCGGCCGACGTCGACGGGGACAAGCGTCCTGACTTGTATTTCCTCACCCAGCTCGGCCCCAACGAGCTATGGCGGAATCTGGGGAATGGCCGGTTCGAGGACATCACCGCACGGGCGGGCATTCCGATGGTGGACGCGATCGCCGTCGGATGCGCGTTCGCCGACCTCGACAACGACGGCGACCCCGATCTGTTCGTCACGACGGTGCGCCACGGCAATCGCCTGTTTGAAAACCTCGGCGACGGCAAGTTCCGCGACATCACCGCGGCCGCCGGCGTCGGATATGTCGGCCACTCCGCGGGAGTGGTGTTCTTCGATTACGACGGCGACGGCCGGCTCGATCTCTTCGTGGCGAACGTGGGCAAATTCACGACCGAGACGCGCGGGCGCGGAGGCTACTACGTCGGGCTCGATGACGCGTTCCTGGGCCACCTCCACCCCGATCGCGCCGAACCGAGCCTGCTGTACAAGAACCTCGGCGGGAATCGATTCAAGGACGTCACGCGCGAGGTGCAGCTCGACGACTCGAGCTGGAGCGGCGACGCCACGGTGTTCGACATCAACGAAGACGGCTTCCCCGATCTGTACATCCTCGACATGCAGGGCACCAATCACCTCTGGCTAAATGAGGGTGGGAAGCGCTTCCGCGATGCGACGTCCACCTATTTCGCGCGCAAGCCCTGGGGCAGTATGGGAGCCAAGGTCTTCGACGCGAACGGCGACGGCCGGCTCGACCTTTTCATGACGAGCATGCATTCGGACATGTGGAACGACCTCGCCGAGGGCGCCTGGCTGGGCGAAGCGCGCAAAGCCGATTGGACGCAGGTGCCGCCGCAGATGATTCCGAGCGGTAGGAGCACGCTCATCTTCGGGAACGCACTCTACGACAACCTCGGCAACGGGCAGTTCCAGGAAGTCTCGGACAGCATGGGGGTCGAGACGTATTGGCCGTGGGGACCGAGCGTGGACGATTTCAACGCCGACGGGTACGACGACATCTTCGTCACCGCGGGAATGAGCTACCCGTTCCGGTACGGGATCAATTCACTGCTCCTCAACGAGCACGGCCGGCGTTTCCTGCCCATGGAGTTTGTGCTCGGCATCGAGCCGCGAGCGCCGGGCGCCTTGCAGCAGGTCTGGTTCACGCTGGAGTGTGGCGGCGCGGATCGCGAGAACCCGCTCTGCCAGGATTGCCGGCACTCACCGTCGATGAAGCTCCAGTGCCGCTCTGAGGCCGCGGGACGCGTGGCGATCTCAGCGGCTCCAAGCACGCGTTCGGCGGTCGCGCTCGATCTCGACGGCGACGGCGACCTCGACCTCGTGACCAACGAATTCAACGCGGGGCCGCAGGTGTTGATCAATGACCTGGCGCAACGGCACCTCGTGAAATTCTTGAAGGTCGCCCCTCGGAGCCTGGGGGCTCAGGTAACCGTCATCCTCCGGGACGGCCGGCGCATTCTGAAAGTCAACGACGGCAAGTCGGGATACCTGTCACAGAGCGATATACCGCTGTATTTCGGGCTCGGGAACGCGGACACGATCGAGAGTCTCGAGGTGCGCTGGCCGAACGGGAAAGCGAAGACGCTGCCGGGACCGATCCCGGCCGGCGCGACTTTAGACGTCGTGGATCAGTGAAGGTTCGGGGACCGGCACCGCGCGCTGCCGCAGGATGAGCCACTCGGCGACGATCAGGTTCGGCACCCAGCAGAGCCACGCGATCGTCTGATACGCGGGCTCGAACGGAATCCCGTACACCTGACTGAGCGGCAGATAGATGCGCAGCATGACCGCCGCGAACGTGAGCGCGTAGCCGATGTGGGCATCGCCTGGCCATGCGTTGGACGAGCCACACGATGAGTAGGCACACCAGCGCCGACGCGACGCCGGCCGCGAGCCCCGGCAGCAGCCCCGCTTCGCCCCACACGATCGGTGCGAGCCCCCCCGCCAGTGTCGTGCTCGCGACAAAGACTACGTTGACGGCGCGCCGCCAGCGCGATGGTCTGAAGGCAACGATGACCGCCAGGATGCTGAATACTCCGAAGACCAGCTGCAGAGTGGTCTGCACTAACTGGCCTGTCGTGTGCGATTCCGAGTATTGCGAGATCGCTCCGGCGATACCCGTGTAGGCGAGGAGGAGCAGCAGCCCCACGCCAACCCCGCGCAGCACGTTCGAAACCGTTCGGTTCATGCGCTGGCCGTCCGACGAAGATCCCACCACATCGCAATCGGCCCCACGATCGACAGCGCCAGAATCGGCGGCGAGACGTAGAAGGGCCGCAGCAGCGGCAGCTGGACGTCGCCGGCCAGTCGAATCAGCGCTTCGACCAGCGCGACGATGGCGACGACGATGATCCGGCCCCGGCGCGTGCTCACCGTGGTGCGGGGGTCGGTGACCATGAAGAACACGAACAGCTGATACATCGGGCCCGTGATCGGCGCGAGCTCGGCGAGCAGCGGACCGCCCACCATCGCGTGGCGAATCAGGGCCAGCACCACGAAGCAGGCGACGTAGGCCAGCGTGATGTGCAGGACCTTCGCTCGGGACGCGATGATCAGGCCGAACACCCAGATCACCAGATTGATCCGCAGGTCGTTGCCCCACTGATGGCTCAGAATCGCAACGCTGTTGGAAGCGACCAGGACCATCAGCGCGATCGCGAAATTGCTGGGATTCCACAGGTGGCGGCCACGATAGGTCAGGACGTACTTCGACGCAATCGCGAGAAAGGCACCGAGCGCGAACGGCCACAGGATGTTGGCCTGCGGCTTGGTCAAAAGCGCGAGGCTGATGCCGGAGACGTAGGCGCTCGCCAGGTTCGCGACTTTGCCGCGCAGCCACCACGACAGCACGATCTCGGTGATGAGGCAGATGCCGAGCGTCGTGGCGAGCCGGTCGTAGCCGCCGAGGATGCCGTACTCCGCCTCACCCAGGACGAGCACCAGGGTAATGAGGAATACGATCAGATAACGGGGATCTATCGCCGTGGCGGCGAATGAGCGGGCCGGCGCCTGGGCGGACGCCGTCACTTGGGCTCCGTAATCACATGCAATTGATCGGCCTTCAGTCCTTCCACGACCTGTTGCCGGCCAGAAGGCCAGCGAATGAGCACGCGGCCCGGGCGCTCGCGCCCGAGCCCGAAATGCAGGCGCCGGTCGTTCTGGCTGCAGAAGCCGCTGCCGCCGTCCACCACCTGGCGCTGCCGCACGTTGCCGAATTCGACCGTTACCTCCGCCCCGATCGCGCTGCGATTGCTGCGCGTGCCTACGAGCCGCAGCTCGATCCAGTGAAAGCCTTCCGCCGGTGACGATCGATAGATCAACGGCCGAGCCTTCTCGTTGGCGATGACCACATCCAGCGCGCCCCGATTCGTCAGATCCACCATCGCCACCGCGCGCCCGTCCAACCGATCAGTCACCCCTGCAGCCTCTGCCACATCCTCGAACCCATCGGCCCCACGGTTCAGCAGCACGCGCGAGCGCTCGTAGCCTGACAGCGAGGCCTTGCCGATCGCCGGCCAGTTGCGCGCGTCCTCGAAAATGTTGCCCTGCGCGCCCGCGATCTTGGACATCGCATACCAATAGCTGCGCGACGAGTCGGCCGAGATGAAACCGTTGGCGATGACGAGATCGAGCAGGCCGTCGTTGTTCAGGTCGCCGAATTGCGCGCCCCAGGCCCAGCCCGCGTCGGCCACGACCCCCGAGGCGACTTCGTCGAAGCGATCCAGCTCCTTCAGGAAATTGATCCGCAGATTGTTGCCCTGAAACAGAAAGCCCTTCTCCGAAATATTGGTCACGAACACGTCGTGGCGCCCGCGGTTGTAGACGTCGCCGATCGCCACCGCCATCCCGCTCTTGGAATCGTCCTGCAGCCCGGCGCGCGCCAGCTCGAAGCGCTTCCCTTCCTTATTCAGGTACAGCTCTTCGGGACCGTAGTCGTTGGCGAGATAGAGATCGGGCCAGCCGTCGTCGTTGAAGTCCGCCGAGGCCGCCGCGAGGGTCCAGCGCGTGCTGCCGACGCCGAGCGAATCGGTGACATCCTGGAAGCGCCCGTTGCCGAGATTCTTGAACAGCAGGTTCTTGCCGCCGTTGGTCGCGAACTCCCAGCTGTGCTGCATGATGCGCGTCGTGCGCAGATTCCAGAAATCGAGGTCGGAGCGGAAGTAGCCGGTGACGTACAGATCGAGGAGCCCGTCACGGTCGAAGTCGAGCCACACGGCGCCGTTCGAGTTCATCCAGCGCCTGAGGCCCGCCTGCTCCGTCACATCGGTGAACGTGCCGTTGCCGTTGTTTCTGAAGAGCTGCTGGTAGCCCCACTTGGAGATGAACAGGTCTTCGAACCCGTCGTTGTCGAAATCGCCCCACACCGCGCCCATCGACACGCCTTCGCCGGCGCGATTCAGCGCCCCGAGCCCCGCGTGTTCTGAATGATTGTGAAACGTGCCGTCGCCCGTGTTGAGGAACAGCGCGTTGCTCGATCCGAACCGCGAGGACGTGAAGTAGAGATCGGGATTGCCGTCGTTGTTGAAATCCGCAACGGACACGCAGGCCCCCAGCGCCGCGATGTGCGGGGCGATGGGCTGGACCTTCGGGTCGAGCGTCGGCGCTTCATGGACGAAATCGATCCCGATGGACTCCGCCACTTCGTGCAGGCGGATCGACGCGGCGCTGCCGCGAACCGCGCTGCCGGCTGCGCGGCGGTTGAGCACCACGACCAGGACGATAGCGGCGAAGAACGCCAATGAAACGATGAAACGACGCATGCGATAGAAGCTACCGTCGCGTGTGGTTTTCAAATAGAAGCAGCGCTTCACCCGGCTGTCCCGGTGGTCCGGAGCCACGCTGCAGCCGGGCGATGTTCTCCAGACGCATCGCACCGATCAGCACGTCGGGACGACCGTCGCCGTCGAAATCGGCGGTCGCGGTCAGATTCCATTGGCTCTGCGCCGCCACGTCGAACGTGTAGGGCCGAAAAGCGAGCGGTCCCGTGTTCTCGAAGTACATGATGCCGCGCTCGGGGTGATACGCGGAATCAGCAAAGTTGCTCGTGAGCACGAAGTCGAGGTCACCGTCGGCGTCGAAGTCGGCGACCGCCGCCTGGGCCGCGCCATACACGGGGAAGAAATAGCGCTCGCTGAAGTTGTTGGCGCCGTCGTTCATGAGGAGCCGCACGCCGTGGAACGGCTTGCGCACGCGCGACAGGTCCCAGTTGTCCCCGTTGACATAGAGAATGTCGAGCGCGGAGTCGCCGTTGAAATCGCGCATCGTGAAGTACATCGATCCGTACACCGGGGGAAAACGTGCGAGCACACGCCGTTCGCCGAACCGGCCGGCGGCGTCATTTGGGTAGAGCACGATGCGCTCGTCCCCCTGTCCAAACAGGGCCACGATGTCGGGCCGGCCGTCGCCCGTGAGGTCATGGATCTCGAAACGGATGGCGCCGGGGGTGGCATCGAGCACGCGCCGCTCGTACCCCGTACCGGTGGAGCGATAGAGCGCGAGCCGGCCTCGATTGTCGCCGAATTCACAGATGACGAAATCGTTCCGGCCATCGGCATCGGCGTCGAGCTCCCGCACAAACACGGGCCGAAACAGCGAGTCGATGATCGTGCGGCTCCGGCGGAGCGAGCCGTTCGCCTCCAGGTCGTACTGCACGAGGCTCCCGCGCGGCTCGTCGTTGGGTGAAAGGATCCCCGATTCCAGAACGAAGACGCGGGACCCTTCGGAGATCACGCCCGTGGGCGGACTCTCGAGCTGCAGCGTCGTCAAGAGACGACGGTCCCGGCCAAAGACCCGCAACAGGTTGGTGGCCGCTTCCCCGACAAAAACACGGCGCGCGGAATCGACCGCCAACAGCGTGATGATGGCGCTGCTCGCCAGGCGCGGCACAAACGGGGCCGGGCGGAAGAAGCCGGGATCCGCGTGTGGCTCCGCGGGCAGCGCCTGCCGGAGCAGCGTGTCGGGCGCGTGCTCGAGATAGAACGCGACGATGCGGTCGCGCGCCTCCTGCGGCACCGGCTGGGGGAGGACGGCCATGTACGGACTACGCGCGTCCGACTGTGCGACGGAGAACTGCGGGCCGCTCAGACGCTCGATCATCTGCGGCAGCACGCCGGTGCGCCACGTGCTCTTGTCGAGCAGACTCGGCTCGGGGAATGCGTGGCACGCGGCGCAGTACGAGTGCGCGAGCCGTTCGCCGCTCGGCATCGGACGGCAGCGGGCACCGGCGACGCACGCGAGTGTCAGCGCGAGGAGTTTCGGCAGTCGATGCATGGCGTAACGATATCCGGCCTGGACCGCAGGCGTTAGCTTCTCTGACCCATGTCTCGCCTCTTCGTCCCGGCGCTCGTCATCGCGCTGACGGCCTGTACCCGCACCACCGCTGAGTCTCCCGCGCTGTTCAAGCTCCTCGGACCGGGGCACACCGGCATCGATTTCTCGAACCCGATCAAGACCGACGACTCGGTGAACATGCAGACCGAGGTGTTCATCTATAACGGCGGTGGCGTCGCCGCCGGGGACATCGACAACGACGGCCTGACCGACCTGTTCCTCACCGGCAACATGGTGTCGAGCCGCTTGTACCTGAACAAAGGCGGGATGCGGTTCGAGGACATCACCGAAGCCGCCGGCGTGCGCACGTCGCGCTGGGCGAGCGGGGTCGCCGTCGCGGATGTGAACGACGACGGGTATCTGGACCTGTTCGTATGCGTGACCGGCCTGAGGACCTCGAAGGGACGGGACCGCGCCAACCTCCTGTTCCTGAACAATGGCAATCGCACGTTCACCGAGGCGGCGGCGCGCTTCGGGCTGGCGGACACCGGCTTTGCGGTCACGGCCGCGTTCCTCGACTACGACGGCGACGGCGACCTCGACCTGTTCGTGGTGAACAACTCGCCCAAGGACTTCTCGCGCGGCGAGGCGGATGCGAATCCCATGGGGGTGCAGAGCGACAGCCCCGAGGGCTACAACATCCTGTATCGAAACGACGGCGGCCACTTCACCGACGTATCCCGCCAGGCCGGGATTCTGCGGCGGGTGGGGCATGGCCTCGGCGTCGCGGTTGGGGACGTGAACCGCGATGGCCGGCCCGACATCTACGTGTCGAACGACATCGTGCCGAACGACGTCCTCTACATCAACAATGGGGACGGCACCTTCAGCGATCGCGCCGCGGTGTCGGTGAAGCACTCGAGCTTCGCCGGCATGGGCGTCGACATCGCCGATTTCAACAACGACGGCTGGCCCGACATCGCGCAGGTCGACATGCTGCCCGCGTCGCTCGAACAGCGCAAGCGCATGGGCGGCTACCAGAGCTACACCGGCGCCGAGGAATTGCGGCGGCGTGGATTCCGCATCGACTACGACGCGAACGCGCTGCAACTGAGCAACGGCATCACGCCGGACGGCGACGTGCTCTTCAGCAACATCGCCTGGCAGGCCGGCCTGGCGGCCACCGACTGGAGCTGGAGCGTGTTGTTCGCCGATGTCGATAACGACGGCCTCAAGGACCTGTTCATCACGAACGGCTACCCGAAGGCGCCCAACGACCTCGACTATCAGATGAAGGCGATCGACGCGCGCCGCGTGGGCCGTTACGAGATCGCGCTCCAGGCGCTGCGAGAGGTGCCCAGCTACCGCGTGGCGAACTACGTGTTTCGCAACAATGGCGATCTGACGTTCAGCGACCGGACGCACGCGTGGGGGATGGACCAGCCCGGCTACGCGTACGGCGCGGCGTATGCGGATCTCAACAACGACGGCCGGCTCGACCTCGTCGTGAACAACCTGGACGCGCCGGCGTCGATCTACGAGGGGGTCCGGATCGACTCGGCACACTACCTGCAAATCCGGCTGGACGGTGAATCGCCCAATCGCCGGGGGATCGGGGCGACGCTCATCGTGACCGCGGGCGGACGGAAGCAGTATTTCTATCACTCGCCCTATCGCGGCTATCAGTCGACGATGGACGATCGCGAGCACGTGGGGCTCGGCCGTGCAACCACTGTCGACAGCGTGGAAGTCATTTGGCCCGATGGGCGGGTGCAGGTCCTGACGAACCTGGGTGTGGATCAGACGATCACACTCCACGCTGGAAATGCTTCGCGCCTTCCCCAAGCCCCAACCCCCCGGCCCCGAGCCCCGCGGTTCCGGCCCGCCGATCTCATCGCCTACGCGCAGCCGGTCAGGTCCATCGTCGACTACGAGATCCAGATGCTGCTGCCGTACGAGCTCTCGCGGCAGGGGCCGCCGCTGGCGGTCGCCGATGTCAACCGCGACGGGCGCGAGGATGTGTTCATCGGCGGCGGCGCCGGCGCGGCCGGGAAGCTGTTCCTGCAGCGCGCGGACGGCCGGTTTGCCGAGAGCGTGCAGGGACAGCCGTGGGCCGCCGACAAGGATTTCGACGACTGGGGCGCCGCGTTCATCGATGCGAATGGAGACAGCCTGCCCGATTTGTACGTTGCGAGCTGCGGCTACCAGCTCACGCCGGTGTCGCGTTTCCTCCAGGATCGGCTCTACATCAACCGCGGCAACGGCCGGTTCGTGCGTGACCTGCAGGCGTTGCCCCCGATGCCGGCGTGTACCGCGAGCATTGCCGTCGGCGACTTCACCGGAGACGGGCGTCCCGATTTGTTCGTCGGTGGCCGGCTGGCGCCGCGCAACTATCCGTTCCCGGCGCGCAGCTATCTGCTCCGCAACGACGGCGGGCGCTTCACCGACGTCACCGCCGAGGTCGCGCCGGAGCTCGCGCAGCCGCATGGAATGATCACGGCCGCGCTCTGGATGGACTACGACGGTGACGGTCGGCTCGATCTGGTGACGGCTGGTGAGTGGATGGGGCTCGAGTTTTACAGGAACGACGGCAAGCGACTCCAGCCGCAATCAGTGGGATTGCCGGCGTCGCGAGGATGGTGGTGGAGTCTCGCGACCGGTGATTTCAACGGCGACGGCCGTCCCGATCTGATCGCGGGCAATCAGGGGCGGAACTTCATGCTCCAAACCACGCCCGAGTCCCGCACCGGTGTCTACGCCGGCAATTTCGCCGAGACGCAGGCGAGCGACATCGTGTTGACGCAGGAGAGCGGGGGAAAAGCGTATCCGGTGTTCGGACGGGCCCGGCTCGGGCCGATCATCTATCCCGCGGCGCTGCGGTTTCCGACGTACGCGGGATTTGCGGCCGCGACGGTGGAGCAGCTGGTCGGTCCCGCGGCCGTGAAGCGCGCGCTGCACCTCGACACCGACACATTTGAGAGCGTCTACCTGCAGAACCGGGGCGACGGGACATTTGCGTGGACGGCGCTGCCCGGGATGGCGCAGATCGCGCCGATTCGCGGCATCGTCACCACCGACGTGGACCGCGATGGGCACCTGGATCTCGTCGTCGCCGGCAATTTGACGGCGACGGAGCCGAACACGCCGCCGGCGGATGCGGGAAATGGGCTGTGGTTGCGAGGCGATGGGCGTGGCGGTTTCACTCCAGTGGCGCCGGTCGAAAGCGGGTTTCTCGCGCCGAGGAATGTGGCGGGACTCGCCCTCGTGAAAACGCCTGCAGGGAGCGCGGTGTTGATTGCCAACACCGGCGACTCCCTGCAGGCATTCCTACTTCGACCTCGTTGACCCATTCCCACGCTCCCCGGGAGCGTGGGTCAGGGCGTCAAACTACCAACCAGTATTCTGCACCAGCTGCGGCACTCCACCGACCACGCTGAGATCGATCTGCGTCTGCGGGATCGGATAGAAGTTGTACTTGGGCAGCTCGTACGTCGCGCCCGCCGCGATGTACGGAATCCGGTTTGATTCCTTACTCCTGTAG
>Ga0070704_100002624_pt1 | contig 10152 bp, 8 predicted proteins | sample KBSK5252metaG_FD_65467 | JGI IMG/M metagenome (GOLD analysis project Ga0070704, IMG submission 65467) | Corn, switchgrass and miscanthus rhizosphere microbial communities from Kellogg Biological Station, Michigan, USA - KBS K5-25-2 metaG | ecosystem: Host-associated > Plants > Roots >... | reverse complement strand
ATCATCGTCGACGAGTTCACCGGCCGCACGATGCCGGGTCGCCGATGGTCAGACGGCCTTCACCAGGCCGTCGAGGCGAAGGAAGGCGTCAAGGTCCAGCAGGAGCAGAAGACGATCGCGACGATCACCGTCCAGAACTACTTCCGCCAGTACGACAAGCTCGCCGGCATGACCGGCACGGCCATCACCGAGGCCGAAGAGTTCCACAAGATCTACGGACTCGACGTCGTCGTCATCCCGACGCACCGTCCGATGGTGCGCACCGACCACGACGACCTGATCTACAAGACTGAGAAGTCGAAGTTCGAAGCGGTCATCGACGAGATCGTCGAGATGAACAAGCTCAGCCGCCCTGTCCTCGTGGGCACGGTCTCGGTCGAGAAGTCGGAGCGCCTGGCCAAGATGCTCGAGCGTCGCGGCCTCAAGCACAACGTGCTCAACGCGAAGCAGCACGAGCGGGAGGCGGCGGTCGTCGCCGAAGCCGGTCAGCCGGGCGCGGTCACGATCGCCACCAACATGGCAGGCCGCGGCACCGACATCGTGCTTGGGTCGGGCGTCACCGACGTAGGCGGGTTGCATATCATCGGCACCGAGCGCCACGAGAGCCGTCGCATCGACAACCAGCTTCGCGGCCGCGCCGGCCGCCAGGGCGACCCGGGGTCGAGCCGTTTCTTCATCTCTCTCGAGGACGACCTTATGAAGATCTTCGGCCCCGCAGCGGACCGCATCGGCCGCCTCATGACGAGCCTCGAGGTCGAACCCATCGAGCACCCTTGGGTGGCGCGGTCGATCGCTAGCGCGCAGAAGAAGGTCGAGGGCATGCACTTCGACTCCCGCAAGCACGTCGTCGAGTACGACGACGTGATGAACAAGCAGCGCCAGATCGTGTACGAGGAGCGGCGAAAGGTCCTCGAGGGCGCCGACGCACGCGAGAACATCCTCGGCTACGTTCGGGACCTGATCACCAAGGGCGTCGACCAGCACTGCCAGAGCCGCCACTACGAGAACTGGGACCTCGACGGCCTCGTCCAGTACCTGTCGGCGTACCTGCCGATCGCGCCCGGCACCCAGGTTCCTGACGAGGCGATGCACAAGGGCCCGGAGGGCCTCATCGAGCACCTCTACGCGGCGGCGTCAGAGGCCTATGACCGGAAGGTCGAGGAGATGGGCGTCGAGCAGATGCCTGCCGTGGAGCGGAGCGTGATGCTGCAGACCATCGATTGGCAGTGGATGGAATACCTGACCCAGATGGAGCACTTCCGCGAGGGCATCGGGCTGCGCGCGTACGGCCAGCGCGATCCGCTAGTCGAGTACAAGAACGAAGCGTTCGAAATGTTCAACGAGCTGCGGGACCGCATCCAGGGCTCGATCGTCAACCTGATCTTTCGCGTCGCCCGGGTGGCACCGCCGCCGCAGGCTCCTTCTGTCCGCCAGGTCACCGAGACCGGGCCTGGCGAGCCGGACGGCGCCAACGGGGCCGGCCGTCGGCCCGCGCCGCAGCGCCGGCGTGGTGTGCCCGTCGGTGTCGGGGCGGGAGCGGTCGCGGCGACGGCCGGCAGCGCCGATCCACAACATAAAATCGGGCGCAACGATCCGTGCTGGTGCGGATCGGGGAAGAAATACAAGAGGTGCCACGGAAGATAAATTGGACGCTGAACTAACCCCCAAAGAGCTCCTGAATCGCATCGTTCAGCTCAAGGAGCACCTTTGACCTGCCCGCGAAGGCAAAGCGGGCTGACGAGCTAGACCGACAGCTCACCCAGCCCGGCGTCTGGGATGACCCACGGGGCGCCGGTCAGATGGCTCGTGAGGCCGCCGAGTTCCGAGAACTGATCGCCACCTGGGACCGTCTGGAGACGCGGGCCCGCGACCTTGTCGAGCTCGAGCAACTGGCGCAAGGCGATTCTGAGATGGCAAGGCAGGTGGACGAGGAAAGCGCCCAGGTGGAGAGGGAGCTGCGGGCGCACGAGCTCGACCTGCTCTTCACCGACCCCTACGCCACCCACAACGCTGTCGTCACGATCTCGGTGGGCCAGGGTGGGGTTGAGGCGCAGGACTGGGTCGAGATGCTGCTGCGCATGTACCTCAAGTGGGCCGAGCGAAAGGGTTTCGAGACCGAGATCATCGACGAGGCTCGCGGTGAGGAGGCGGGCCTGAAAAGCGCGACGTTCATCGTGAGGGGTCCGCGCGCCTACGGCCTGATGCGGTCGGAGCACGGGGTGCACCGCCTGGTTCGCATCTCGCCGTTCGACCAGAACCACCGGCGTCACACCTCGTTCGCCCTGGTCGAGGTCATGCCGGAGCTCGAGAGCGCCGACGAGGGTGCGATCGTCATCAATCCGCAAGACCTGCGCATCGACACGTACCGCTCGACCGGCGCCGGCGGGCAGCATGTCAACAAGACCGACTCGGCGGTCCGCATCACGCACCTGCCGACAGGCATCGTGGTCACCTGTCAGAACGAGCGGTCGCAGATGAAGAACCGCGAGATGGCGATGAAAGTGCTCAAAGCGCGCCTGTTCCAGCGCCAGCAGCTGGAGGCCGCCGAGCACATGGACCAGATCCGGGGCCAGGTGATGCCGGCCGAGTTCGGCTCCCAGATTCGGAACTACGTGCTGCAGCCCTACACGCTCGTGAAGGACGTGCGCACCGGGCTCGAAGTCGGCAACGCCCAGGCGGTCCTGGACGGCGAGATCGATCCCTTCATCGAGAGCTGGCTGCGCTGGCGTTTGGGCAGGAACGGCGAAGCCGCATAAATATGAGAGGGAACCCAGTCTGGGCGGCCTGAAAGGCAAAGTCGCGGCCGGGTAAACCCGGCCGCCAGTGCAACGCCAGAGTTGGGCTTGCGCAAGGCAGGCCGTCAATCCCCGTTAGACGGGTGTTTGGCCCTCAGGGAAGGGGTTGGACCGATCGGGGCGCTGCGCTATACTGCCCGCGACCTGGCCACGCGCGCCCGCCGGCGCGTAACGACACAGCAAGAGACGCACCTGATGGTTCTAACACCGGATTTCGCAACTCGGCCCGTGATCAGCTTCCAGCACGTCCATAAGACGTACCCGACTGGAACTGAAGCGCTTCGCGACGTCAACCTCGAGGTGCCCGAAGGTGACTTCCTGTTCCTGGTCGGCCCATCCGGCGCCGGCAAGTCGACGCTGGTCCGCCTCCTGATCCGGGAGGAGAAGCCGACCAAGGGCAAGATCTTCGTCGACGGGATCGAGCTCGGCCGGATGAAGCGGCGCAAGCTGCCCTACTACCGGCGCAAGGTGGGTCTGGTCTTCCAGGACTTCAAGCTCCTGCCCAACCTGACCGTCTACGAGAACGTGGCGTTCGCGATGCGGGTCCTGGGCGAGCCCGACCAGAAGATTCAGTCGCGTGTCGCCGAAGCGCTCGACACCGTCAGCCTTTCGGGCAAGGAAAACACGTACCCGGCCAACCTCTCCGGCGGGGAGCAGCAGCGGGTCGCGATCGCACGCGCGCTCGTCCACGCGCCCCGGTTCATCATCGCCGACGAGCCGACCGGCAACCTCGACCCCGCGACCGCCTGGGAGATCATGCAGCTCTTCCTGCGCATCAACGCCCGTGGCGCCACCGTCGTGATGGCGACCCACAACCGCGAGATCGTCGACTTGCTGCGCCGCCGCGTCATCGCCATCGACGCGGGACAGGTGGCGAGGGACGACCGTTCAGGCAGGTACCACGATGATGTTGCGAAACCTCAAGTTCGCGTTCAATAGCGCCTGGCAGAGCTTCTGGCGGAACCTGGCCGTGAGCCTGGCCGCTGTTCTGTCGATCACGCTCATCCTCATCCTGGCCGGGGTCAACCTCCTCGTGGGCCATGCGTTCTCGCAGGTGCTCGACGGGTTCCGGCAGAAAGTCAGCGAGATCTCGGTCAACGTCTCCGACGACACGCCGCTGCAGGACGTCTACGACTTCCAGCAGCAGCTGGCGGGGGACCCACGTGTGACGAGCGTGACGTTCATCACCAAGGACGAGGCGCTCACGCAGTTCAAGTCCGACCCGCAGAACGGGATCCTGGCGCAGCAGATCGAGGGCAACCCGCTCGACGCGAAGCTCGAAGTCCACGTGGCCAACCTCAGCGACGTCTCCGCGATCGACGCAATGGCGCGCAAGTGGTCCGGAGTCGATCCCACCGATCCCACGAACTACCAGGGCGACTTCGTGAACCGGATGCTCCAGCTTTCCCAGTGGCTCGGGCTTGCGGGAGTTGGCCTGCTCCTGATCCTGCTCATCGTGTCGGTGGTGATCGTCATGAACACCATCCGCACGGCGGTCTATCACCGGCGCAAGGAGATCGAGGTGATGAAGCTCGTCGGCGCCACCGAGTGGTTCGTCCGCGGCCCATTCGTGATCGAGGGCATCATGACCGGCCTCATCGCCGCCTCGATCGCGCTCGCGCTGCTGGTCGTCGCTTACCAACCCGCAGTCGAGCGCTTCAAGTCGGACGTCGGTTTCATCCCTCTGTCCTATGACCCGGCCTTCGTCTCGAGCCTGGCGGGCGACCTGCTCCTCGCGGGCGCGCTGCTGGGTGCCCTTGGCAGCTACATCGGCGTCCGCCGCTACGTGAGGATCTGACAGCGTGAAGGCCCGGCTTCTGCTCGCGGCGATCCTGGCCACCCTGGCGTGGGCGCCTGGGTCGGTCCAGAACACCGCGGCGATCTACTGCTACCCGGGCGATCCTCCGGCCGTCTACCAGGCCTGCCTGGCCTATAACGCAGGCATCGGCCAGCAAGTCAACAACCAGAACCAGCTCAACAACATCCAGGCGCAGATCAACGACACGGTGGCCCAGATCAACGCACTCGATGCGCTGATCGCGAGTGTGAAAAACCAGATCGCGGCCCAGCGCGCGCTGATCGCCCAGACCCAGGCCGCGATCGACGACCTGAATCGCCAGATTCGCTTCGGCGAGGCGGCGATGATCCGGCTGCAGGCCCACGTGAGCGTCCGTGAGCAGCTGCTGAACCAGCGCCTTCGCTACGTCGACACCCATGGCACCGTCGACTACGTCCAGCTGGTGCTGACCTCGAACAGCATGAACCAGCTGCTGAACCGGATCGTCGGGGCGCAGCAGGTCGCCAGTGGCGACCAGAAGCTTCTCGCCGGCCTCGACGTGGAGCGCAGCCAGATCGTGACGGCCAACACCGAGCTCGACCTGCAGCACGCCCAGGTCACCGCGCTGCTTCAGCAGCAGCAGGCCACGGAGGCCGACCTCGAGAAGAACCTGGCCACCCAGAACGCGGCGATCGTTGCCGAGCAGAAGCTGCAGGCGCAGCTGGCAGACCAGTACGCGAAGGTGCAGGCGGAGCGCGCCGCCATCGACGCCCAGGTCGCGCAGCTGGCCCTGCAGTACGACGCCGCGGCGGTCAAGGCCGGCGGCGGCAACGGCGTGTTCGAGTGGCCCGAGCCGGCGTGTGGTTTCGGATGCATCAGCCAGGGCTTTGGCTGCTCGACCTTCTACCTCGAGGTCTACGACCCCTCGTGCCCCTATCCGCACAAGATCCACACGGGCATCGATATCGCAGGGCCCTATGGCACGCAGATCGTGGCCGCCGACACCGGCGTGGCCTACCTCTACCCGGGAAGCGTGGGCTACGGCAACCTGCTCGTGATGATCCACGGCAATGGCTACTCGACCTACTACGGCCACCTCGCGGGCTACGCGCCTGGGCTCACTACCGGCCAGGTCGTCCCGCGCGGCACGACGGTCGCCTTCGAGGGATCGACAGGTTGGTCGACCGGTCCGCACGTGCATTTCGAGATCCGCGTCAACGGCGTCTACAAGAATCCCTGCATCTGGCTCGGTTGCTAGTCTGACTTCATGAATCCCCGCGCCGCCCTGAGGGGTGGCGCCGTCGCGCTCATCCTGGTCTTCGGCTTTGTCGCGGGCGTTTACCTCGACCAGGCATACCCGGAGTTCGTCCCGTATTTCGGACATCGAGGTGTGTCCCGGGTCGACCTCAGCGAGGTGCAGCAGGCGGCGCGATTGATTCAGGCCGACTACGTCGACGGCAACGTCAACGCGACGAAGCTCTCGCAAGGGAGCGTGCAGGGCCTGGTGAGCAGCCTCGGCGACCCGTTCTCGCTCTACTTCTCCCCGGACCAGTACAAGCGCCTCCAGGACAGCTACCAGGGGCGCTACACGGGCATCGGCATCTATCTGAGCTTCAGCACTTCCGCCTACCCGGTGATCGCGGGGACGGTCTCGGGTTCGCCGGCTGCGGAGGCGGGCCTTCAGGCGGGCGACCAGGTCATCAAGGTCGGCGACAAGGACATCAAAGGCATCACCGCAGAGGCGGCCACAGCCCTGATCCAGGGTCCGGAGGGCACGAAGGTCACGCTGACGATCCTCCGCGGATCGGAAACGCTGACGTTCACGATCACGAGGGCGCAGATCCAGGTGCCGACCGTCCGCGCGTCGATGGTCGGCGACCGGGTTCTCTACGTCCGCATCTATCAGTTCGGCTCGCAGACGTCGACCGAGTTTTCGCGCGCGTTGAAGGATGGTCTGCCGGGCGCGTCGGGCATGGTGCTGGACCTGCGCGCAGACCCGGGTGGCTTCATCTCGGCGGCGGACGACGTGATCACTCAGTTCGTGACGAGCGGCGAGACCTTCGAGACGCGAGGCCGGAACGGCACCGACCGCCACCAGGTCGGGTCGCAGCACGCCGCGCCAACCGTGCCTCTGGTCGTACTCGTGGACGCCAACAGCGCATCGGCGGCGGAGATCGTGGCCGGCTCGCTGCAGGTGCACCAGCGAGCCAAGCTGGTAGGCACGACGACCTACGGCAAGGGATCGGTCCAGGAGGACTTCGTGCTGAGCGACGGGTCCGACATCCACCTGACTGTCGAGCGCTGGTATCTGCCGAACGGGGCGACGATCGACCACAAGGGCCTCACGCCGGATCAGACCGTCAGCCTGGCCCATGCCTCCGACGCGTACGACGTCACGCAGGCGTGGCTGGGCTACGCGAGGGATGCGCAGCTCAACGCCGCATTGACCTTGCTGGCGGGTGGGTAGACTGGCTTCCGCGATTTAGACCGGGCGGTTAGCTCAGCTGGCTAGAGCGCCTCGCTTACACCGAGGAGGTCGTTGGTTCAAGTCCATCACCGCCCACCATTGCGCCAATTCGGGCCAATCGGACCCAAACGGTCGCTTTCCAAGCACGGGATTGGACATTTGGGCCCGATTGGTCGTTGCTCGGCAGCCGGCCTGGTGCCGTCACCGCCAGCGATGCGCAATAACCCGTTCCTCTAGCCCGTCGTTGTCGCTACGTGCGTATCTCACTTCGGTTTAGGCAGAACAGCGTGAGGCCACGTAGGTGAGGCGGTCCCCTGGCTGGTACGCCGACCCGTTCCATCAACACTGTCCGCTGGTGGACCCTCAGCGTGAGGTGGTGGGACGGCGAGGTTTGGACATCCCTGAGAGCAGTCGTAGATTCACATGGGTGCCAGTTGTTCTGATGGCGGCCGCCGGCCTCTGGATCTGGGTCGCTGACATTGCCATGTCGCTATTGCTTGCTCAGGGTGTTGCCACGACGCCCCAACCCAATCAAAGGATGTGGGTGTTGGTGTCGGAATGGTTGCCCGCCGTTCCGGTGGCTGCCGCGATCGTCGCCGCTTTGGTCTCACTCTTTGTCCGGCGTCGGGGGCGCCCGGCTACGGTGGCGGCTGTGAACGCTTTCCTCTGGTTCAGCCTTGCTGTCGCCTTTGTAGCGGTCCCGAAAGCACCTTAGGCTCCGCCCCACGGCTAACCCCTCGACGACGCCAAGCTTCGCCTAGACAATTAGTCGAAGAGTGTCTGTCAGCGGGGTCGGCGATCCTTCTACGGCCCACCAGGATTGTGCAAAATCGCGTACGGTAGCCCAAATGGCCAAGACAGTCCCCTTCTCGGACGCGCGAGCCCACCTCACCGAGTTGTTAGACGAGATCGAGGAGATCCGCGAGCACGTAGTAATAACTCGCAACGGGCGGCCTGCTGCGGTCGTGATGTCGGAGGCTGAGTACGAGTCTTTGATTGAGACGCTTGAGGTTCTAAGCGATCCTGAAGTGATGGCAGCCCTGAAAGAGAGTGATGAGGACGTTGCAGCTGGTCGCGTAAGTCCGTGGGATGAGGTGAAACGAGAGCTCGGCCTTGCCTGAGCTCGTTCTGACAAGACGAGCGGCCGAGGATATGAAGAGTCTCCCTGCGTCAATCCGTGAGGCACCAGCCAACGTGGTCGAACGACTGGGCATCGAGCCGCGTCTTGTGGTCCGCCCATTGCTTGGTCGCTTGCGGCCCCTGTGGTCCGCACCGGTAGGCAATTACCGAGTTGTCTACACGCTCGAAGGACCGCTTGGAAAAGAACGTGTCTTGGTCAGAGCAGTCCGCCACCGGGCAATCGCCTATGGGCGTCGCCGACGGCAGCGATGAGGGAATTCACTTCGCGGTCGCGCTCAACCGGCATCAGTGCTCGGGGCAAACGTCAGCGCCAGTTTCACGCGCCACGAGGAGCATGGATCTCGGTAAATGTTGAGCTTGTCGAGGGTCGTGGTGAGCGCTTTTGGCCGCGGCCGGGCCGGCTCTTTGCTGCAGCCGCGAATCACTCGTTCGCCGACCTTAGCGCCGCAATTGACGATGCCTTTGCGAGATGGGACAGGTCACATCTCCACGAATTCGAGCTTGTCGATGGCACCCGCATCGGGATGCCAGACCCGGAGGGGCAAGATGATGAGTCAGTCGAGGACGGCCGCATCGTGAGGCTTGCACGGCTCAGGCCGGGAGAGCAGTTCGTCTATGTCTTCGACTTCGGGGACGATTGGGCCCATCTGTGCACGGTCGGCGACTCGCCGATCGATCCACTTGAAACTGTCGGCCTCGTTCCCGATAGGCCGCTCCCCTATTTCGGTTGGGGCGCGATTCCGGATCAGTACGGCAGGGCGTCGAGCGCTGACGATGGCGAGACTCCGCTTCCACCTGATCCTGAGCTCAGGGACCTGCCTCCGCTTCGGCCCGACTGGGGACCTGTCCGGCGGAGGTAGCATCACCCGAGTTCCTCCGGCCGACTCGCGCTGGGTTAGGCTCTGGCGATGAATACAGCTGGCGGCTTTCTGCCTCTCTTCGGCCTCGTCTATATCCTGGTGGTTCTCGTCCTTTTTGGGTGGGCGCTCTACCTGATGTATCTGGCGACCCGAGCCTTGAGAAAGTACCTGCGTAGCTGAGTTTTACCACGGCGGAACCCGTGCGCTCGATAGAATCATCCGCCGTGCCGAGGTAGCTCAGCTTGGTAGAGCACTTGACTGAAAATCAAGGTGTCGCCAGTTCAAATCTGGCCCTCGGCACCACTCAGCAGCTAGTCTCGCTGCGGTGTTGAAGCAGCGGCCGTTCCGGTTCAGCGTCCAGGAGCACCACGCCGAAAGCGCCACTCAATGGCGCGAGCGCGCCCGGGCGATCGAGTCGATGGGGTACTCCGCGCTCTACCTGCCCGACCACTTCGGCGACCAACCCGGACCGATCGCTGCGCTGATGGCCGCAGCCGACGCGACCACCAAACTGCGGATCGGATCGCTTGTGTTCGACAACGACTACCGCCACCCGGTGGTCCTGGCCAAGGAGGCGGCAACTCTCGACCTGCTGTCCGACGGCCGCCTCGACCTCGGCCTCGGGGCCGGCTGGCTGGTCTCGGACTACGATCACGCGGGCATTCCCTACGACCCTCCCGGCACGCGAATCGATCGGCTCGAGGAGGCTTTGGCGATCATCAAGGGGCTGTTTGGTGGCAAGGCCTTCTCGTTCGCAGGCAGGCACTACACGATCAAGGAGATGGAGGGAAAGCCGATTCCAGTCCAGAAGCCACATCCGCGGTTGCTGATGGGGGGTGGGGGCAAGAGGATGCTGAGCCTCGCCGCTCGCGAGGCCGACATCGTGCACGTCAACTTCAACCTGAAAGAAGGGCGCACCAATCCCGCGCTCATCCGGACCGGCCTGGCGGAGGCGACTGACGAAAAGCTCAGTTGGATCAAGCAGGCTGCTGGCGACCGCCTCGACGCCATCGACCTCGGCTTCACGGTCTTCTTCGCCACGGTGACCGATGACCGCGAATCTGTCGCGTCCGCGGTCGCGCCGGGCATGGGCCTCGAGCCAAAGGAAGTGCT
>Ga0070704_100002623_pt1 | contig 10156 bp, 11 predicted proteins | sample KBSK5252metaG_FD_65467 | JGI IMG/M metagenome (GOLD analysis project Ga0070704, IMG submission 65467) | Corn, switchgrass and miscanthus rhizosphere microbial communities from Kellogg Biological Station, Michigan, USA - KBS K5-25-2 metaG | ecosystem: Host-associated > Plants > Roots >... | reverse complement strand
GCGCAACGGGTCGCGGCATGAGGCGCGCGAGCGTCGCGCTGATCGATGAACCGCGTTGCATTGGCTGCACGCTCTGCATACAAGCGTGCCCCGTCGATGCCATCAGCGGCGCGAGCGGGCTGATGCACACGGTGATCGCCGCCTGGTGCATCGGGTGCAAGCTCTGCCTTCCCCCCTGCCCCGTGGACTGCATCGAGATGGTTACAGCACCCGGTCCGTGGACGCGGGCGGATGGGCGGGCGGCGCAGCGGCGCGCGCTCGCCCGCAGGGCGCGTATTTCGCCCGACCGACTGGCGGCACCTGATCCCGACCGGCGGGCGGTGATCGCAGCGATCTTGAAAGGGAGACGGGTGCGGTGAATCCGGAGAAAAGACGCAAGATCTTCGAGCGGTTTCGTGCGGCGAACCCAAAACCGACGACGGAGCTTGCCTATAGCACCCCGTTCGAGCTGCTGGTGGCGGTCGTTCTGTCGGCGCAGGCGACCGACAAATCGGTGAACGCGGCGACTGCGAAACTGTTCCCGGTCGCGAATACCCCGCAGCAACTGGTCGCGCTCGGCGTAAAAGGGCTGGAACCCTATATCCGCAGCATCGGCCTCTATCCTACGAAAGCGAAAAACGTGGTCGAGCTTTCGCGCCTGCTGGTCGCGAACCATGGCGGCGAGGTGCCGGCTTCGCGCGAAGCGCTGGAGAGCCTGCCCGGCGTCGGCCGCAAGACGGCGAATGTCGTCCTGAACACCGCTTTCGGCCAGACCACGGTCGCAGTCGACACACACATCTTTCGTGTCGCCAACCGGACCGGGCTCGCACCCGGCAAGGATCCGCGCGAGGTCGAAGACAAGCTGCTCAAGTTCGTTGCGCCGGAATTCCTGCGCAACGCCCACCACTGGCTGATCCTGCACGGCCGCTATGTGTGCCTCGCCCGCAAGCCGGGCTGCCCGGAATGCCTGATCCGGGACCTGTGCGAATTCAGGGGCAAGACCAAAAAGGGCAAGGATGTTTGAGCCCACCCGGGACCAGGCGCGCGATTTCTTCTTCGAGACCTGGCGCAAGTACCGCGCCGGCGAGCCGCTCGGCGGGCTCGAAGCAATCGTGCTGGACGTGATCCTCGCGCATCCAGAATACCATCCGGCGCTCGACGATCCGGAACGGTTTCGCGAGCGAGACTATGCGCCGGAGCTCGGCGAGCCGAATCCGTTCCTGCACCTGAGCATGCACCTCGCGATCGAGGAGCAGCTTTCGATCGACCAGCCGATCGGCGTCGTCGGTTCATTCGCTGCGCTCACGGCAAAGCGCGGCGACCGGCATGAAGCGATGCACGAGGCGATGGAGTGCCTGGGCGAGATGGTCTGGCGCGCGCAGCGCGATCGCGCGCCGCCGGACGCGGCTGCGTACCTCGAATGCCTTAAGAAACGGGCACGCCACTGAACCAGCGCATAGCCAGGGGGGTTCTCGTCATGGGATTGCTTTCGTTTCTATTTGGATGCGCGGATGAAGACTCGTCCGGGCAGAAGGGTGGCCCCTGGCAGCAGAAGGAAGGCGCCTGGTACTACCGCGAGCTGCCGATCGAAGGCGCGGATGCGAAGAGCTTCGAGGTGCTCAACGACAACTATGCGAAGGACAAGAACGACGTCTACTACGGCGACACGTATCGCAAGGGCCAGGAGTACTACATGATCAAGCACAGCCGCCTGAGAGTTCTGAAGGGCGCCGACCCCGCGACGTTTCGCTACCTAAACTACGACTACTCACGCGACAAGTCTTCGGCGTTTTACGAAGGCGTTGCGTTCCCGGTGCAGGACATCGAAACGTTCGAACTGATCGATCGAGCGTACGCACGCGATCGGGTCACGGCCTACTACCAGCAGCGACCGATCCCCGGCAGCGACGGGAGCAGCTTCGCGCTCATCGAGGGCGGCTACTCGAGGGACGCCAGGCACATCTTCTACTCGGGGCTGGACCCGCGCGGAACAGAACGCTCAACCGCGCTGAAAGGCGCTCGTCCGGAGTCGTTCCAGGTCCTTGGCGGCGGAGGCTATGCCGCGGACGCCACGCAGGTGTACTACCGTGGTCACCTGCTGACGAAGGAAGTCGCGTCATTCAAGGTACTGGACCGCGGCTACGCCAAGAGCACCACCCACGTGTACTACGAGGGAAAACCGATCCCGGGCGCCGATGCGGCGAGCTTCGCGACTCTGGAGAACCTCACCGACACGGCGGACGCGCAGGATCGCAACGGGACCTTCAGGCACGGCAAGAGACCGGAGCGAAACTAGACCCGCACCTCAATCCCTGGCGACGCGCAAGCCGGTATCCGTCATTTGCGCGCCGGCGTTCATCGGCATGCGGCTCGCAGAACGCACATTCTCCGGAGTACTGTTCCAGGCGCCACCGCGCCCCACGCGCCTGTCGCAGTCCCGAGTCCATGCGCTGCCGTCTTCCGGTGCACCCAGATAGTTTTCGCTGGGGCAATCTTCCACCCATTCCCAGACGTTCCCGTGCATGTCGTGAACGCCAAACGCATTAGGCGGAAACCTCCCCACCGGGGCGGGCCGTTGCGCACCACTGACACTGCCTGCGTACGTGCCTTTTGCGTCGTAGTTCGCCTGCTGAGGACTGATGCTCGTGCCGGTGCTGAAAGGCGTGGCAGTGCCCGCGCGCGCTACATATTCCCACTCGGCCTCGCTCAGCAACCGGTAGCGCCTGCCGGTCTTGCGAGAGAGCCACTGCGTATACGCTTTTGCGTCTTCCCAGGACACACCGACGGCAGGCCGCCGGCCGCGTCCCCAGTTGTAGTCGTTCGCCTCCTCCTTGCACCCGTATTCCCGATAGCACGCAGCCCACTCGTCGAATGTGACTTCGAACTTTCCGACCGCAAACTTGCGAGCGATCGTCACGGGATGCTGAGGTCCCTCGTCCCTCCTGCGGCCCTCCTCGGAAAACGGCGACCCCATCCTGAAGCGCCCTGGAGGAATGACTACCATCTCGGGACAAACGGCGCAGTCGCGGAAGGTCGTGCCAGGCGCGAGCCTTTGCAAATCGCCAGAGAGTGCGTCAACGGCCGCTGGTGAGGGGGCGGGCGTCTTGGGAGGGAGCGCGGCCATTTGAACAGCGGGTGCCGCGGCGGCCGGCGCCGCAGGCGTGCCCTTGAAGTAGAAGTCGCCCGTCAGGGAGTGGGATACCCAGGGCACCTGGCGCCTGGCGGTTTCCTCGCTGACACCGGCAGTGACCCGCGAGAACACCCGGTGTATGTCGCTATCAGGATGCTCCAGGCTCAGGATCAGGTTCTTGGTGAACGGGCTGTTGCGCCCGCTGCCGTCCTCAGCAACGTTGCCGGGCTGCGTCGCGTAAGCGACGAAGGTGCCCGACGCCGCCTGGACGGCCGAGAGACCCCGCGCGGGCGAGCGGAAAAGGCCGCGGAACGGGTTGTTGCGGCATGCATCGAGCAGCACGATGTTGATCCGGTTCTGCGCCTGCTCCATGTGATCAAGGAGCAGCGCAACGTCTACGGTCTCGTAGGCGAGGTCAGCCTCGCTACCGATCTCTGCGTCGATCGGAACGAGGTAGTTGCGCCCCTCGCGGTTCTGCACTGCGTGGCCGGCGTAGAAAAAAAGCCCGATTCCACCCTTGCGCAACCTGGCGCCGAACGCCCGGATCTCCTCCTCGATCTGGCGCTTGCTCGCATCCTGGCGGATCGTCACATCGAAGCCGAGCCCCGTCAGGACGCGCCCTACATCCGAAGCATCGTTGCGCGGATTTGCCAGGGGTCCCGCCTTGTAGGCAGCGTTGCCGATGACCAGCGCGCTCCGCGGTTCATCCGACCCGCCGGGGCGGCCCTGCGCGCAGACCTCGCACACAAGCGATGCGCCTAGGGTCACGGCGGCGGCGACAAGCAGTCGATGGGTGAAAAACGTCACGAAATTATCTTGTCACCGTGCAATCCCGCCTGCAAGCGCAGTACACTTCGGCCCGAGCGCCGTTCCAACGGGAGGGGTCCCAAGTGTCTGCGCCAAAACCGACGAAAACGCCGTTTGCATTCTTTGATTGCCCGAAGTGCAAGCACCAGTCGCGGCATGCCTGGTTTCTGACGAGGAAGCTCGAGACGTATGCGTGGTGCGAGTGCTGCTCCTCGTACTTCCTGCAGCGCAATGGCGCCTTGTTCGGCTTGCTGTGGGGAGGCGCACTCGCTCCTCTCCTCATCGCTCTGATCATGGAAGGACCGCTGGCGCCGTGGCTTGAGGATTTTGGTCGCGGCGGGCTCATAGCGATTGCCGCGGTGATCGCATTGCCGATCCTGGCGTATGCGCTGCCCTACTTCGTCCGCTGGACCATTCGCTATGAGTATTTCGGCCGGCACGCGCCCTGAGAGCGCGTAGCCCCGGACGGCGGACGGCTAGCCGCCGCCGATGCGCTGGCTCACGGTCCTCGCAGCCGGATTCTTCGCCGCAACCGCGATACTGGCGCTCGTCTACGGCCAGAACGCGGTAGACCACTGGCAGTCGCACCGCGAGGTGGTCCTGGGCGAGATCAAGGCGCTCGAGAACGATCCTGGCTATCCCAGCCGCGACGCGAACCTGCGAAGTGCGCGCGAACAGGCTGAGATCCTCGACCGAATCGCGCTGAAGAAATCCCTGATCAGCGCCATTGTGCTGGTGCTCGCGGTTGCGGCGTTCGTTCCCCTGTGGCGCCGCGCATCGCGGACGTTCACCCGCACCCGACTGATTGTTTTCGTGGCGCTCGGCGCTGCGGTCTCGGTCGCGGTCCCGGTGCTGATCTTCGTAATGCTTGCCGCGGGCACGATCCGCGGCTGAGGAATCGCTCTCTAGCGCTGGAAGTGCAAACTCGACTTCTGGCTGGAGAACCACGCAGCGAGATCTTCCATGTCCTGCCTGGAGAGGCTCGTCGCAAACCCCTTCATGACCGCGTTGTTGCGCTTGCCGGACTTGTAGTCGGAAAGCGCTTTCACCAGATAGTCGTAGTACTGGCCGGCGAGAATGGGCTGGTCAGGTCCCGACGGCTTCGCACCGTCCTCGCCATGACAGGCAGCGCAGGTTTGCGCCGCCTTGGCCTTGCCCGCTTCTGCTTTGCCGCCCGCCGCCGCCTGTTGCGCAAGCGCGAGCGAGATCACGACGGTCGCGCAGCCCAGGATCGTCCGCGCGGTCATTTGGCCGCTCCGTAGTACGCCGCCATGTCCGCCATGTCCTGCTCGCTCATGCCGGCAGCGATGCCGCGCATCGAAGGGTGCGTGCGCTCTCCGGACTTGTAGGCCTGCAGCGCGCGCACGAGGTAGGCGGCCTGCTGCCCTCCCAGTTTCGGCACTGCATAGACGTCCGGATACGCGGTCCTGTAGCCCGGGATGCCGTGGCAGCCTTCGCACATCTGGACCTTCTTGTGCGCAGCCTTCGGATCGCCAACCAGCGCCGGCTGCTGCGCATTCGCCGCCTGCACCCAGGACGCGGCGAGGATCACAAGAATTCGCAGAAGCATCATCGAGCGGGCACCGGAAAAGAGGACGGCGAAGTGTATCGAAAGAGCGCAATGCCCTCAACTATAATGCGGTTTTTGCCCGAAAGGTCTCCATGCGCTTCACCGGCTCGGCCGAATACGTGTCCACGGACGATCTGACGCTCGCGGTGAATGCCGCGATCACGCTGCAGCGTCCGCTGCTGGTGAAGGGCGAGCCGGGAACGGGCAAGACGATGCTCGCGATCCAGGTCGCGAAGGCTCTCCAGCTGCCGCTGCTGGAGTGGCACATCAAGTCGACTACCAAGGCGCAGCAGGGGCTGTACGAGTACGACGCCGTGTCGCGGCTGCGCGATTCCCAGCTCGGCGACCCGCGCGTGCACGACATCCACAACTACATCGTGCGCGGCATGCTGTGGCAGGCGCTCACTGCGGACACGCCGGTCGTGCTGCTGATCGACGAGATCGACAAGGCGGACATCGAATTCCCGAACGACCTGCTGCGCGAGCTCGACCGGATGGAGTTCTACGTCTACGAGACGCGCGAGCTGATCAAGGCGAAGCACCGGCCGATCGTTTTCATCACATCGAACAACGAGAAGGAGCTGCCGGATGCGTTTCTGCGCCGCTGCTTCTTCCACTACATCCGCTTCCCGGACAAGGAGACGATGGAGAGAATCGTCGGCGTGCACTACCCGGGGCTGAAGAAATCATTGCTGCGCGAGGCGATGGAAGTGTTCTTCGAGGTGCGCGAGGTCCCCGGGCTGAAGAAGAAGCCTTCGACCTCGGAGCTGCTGGACTGGCTGAAGCTGCTCCTTGCCGAAGACATCCCGCCGGAAGCGCTGCGCTCGAAGGACCGCAAGACGATCATCCCGCCGCTGCACGGCGCACTGCTGAAGAACGAGCAGGACGTGCACCTGTTCGAGCGGCTGGTTTTCATGACGCGGGCGCAGCGGCAATAGCCCGCCCGATCTGCGCACCATGGCCGACCCGCTCAAATCGACCGTCATCAACGAGCCGCCGCCCCACGATCAAGTGGCGGTGCTGTTCGCCGACATCGCCGGCAGCACCAAGCTCTACGACGCGCTCGGCGACACCGACGCGAAGATCATGATCGACGAGGCGCTGGTCGCGCTCCAGGTCATCACCCAACGCCATCGGGGCCGCGTCATCAAGACCATCGGCGACGAGGTGATGTGCGTGTTCCCCGGAGCGGAGCGCGGCTTCCTCGCGGCAATGGACATGCAGACGGTCGTCAACGCGCTGGTGGTGACGAAAGGCGTCAAGCGCATGATCCGGGTCGGGTTTCACGCCGGCCCGGTGATCGAGGAAAAGGGCGACGTGTTCGGCGACACGGTCAATGTCGCCGCGCGCATGGCGGGACTCGCCAAGGGCATGCAGATCATGACCACGCGCGCCACGGTCGATGCGCTGCCGGCTGCGCTGCGCGCGTCGACCCGGCCGATCGCCACGCTCGCCGTCAAGGGAAAAGCCGAGGAACTGGTGGTCTGCGAGGTGCTCTGGCAGGAGGGCGACGATCTGACGATGGCTGCCGGCTCGCTGCAGATTGCCGAGCCCAAGGTCGAGCTGGTGCTGCGTCATGGCGGCCGCGAAGTTGTGTTGGGCGTTGACCACCCGACCGTTATGGCGGGCCGCGACGCTGCGTGCGACATCGTGATCGCCGATCCGAAGGCGTCGCGCCAGCATGCGCGCTTCGAAAAACGCCGCGACAAGTTCTTCATCACCGATCAGAGCAGCAACGGCACGTTCATCACGTTCACAGGCGAAGGCGAAGTCGCGCTGCGGCGCGAAGAAGCGATGCTGCGCAGATCCGGGCGGATCGTGTTTGGCCACAGCGCGGCCGACGCGACTGGAGACAGCGTGGAGTTTGCGGTCCGGAGCTAGACCCTGAGTACTGCCTTGCCGCGCGCCGGAGGCGCGGCGAGCAGCCCGGCCGGCGGCGCGGTCTCGAGCTTGCCGCGGACCGTTTCCTGCGCGCACGCCTGGGCGAACGTCACGTTGACCGTCTGTCCGCTCGCGCCGCCAAGCGCGAAGCAAGCCTGCCCGAGCTTTGCGTTCAGCGGCTTCAGCACGTACTCTGCGATCAGATCGCTTCCGCTGCCCTCGGGAAGCTCGAGCCGGAAGGTGTTTTCACCGGCGGGTTGCGCATCAAGGACGCCGCGCAGGCTCTTCAGCTCGCGCAACAGCACCTTGCCCGAATCGGGTCCCGGCAGGCCGCTGACCGACAGGTTGACGTTCTGGGCGCTGAAGCTGAAATGCGCGAGGAAGAAATTCTTCGAGAACTCGTCGCCGACCAGCTTGCCGATATCGGCGAGCGCCGCGTCCTCGCTCGGCCAGCTCGTGTTCTTCGGCAGCTTGGTGTTCGTGTAGATCTCTTCGCCGGTCGCCTTGTCGATCGCCTTCACGGTCCACGAGGTCAGCGCGGTCTTGGTGATCGTCAACCCCGAGGCCGCGAGCTTCATCGAGAGCTGCTTCACCTTCACCTCGCCGACGATCTGGAAATCCGCCGCCTTGGCTTCGGCGCCGGTCTTCGCCTCGCCTTCGATCGACCAGGTGCGGAAGCCGAACGACTTGATCCGCTCCTTGATCGCATTCTCCGCAAGCTGCGATCGCGTCGGCGGCACCGCCTGCGACGACTCGGCGTAGCCAATGACCATCTGCACCGCGATCTTCGGGTCGCCGTTGTTGCGGATGAACTCGATGCGCTCCTTGTCGCTCATCTGGTTGAGCGACTTCTGCACGTCCTTCACCCGGATCGTCGCGCGCGTGGTCAGTGCCACCAGCCCGTCCTTGCCGAGCTGCGGCGCCTCCTCCGCCAGCGTTGCCTTGATGAACTCGGCCGAGCGGGGCAGGAATTTGTCCTGGACCCACTGGTAGTTGCGGTTCAGCGAATCATGCGAGACATAGAGGGCGAGCGCCTTTTCGATCAGCTGGCGTTTGGCGTCGGCGCGCGCTTCTACTCCCGCGGCCGCTGCATCGCCGTTGAATTTTCCGGGATCCGCATAGCCCACTGCGCTGATCGTCAGCATGCCGGGCTCGGAGGGCGCCGCTACAGGTGCAGTCGAGACGACAGCCGGCTGCGCGACGGCCGGAGCCGGCGCGGCGGCGGCGACCGAGGCCGGCTTCGCGGCGACAGCGTCGGCAGGCTGAGCCGGATCGCTCTTCTTTCCTCCCGCAAAATAGATCCCGCCTCCGACGACGACGACCAGAAGGAGTGCGGCTGCGCCTGCGAGCACTGCTACAGGCTGTTTCCGGCGTGGTGGTTGGAGCGCCGCAGAGGATGCCGCGCCGGACAGCGGCGCGGCATCTGCGGGAACGGCGGGTCGCGTTGGCGGCGCGGTGCGGGGTGGCGCGTCGGCGATCGTTGCGTCTACATTGATCAGCGTGGCGTCTGCCCCCGACGAGACCGCCACGGGCGTTCGCCCCTCTGCAACCGCGGCGATGTCCGCGGCAAACTGTCCCGCGCGCTGATAGCGGTCACCCGGATTCTTCGCAATCGCTTTCTTCACCACGGCGTCCCACGCCGGCGGCAGCGTCGTATTCAGCGCCGACGGCGGCAGCGGATCTTCCTTCAGCACCTTGTGCATGATCGTCGTCACCGCACCGCTGAAGGGCCGCTCACCGGTCAGGAACTGGTACAGGATGACGCCGCAGGAGAAGATGTCGCTGCGCCCGTCGACCGGCGTGCCGAGAAACTGCTCTGGCGACATGTAGGAAGGCGTGCCGAGCACCGTGCCCGCCTGCGTGAGCTCGGAGGTCTCGATGCGGGCGATGCCGAAATCCGCAACCTTGACCCCACCGCTTTCCAGCAGGATGACGTTCGCCGGCTTCATGTCGCGATGCGTTACGCCGCTCGCATGCGCGTGATCGAGCGCGCCGAGCATCTCGCCCATGACCCGTGCAATATCCTTGTTCGCGAAGCGCTGGCCGGCGTCGAAATAATCCTTCAGCTCCCTGCCCTTGATGAATTCCATGGCGATGAATGCAACGCCGGCGTCCTCGCCATACTCGTAGATCTGCACGATGTTCGGATGGTTCAGGCGGCCGGCGGCCTGCGCTTCGCGCTTGAACCGCGCGAGGATGTCCGCGGTCTCGCCGTGGGCGAGCTGCTGCGCCTTGATCGTCTTGATCGCGACGGTGCGCTCGATGAAGGGATCGAACCCTTCATACACGACGCCCATCGCGCCGCGGCCAAGCTCGCGGCGGATCACGTACTTGCCCAGCTTCGCGGGAAGCGTCTCTGACACGCTACTTGTACTTCGAGTCAATCTCCCAGACCGACTTCTGCACGAGGCGCTGCACCATCGTGTCGAGACCGACCCCGCCCTGCGCGCTCTGCGACACCCCCATCACCGAGCTCGCCTGGGCGCCGACCTCCATTTTCTCCTCGGCGTATCCCTGCGCAACTTGCTCGGTCGTCGTCGCATCCATGATCTTGTAGCGCATGCCGATCAGCCAGACGCCGGTTGCTTCCCGGTTCTGCACGGATCCGGCCACCGTCCCGGCCGCCGCCCCGCCCCTTCCGCCGCCCAGAATGCTCAGCAGGTTGCCTACCGGCCGGCCGTCGAAGCCCTGCTGCACCTGCGAGATCTGCTCTGCCTTGAGAATGTCGAACTTCACCACCCACTTGGTGGTCTTGAGCTTGCCGATCTGCATCGTCTGGCGCGCCTTGT
>Ga0070704_100002622_pt1 | contig 10159 bp, 11 predicted proteins | sample KBSK5252metaG_FD_65467 | JGI IMG/M metagenome (GOLD analysis project Ga0070704, IMG submission 65467) | Corn, switchgrass and miscanthus rhizosphere microbial communities from Kellogg Biological Station, Michigan, USA - KBS K5-25-2 metaG | ecosystem: Host-associated > Plants > Roots >... | reverse complement strand
GATCGCGTCTCCCGTGGTCTACGACATCATCTACAACCCGGCCGAGACCCGCCTGCTGAGGGAAGCGCGCGCCCGCGGAGCGGAAGTCATCGGAGGCCTCGAGATGTTCGTCGCCCAGGCGGCCGCCCAGTTCGAGCTGTTCACCGGGCGACGCGCTCCACTCGAGGTGATGCATCGCGCCGCCCGAGGCGGCCAGCCACAGCGACCGGGGCGACAATCACCTCGTGACGGGGCGAGGCATGCGTAGCCACCGGTGACTCAGAGAGTCTTGCGGCGCCGCGCGATTGACACTCCCGGACTGCTGTACTAGAGTACTCGAGCCGTTTTTCGGGAGAACCGCCTTGCACGCCCGGCCCATCGGCGAGGACGACTTTGTGGACCTCGCGCTCCGCGAGACGGCGCCGCCCCGTCACAACCCCCTGTTCCACCATACAAACCACTACTTTTGGTGGCGCTGACCGGAGAGCCGGCGGGGCCCACGTTGTCCCGCCCTTTCCGGAAGGCGCCGGCCGCGCGGGGGATCGTCCGTCCTGCGGCCGGGGTCGCGGGCACGGCGGGGACGGAACTTCGGGAGGCGTGTCATGAAGAGGCTGACGATGATGCAGAGATTCGCGGGTGTCGGAATCATCCGATTGATCGTGGCCGCCGCCCTGGCGGCGGGGCTCGGGGGCTGCATGGCCCTCGAGCGCAATCCCAACGTGGTGTCTCCTTACAGCGACAAGCTGAGCGCGTTCAACTACAAGGAAGAGGGGAGCGTGGCGATCCTGGTGGTCGGCGTGGACGGCGCCCGCTTCATCCGCAAGGAGGCGTACTTTCCGCTCTTCGTGCAGGTGGGGAACAAGTCGAAGGCGACATTCAACATCACGCGCGAGGCGTTCACGCTGGAGGATCCCCTGGGACGGCAATACTCGATCGCCCCGGCGCGGGAAGTGGCCGCGCACTACGGTCGGCTCGACCTCGACCGGCGGTTGTGGGTGCAGAACCGCCAGTTCACGGCAAACGGCGTCGGTCTGATGAACTACATCCAGAGCGATTTCTATCCCTCCTCCGCCCGCCGCTCCCTCCTGATCGAGCAGGTGACGCTGCCGCCGCATGCCTTCATGGAGGACGTGATCTATTTTCCGATCCCGGAGTCCGGCCTGAACGGCGTGCCGCTGCGCCTGCTGTTCAAGGTGAAGGAGATCGAGGAGCCCATCCAGGTGGTGTTCGAGGTGCCGCGCACCCTCGGCATCCTGGAGAAGGACAAGGACGACCCCGGGGAGAAACCGTGAAGGATGGGTTCAACCTCCGCCCGGCCGACCTTCCGGACCTGGCCCGCCGGGGGAACATCATTCCGCTCTGCCGGGAGATCGGCGCCGACCTGCTCACGCCCGTGGCGGCCTTCCTTCGCCTGGCGCGCGGCGCCCGGCAGCCGTTCCTGCTCGAATCGGTCGAGGGGGGGGAGGCGATCGCCCGCTACTCGTTCCTGGGGCGCGATCCTGCCTCGGTCGTGCGCGCCACGGTCGGAGGGGAGGGGGACGGCGGGCCGCCGCTCCAGGCGCTGCGCCAGGCCATGGCCCGGCACCGTCCCGTCCACTTCCCGGACCTGCCGCGTTTCACCGGCGGCGCGGTCGGCTACCTGTCGTACGACGTGGTGCGCCTGGTGGAGCGCCTGCCGCACGGCGTCCAGGACGATCTCCGGGTGCCCGACGTCCTGTTCGGGATCTACGACACCGTCCTGGCCTTCGACCACCTGAAGCAGCGGATTCAGATCGTCTCGAACATCAGGACCGAGGAGAACGGTCGCCGGATCGGCTCGGGCGCCCTCCTCGCAAGGTACCGCGCGGCGCGCCGGACGATCGAGGCGATCGAGCGGCTGCTGCGCCGGCCGGCCCCTCCCGAGGCGCGCCGGACATGGAAGCGCGGGCGCTGGCGATCGAACGTCTCCGCGAAGCGCTACAAGGAAAGCGTCAACCGGGCGAAGGACTACATCCGCGCCGGCGACATCTTCCAGGTCGTGCTGTCGCAGCGTTTCGAGCGCCGGGCGGCCGCCTCCCCCTTCTCCATCTACCGGGCGCTGCGCCGCATCAACCCCTCGCCGTACATGTACTACCTCGACTTCGGCGAGGTCAGCCTGGCGGGAGCCTCCCCCGAGATGCTGGTCCGGGTCGAGGGGGACCGCATCCGTACCCGGCCGATCGCCGGCACGCGGCCGCGCGGCCGCGACGAGGACGAGGACCGGCGTCAGGAAGAGGATCTCCTGGCGGACCCGAAGGAGCGGGCCGAGCACGTGATGCTGGTGGACCTGGGTCGCAACGACCTGGGGCGGGTCAGCCGGGCGGGGAGCATCGCGGTGACGCGCTTCATGGCGGTGGAGCGCTACTCGCACGTCATGCACCTGGTCTCGGAGGTGTCGGGGAGACTGCGCCCGGGGCAGGACGCCTTCGACGGGCTTCTGGCCTGCTTTCCGGCCGGCACGGTGTCCGGGGCCCCCAAGGTGCGCGCCATGGAGATCATCGAGGAGCTGGAGACGACGCGGCGCGGCCCGTACGCGGGGGCGGTGGGATACATCGACTACTCGGGGAACCTGGACTCGTGCATCACCATCCGCACCACGGTCATGGCGCGGGGCGTGGCCCACGTGCAGGCGGGGGCCGGCATCGTCGCCGACTCGAACCCGGCCTCGGAGCACCGCGAGTGCCTCAGCAAGGCCGGGGCGCTGATCGACGCCATCGAGCGGGCGGAGGAGCGGGCGTGATCGTGGTCATCGACAACTACGACTCGTTCACCTACAACCTCGTCCAGTACCTGCAGGAGCTGGGGGCCGAGGTCGAGGTGTACCGGAACGACCGGATCACCGTGGACGGGGTGGCCGCCCGCGGGCCGAAGGGGATCGTGATCTCGCCGGGCCCGAAGACGCCCGACGCGGCGGGGATCACCCTCGACACGGTGCGCGTCTTCTCCGGGCGCGTGCCGATCCTGGGAGTCTGTCTCGGGCACCAGGCAATCGGGCAGGCGTTCGGCGGCCGCGTGGTGCGCGCCCCTTCCCTGATGCACGGCAAGACGAGTCTCATCCGGCATGACGGCAAGACCCTGTTCGCCGGCCTGCCCGACCCGTTCGAGGCTACCCGCTACCACTCCCTGGTGGTCGATCCGGGCAGCGTGCCGGAGGTCCTGGAGGTGTCGGCGCGCACCGAGGACGGGGTCATCATGGGCCTGCGCCACCGGGGGCACCCCACCGAGGGGGTGCAGTTTCACCCGGAATCTGTCCTGACGCCCCACGGCAAGCACCTCCTGAAGAACTTCCTGGACCGGCCATGGGCGGCATGATGGCCACGGGGGACGCCGTGCAGGCGGTGCTGGCGCGGGTGGTGGAGGGGGGCGGCCTCACGGACGAGGAGGCGGCGGCCGCCTTCGAGGCGATCATGGACGGACGGGTGGCTCCCGCGCCCCTGGCGGCCTTCCTCGTGGCGCTGCGCATGCGCGGCGAGACGGTCCCGGAGATCGCCGCGTTCGCCCGGGTCATGCGGGCGCGGGCGACACGCGTGCGCTGCGGGGCCCGGGTGATCCTCGACACCTGCGGCACGGGCGGGGACGGGGCCGGGACCTTCAACATCAGCACGCTGGCGGCCTTCGTCGTGGCGGCGGCGGGGGTGGTGGTCGCGAAGCACGGCAACCGCTCGGTGAGCAGCCGCTGCGGCAGCGCCGACCTGCTGGAAGGTCTGGGGATCAAGGTGGACGTGCCGGTGGCGGTCGTCGAGCGCTGTCTCGAGGAGGTCGGGATCGGATTTCTCTACGCGCCGGCGCTGCACGAGGCGATGCGCCATGCCGGGCCGGTGCGCCGGGAGCTGGGGGTGCGCACGGTGTTCAATCTCCTGGGGCCCCTGATCAACCCGGCCGGCGCGCGGCACCAGCTCCTGGGCGTGTACGACCCGGCGCGGCTGGGCCCGGTGGCGGAGGTGCTCCGGGCGCTCGGATCGGAGCGCGCCATGGTGGTGCACGGCGCCGGCCTGGACGAGATCACGCTGCACGCGGCGACCCGGTTCGCGGAGCTGCGCGACGGCCGGGTGATCCTCGGGAGCCTCGAGCCGGAGGATGCCGGTCTCGCCCGCGCCTCCCTGGAGGACCTGGCCGGGGGGGACGTGCGGCGCAACGTCGACATCGCGCGCGCGGTCCTTGCGGGGGAGCGCGGGCCGCGCCGCGACGTGGTCCTCATCAACGCCGCCGCGGCTCTCATGGTGGCGGGCCGGGCGGCCGATTTGCGGCAAGGGGTCGCGCTGGCCGCCGGCGCGATCGATACGGGTGGAGCGCTGCGCATCGTGGATGGCCTGCGCGCCATCTGCCGGCCGGAGGGGTGACATGGACATCCTGGAGCGGATCGTACAGGCCAAGCGGGCCCAGATCGCGCGCGACAAGGCGGAGTCGCCGGTGCGGCGCATGATCGAGCTGGCGACCACGGCCCTGCCGCCGCGCGATCTCCCGCAGGCGCTGCGCGGCGGAGAGACGATGTCCATCATCGCGGAGATCAAGCGGGCCTCGCCCTCGAAAGGAGAGATCAAGCCCGGTGCCGACGTCGCCGGTATCGCCGCGATGTACGAGAAGGCCGGCGCGGCGGCGCTCTCGGTGCTCACCGAGTCGGGGTTCTTCCTCGGCGCCCCCGAGCACCTGGGGGAGGCGAAACGCGCCGTCTCGGTCCCGGTCCTGCGGAAGGACTTCATCCTGGAGGAGTACCAGATCTACGAGAGCCGGGTGCTCGGGGCCGACTCCATCCTCCTGATCGCGCGCATCCTCACGTCCCGGGAGCTGGGGACCCTGATCGGCGTGTCGCGCTCGCTGCACATGGAGCCGCTGGTCGAGGTGCACTCGGAAGAGGAGGCGGAACGGGCGCTCGGCGCGGGAGCGGCGGTCATCGGAGTGAACAACCGCGACCTGGCGACCATGACCGTGTCGATCGAGAACTCCCTGCGGATCGCTCCGTACCTGCCCGAAGGGATCCTGAAGGTCAGCGAGAGCGGCATCGAGTCGTTCCGGGACATCGAGCGGTTGCGCGCCGCGGGATACCAGGCGGTCCTGGTCGGCGAACGGCTGATGCGCGAGGCGGATCCGGGCGAGGCGCTGCGGGCCCTCATCGGGGGGCCGGCGTGAGCGTGCGCGTCAAGCTGTGCGGCATCACCCGGCTGGAGGACGCCCTGCTGGCCCTCGAGCTGGGGATCGACGCCTTCGGCTTCAATTTCGTCGAGGGGAGCCCCAGGCGCGTCACGGCCGACCGGGCGCGGGACATCTGCGCCGCCCTCCCCCCCTTCGTGACCCGCGTGGGGGTGTTCGCGGACGAGCTGCCGGCGGTGATGGAGGCGACCGCCCTGCTCGCGGGGCTCAACTGCCTCCAGCTGCACGGCAACGAGCCGCCGGAGGCGTGCCAGGGGATCGCCTTCCCGTGGTACAAGGCGCACCGCGTCGGTCCCGAGTTCCGGCCCGAGTCGGTGCGCCTCTACCGCTGCGGCGCCTCGCTCCTCGACGCCCACGTTCCCGGCAGGCGGGGCGGCACGGGAGTGACATTCGACTGGAGCGTCGCCCGCCAGGTGTCGGCCTACGGCCGGGTGATCGTCGCCGGCGGCCTCACGCCGGGCAATGTGGGCGCGGCGATCGCGGCGGCCCGGCCGTACGCCGTCGACGTCAACAGCGGGGTCGAGAGCGTCCCCGGCCGAAAGGACCGGAGGCTCCTGGCCCAGTTCATGGACGGCGTGCGCCGGGCGGTGCAGGCCGCGGAGGACCGGGCATGAGGACCCCCGACGATCGAGGACGGTTCGGCCCGTACGGCGGGCGATACGTTCCCGAGACGCTGATGAGCCCCCTGCTCGAGCTCGAGGCGGCCTGGCGGGCGGCGCGATCCGATCCGGGATTCCACCGGGAGCTCGATCACTGCCTGAGGACCTACGTCGGACGCCCGACCCCCCTGTACCGCGCCGACAACCTGGGGGCCCGGCTCGGGGGGCGGACGCGGGTCTACCTGAAGCGTGAGGACCTGGCGCACACCGGGGCGCACAAGATCAACAACACGATCGGGCAGGGTCTCCTGGCGCGCCGCATGGGGAAGACGCGGCTCATCGCCGAGACCGGCGCCGGGCAGCACGGGGTGGCCGCCGCGACCGTGGCCGCCCTGCTCCGCATGCGCTGCGCCATCTACATGGGCGAGGAGGACATGCGGCGGCAGGCGCTCAACGTCTACCGCATGAAGCTTCTCGGGGCCGAGGTGAGGCCGGTCGGCGCCGGGAGTCGCACGCTCAAGGACGCCATCAGCGAGGCGATGCGCGACTGGGTGACGAACGTCCGGGACACCCACTACGTCCTCGGCTCGGTCCTGGGGGCGCACCCGTATCCGGCGATGGTGCGGGACTTCCAGTCGGTGATCGGGCACGAGGCGCGCCTGCAGATCCTGGAGGCCGAGGGGGCCCTGCCGGACGCCCTCATCGCCTGCGTCGGCGGAGGGAGCAACTCGATCGGGCTGTTCCACGCCTTCCTCGACGATCCGGGGGTGAAGCTCATCGGGGTCGAGGCGGGCGGCACCGGGCTCGAGCCGGGGCGCCATGCCGCCCGGTTCGCCGGCGGCAGTCTCGGAGTGCTGCAGGGGACGCGGACGTTTCTTCTCCAGGACGAGGCCGGGAACATCATCGGGACCCACTCGATCTCCGCGGGGCTGGACTACGCCGCCGTCGGTCCGGAGCACGCGCACCTGCGCGACACGGGCCGCGCCACCTACTCGCACGTCTCGGACGACGAGGCGCTCGCCGCGTTCCACGGCCTGGCCGAGATGGAGGGGATCATCCCGGCGCTGGAGTCGGCGCACGCGGTCGCGTGGCTCCTCCGCGAAGGTACGGACGGGCGCCTGGGAGCGCGGGTGATCGTCAACCTGTCCGGCCGCGGCGACAAGGACGTGGCCCAGGTGGCGCGCCGGGAAGGGGAGGAGGCGGGAGGATTGTGAGCGGAGAGGCGCCAAGGAACTCAGGCCGGATCGCGGCCGCCTTCGCCACGGCGCGCCGCGCCGGGCGCTGCGCCCTGATCCCCTACGTGACGGCCGGCGATCCCGACCTGCCGACCACCCGCCGACTGGTCGGCGCGCTCCGGCGCGGCGGCGCCGACCTGGTGGAGATCGGCGTGCCGTTCTCCGATCCGATCGCGGACGGTCCGGTGAACCAGAGGGCGGCGGAGAGGGCGCTGCGGAACGGCGTCACCCTTCGATCCTGCCTCGGGCTGGCGGCCGACCTGCGCCGGGACGGCGGACCCCCCGTGGTCCTGTTCACCTACTACAACCCGGTGCACCGGATGGGGGTCGGGCCGTTCGCTCTCGAGGCGGCGCGCTCGGGGGTCGATGGGGTCCTGGTCACCGATCTGCCGCTGGACGAGGCGGACGATCTGCGGGGCGCGCTTCAGGAGGCGGGGGTCGACCTGGTCGGTCTGCTGGCCCCCACCTCCTCTCCCGAACGGGTGCGGACGGTGGGCGACCTGGCCCGCGGGTTCATCTACTTCATCTCGCGCACGGGCGTGACGGGAGTGTCCGACGATCTCCCCGCCGAGCTGGCCGGACAGGTGCGCGCGGCCCGCGAGGCGTCGCGGCTGCCGATCGCGGTGGGGTTCGGCATCGGGCGCCCCGAGCAGGTCCGGTCGATCGCCTCCTTCGCGGACGGGGTCGTGGTGGGCAGCGCCCTGGTGCGCCTGGTGGAGGAGCATGCGGCGGCTCCCGATCTCGAGGATCGGGTCGAGGCATTCTGCCGGTCCCTGTCGGTCCCCCGGGAGACCTGACGACATGGCGCGGCGGGGCGGGCGGAAGGGGACACGGCGATCGGTGCAGGCGCGCCGGCCCGATGCGATGGACGACCTGCGCCGCCGCATCGACGCGATCGACCGGAGGATGGTGCGGCTCCTGAACGAGCGCGCCGGCTGCGCCATCGCGCTCGGCCGCATCAAGAAGGTGCGCGGCCTGCCGATCTACCAGCCGGCGAGAGAGGAAGAGGTCCTGGGGAACGTCCAGCGGACGAACGGCGGTCCGCTGCAGTCGGAGGCGTTGCGCAGGCTGTTCGAGAGGATCATCGACGAGTCGCGACGCATCGAGCGCATCGCGACGGACCGGAGCGCCGCCGGCGGGCCGGGGGACCCGAAGGACTGAATCGGCTTCCGGGACACCCGGAGGTTGGGAGGAGCGGGGGAACGCGCATGGTGATCGTGATGAACGGGCACGCGACCGAGGACCAGATCGAGAAGGTGATCGCCTCCCTGACGCAGAAGGGATACGACGCGCACCGCTCGACCGGATCCACCCGGACGGTGATCGGGGTGGTGGGAGCGAGCAAGACACCGCTCGACCCCAGGGAGTTCGAGATCATGCCGGGTGTCCACGAGGTGGTGAAGATCACCGAGCCGTACAAGCTGGCCGGGCGCACCTTCCAGGCCGAGGACACCGTCATCCGGCTCGGGGACGTGGCCATCGGCGGGCGCGAGATCGTCATGATGGCCGGGCCCTGCGCGGTGGAGAGCGAGAAACAGCTCGACATCATCGCCAGCTCCGTGAGGCGGTACGGCGCGCGCATCCTGCGCGGCGGCGCCTTCAAGCCGCGCACCTCCCCCTACGCCTTCCAGGGCCTCGGTGAGGAGGGGCTCGGGCACCTCCGCAAGGTCGCCGACCGGCACGGCCTCTACGTCGTCACCGAGGTGATGGACACCAACCAGGTCGAGCTGGTGGCTTCCTACTCCGACATCCTCCAGGTCGGGGCGCGCAACATGCAGAACTTCAACCTCCTGAAGGAGCTCGGCCGGCAGAAGAAGCCGGTCATGCTGAAGCGCGGCCTGTCGGCCACCATCCAGGAATGGCTGCTGTCGGCCGAGTACATCATGGCGGGAGGGAACCGCGACGTCATGCTGTGCGAGCGCGGCATCCGGACGTTCGAGAACTACACACGCAACACCATGGACATCTCCGCCATTCCGATCATCAAGAAGCTGAGCCACCTGCCGATCGTCGCCGATCCCAGCCACGGGACCGGGCTGCGCGACAAGGTGATCCCCATGGCGCGCGCCGCGGTGGCGGCCGGGGCCGACGGGATCATGGTCGAGGTGCATCACGAGCCGGAGGCGGCCCTGTCGGACGGCCCGCAGTCGATCTACCCGGAGCAGTTCGCCGAGCTGATGGCGCAGCTGCGGATCATCGCGCCGGCGATCGGGCGGACGATTTGAGGCAGGGGGCTCCCGGCACGGATCCGTTCCGTCGCGTCGCCATCGTGGGGGTCGGCCTGATCGGCGGGTCGATCGGCCTGGCGCTGCGGCGACGGCTGCCGCGGGTGCGTGTCGTCGGCATCGACCGGCCCGGCGTGCTGCGAGCCGCGCTCCGGAGAGGCGCCGTGCACGAGGCGGCCCCCTCACTGGCACGGGGCCTGATAGGGGCCGACCTGGTGGTGCTGGCCCTGCCGGTCGACGCCATCCGGGACGTGCTGCCGCGGGTGGCGCGCCTCGCCGAATCCCGCGCCCTGATCACGGACGTGGGGAGCACCAAGGGGGAGATCCTCGACGTCGCCCGCCGGCTCCGCCTGGGGGGGCGCTTCGTCGGCGGGCATCCGATGGCCGGCTCCGAGCGGTCGGGGATCCGGGGCGCCGATGCGTCCCTGTTCCGGGGAGCGCCCTGGATCCTGTGCCCAACGACGGCGCGCGGACGGAGCGGGAGAGGGTCCCGGGCGCTCGGGCGCCTCGCCACGCTGGTCGAACGGCTCGGGGCCTGTCCGGCGCGGCTCGACGCGCGCCGGCACGACCTGGCCGTCGCGCGCCTGAGCCACCTGCCGCAGCTCATCAGCGTCGCCCTGGTCAACGCCGCGGCCGCGTCACCCGCCGGACCGCTCCTGGAGTTCTCCGGTCCCGCCTTCCGGCAGATGAGCCGGCTGGCGTCGAGTCCCCCGGGGCTGTGGGACGCCATCCTCAAATCCAACCGATCCGCGGCGACCGCGGCCGTCGACGACTTCGTGCGCGAGCTCCGGCGTCTCCGCGGGCGGCTGGGGCTTGGCCTGGCGCGGGACTTCCGGCGCGCCGCGCGGGTCCGGTCCCGGCTGGCGCGGCGCGAGCGCCCGATGCGTCCGCTCTGCTAGGATGCACCGGTCAACGGAGCGGCGGGGGACGCGGATGACCTCGAAGGGACGGCCGG
>Ga0070704_100002618_pt1 | contig 10168 bp, 7 predicted proteins | sample KBSK5252metaG_FD_65467 | JGI IMG/M metagenome (GOLD analysis project Ga0070704, IMG submission 65467) | Corn, switchgrass and miscanthus rhizosphere microbial communities from Kellogg Biological Station, Michigan, USA - KBS K5-25-2 metaG | ecosystem: Host-associated > Plants > Roots >... | reverse complement strand
TGCAGCGATCCGGCGCGATATAGATCGCGTCTATGCTTATTTTCCGCGTCTCGCCGACCGCAAGAATTCGCTCGCGGGCTACACGTCCGGGGGCGAGCAGCAAATGTGCGCCCTCGGTCGCGCGCTGATGTCGAAACCAAAGATGATTCTGCTGGACGAACCTTCGATGGGGCTCGCGCCGCAAATCGTCGATGAAATCTTCAGCATCGTGAAGACCTTGAACGAAAAGGAAAAAGTTTCCTTCTTGTTGGCTGAGCAGAACACCAATATGGCGCTGAAATACGCCTCGTACGCCTATATTCTCGAGAACGGGCGGGTTGTGCTCGATGGTGAAGCCGCAACACTGCGCGAAAACGAGGACGTGAAGGAATTCTATCTGGGTATTGGTGATGCGGGCCGCAGGTCGTTTCGTGACGGCAAGCATTACAAGCGCCGCAAGCGCTGGCTTGCTTGAGCAATTTTCCGCTCTCGCCAATGGCCAATCACTACGATTCCCTGGAGACGCGCGATCCCGAAATTCGTGAGCGCGAGCTTATGGATCGGCTTCCCGCACTGATCGCAGCCGCGATGAAGGCGCCTGCCTGGGCGAAGATGCTTTCTGGCTTCGATTCGAGATCGGTAACGAGTCGTGCTGCGCTTGCGAAACTTCCGGTATTGCGGAAAGCCGATCTGCCCGGGATGCAGAAAAGGGATCCGCCTTTTGCGGGCTTTTTGTCCGATCCGATTTCCAGTTTCGGCCGGCTCTATACTTCGCCTGGACCGATCTACGAACCCGAAAGCGCGGTCACGGACCCGTGGCGCTCTGCACGCTCGATGTTTGCCGCGGGGTTTCGCAAGGGAGATATCGTTCATAATACTTTCTCTTATCATCTAGTGCCTGGCGGCTTTATTCTCGATAGCGGAGCGCGCGCGCTTGGTTGCGTGGTCATTCCCGCCGGTCCGGGCAATACCGAGCAGCAGCTTGAAATTATCGAGCACTTGAAACCGGTTGCCTACACAGGGACGCCGGATTTCCTAAAGATACTGCTCGATGCGGTGAGAACCGCCGGGCGGCAGTCTTCTATCAAGAGGGCGCTTGTTTCAGGCGCGGCATTTCCGCCGTCGCTGCAGGAGGAAGTCAAGAACCGCGGCGTCGATGCCTATCAATCTTATGCTACTGCCGATCTCGGCGTTGTCGCCTTCGAAACCGCAGCGCGCGAAGGAATGGTCGTGAATGAAGACGTGCTCGTTGAAATCGTACGTCCAGGAACTGGCGATCCGGTGACCGACGGCGAGGTGGGTGAAGTCGTCGTGACGTCGTTCGATCCGCACCATCCCTGGATCAGACTTGCGCTCGGCGATCTCACGGCAGTGCTCAAGGGCCGCTCGCCTTGCGGGCGCACCAATATGCGAATCAGGGGCTGGATGGGCCGTGCGGATCAAACGACCAAGGTAAAAGGAATGTTCGTGCGCCCCGATCAAATCGCCGAGATTGCCAAGCGCCATCCGGAGCTCAAGCGGCTTCGGCTTGTCGTTACGCGTGAGAGCGAGCAAGATGTGATGACGCTGAAGGCGGAATCGGAAAAAACTGAAGTGGCTCTCGCCAATGCGGTCGGTACAACGTTGCAAATGGTTACAAAACTCAAGGGCCAGGTCCAGCTTGCTGCACCGGGTTCGCTTCCGAACGACGGCAAGGTCATATCGGACGAGCGCACGAATTAGTGGTTACAATTGACGCTTACGTTTCTGCGCGCCATATCCAAGTCATGGATCGAGTAAATTCTCCCAGCGGAAAAATTGGTGTGCTGCTTGTCAATCTGGGCACGCCCGACGCAACCGATTATTGGTCTGTGCGCCGCTATCTCAAGGAATTTCTCTCCGATCGCCGCGTAATCGAGACGAACCGCTTATTGTGGTGGTTCATCCTCAACTTCGTCATTCTTTCGATCCGTCCGGCGCGCAAGGGACGCGATTACGACAAGATATGGAACCGCGAACGTAACGAGTCGCCGCTGAAGACCTTCACGCGCGCACAAGCGGAAAGACTAGCGGCGCATTTTGCGGGCAGCGGGCTGATCGTGGTCGATTGGGCAATGCGTTACGGAAATCCATCCATTCCGTCGCGCCTTGAGGTGCTGAAGCATTCTGGCTGCAAACGAATCCTAATCGTTCCGCTCTATCCGCAATATGCAGCGGCAACGACCGCGAGCGTCAATGACAAGGTTTCCGAGGCTCTCAAGACCATGCGTTGGCAACCAACAGTGCGGCTCGTTCCGCCCTATTTCAACGATCCTGTCTATATTGAAGCACTCGCGGCTTCGTTGCGGGCGGCGATCGCAGAACTTTCGTGGAAACCGGATGTGATTCTGGCGTCGTTTCACGGCATCCCGAAGGAGTATGTCGAAAAGGGCGATCCTTATGAAAGCCAGTGCGCCGAAACTGCGCGCCTATTGCGCGAACGGTTGAAGCTTGATGAGCAGAAATTCAAGCTAACGTTTCAATCTCGCTTTGGGCGCGCCGAGTGGCTCACCCCCTATACCGATGAAACAGTGAAGGCGCTGGCACAATCGGGCGTGCAAAATCTAGCCGTTGTCACGCCCGGGTTTTCATCGGATTGTTTGGAGACCTTGGAAGAAATCGCCGGTGAGAATGCCGAATATTTTCACGAAGCAGGGGGGAAGAATTTTAGCGCTATCCCTTGTCTCAACGATTCTGAAGACGGCATGCGCGTAATCCGCCATCTCGTCGAAAGAGAGCTATCAGGTTGGGTTTGATCGCCTTTAGGCGACGCCGATCCGCAGCAGATCGTGGAAGTGGACGAGTCCAACGGGCTTTCCGTTCTCGGCCACAAACAACGCGGTAATCTTTGAGGCGTTCAATATTTCCATGGCCTCGCCGGCGAGCTGATCGGGGCGAACTGTTTTTGGTCTTGCTGTCATTATCTCGTCGACGGAACGCGATAGCAGGCTCTCGTTCATATGACGGCGCAAGTCACCGTCCGTGATGATACCAACAAGCGTCCCAGATGCATCGGTGACGCCCACGCAGCCGAATCCTTTCGTGGATATTTCAACCACGGCCTTGGTCATCTGCGTGCCCTGTACCACAAGCGGCAGCCTGTCGCCGGTGTGCATGACCTGCCGAACAAAAGTGAGGATTGCGCCGAGCTTTCCGCCTGGATGCAATGCCTTGAAATCGAGTGCAGTAAAACCGCGACTCTCGAAAAGAGCGACAGCGAGCGCGTCACCGAGCGCGAGTTGAATCAAGGTGGAAGTCGTCGGCGCTAGACCAAGCGGGCAGGCTTCGCTCACTTGTGGCAGCAATAGCACCACGTCTGCGGCGCGCGCGAGTGTCGAACTTTCGCCCGCAGTGATAGCGATTAACGCGACGTGAAAACGTTTGGCGTATTCGGTCAGATCGCGAAGCTCGATCGTCTCGCCGGACCATGAAAGTGCGATAATAACGTCGTCGCCCGTGATAACGCCCAGATCGCCATGACTCGCTTCGCCGGGATGCACGAAATAGGCAGGCGTTCCGGTCGATGCGAGTGTTGACGCGATCTTACGGCCGATGTGGCCGCTCTTGCCCATGCCCGTAACAATGACGCGGCCTTTTGCCGTCCGGATCTTCTCGACCGCCACCACGAAGGCTTCGCCCAGACCATCGCTAATGGTCGCGGAAAGGGCCTTCAGCCCCGTCGCCTCGACTTCCAGAGTGCGCAGCGCGGAGCGCACGAATTCTGAGGAAGCCCCAATATTCGCGGCTTTGCGGCTTTTAGGGCCGGCCATACGCGTCCTCTCCATGTCCATTGAAGGAGGCGTTTCCTAGCACGGGCAAGGGGCTGAGGCCACTCGGCCATGCGGAACAAGACTCCGTTAACCATGCCCATTTTACCTTCGTTAACCATACGAAGATTCCCGAGCCATGAGTGTGCCGTGCCTCAGAAGACCCGGACGATCGTGCGCGGCCTTGGCCGCGCTCGTTGTGATCACGTATTCCGCTACGGCTTTTTCTGCCGGAGAAAACGACGAGCTGACTAGATCAGGACTTCGTTCGACGATATCGGGAACAAATAAAAACAAACGCTCGCAGGTAGCGCAATCAAGCGATCAACAGTTTGGCGTGCCGCCGGGTTCAGGCGCTGGCGATACCGGTTTCTTGTCAACGGGCGAGACGTCGTTTCGTACGAAGATAGTCAAAAAATCAAAGAAGACGACGGTTCCAGAAACTTCTCCCGTTCAGCAGCGCGCGGCAAAGATGAATCCGCCAATCGGGACGATTACATATCCAATTCCAGTGAAACGGAAGAAACCGGAAGAGGACCCTTTCGGACCGGTTGGTGTTCATGCGGGTGCATTTTTGCTCAAGCCGACTGCCGAAGTTTATTATGGCTATGATGACAATCCATTTCGCGTGCAGAATGGGCCCGGTTCATTCTTCACTACAGTAAAATCACAGCTTAATGCCAAATCGGATTGGTCGCGCCACGAGGTTACACTCGATCTGCGCGGGTCTTACACAACATTTGCAAATGTTGAGCACAATAATCGTCCCGAGGCAGACGCGATCTTGCGAGGCCGGATCGATGTTGCGAGAGATACGCGAATAGAATTGGAAGAAAGAGCCGCCCTGACGACTCAGGCTGCGGGCACCCCCGACTCCATCACCGGCGCAAAGCAGCCACCGCTCATTTACAGCTTCGGCAGCAGCGCCGGTATCGTTCAGCGGTTCAATCGATTAGAGGTTGGACTTTACGGCGGCTTTGAGCGCACGATTTACCAGGACGCGGAGTTAATCAGCGGCGGCACTCTCGATCTGTCTGACAGCAACTACAATACTTACTCGCTTCGGCTGCGTAGCAGCTACGAAGCGACGCCAGGTATGAAACCGTTCGTAGAAGTCGGTGTCGATACGCGTGTGTTCGACAACAACGTCAACTTGTCTGGGGTTCAGCAAAATTCTAACGGCTTCAAAGGACGTGTGGGCGTTGCATTCGACCGACCCGAAATTATAAAAGGAGAGGCCGCGGTCGGATACATAAGTCGAGCCTATGACGATCCGACGGTTCGAGACATTTCTGGGCTGCTTGTGGACTCCTCGTTGGTATGGAAGGCCACACCACTCACGAGGGTGACATTGAACATCAACACGTCAATCGGGCAGAGTACGACGACGGATGCTGTCGGCATCTTCACGCGTGAGGGAAAGATCACGATCGATCATTCCTTCCGACGCTGGCTCGTCGGATCCGTTTTCTTGGGCTACGGTATGGACGATTACGTCGGCGCAAATCGTTTAGACCATCGCATGATTTATGGGGCAGCGCTTACCTACTCGCTGAACCGCGCGCTGGCACTACGCGGCGAAGTGCGGCAGGAGCGGTTGCGATCCAATGTGCCGGATCAAGACTACACTGCAAATATTGCGATGATCGGTCTACGCTTTCAGCGATAAGTGCTGGCCATTGCGTGGAATCACATTTCCGGCCTGATTTGCCATAGTGTTATCTCACGCGGAAACGAATCATGCTGCGAACGAACCGACTGCGTTTAGTGACGAAGCGAGCGGGAACGATTTTCGGTGGCCTGATATTGGCCCTAACAATCCCGCTGGCGCCCGCCTTGTCGCAGGGTGAGAACGATCAGCGTTACAATGCTTTTTCGGCAAGGATGCCGCAGACGCAGCAACCGACGCTGGCAGTGCCAAGTTCCGGCCATCCATTAATGGCGCCTGACGCAATTGAAGCTGCCGCCGCGAACTTCGGGCGCTGCATCGCTTCATTTTGGCCGCAGGCCGCGCAACGCGGCGTTTCGCGGCGAACATTCGATATGTCGACGCGCGGGCTTCAGCCCGACATGAAGATCATGGAGTTGCTCGACGCACAGCCCGAATTCACCAAGCCGGTCTGGGAGTATCTCGATATTCTCGTAAACGACTCGCGGATTACAACTGGCCGTCAGGCGCTAGCGCAGAACCGCGCAGTTTACGACGCCGTGGAAAAAACCTACGGGGTCGACCGCTATATCCTCACGGCGATCTGGGGGGTTGAATCGAATTTTGGCACACAAGGAGGCGAACGATCCGTCGTGCAATCGACGGCAACGCTTGCCTGCATCGGCCGTCGTCAGAATTATTTCCGTGACGAATTTTTGACCGCGCTGGAGATTCTGGAGCGCGGTGATGTGCCGGCCGAGCATCTCAAGGGTTCATGGGCCGGCGCGTTCGGGCCGACCCAGTTCATGCCGACCTCGTTCAAACGTTTCGCGGTCGACTTCGATGGTGATGGAAAAAAGAATGTCGTCGACTCGATTCCGGATCTGCTTGCGTCCACCGCCAATAATCTGAAGCGCGATGGTTGGCACGCTGGCGCGTCATGGGGCTATGAGGTCGCGCTACCGGCGAAATTCAATTTCATGCTGGTTGACCGTTCGATCCGCAAGCCGCTGCACGAATGGGAATCACTCGGCGTCAAGCGTGTCGGGGGTAAACCGTTTCCGCGACCCAGCGATATGGCGTCTCTGCTTGTGCCGGCGGGTGCGCGCGGCCCGGCTTTTCTGGTGATCGACAATTTTCGTGCGATCATGAAATACAACCCTTCAGAAGCGTATGCGCTTGCAATCGGGCATCTGGCCGATCGAATCAGGGGCGGGGATCCGATCGTGCAGGCGTGGCCGCGCGACGAAGCCCCGCTTACCCGCACAGAACGGCTCGAGCTGCAGCAACGATTGGCCGCGCGAGGCTACGATATCGGCCAGAGTGACGGGAACCTGGGTCCAAAAACGCGAAGCGCACTCCGCGATTTTCAGGCGCGTTTGGGTCTTGCGCCTGATGGCTTCGCAAGCGGCAAGCTTTTGGAGCAGTTGCGACGCAATTGATCCGGCCATATCTCGGGAACTCGTGGACTGGCCAAAGCCTTGAAATGGCCGCTAAACTCCGCCATCGCTTCTCGCTGCCTTAGCGGTTCGGATTTCCATGTTTCGATCCATCGCCTTTAGTGTGCTCATCGGCTTGGGATTGGTACTCGGATTCGCATCCGAGGCGAATGCCCAGCGTACCGACGATCGTTTCATGTTCTTGCGCGATCCATTCGGCAGGGGCCGTTCGCTGTTTAATTTTCCTGAAGCGCCACCACCACGCAGGGTGTATGTCGAGCCGCCATCCGATCAGCCGGTCGGAACGGTTTACGGCTCAAGCGCCGACGCCGATTCGCAAAGATTTCTGAGCGCCAGCGAATATATTCTCGTATTGGGCGACACGCTCGCCGAGCAGCTCGCGCAGGGCCTCGCTGATGAGTTTGTCAGCGACCGGCCGGAAGTCGCGATTGTCAAGAAAACGCGGGTGAATTCCGGCTTCGTTCGAACGGATGTTTTTGACTGGACCGCACAAGCCTCCGCTTTGCTCGCGAAAGAAAAGGCGACGGCCATCGTAGTCTTACTTGGAATAAACGATCGTCAGCCGTTACGCGACGATACCAAGCCGCAGGAATTCCGCTCGGATAAATGGCGAGAACTCTACGCCAAGCGCGTAGAAGACTTCCTCGTCAAATTGAAAGAAAAGAACGTTCCGATTTTCGTCGTCGGGCTTGCTTCGATGCGTTATCCGAAGATGTCCCTGGACGCGGTCTATCTCAATGAAATTCTGGCGGAGCGCACGCGGAAGGTCGGCGGTTATTATGTCGATGTGTGGGACGGCTTTGTTGCGGAGAACGGGGACTTCATGGCCACTGGTCCCGCGCTCGATGGCCAGACGCGCCGTCTGCGCGCCTCCGATGGCGTGCATTTTACCAAAGCTGGTCAACGCAAGCTCGCGCACTATGTCGAGCGCGAACTCGTGCGATTGTTCGATTCACGTCCCGGCCGCACACCAACAATACCTCGAGATTCCGCGCCGGAAATATCTTCGAAGCCTCCCCCAGGGCAGATCGCGGCGCCCGCCTCTCGTCCACTTGTCGGCCCAGTGTTGCCGCTCTCTCAGATGTCGGGGCCGGTAGCTCCACTCGCGGGTGCGCCGAGCCCGGCAAGCGCCCCGACACAAGCCAAAGTGACTTTGCCGACCGACGCTAATTCCGCGCGCACGTTGCTTGAAGGAGTGCCGGTTGAGCCGATTGCGGGCCGTGCCGACGATTTCCGCTGGCCGCCGCAGGAGGCCGTCGTTGAAGCTGCGCCCGGGGCGCCTAATACGCCTAGCGCGGCCGATACGCCGGTCACGCAACAGCTCAGGCCGTTGATAGCTCCATCGAAGGATACAAGACGCCCGCGTTGAAATCAGCGCGGCAGCGTTGTCGATCCCATCAAGAATTTGTCGACTGAATGAGCCGCCTGGCGGCCTTCGCGGATTGCCCATACGACCAGCGATTGGCCACGGCGCATGTCGCCGGCGGCAAAGACCTTCGGATTTGAACTCTGATAGGCAATGGTATTTGCCTCGACGTTTCCGCGCTGGTCGAGTTTGAGGCTGAGATTTTTGATCATCCCTTCATGCTCGGGGTGCGTGAACCCCATGGCGAGCAGGACGAGATCGGCGGGCAGTTCAAATTCGCTGCCCGGCACCGGTTTCATCTTTTCGTCGACCCGGATGCAGTGAAGTTTTTTCACGTGACCATTTTCGCCGGTGAATTTCTGGGTCATGACTGAAAAGTCGCGCTCCGCGCCCTCCTGCTGGCTCGACGAAGTGCGCAATTTCAGTGGCCAATCGGGCCAAACAAGTAGCTTGTCCTCCCGCAAGGGCGGCTTTGGCATGATCTCGAGCTGTGTGACAGAGAGCGCGCCTTGGCGAAAGGCGGTGCCGATGCAGTCAGAGCCCGTGTCGCCGCCGCCGATCACGATCACATACTTGCCGGTCGCGAGAATCGGCTCGGCATTTCCAGGGGGCTCGTTGCTCACGCGTCGGTTTTGCTGGGGCAAAAAATCCATCGCGAAATGAATTCCCTTCAGGTCACGCCCGGGAATCGGCAGATCTCGTGAAGCCTCGGCGCCACCCGTTAGCAGGAGCGCATCGTGGCTTTTTAGCAGCTCATCCGCCGAAATATTGACTCCGACATGGGCGCTGTAATGAAAGACGATGCCCTCGGCCTCCATCTGCACGACGCGCCGGTCGATATGGTGTTTTTCCATTTTGAAGTCGGGAATGCCGTAGCGAAGTAGACCGCCCGCTTTCGCGTGCTTCTCGTAGAGATGAACTTCGTGGCCCGTGCGTGCGAGTTGTTGTGCTGCTGCCATTCCCGCAGGTCCGGAGCCGATGACCGCTATCTTCTTGCCGGTCTTTTTCGACGGCGGTTCAGGTCTAATCCAGCCCTCCGTCCAGGCGCGGTCGACGATCGCACATTCGACGGTCTTGATCGTGACCGGGCTATCGATGAGGTTCAGCGTGCAGGCTTCCTCGCACGGTGCCGGGCAGATCCTTCCGGTGAATTCGGGAAAATTGTTCGTCGAGTGCAGATTGCGCGAGGCCTCTTCCCAATTGTTCTTGTAGACGAGGTCGTTCCAGTCGGGGATCTGGTTATTGACGGGGCAGCCGTTGTGACAATACGGAATGCCGCAATCCATACAGCGCGCGGCTTGATCGCGTGTTTCCTTCTCGGAAAGGGGGATCACGAACTCGCGGTAATGCTTGAGCCGCTCCTCGACCGGCGCGTAATGCCGGTCCTCCCGATCGATCTCGAGGAACCCAGTGACCTTGCCCATGCGAACTAGGCCCCGGCTGCGAGACGAGGCTGCTCGGCCTCTTGGGCTTTGATCTCCGCGAGCGCACGGCGGTATTCGACTGGCATCACCTTGCGGAATTTCGGCAGATATTCCTTCCAATGCGCAAGAATCTCGGCGGCACGTTTTGAACCAGCGTAATGCGCGTGCCGCGAGATCAACCAATGCAGACGGCGCGCGTCGCCTGTCGTCATGTCGGCCATGACTTCGACGCGCCCATGCGACTGCAGATCCTTGCTGTGATGATAGGCGCGCTCGTTCAATTCCTCTTCCTCGGGCAAAGGCTCAAGCTCGACCATCGCAAGATTGCAGCGGGACTTGAAAGTGTTGTCCTCATCGAGCACGTAAGCGATACCGCCCGACATGCCGGCTGCGAAGTTTCGGCCGGTGCGTCCGAGTACAACGACAACACCTCCGGTCATGTATTCGCAGCCATGATCGCCGGTGCCCTCCACCACGACGTGGGCGCCCGAATTGCGCACAGCGAA
>Ga0070704_100002617_pt1 | contig 10169 bp, 6 predicted proteins | sample KBSK5252metaG_FD_65467 | JGI IMG/M metagenome (GOLD analysis project Ga0070704, IMG submission 65467) | Corn, switchgrass and miscanthus rhizosphere microbial communities from Kellogg Biological Station, Michigan, USA - KBS K5-25-2 metaG | ecosystem: Host-associated > Plants > Roots >... | reverse complement strand
CCATCAGGGTGTCCATGCGCAGGAACAGGATGTGCCCCGAGGCGTAGAGGGCGCCGGCGTGCGAGTGCAGGAGAACTTCGTACGACTTCGAATCCAGCGAGCCCAGCCGGACCTCGTTCGTCGGGTTCTCCCTCGGCGTGAACACCCCGCTCCCCGCCAGGTAGAGGAAATGCCGTCCATCCGGCAGGAACCAGGGCCAGCGATGCGAGTTCTCGTAACGCGCCGGGTCCAGGACGGTCGCGGCAGTCACCTCGCCGCCTCCGGCCGAGACCCGGTAGATTCCCCCGTTGACCGACGGACTGAACAGGATGTCCCCCTGCCGGTTCCATGTCCCGCCGCGCCCGTCGGAGGCGTCGCACAGCGTGAAGGGACTGCCGCCCGAGACTTCGATCTTCTTGAGCTTGCTGCCTGCGAAGAAACCTACGAACCGTCCGTCCGGCGACCAGAATGGGTAGGTGGCTCCGCTGGTCCCGGACAGGGGCTCGGCGCGCAGCGCATCGATCGGGCGGACCCAGAGCGACGACTGGCTGCCGGCGGCGGCCGCGACGAACGCGATCCGGCGGCCGTCGGGAGAGAGCGCGAACCCGGCCCCATCGGACAGCATCAGGCTCGAGTCCGGCATCGGCTTGATATAGGCTCGCGTGACCCGCGCCTCGGTGGGGGCGCGCGTGGCCTGCTGGTATCCCAGGGCCAGGGCGGCCGCCGCGGTCAGGGCCAGCGCGATCCCCAGCCCGCGCTCGCGGGTCTTTCGGCGTAGCGCGGGCGACAGAGTGGCGCCCGAGTGCGAGCCGCTCTCGGCGATCCATTTCAGGGCGTGCGCCAGGTCGCGGCTCGTCTGCCACCGTTTTTCCGGATCCTTCGCGAGGCACGTCCGGATCGCATGGTCCAGCGCCGGCGGCGTCATCGGCTTCACCGTGCTGAGCGGCTCCGGCTCCTTCTCCAGGATCGCGGAGGCCACGCTCAGCTGGCTCTTCCCCTCGAAGGCCCGCCGGCCGGTGACCATCTCGTAGAGCACCGCCCCGAACGAGAACAGGTCGCTCCGCCCGTCCACGTCCTTCCCTTCGATCTGCTCGGGAGACATGTAGTGGAAGGTGCCCACGATCGTCCCTTCCGCCGTGAGCGGCTGGGCCCGCGTGTCGAGGGCGGACAACCCGGCCGGCGTCGCGGCGACCGCCGGCTTGGCAAGCCCGAAGTCCATCAGCTTGGCCCCCGACTTCGTCAGCATGATGTTGCCGGGCTTCAGGTCACGATGCACCACTCCGCTGCGGTGCGCATTCTCCAGCCCTTCGCAGATGTCGACCCCGTACCTCAGGACCTGCTCCAGCGGCAGCGGTCCCTTGTCGAGGCGATCGGCCAGCGTCTCGCCTTCCAGGTGCTCCATCACCAGGTAGCTGGTCCCGTCGTGCGAGCCGACGTCGTAGAGGTGGCAGATGTTGGGGTGGCTCAGCGAGGAGATCGCCCTGGCTTCGCGCTCGAAGCGCTCTCTCGCCGCCGGCCGGTCCGAGAGATGCGCCGGGAGGATCTTGATGGCGACCGTCCGCTCCAGCCGCGTGTCGCGCGCGCGATAGACCTCTCCCATTCCACCGGCGCCGAGAGGGCCGAGGATTTCATAGGGACCCAGGCGGGATCCGGTCGAGAGCGGCATGGTGTGGCGGGTCGTCCACCTCGGAGTCGTCGCGTCGGACCGACGGCGCGCGGGGATCTTACTCCCAGGCGGCTCGTGGCGCCAGCGCTCCGGAAGACGATCGCTCCACTTGACAATCCAGGGGAGAGCCGTGGTACCGTCTCTCCTGTTGTTTATCTAGAGGAGGACCCGCATGTCCGAGAAACCGTCCGGCGTGGTCCAGGGGACCCTGGACATGCTCATCCTGAAGACGCTGGCCCTCGAGCCGATGCATGGCTACGGCATCGGGGTCCGCCTCGAGCAGATCAGCAAGGGGGTCTTCCAGGTGAACCCGGGCACCCTGTTCCCGGCCTTCCGCCGGCTGGAGCGGGAGGGGCTGATCAAGAGCGAGTGGCGCGGGACGGAGAACAACCGTCGGGCAAGGTATTACATCCCCACCGATCGCGGGCTGAAGAAGCTCAAGAGCGAGACCCGGGAGTGGGAGCGGCAGACCGCAGCCATCACCCGAATCCTGGAGGCCTAGGAGCCCGTCATGTCGATGCTGCGGAGGTTCGCCGCGGGGCTGCGCGGTCTCCTGCGGAAGAGCCGGATCGAACGGGAGCTGGACGAGGAGCTGCGCGGCTACCTGGAGGCGTCGGTCGAGGAGCACCGGCGCGCGGGTCTGGGGCGCGACGAGGCGCTGCGCGCCGCCCGCCTGGAGATGGGCAGCCTGGACGCCGTCAAGGACGAGGTCCGCAGGGTGGGTTGGGAGACGGCGCTGGAGACGGTCTGGCAGGACATCCGATACGGCGCCCGCGCCCTGCGGCATCACCCCGGGTTCGCCTGTGCCGCCATCCTGACGCTGGCGTTGGGAATCGGCGCCAACTCGGCGATCTTCAGCGTGGTCAGCAGCGTCCTGCTCAGGCCGCTGCCCTACCCCGTGCCCGACCGCCTCGTCAGCCTGGCGGGCGGCCAGTCGTTCCCGGACATCATGGATCTCGCGGAGCAGTCGACATCCTTCGCCGACCTGGGCGCCAGCGGCGGATGGCCCCTGGACCTGGTGGGTGAGGGGGAGCCGGAGCGCATCGACGGCGAGCTGGTCGCCGGCAACTTATTCCGGGCCTTGGGCGTGCCCCCTCTCCTCGGACGCACCTTCTCCGAGGAGGATGATCGCGCGCGCGCCGCGGTCGCGGTCGTCAGCCACGATTTCTGGCGCGCGCACCTCGGCTCCGACCGGGCGGCCCTCGGACGCCAGCTCAACCTGAGCGGGGCGGCCTACACGGTGATCGGCGTCATGCCCCCGGGCTTCCGCATGCCCTTCTTCTCCTTCAGGTCCCAGGTGTGGATCCCGTTCCGGACCGGGTATCCCGAGGCGGTGGAGGCGCGGGGGGCGCACTTCCTGCGCGCCGCGGGCCGGCTTCGCGATGGCACGGGCCTTCGCGAGGCGCAGGCCGAGCTGAACGTGATCGGCAGGCACATCGGAGAGCTGAACCCGACCGACGCCCGGGAATTCACGCTCCGGGACCTGCGTGAGGACGTGGTCGGCGCGGTGCGCGCTCCTCTCTTCATCCTCCTGGGCGCGGTGAGCCTGGTGCTGCTCATCGCGTGCGGCAATTTCGCCTCTCTCCTTTTGGCGCGCGGCGTGGCACGCCGCCAGGAAATGCGGGTGCGCCACGCCCTGGGGGCCGGCCGCGCGCGGCTCATGCGCCAGATGCTCACCGAGAGCGCGCTGCTCTCGTTGATCGGCGGCGGCGTGGGGGTGCTCCTCGCGAAGCCCGGCGTCGCGCTCCTGGTGCGCCTGATGCCCCGGGAGCTCCCGACCTTTCATCCCGTCGCCATCGATTCCAGGACGATGATCGTCACGCTGGCGGTGTCACTTGCCACCGGCCTGGTGTTCGGCATGGCCCCCGCCCTGCACCTGTGGGAGGCCCGCGAGGCGAACCTCTCCGGCGCGCGCTCCACGGAAGGCCGGTCGCCGCTGCGGCGCGCGCTGGTCGTCGCCGAGCTCGCCCTCGCGGCGGTGCTGTTGATCGGGGCCGGCCTGCTGATCCGGAGCTTCTGGCAGCTGCGGAACGTGGCCCTGGGATTCGAGCCCCGGGGTGTCCTGACACTCCGGCTGACGTTGCCGGCGTCGCGTTATGAATCGATCTCCGCCCAGGAGTCGTTCCTGGCGCGACTCGACGAGGGGTTGCGCACCACTCCGGGCGCGGCGGCGGCCGGCCTGGTGAGCGAGCTGCCCCTGACCGGATGGCGCATGATGCACAACATGATCGTGGAGGGCCAGGCACCGGTGCCCGAAGGGGCGGAGCCGGAGATCTACACGCACGAGATCAGTCCCGGCTATTTTGCCGCGATGGGAACTCCGCTCCGGCTCGGGCGCGGCATCGACGACCAGGACGCCTCCACCTCTCCCCGGGTCGGCGTGGTCAACGAGGCCTTCGTGCGCAGGTTCTTTCCGGACCGCAGTCCTCTGGGGGCGCGCGCCCGCTGGGCCCGGGGCGAACCGAACGCCTGGATGACCATCGTGGGGGTCGCCGCCGACGCGCGCTTCGAGAACGCTCGAAGAGGACCAGCCGCCCACCATCTACACGCCGTCCACCCAGAAACAGCAGCCGTGGAAGCGCTGGACCTCGGTCGTGGTCCGAAGCCAATCGGGGGATCCCATGCTTCTGGCCGATTCCGTGCGCCGGCAGGTGTGGCGCCTCGATGCGCGCCTGCCGATCACCAACGTGACGTCCATGTCCGCCGTCATGCAGGAGTCGGTCGGCGAGCGTCGCTTCAACCTGATCCTGCTGTCGGCGTTCGGCGCCCTCGCGATCGTCCTGGCGGCGCTCGGAGTGTACGGCGTGCTGGCCCACCTGGTGGCGCAGCGCTCGCGGGAGGTCGGGGTCCGCATGGCGCTCGGCGCGCAACCCTCCGATATCTTCTGGCTGATGATCCGCCAGGGGCTGCCACTCATCGGCTGGGGCGTGCTCGGCGGAGCGCTGGGCGCGCTGCTTGTCACCCGCGTTCTGCGCAGCCTGCTCTACGGGGTCGGCGCGGCCGATCCGGCGACCTTCGGCGCCGCCATCGCGGGCCTCGCGCTGGTGGGACTCCTCGCGAGCTTCATTCCGGCCCGGCGGGCCCTGCGCGTCGACCCCGCCATCACTCTGCGGGACGAGTAGCCCCGGCGCGCCGGATCAGCGCCCGCGCAGGCGCGCGAGACCGGCCCGCGCATCCTCGAGCAGCGGCTGGAATTCCGGATCGCATCCCCGCCACGCGTCGATGAACCGACCGTAGTGCCGCGCGGCCCGCGCCCTGTCGCCCAGGCGCTCGTGGATCGCGCCCCGCTTGAGATGTGAAGGGGTGTCGTAGATGAGGTCGTAGACCGATCCGCGCAGGAACGAGGCGTACCAGGGAATGGCCTCCTCGGCTCGTCCCGCCTCTTCCAGCCACCCCGCCAGGGTGAAGCGCTCGTCCACCTGTGCGTGCAGCAGCGAGGGGAAAACGAGATCGAACCGCACCGGCCTCCGGGCGCGCAGGATCTCCTCGAGCGCCTCCTCGCGCCGCCCCTGCGCCCACACGCAGCGTGCCCGCAGCCCAGAAGCCATCTCGCGCACGAGCGCCACGACGTCGGGCGGCGACTCCGTCCTCTCGAGCGCCGCGGCCTGCTCGAGCGCCGAGGAATGGTCGCCCAGGCGCTCGCTCAGGAGTCCGAGAAGATAGAGCCGCTGGTGGCCATACAGGTCCGCGCGCGGCAGGAGCCGGGAGGCCGGCTCGCCGATGGCCCTCGGCGGAGCGGGTGTCCAGCGCCCGAGATCGTCCCGCAGCGTCTCGAGACGCGCGGCGGGCGCGCGCACGATGGGGGAGGCGGTCATGAACCCCTGGAACACCATCGCCTGGTCCTTGTCGAGCGTCGAGGCCGCGGCCAGCTCGGCCTGCGCCGCCTGCCAGCGGCCACGGGCCAGCTCCAGGTGGGCGCGCAGCACGCGCCCCAGGGCGCGCATCTCCGGAGAACGCACCGGATCGATCGCGGCGGCCGTCAACCGGAACGCCCCCTCCAGATCACCGAGATAGCCGGCCACCGCGCGGACGGCCCAGCTGACCGCGCGATCGCTGGCGCGGAGCAGCTCGGCCGCGACGCCGTCCTGCGTGCCCGCGTCGCTGAAGGCGAAGGCCCGCGCGGCGCGCATCCAGGTGGCGGCGTCCCCGGTCGGGCTCAGGGCGAGGACCCGCCCGACGAGGGCCTCGAGACCCTCCCGGTCGCCGCGCCCCGCGGCGATGCTCCCGAGGTGGACGAGCGAGTTGACGTGGTCGGGGTCCAGGGCGACCACGCGCTCCCACGACTCGCGCGAGTCGGCCATGGGTCGGCCGCGCAGCGGGCCGGCATGGAATTGAATCTCCCCCAGCTGATACCAGGCCTCGACGTCGTCCGGATGGGTGCCGAGCAGCGATCGGTAGAGCCGCTCGGCCTCGTCGTTGTCGGCCTGCAGCACGGCGTAAAAGGCGTCCAGCAGGCGGCCGTCCCGATCCGAGAGGCGCGTCCTGTGCCGCAGCGCCTGTCGCGCCGCCTCCAGCGCCAGGTCAGCCTGCCCCGACCACAGCGCCGCCACGCTCATGCGGTACCAGCCCAGGGCGAATCCCGGGTCGGCGGTGACCGAGCGGCGGTAGGCCTCCACGGCCGGCTCCCGGCGCATCGACCTCATCTCCGCCTCCCCCTCGAGATACGCCTTCAGCGCCGCGAACGATCCGGTCGCCAGTGCCGCTATCCGGGTGAACCGGGTCTCGGGTCCGCCGCAACGCCCCGTCAGCAGCTGTGTCGTCAGGTCGTCCACCATTCCGAAGATGCCGTCCGCGTCCCCCTGCGCCGAGCCGCGCGCCACCACCTGCGCGCCCGCGCAGGACTCGTACAGCGTGGCGTTGATCTGCACCTGCCCCCCCGACTCCAGGATGTTTCCCAGGACGAACAGGCCGGCGCCGAGGCGCTCCGCGACCCCCTGGGCACGATCCGGGCTCACCGCGCCCCCGACCTCCCGCGCCAGAGTTCCGAGCACGACGTGCGCGTCCACGCAGCGCAGGGCTCCCGCGCCGTCCAGCTTGGTGCTCAGCAGGTTGACCATCCCCTCCCTCAGGTGGCCGAAGCGATCGCTCCCGCGCACGGTGAACGGGAACACGGCGATGGTTGTGGGAGACGGCACGATCGTCCCGCTCCCGGACTCCGCCGGCTCCGCGCCGCCTCCGCCGGCCGCCGCGCCGCGCAGATCGAGGAGGGCGCGCACGAGGTCCCGCGCGTCGTCGTATCTCTCCGCCGCCGCCTTCCTGAGACAGCGCAGCAGGAGGCGCTCGAAGGCCGCCGGCAATCCCGGCTGCAGCCGGGTCGGTGGCTCGGGCTCCGCCTCGAGGACCCTGGCCAGGATCGCCACGGCGCCCTCGGCCTCGAAGGGGCACCGGCCGGTCGCCATCTCGTAGAGGACCGTGCCGAAGGAGAAGATGTCGGAGCGGGCGTCCACCTCCTTGCCGAGGGCCTGCTCGGGGGACATGTAGGGAAGGGTCCCCTGGAGCCCTCCGCCCGGTCCGCCCCCGGCGAGGGCCGCCCCGCTCGAGGACCGGGTGCGGCCGGCGCTCGTCGCGCCCCCCTCGACCGCCGCAGTGGGGGCGGGGATCGCCAGGCCGAAGTCGAGAATCTTCACGCGGCCCTGCCGGGTCACCATGATGTTCTGCGGTTTCAGGTCGCGGTGCACGATGCGGCGGGCGTGGGCCTCGGCGAGCCCGTCCGCCACCTCCACGGCGATGTCGATCAGGCGGCCGAACGGCAGCGGACCCGCGCGGTCGAGGAGGTCGTGCAGGGTCTCTCCATCGATCAGCTCCATCGCGATGAACGAGGTCTCGTCCGCCTCATGGACCTCGTAGATGGTGCAGATGTTCGGATGGTTGAGAGCGGCCGCCGCCCGGGCCTCGCGCAGGAGGCGCGCCCGGCACCCGCCTCCGGCGGCGGGGGTCCCGGAGAGCACCTTCAGGGCGACGGGCCGACGCAGGGTGATGTCCTCGGCCCGGAAGACCAAGCCCATCCCTCCCTCGCCGATCTGCTCGACGATGCGGTAGTGCGAAACCAGGTCGCCGGGCTTGAGCGCCATCGCGGATCTCCGGCCGGATGCGCCCCATGATACCGCTTCGGGCGCTCGAGCCCTGATCCGCGATCGCGCCGGTCTCCGGGTGTTCTTACCTCGGACCGAGGATCCTGACGTTGCGGTTTCGCAGCCGGATCAGGACCCCCGCGGAGTTGTTCGTGTAGTCGGATTCCGTGATCAGTCGCGTGGCGTTCGACTCGTTCTCGAGGACGTAATCGCCGTCCGGGACGTCGGTCACGTCGATCCATTGACCGTCCACGAAGCCGTAGACCGGCTCGTAGATGTCGGCCCAGCAGACGCCGAGGCCGGCGTAGTCGCAGCCGAAGTACGTCTGGGGATCGAGCGTGCGGGGGCACACCTCCGTGGCGTTTGGCGCCTGAGCCATCCTCAGGACGTCGTAGAAACAGAGACCGAGCTTGTGCCCGTTGATGAACTGGGCCTGGAGAGCGGGATTTCTGTCGAACACCTGTTTGGCGCACAGTCCGGGGTCCGCCGTTCGCAGCGCCTTCCACTGATCGTAGCCCGCCACGGTCCACAGGCGGTAGTCGGCGTAATCCTTGATGTGATAGTGCCCGTGGCAGGTAGCGAACTCGAACCACTCGGGGTGATCCGCCGGGTTCCCGAGGAACAGCGCCCCCGGCCCGCGGTTATTGCTCTGGGTGCTGAACAGCAGCATCTTGCGGGTTCCTTCGATCGCCTCCCCCTCGACGACCGCGCAGTCGCTTGCCGCGAACGTGTGGATGTCGATGACAGGCGAGGCGAGCAGGATTCCCGGATCGATGGTGAGATCGGGGCAGCCGCGCGGATCGGTGCAGGGGACCAGCGGCGTGCACACCGGTGCCGTTCTTTTCGCCCAGACATCCGAAGGCGTAGAAAGAATGATGGCGACGAGAGCCAGGACAAGCCAGGTGAGCGACACGACGAACGGACGAGCCGGCGACGGAAGACGCTGCGGCATGGAAACCCCCTCTGCGCGCGGATTCGCGCGCAACGTGGCGGCAATGTGTGTATCCATATACCCCCGGCCGCGCAGCCGGTCAACCGGAATCCACGGTGCCTGGCGCGAGCCGGGCGGGCATGCCAGGAGCGCGATGGAGCACGACAGCTCAGCGGTAGCGCCGGCTCGCCACCGCGTAGCCGATCGCCCACAGGCCGACCATCGCGGGCCAGAGGAACGCCCCCCAGTCGATCGGTGGCAGGCCGGCGCTCTGCAGGAAGCCGTAGCCGGCCCCCAGGACCCCCGTTCCGACGAAGGCGATCGCGAGGGCCTCGAGCTGGATTCTCCGCTGCAGCTCATCCAGGTGCCGCAGGCTCCACACCGGGAAGACGACGCAGACCGCGGTTGCGATCCCTTCGACCAGCGCCAGGGCGATACGCGCCCCCGAGCCGCGCGGGTAACCCTTGGCGACGAGCGCCGCCACGATGATCACGGCCGCGGCGACGAGCGCCACGGCCAGCTGGCGCGTGTTCGTCCTGCACCAGGATTCCCGCTCCTGATTCATGCCCGGCGCCTGGGCCACCAGCAGCATTGCGATTCGCGCGCCACCCGGAACGAAACGTAGATGGTGAAGCCGACGTACAGGGCCCCTTCGACCCAGTCGCGGAACCGATGCCCCTTGAAGACGTAGGCGGCGACGATCATCGCGACGGCCCAGGCGACCGACCCCAGCAGCGTGACCTTGGTCTTGCTCATGGCCATTCCTCCCTTGTCAGTTCCGGGAGGAATGTAAAGCACGCTTGTCACAATGTCAAGCAGATTTTACTGGTGCCCCGGAGCCCCCCGATCCATTCCGGGCCCGGAGGCCCGACCCCTATGGAGGGGTCGGGCAGGCCAGCGTGTTCGGGATCTTGGCGCCCGACGAGGCGTGGCCGATGTCGCTCTCGCCGCACGGCGCTTCACCGCTGGTCAGATAGTAGAAGGCTGTCCCGCGCGGCGGGTTCGAGGTATCGGTCGCCACGGTCGCCCCGTCGCCGTGCGCATCGGCGCTCTCGAAGCAGGCCTGGTCGTACACGGATGCCGGGATGCGGCTGCCCAGCATGCCGGACGGGATGGTGCCGCGGTAGGTGTTCCAGTGGGTGGCGTTCGGGCTCGCGGGCCAGGTCAGGGTCACCTGCGAGTCGAACCGGTCGGGGCTCGGCTCGCCGGCCGGCGGGACCGGCTGGTGCGCGCAGCCGCTCAGCGGATTGCAGGTGTCGATGCTGCAGGCGTTCTGGTCGTCACAGCTGATCGATCCGTGCGTGCACTGGCCGCTCGCCGGATCGCAGAGATCGTTGGTGCACGCGTTGGCGTCGTCGCAGCTCTGCGCCACGTTCCGGCACTGTCCCGTGAGCGGGTCGCAGGAGTCGACGGTGCAGGCGTTGTGGTCGTCGCAGCTCCGGGCGACGTGACCGCAGGCGCCGGTGCCGGGGTCGCAGGAATCGACCGTGCAGGGGTTGCCGTCGTCGCACGCGACCGGAGC
>Ga0070704_100002613_pt1 | contig 10172 bp, 7 predicted proteins | sample KBSK5252metaG_FD_65467 | JGI IMG/M metagenome (GOLD analysis project Ga0070704, IMG submission 65467) | Corn, switchgrass and miscanthus rhizosphere microbial communities from Kellogg Biological Station, Michigan, USA - KBS K5-25-2 metaG | ecosystem: Host-associated > Plants > Roots >... | reverse complement strand
CTTTTCCCCCTTCGCCGTCGCCACCGAGGTCGCCAGCTTGCTCGCAAGCGTCAGGATGCGGCTGTCGAGCTTGACGAATCCGCTGACCACCGCGTTGATCTGACTCCGTCCGTTCGCGGCCGCCCGGGCGCCGTAGTCGATCACGACCACCGCCTGCCCATGGATGTCGGGCAGGATCTTCTGCTGATAGACACCGCGCGCGTACATGAGCCGCAGTCCCTCGGCGGCGTGGATGAGCTCGAACGTGCCGACGGTGCCCCAGCCGTCGTCGATGCCCAGTCCGGCCGGCGTCTTCCAGATGCGATAACGCGCCAGCTTCAGCGCGCGGGTGACGTGTGTGGCGAACTCCGGGTGATCGAGGAGATATTCGAAGACCTCGCGCCGGGCGACGAAGGGGGCGGCGTCGACCTTGACGGCCAGCGAGGCGTTGTCGGTCACGACCTTCACGCGGGCGAGCGCAACCTCGGGTATCTGGCGCGGCAGCTCCACGAGGCGGTTGGCCGCCACACCGACGGCGGCCACGAAGAGGATCAGGCCGAGGAGGACGAGCGAGGACGCGGTACGGCGGAACCTCACGACGGCCGATTATGGCACGTCACGATGCGCCTTGACTGCTCCTAGGGCCGGCCGGTACCCTTCGAGCGACTGATCGCCACGGCCGTCCTCGACCTGTCCGGGCCCGAACGGGCACAGGAGCAGCGATGACGCGAGCCTCCGACCTGGCGGCGCCGCCCCCGTGACCCAATACCTGTATGCGATCGTCGAACGACTGCCTGCCCGCTGGCGCCCGCCGACGGCCGGCATCGCGGGCGCCTCCGTCGTTCCCCGCCGCTTCGATGACTTCGTCGTGCTCTCCAGCCTGCTCGGGTCCGTGCCGATCGCCAGTCCCCGCACGCTCGCGGTCCACCAGGACGTCGTGGCCACCGTCGTGGACGCCAGCGCCACGTTGCCCTTCCGCTATGGGACGGGGGTGCCGGCGGCGGATTTCCAGGACTGGCTGGCCCGCTATCGGGCGACCGTGACCGCGGCCCTCGCGACCGTCCGGGGCTGCGTAGAGATGACGGTGAAGCTGCTCAGGCTGGACGGTGCCCTGGCGCATCAGCTGGCCGGCCGAGGGGGCGATACCCGGGCCCGGTACACGCCGTCAGACCCGGGCGAGGACGAGTTCCAGGGGCTCGCCGAGGCGCTGGCCGAGCGGGCCGCGCTGGCCCAGTGGCGCTACTGCCCCTCGGGCAGTGCCGGTAACGTCGCGGCGGCGGTGACGTTCCTGGTCCCCCGGGTGGATCTCGCCGGCTTCCTGGCCCGCATCGCCCCGGTCGCCTCCCATGCCGCCGGCGTCGCGGTGGTCACGACCGGCCCCTGGGCGCCGTATTCCTTCGTGCCGGATCTGGGCCGGGCGCCGCTGACGCGCATTCCGCCCGGGCCCTTCGACGTCGTCCGGCGGCGGGCCGGCTGACCGCGGCGGGGGTCGAGCCGTGGCGATTTTTCGCTTGCACGTTCGTGGTAGTCTTGGCCACTTCGCGGAGGGGTAGTCGATGACGAGACTGGCGCGCACAGCCGTCGAGACCCTGATGGAGGGGCACTCGGAGGGCACCCTGGAAAGCGCGCTGGAGGTGTTCGAGGTCTTCGCCAGCGGATCGCTCACAGACGAGGTGTACATCCTCGAGGACGTCGCGGGAAAGCGCATCGCGATCGCGCCGACGTCGCTCAAGGAAAAGTATCGGCGGAGGTGAGCCATGGCTCTCATCGTTCTCTCTCATCAGCTCGGCGCCGGCGGTCCTGAGATCGGCCTGGCGCTCTCGCAGCGCCTCGGCTATCGGTACGTGGACCAGGAGCTGCTCCAGGACGCGGGACTTCGCTACGGACTCGCCGAGGAGAAGCTGTCGCACCTCGACGAGTCGAAGCCGTCGTTCTTCGAGCGGTTCGATACCGAGACGCGCCACCACATCACGGTGCTGCAGACGACCCTGCTCGAGTTGGCCGAGCTCGACAACGCGGTGCTGATGCGCGGCGGCGGCCAGTGGCTCCTCCGCGGCGTGCCGCACGTGCTGCGCGTGCGCCTCATCGCGCCGTTCGAGCATCGCGTGAAGCAGTGGATCAAGCGCCAGGCGGCGACGACGCGCGAGAGCTACAACCAGCGGGCCGCCTCCCAGCTGGTGCGCAGCGACGACAACGAAAAGGCCGGGCGGATGCGCTACCTCTACGAGGTGGAGATCTCCGACCCGATGCTCTACGAGCTGATGGTGAACACCGAGATGCTGCGGTGCGATGCCGTGGTGCAGATGATCGAGGGCCTCACCAAGCGGCCTGAGATGGCCACCACCGACGCCGGACGCCAGATGATCGCCTCGCGCGCGCTCGCCTCGCGCGTGCAGGTTGCCCTGGCGACGCATCCGGAGACGCGACGGTATCGGATCACGGTCGAAGCTCATGGCGGCGTGGTCACGCTCGAGGGCACGAGCGCGCTCGACCGGGCCGTCGAGGTCGCGCGCGGTGTGCCCGGCGTCCGCGACGTCCGCACGCAGCAGGTCGAGATCCCGCCGATCCCGCCGTTCGTCGCGTAACGACTCCGGGCGGCGGCGGGGCGGGGGCCGAGGGGGGTCGCGCTGCGCGACTCAGACTGAGGTGTGACGCCTGCCGGCGTTGGGAGTGAGACGGGCCGCGGCCCCCTCAGCCCCCGCCCCCGCCGCCGCCCTCGCGCTTACTCAACTCATCGACCGGATCGAGCGGTAGTTCGTCTGCGCGCGGTGGGCGGCACGTGGCGGAAGCGCGCTCCGCGCGGCGTCGGCGGCGTTAACGCACGTGAGGATCGAGCATTCGACTCGGTGGAAGTTCATGCCTGGATCCAGCGACGGGGCGACGGACGTGCTTCGCGGCGTCGGCTGGGAGACCGGGCGGGTACTGCGCTGCTTGGCTAGCGACCTGGGGGTGGGGTCGGGCCTTGGGGGGTGGAGTCGGGGGACTCGGTGATCTTGAGCGTGACGGTTTTGTGGTCGCGCTTGCGGACGATGTCGAGGGGGACGGTGGTGCCGGGTTCGGCGTCGGAGGAAAGGCGCTGGAGGTGGTGGTAGTCGTCGACGGGCGTGCCGGCGAACTTGACGATGACATCGTTGGGCTGGAGGCCGGCGGCCTCGGCGGGGGTGCCCGGGTACACGCGCGCGACGATGGCGCCACGGGTGTTGTCGAGGCCGAGGGCCTGGGCGAGCTCGGTCGTGAGGGGCTGCAGTGAGACACCGATCCAGCCTCGGGTCACCTTTCCGCGGTCGATCAGCTGGGCCGTGACGCGCTTGACCATGTTGGCCGGGATGGCGAAGCCGATGCCCTGACCGGTCGCCACGATGGCCGTGTTGATGCCGATGACTTCGCCCTTCAGGTTGACCAGTGGGCCGCCGGAGTTGCCGGGGTTGATCGACGCGTCGGTCTGGATGAAGTTCTCATAGGTCGCGATCCCGACCTCGGAGCGTCCGGTCGCGCTCACCACCCCCACGGTGACCGTCTGGTCGAGGCCGAACGGGTTGCCGATGGCGATGGCCCACTCGCCGACCCGCAGCGCGTCGGAGTCACCGAGCGTGGCAACCCGCACCTCGCCCTCCGGCTGGAACCGGATGATGGCGAGGTCGGTCTTGGAGTCGGTCCCGACGATCCGCCCCTGAAACTCCTCCTTGGACGGCAGCTTGACCGTCACGCTGTCGGCGCCACGGATCACGTGGAAATTGGTCAGCACGTACCCGCGCTTGTCGATGATGACGCCGGAGCCCAGCCCCGGCTGGCGGAACTCCTCCCGTCGCCCGGGGCCGCCCCGACCAAAGAACTGGTCGAAGAAATCCTTGAAGAACGGATCGTCGGCGCCGGGTCCGGGGACGACCGGGGCCCGGCGATTTCGAGCGACCTGAACGGTCCCGATGTTCACCACCGACGGCCGCACCTTTTCGGCGACCGTGACGAACGCAGCCTGCAGGGCATCTGCCGCTGCGGTGGGGGATGCGGCGGGCGCAGCCGGACGGCCGCGCCCCAGCGCGAGCCACCCGTAGCCACCGAAACCCAGGCCAGCCAAGGCGAAAAGGAGACTGGCCACCAGGACGGAGCGCGCCACTTGCGGCGTCATCGCGGAGGGAGTCCAGATAGCGCAAACATTGCAAAAGTAGGCAAAAAGTCGGCCTTTTTCCTTGATCTTTCGATCGTGAAAAAGGGACAATACGCCATTGCGTGAAATTCGTCCAGCCCCCTCGTGCAAAGGCCGGATTTACCGAGCGTTAAGCGTCCTACTGGTCGTCTGCCTCCTCGCCCCATATGCAGCGGTTGCGCAGCCGGCCACCCCCGCGAATCCCGCAACGACTCAGCCTCCGGCCGCGCCCACACCGACCGCACCGGGTGCGCGGCCCACCGTCCCGGGCATCGTCACCGTGCCCACACGCAGCGTCGCAGGACCAGACTACCGCCTCGGCAACGGCGACGTCCTGGAAGTGCAGATCGCGGGCCGCCTCGAGGTCACACGGTTGCAGGTGATCGTCGATCCCGAGGGGATCGTGAACGTCCCGCCCGTCGGCGCGATTCCCGTCGGCGGGCTGACGCTGCTCGAGGCCAACCGCCGGATCGGCGAGCGCGCCCGCGCGATGCTGCGCTTCGCCGACGTGAGCGTCGCCGTGTCGGCGCCGCGCGTATTCGAGGTCGTCATCTCCGGCGAGGTCGAGCGACCGGGTACGGCCCAGGCCCTCGCCATCCAGCGGCTGCACGAGCTGATCATCAACGCCGGCGGCATCACCCCGCGCGGCAGCGCGCGTCACGTGCAGGTGACCCAGGGCAGCGCCAGCCGCGAGGTGGACATCCTGCGCTTCGAGCTCCGCGGCGACCTCGACCAGAACCCCTACGTGCAGGACGGCATGCGCGTGCACGTGCCGCCGCGCTCGGCCTCGGTGACCCTGGCCGGCGCCGTCCGTCGCCCCGGCGAGTACGAGCTAGGGGAGCAGGGATCGCTGCGCGAGCTGCTCGATCTCACCGGCGGACTGGCGCCCGGTGGGGCCGGCTCCGACGCACGGCTGACTCGCATCGGCCCCGACGGACGCAAGGAGACGGTGTCGATCGACCTCCGCACCGCCCTGGCGAATGCGGTCGACGTCCCGCTCCAGAGCGCTGACACCGTGTTCGTACCGCCGCTCTCGGTGCTGCAAGACGTCGTGGAGGTGCGAGGCGCCTTCGTCGGCACCGCCGACAGCAGCAAGACGACGACGTCCGGCAAGCCCACCATCGTCCAGCGCTTCGAGCTGGCCCAGGGCGAGCGCGTGCGCGACGTCGTGGTGAAGGCCGGTGGCGCCGCCGCCTACGCGGATTTGCGGATGGCCTTCGTCGATCGAGCCGGTACGACCGGGCCCCGCCAGCGGGTGCCGATCGATGTCCAGCGCCTGCTGGTCGAGAAGGACGAGACGCAGAACGTCCTCCTGCAGAACGGCGACGTGCTGACGCTACCCGTGATCGAGGACAAGGTGTACGTCGTCGGCGAGGTGAAGTCGCCCGGCGCCCAGGACTTCCGCCCCGACCTGACGCCGCGCGAGTACCTGGCGCTGGCCGGCGGACCCGGCAACCGAGCCAGGATCGCCTCGACCACCGTCACCTTCCGCAACGGCCGCACCTACCCGATGGCCGAGGCGCCGCCGCTCGAGGCGGGCACGGTGGTGACCGTGCCCGAGGTGTCCGTGAAGTGGTGGCAGGACTATGTGCAGATCGCCCAGCTCATCGCCAGCCTCGTCACCGCGTACACGGGCATCTTCATCCTGTTCAACGGCAACATCGGCAACAACAACAACTAGCGATGTACGAAGCGTACTGGCAGCTGACCGAGCCGCCCTTCGACAATTCGCCGAATCCTAAATTCTTCTACCTGTCGCCCGAGCACGAAGAGGCGCTGGTGCGCCTGGTCTACACGGTCCGCCACCGCAAGGGCTGCGGCATGCTGACGGGCGAGTACGGCTGCGGCAAGACGACGCTGTCCCGCGCGCTGATGAAGCGGCTGGAGGCCGAGCGCTACGAGATCGGGCTGCTGACCAACCCGAGCTGGAACGCCGTCGACTTCTTGCGCGAGGCGCTCTACCAGCTGGGCCAGGAGACGCCGGAGACGAGCAAGCCGGCGCTGTTGCACATGCTCAACGACCTCTTCTTCCGCAACTTCCGGGACGGCCGCGACACCGTGCTGATCGTCGACGAGGCGCAGCTGATCGACGACGACGCGGTGTTCGAGGAGCTGCGCCTGCTGATGAATTTCCAGACCGACGACCGCTTCCTGGTCACGATCCTATTGATCGGCTCGCCCGAGCTGGCGCCCAAGGTGCGGCGGCTCAAGCACCTCGATCAGCGCATCACGATCCGCTATCACCTGAACACGCTCGACTACGTGCACACGACCAACTACATCGCCCACCGCCTGAAGATGGCCGGCCGCCCGGCACCGATCTTCACCGAGGAGGCGATCAAGCTGATCTTCGACTTCACCCGGGGCACGCCGCGCGAGATCAACAACCTGTGCGACGTCGCCCTGCTGGTCGGCTACACGAAGCGGGCCGGAGAGGTCGGCGACAAGATCATCGCCGAGGTCATCAAGGACATGGTGGGAGTCTCCTGATGGTCCGCATGAGCGATCTCGTCCGGGGCATCGGGCGGGACACCGCGGCCCGGCCGGCCGAGCCGTCGACGGACGCGCGCGCGGCCGAGCCCCCCGTACCGCCTGCACCGCCGCGCGCGCGCACGGAGGTCGACGAACCCCGGCCCGTGACGCCGCCGGCAACCACCGCGCCGGCGAGCGAGCCGATCCGGGCGTTCCCCGGCGAGGATCCGTCGGCGCTGCTGGGAGAGCTGCAGGAGCTGCTGCTCGAGGTCCGGAGCCTCGCGCGCGGCACCGGCGACTTCCCGTGGTCGCGACTGCAGGGCGTGATCGATCGCGCCGTCACCTCGCTGGGGCGCTCGCCCGATCTCTTCTGGGTCGCCAACAATCCCGCGGCGGCGCCGGGCGTCGACTATCTGGCCTTTCACCAGGCGCGCGTGGGGGTGATGGCGCTGCGGATCGGCGCCAACGTCGGCTACGACCGCCGCCGTCTGACCACGCTCGGCGTGGCGGGCTGCCTCATCGACGTCGGTCTCTGGCAGTTGCCGGAGACAATGCTGCGCCGCCTCGACGCGCTGACCGGTGACGAGTTGGCCTCCTACCGCTCGCATCCGCGGCTGTCGGCCGACCTCGTCCGTCGCTGGGCGCCTCCGGAGGAGGCGATCGTGCAGGCGGTGCTCGAGCACCACGAGCGCGAGCAGGGCCAGGGCTTTCCGCAGGGATTGACCGGCGCCGCCGTCGACGCCGACGCCAAGATCCTCGGCCTCGCCGACACCTACACGAGCCTCACGGTCCCGCCCACGGCCCGGCCACGCCTGCGGCCGCACGAGGCGGTGCGCGAGATCGTCAAGTCGCGCCACGAGGCGTTCCCCTCGCAGCTCATCAAGGCGCTGCTGTCGGAGATCTCGGTGTTCCCGCCCGGCACGGTGGTGCGGCTCAACACCGAAGAAATCGGTCGGGTCGTCGCCGTGAACCGCAACCATCCGCTGCGCCCACGGGTGGAGATCATGGCGGACGGCAAGGGCCAGCGCTTGCCGGCGCCCAAGACCATCGATCTCTCGGAGTCACCCTTCATCTACATCACCGGGCCCGTCACGGAGGGTGGCCGCTAGATGGCGCAGTACGAGATGAACCTGCGCGACTACTGGCTGATCGTCCGCCGCCGGCGGCTGATCATCGTGGCCTCGACCATCCTGGTCGCCCTGTTCAGCTTCTGGTTCGCCAAGCAGAAGGTGCCGGTGTACCAGGCGACCTCGGCCGTGAAGTTCGAACAGTCGACCGCGCTCAGCGGCCTGCTCGTGGAGGTGCTGTCCTACTCCACCGGCGACAACATCGAGACGCAGGCGACGCTCATCAAGAGCTATCCGATCCTGGAAGAGGTCGCCCGCCGTCTGGGCCGCCTGCCCCAGGCCAGCGGCACCGAGGCGCTGCGCGAGTCGCGGGCCTACACGGCCACGCTGGAGAGCCTGTCCAACAAGCTGCGCACCAACCGCGTGGGCGGCACCAGCATCCTCGAGATCACCGCGACCTCGACCAATGCGCTGGAGACGCGGGACCTCGCCAACGCGGTGGCCGAGGTCTACCGCGACTACAACCGGGCGAACCGCAACGCGCGGATCACCGAGGCGCGCAAGTTCATCGAGGGCCAGCTGCGCGAAGTCGAGGGCCGCGTGCGCAAGGCCGAGGAGGAGGTGTGGGCGTTCCGCGACGCCAACCGGATCATCTCCCCCGGGGCCGAGTCCTCGATGCTGCTCTCGCTGTTCACGCAGGTGCGCGGCGACATCGAGAAGGCGCGCCAGCAGCGCATCGAGCTCGAGCAGGTCGCCGGGCGGCTGGAGCGGACCGACCCCGTCAGCGTCACCGACCGCGTCTACATCGACACCCAGAACCCGGCCATCATGCGGCTGATCGGCACCCAGACCGATCTCATCCTCGAGCGCAACAACCTGGCGCTGGAGGTCACCGATCGTCACCCCCGGCTGCAGGCCATCGACGATCGCCTGCGCGAGGTGCGCCGCGAGACGCGCCGCGAGGTGGCCGCCCAGATCGCGCTGCTGCGCAATCGCGAGGAGATCCTCGGCCGCCAGCTCGGCGAGCTGATGCAGCGCAACCGCGAGGTGCCGGCCGTCGAGCTGAGCCTGGCGCGGCTGCAGCGCGACGCCAAGGTCAACGACGACCTGCTGACGCTGCTCAAGACCCGGCATCAGGAAGCGCTCATCAAGGAGTCGGAGGGCGTCGAGGAGGTCACCATCGTGCGGCCGGCCACCGAGCCGTCCGCCCCGGTCGGCAGCGAGGGGCTGAACACGGTGCTGATCGGCGGCCTGCTCGGGCTCATGCTCGGCCTGGTGCTGGCCTTCGTGCAGGAGACGCTCGACACCTCGATCGGCACCATCGAGGACGTCGAGTCCTACCTCGAGGTCCCCGTGCTCGGCATCGTGCCCCACATCGATCCCCGGGAGACGATGCAGCGCCTGATCGAGCGACGGCCGGCCCTGGCCCAGATGGATCCCGACGCGCTGCAGAGTCACGCCCTGCTGATCACGCACTTCGATCCGAAGTCGCCGGTGGCCGAGGCGTACCGCACGCTGCGGACCAACATCCAGTTCGCCCGGCTCGAGCGCGGCGGCAAGGTCCTGGTCGTCACCAGCCCCACCCTGCAGGAAGGCAAGACGACGACGATCGTCAACCTCGCACTCACCATGGCGCAGAGCGGTCAGAAGACGCTGCTGGTGGGCGGCAACATGCGCCGGCCGAGCCTGCATCGCTTCTTCGGCATCGAGCGCGAGCCAGGCCTCAGCGACATCCTCGTCGGCAACGCGCGCTGGCGTGACTGCATCCGCACGGTGGCCGACATCCTCATGGGCCGGTTCGAGATGGAAGACATCATGGCCGCGCCCGGCCTCGACAACCTGCACATCATCGAGGCGGGTCCGATCCCGGCCAACCCCTCGGAGCTGCTGTCGACGAGCGCGATGGCCGAGTTCCTCCGCGCGGTCAGCGCCGAGTACGACATCGTCCTCATCGACACGCCGCCCGTGCTGCCGGTGACCGACTCGGCCATCGTGGCCGGCCAGGCCGACGGCGTCCTGCTCGTCTACCAGGCGGGCAAGGTCGGTCGCCTCGTGCTCAAGCGGGCCAAGGCGCATCTGGAGTCGACGCGCGCCAAGGTGTGGGGCGTCGTCCTCAACGACGTGCAGACGGAAGTGTCCGGCTACAACTACACCCACTACTACACCCACTACTACGGCGAGGAGACGCCCTCGTCCCGCGAGGGTGGCGTGCTCCAGCGCGCCTGGGACGGCTTGCGCACGCGCCTGGGACGCGCGCCCGCCGCGCGAGCGTCGTCGGCTGAGGCCGAATCTGCCGACGCGGCCGAGATGCGCGTCGTCGACGTGCCGCGCTCGTCGCGGCGGCCGCGCTATCGCAATCTCTGGGTGGGCCTCGTCGTGCTGGGCGGACTCGCCGGTGTGTTCGTCGCGCTGGCGGCCTGGCAGATGGGCGCGTTCGGCCCCGGCAGCACGCCGCTCGCCCAGCTGCGACAACGCCTCGGCATCGGCCCGGCGGCGCCGCCACCGACGCG
>Ga0070704_100002612_pt1 | contig 10174 bp, 10 predicted proteins | sample KBSK5252metaG_FD_65467 | JGI IMG/M metagenome (GOLD analysis project Ga0070704, IMG submission 65467) | Corn, switchgrass and miscanthus rhizosphere microbial communities from Kellogg Biological Station, Michigan, USA - KBS K5-25-2 metaG | ecosystem: Host-associated > Plants > Roots >... | reverse complement strand
TCTACGTCGCCTCCGCGCTGAACTACCTCGAAGTCGAGTGACCTCACCCGGCAATCCGCGCCTGCGGGCTGTCGAGGCCTTCCCGGTCGAGCACGAGGGGCAGCGCTGCATCGCCCTGCGCGATCCCGCCGGCTTCACCGACCAGATCGCGGTCCTGCCGGGGCCGCTCCTCGACCTGGTCTCGCTGTTCGACGGCGAGCATCCGCTGGAGGCGATCCAGGAGATCGTCCGCCGACGCCACGGCCAGGCGCCGTCCCTCGAGCAGATCAGGGACCTGGCCGAGCGACTCGACGACGCCGGCTTCCTGGATAGCGCGCGCTTCGAGGCGCGGCGCCGCGCGACCGAGGATGCCTTCCGAAAGAGCCCCATCCGCCCCGCGGCCCACGCGGGCGGCGCCTACGCCGGGCAGGCCGACGCCCTCCGTGCCCAGATCGCCGGGTTCTTCGCCCATCCCGATGGGCCGCGCGCGGGGACGACCCCGTCACCCGCGGTGGAAACCCCGCTCGCGGGCCTGATCGCACCGCACATCGATTTCCACAGAGGCGGGCCCACTTACGGTTGGGCGTATCAGGATCTGCTCGAGCGGGTCGACGCCGACCTGTTCGTGATCCTCGGCACCTGTCACGCCGGCATGGCCGACCCCTTCGCGGTGACCCTCAAGCCGTACGACACCCCGATGGGCGCGGTGGCGGTGGACCGCGATTTCTACGAGGCGCTCCACGCCCGCACCGGACAGGACCTGCTCGCCTCCGAGCCCGCGCACCGGTCCGAGCACTCCATCGAGTTCCAGGCCGTCATGCTGCAGGCGGTGCTCGGCCCGCGGCGGCCCTTCACGATCCTGCCGGTGCTCGCCTCGTACCTGCACGAGGCGGTCTGGCTCGGCACCGAGCCCGAGGCCGACCCGCGGGTGCCGCGCTTCCTGGACGGTCTCCGCGAGACCATCGCGGCCTCCGGCCGGCGAGTGTGCGTGATCGCCGGCGTGGACCTGGCCCACGTGGGGCCACGCTTCGGCGACGCCACGCCGAACAGCGAGGCGTCGCTGGCGGCGGTGGAGCGCGCGGATCGCGCGATGCTCGAGTCGGTGCTGGCCGTCGACGCGCGCGGCTTCTACGACCAGGTGGCGGCCGATCAGGACGCGCGCCGCATCTGCGGGCTCTCGCCGATCCACGCGCTGCTGCGCGTGCTGCCGGCCGCGCCGGGCCGCCTCCTGCAGTACCGGCAGTGGCCGGACCCCGAGGGGGCGGTGACCTTCTGCGCGGTGGGCTTCCCGTGACCGCCCCTCCGCCCTCGGATCCCTCCACCTGGAAGCTGCCGCGCCTGCGCATTGACCGCGACGGGGCGTGGTTCCACGAGGACGAGGAAGTCACGCACGAGGGCATTCTCGCGAACCTGCGCGAGAACCTCCAGATCGACGAGCAGGGCCACCACCTCCGCGTCGGGCCGGTCCGGGTGCCGGTGGAGGTGGAGGACACCCCGTTCGTGATCGTGCGGGTGGAGCGAGAGGGCGACGCGCTGTTCGTCACCCGCAACGATCTCGGGCGAGAGCCGCTCGCCGTCGACACGCTGACCATCGACGCGCGCGGCGTCCCGCGCTGCCGCGTGCAGGACGGCCGCTTCACCGCGCGCCTCGATCGGGCCGCGACGTACCAGCTCCTGCAGCACGTGGAGCCGGCGGAGGGCCCGCGGCCCGCCGCCCTGGTGCTGGGCGACCGGCGCTACCCGGTGCCGGGGCTCTAGCCCGGGGCCTCCGGGTCCGGCGGGAAGGCGGAGAGCGCGCGCAGCCCCGCCTCGTCGCCGACCTGGATCAGGCGGTGGAGCGGCCCGTCCTCGCGCCACGCCTGGCAGGTGTTGACGAACCACTGATCGCTCGGCGAAGGCCGCGGCCGATCCGCGAACGCGACCCCCGCGCCCTGCCGCACCGCGGGCGCCAGGGCGTGGATCAGGGCCGTGAAGTGCGCGCAGCCGCGCTGGCGCCCGAAGCGCTCGTTGACCTCGCGGGTGAACCCGCGCGCGATCGAGAGCCCGACCAGCTGCTCGAGCGGCGGCAGCGCGTCGGGACAGATCGTGTAGGGGTGCGAGGCCATCTCGCTCCGCACCGCGGTGATCACGAGGTCGGGGTGGCGGATGCGCAGGGCCAGGCGCATGTCGTGGATCACCCGCGGCGGGGTGGCGCCGAACCACTTCGGGTTGCCGGCCGGGCGCTCGTCGACGAGGGTGGCGGTGACGTCGAGCTCGTGATCCCCGGCCTCCGCCACCTCGACGCGAATCGTTCGCACGTGCACCGGCCGGGACGTCGGGGCGTCGCTCATCGGGGGAACGCGACCTCCTTGAGGGCGGAGAGGATCTCGGCCTGCACGAGGCCGTTCGACGCGGCGATGGACGGGGCCTCCAGGTCGAGCGGCCCGCCGGAGACGGACGTGACGGCGCCTCCCGCCTCGCGGATCAGGAGCGCGCCCGCGGCCACGTCCCAGGCGCCGAGACGCTGCTCCCAGTAGCCGTCGAGGCGCCCCGCCGCGACCGACGCCAGGCCCAGCACCGCGGAGCCGATCGTGCGCACGCCGTGACAGCGGAGGATGAGCGCGCCGTGCTCGGCGCGGTTGTCGCGGGCCGCGCCGCGGATGTCGTTGGGATAGCTGGTGCCGAGGAGGCTCTCCGCCATGCAGGCGGTGGGGGACACCCGGATCGGAGCGCCGTTGAGGGTCGCTCCGCGGCCGCGCTCGGCCACGAACAGCTCGTCGCGGCTCGGATCGTAGACCACTCCCAGCGCGAGGGCGCCCTCGATCTCGAGGCCGATCGCGACTCCGTAGATGGGGAGCCCGTGCGCATAGTTGGTGGTGCCGTCGAGCGGGTCGACGATCCAGCGGTGGGCCGCCGCGCCGGGCAGGGCCCCGCTCTCCTCGGCGAGGATCGCGTGGTCGGGGAAGCGTCCGCGGAGCGCCTCCACGATGATCGCCTCCGCCCCCTTGTCCATCTCGGTCACCAGGTTGGTGGGGCTGCCCTTGAGCGCGAAGGCGGGACGGCCGCCGAAGCGGGAGCGGAGGAACGCGCCGGCCCGTCGGGCCGCGTCGACCGCCACCTCGCGGAAGGCTGGGCTCACGGAATTCGAGGATAGCACGCCGGCGCTTGACAACCCGGCGGCCCTCTCGCAGCATGACGCGCATGCGCATCGTGGTGATGGGATCGGGCGGGACCGGCGGCTACTTCGGGGCGAAGCTGGCGCGGGCGGGCGAGGACGTGACGTTCGTGGCACGCGGCGCGCACCGCGCCGCGATCGAGGCGGACGGCGTGCGGATCCGCTCCGCGGTCGAGGGCGACTGGGCGGTGCGCGCCCCGGCGGTGGAGCGGCTCGACGGCCGCCCGCCCGCGGACGTGGTGCTCTTCTGCGTGAAGTCGTTCGACACCGAGGAGGCCGCGCAGCTCATCCGCCCGGTGGTGGGCCCGGACACCGGCGTGCTCTCCATCCAGAACGGGGTCGACAACGAGGAGAAGCTCGCGCGGGTGCTGGGCGCGGGCCACGTGCTGGGCGGGGCGGTGCGGGTCTTCGCCACCATCGAGGCGCCGGGCGTCATCCGCCACACCTTCGGCGGGCACCTCACGTTCGGCGAGATGGACGGGCGCGAGACCGAGCGCGCGCGGGCCTTTCTCGCCGCCTGTCGCAAGGCCCAGATCCCGACCGAGCTGGTGCCGGATGTGGAGCGGGCGCTCTGGGACAAGTACGTCTTCCTCACCACCCACGCCGGGATCACCGCGCTGACCCGCTGCCCGGCCGGGGTGCTGCGGGCGGTGCCCGAGGTACGGGAGCTGTATCGCCGCGTCGGGACCGAGATCCTCGCGGTGGGCCGCGCGGCGGGCGCCCCGGTGGACGAGACCCAGATCACCCAGGGCATGAAGATGCTCGACGCGGTCGCGCCCAACGCCGCCTCCTCGCTGCAGCACGATCTGGTCAACGGCAAGCGGCTCGAGCTGGAGGCCCTCCACGGCCACGTGGTGCGCCTCGCCGAGCGTCACGGGGTCGCCGCGCCGACCGTGTTCACGATCTACGCCGCGCTGCGCCCGTTCCGCGACGGCGCGCCGGGCGCGCCCGCGAGCTAGGGCTCCCGCTCACGAGCCGCGTCCGGCGCTCGCGGCGTCGGACCGTGTTCTATACTGGCTCGGTGTCTTCGTTCAGACGTCTTCTGCCGTACCTGATCCGCTACCGCCTGCGCTATCTCGGCGGCGCGTTGTGCCTGCTCCTGGCCACCGCGGCCTCGGTCTCGGTGCCGTGGACGGTGAAGCGCGCCGTCGACGCGCTCGAGCGCGACGGCGTCGCCGCCCACATCGGGCCGTTCGTGCTGCTGATCCTGGGCCTCGCGGCCGCGCACGGCGTGGCGCGGCTCGGCTCGCGCTTCGCGATGCTGGGCGCCGGCCAGTGGGTGGAGCACGACCTCCGCACCGCGCTCTACGCGCGTCTCCTGACCCTGCCGCCCGCGTTCTACCACGCCCATCGCACCGGCGACCTGATGTCGCGCGCCTCCAACGACATCTCGACGCTGCGGGCGCTGTCGGGCTTCGGCAGCGTGATGATGATCGGGACGCTGCTCGCCTTCGCGGGGGCCCTCGGGGCGATGTGGACGATCGACCCGTGGCTGACCCTCTTCGCGATGGCTCCGTTCCCGGGCCTGGTGGTGATCGCCAAGCGCTTCAACCACGACGTGGAGGCGCGCTCCACCGCGGTGCAGGAGCAGCTCGGGGTGCTGTCGGCCAAGGCACAGGAGAACATCACCGGCATGGCGGTGGTGCGCGCCTATACCATGGAGGAGCGGGAGATCGCGGAGTTCGGGCGCCTGAACGCGGAGTACTACGCGCGCAACCTGGCTCTCGCCCGCATCCAGTCCGTGTCGTGGCCCCTGATGGGCCTGATCTCCGGGGTCGGAGCCCTGATCGTGCTCTGGCTCGGCGGCAAGGCGGTCGTCGACGGGCGCATCTCGCTCGGCTCGTTCGTGGCCTTCAACGGCTACCTCGCCCAGCTCGCGTGGCCGAGCATCGCGCTCGGCTGGACCCTGGCCAGCATCCAGCGCGGGCTGGCCGCCATGTCACGGGTGACGGAGATTCTGGACGCCCCGGGCCAGCATGCGGAGGACGCGAGCCACGACGGGTCGTCCACGGCCTGGGGGCGTGCGGCGGCCATGTCTGGGCCCCCGCAGATGAAGAAGAACGCGTCAAAGCAACCATCCCCCGACCTGTCCGGCGGACCGGTTGCTCTGCCGAGCGGGCCGGACAACCGTCCCGGAGTCGCGGACAACCGTTCCGACGCGGACGACCGGTCACGGCCGCTCCCCGGGGGCCCAGTCGAGTTCCGGCACCTCACCTTCGCCTACGACGACCGAGGTCCGGCGCTGCGCGACGTCTCCTTCGTGGTGCCCGCGGGCGCGGTGGTGGCGGTGGTGGGGCCGACGGGTAGCGGCAAGTCGACGCTCGGCACGCTGCTATGCCGCCTCTACGAGCCGCCGCGGGGCACGGTCTGGGTCGGGGGCCGCGACGTGCTGGACCTGCCGCTCGGCCGACTTCGCCGCTCGGTCGGCTACGTGCCGCAGGAGTCGTTCCTGTTCTCGCGCCCGCTGCGGGACAACGTGCGCCTGGCCGACGAGGCCGCGCCGCCGGAGCGCCTCGACGCCGCCGCGCGCACCGCGGGCCTGGTGGACGACCTGGGGGCGCTGCCCGCGGGCTGGGACACCGTGGTCGGCGAGCGCGGCCTCACCCTCTCGGGCGGCCAGCGGCAGCGGGTGGCCCTGGCGCGCGCGCTGCTGGCCGACCCGCCGTTCCTGGTGCTGGACGACGTGCTGGCGTCGGTCGACGCGGCCAAGGAGTGGGAGATCACGCGCGCCCTGCGCGCGGCCGCGAGCGGCCGCACCACGCTCCTGATGACCCATCGGCTGAAGGCCGCCGCGGAGGCGGACCGCATCGTGGTTCTCGACGAGGGGCGGCTGGTGGAGGAGGGACGCCACGCGGAGCTGGTGGCCGCGGGGGGCCTCTACGCCCGGCTCTGGCGCGTGCAGCAGCTGGAGGACGAGCTTGCCAGTGCGTGAGGTCGAGCCGGAAGACGAGGTCCTGGGTCGCGCCTACGACGCGCGCCTCATGCGCCGGATGTGGGCCTTCACCCGGCCGCACGTCCGCCTCGTGCTCGCCACCTGCGCCCTCTTCCCCCTGGTCTCGCTCCTGGAGCTGGCCCAGCCCTACCTGGTCAAGATCGCGATCGACGGGCACATCCTCCGGCGCGACTGGGCCGGCCTCGGCCGGATCGCGGCGCTCTTCCTCCTGCTGCTGATCGTGCTCTACGTGCTGCGGGCCGCGCAGGCCTACCTCACGCAGCTCACCGGCCAGCGGGTGATCCGCGACCTGCGCGCGACCCTGTTCGCGCACCTGCAGCGCCTGGACGCACGCTTCTACGACCGGAGCCCGGCCGGGCGCCTCATGACGCGTCTCCTCAACGACGGCGAGGCGCTCCAGGAGCTGTTCACCAGCGGTTTCGTGTCGCTCCTGGGCGACGTGGTCACGCTCACCGGCGTGGTGGTCATCATGCTCGGCATGAACTGGAAGCTGGCCCTGGTGACGTTCGCCCTGGTGCCGGTGCTGGTGATCGCGGCGGGCTACTTCCGCCTGCGGGCCCGCGACAGCTACCGGGTGGTGCGCACGCGGCTGGCCCGGCTGAACGCGTTCCTCCAGGAGTCGCTCCAGGGCATGAGCGTGATCCAGCTCTTCGCCCGCGAGGCGCGCGAGCGGCGGACCTTCGAGGGGCTGTCGGGCGACCTGCGGCGGGGACAGTTCCGCTCCACCTTCTACGACGCGTCGCTCTACGCCACCGTGGAGGCGCTCGGCTCCGCCGCGGTGGCCCTGCTCCTCTGGTACGGCGGCGGGCAGGTGGTGATCGGCGCGCTGACCTTCGGAGGCCTGGTGGCCTTCCTCGAGTACACCGGGCGCTTCTTCCTCCCCATCCGCGACCTGGGCGCCAAGTACACGGTGATGCAGGCGGCCATGGTCTCGGCCGAGCGGGTGTTCGGGCTGCTCGACACCCGGCCCGCGATCGTCGGCCCGCCCGCGACGGATGGAAGACCGGCCGGTGGGGTGCCGACCCCCGTCGACGAGCCCGCGCCCGCCCCCGAGGTGCCGGCCGCGCGCCCCGCCGGAGCGCCCGCGGTGGAGCTGCGCCACGTGTGGTTCGCGTACGACGCCGAGCAGTGGGTGCTGCGCGACTGCTCGCTGACCATCGCCCCCGGCGAGCAGGTGGCGCTGGTCGGCCCGACCGGCGAGGGCAAGACCACCATCGCGCGCCTGCTGATCCGGGCCTACGACGTCGGGCGCGGTCAGGTGCTGGTGGACGGGGTGGACGTGCGCGAGTGGGACCTGCGCACCCTGCGGCGCCACGTGGGGCTGATCCCGCAGGAAGTGTTCCTGTTCTCGGGGACGGTGGAGGACAACCTGCGCCTGGCCGGCGACGGGGTGGTCGATCACGCGGCGGTGGAGCAAGCCCTCGCGGCGGCGAGCGCGGACCGCTTCGTGGCCACGCTGCCGCGCGGGCTCGGCGAGGAGCTGCGCGAGCGCGGCCTCAATCTCTCGCACGGGCAGCGGCAGCTGCTGGCCATCGCCCGCGCCATCATCTATAATCCACGCGTTCTCGCGCTCGACGAGGCGACGTCGAGCATCGATCCGGAATCGGAGGCGCTGGTGCGCGTCGGGATCGCGCGCCTGCTGGAGGGACGGACCAGCCTGGTGATCGCCCACCGGCTCTCGACGATCCAGCGCGCCGATCGCATCCTCGTGCTGCACCGCGGGCAGATCCGCGAGGCGGGTCGCCACGCGGAGCTGCTCGCGCTCGGAGGACTCTACTCACGGCTCTACGAGCTCCAGTTCGGCCTGGAACGAACATGAAGCGCTTCCACTCCGCGGTATACCGGCTGGTGGAGCGGATCCCGCGGGGCCAGGTGGCGACCTACGGCCAGATCGCGGCGCTGCTCGGCTACCCGCGGGCGGCCCGCGCGGTGGGGCGGGCCATGAAGCACGTGCCCGGGCACCTGCCGTGGCACCGGGTGGTGAACGCCCAGGGCGGCATCAGCCTGCGGCGCAACGTGGGCAGCATGCTCACCCAGCGCGTGCTGCTGGAACAGGAGGGAGTGCGGGTGCGGCGCGGACGGATCCGGCTGCGCGAGCATCGGTGGGCCGGACCCCGGGGCGCCCGCCCGCCCCTCGCCATCGCCGCGCTCGCGCGGCTCTGATCGGAGAGAACATGCGACTCGGACTGAACGTCGGCTACTCGCGCTCGTCGCTCGGCATCGACCTCGCGCTGGTCCAGCACGCGGAGCGGCTCGGCTTCCACTCGGTGTGGTCGGCGGAGGCCTACGGCTCCGACGCGGTCACCCCGCTCTGCTGGATCGCGGCGCGCACCGAGAAGATCCGGGTCGGCACCGCGATCATGCAGATCCCGGCCCGCACCCCGACGCTGACCGCCACCACCGCGCTCACCATCGACCAGCTCTCGGGCGGGCGCTTCATCCTGGGCCTGGGCGTCTCGGGCCCGCAGGTGGTCGAGGGCTGGCACGGGGTGGCCTTCGGCAAGCCGCTGGCCAAGACCCGCGAGTACGTCGACATCGTCCGGATGGTCTGGAAGCGCGAGCGTCCGGTGGAGCACAAGGGCGAGTACTACCAGATCCCCTACGCGGGCCCCGACGCCACCGGGCTCGGCAAGCCGCTCAAGTCGATCCTGCACGGCCGTGCCGACATCCCGATCTATCTTGCGGCGATCGGGCCTCGGAACGTCGCCCTCGCGGCCGAGATCGCGGACGGGCTCCTGCCGGTGTTCTTCTCGCCCGAGCGCACGAGCGTGTTCGCTCCCAGCCTGGAGGCGGGCTTCAAGGCCGCGGGGGGCGGCAAGTCGCTGGCCCGCTTCGACGTCGCGCCCACCGTGCCGATCGTGCTGGGGCCGGACGCGGCGGCGTGCCGCGCGATGGTGAAGCCGCGCCTGGCCCTCTACGTGGGCGGCATGGGCGCCCGGGGGAAGAACTTCTACAACGAGCTGGTGAGCCGTTACGGCTACGAGGCGGAGGCCAGGCGCATCCAGGACCTCTACCTCGGGGGCAAGAAGGACGAGGCGGCCGCCGCGGTGCCCGACGCGCTGGTCGACGAGGTCGCGCTGTGCGGGCCGCCGGAGCGCATCAAGGAGCGCCTCCCGCGCTGGAAGAGCTCCGGCATCACCACGTTGATCTGCGGCGCCACCCAGCCGGAGGCGCTGGAGCTGATGGCGGAGCTGGTGCTCTAGTGGCGGAGAACGGTCCGAAGCCGGCGGTGGAGAAGGTCCAGGCCGCCATCACCGAGCACGGGCTCGATCGGCGAGTGATCGAGCTGCCGGTGCACGCGCGGACGTCGCAGCAGGCGGCCGACGCGCTCGGGGTCACGGTGGGGCAGATCGTGAAGTCGCTCGTGTTCACCGCGGACGACCGGCCGGTGCTGGTGGCCGCCTCGGGCGCCAACCGGGTGGACGAGCGGCGCCTCGGCGAGCTGGCCGGCGGCAAGATCCGGCGCGCGGACCCCGCCACCGTGAAGCGCGCCACCGGCTACACCATCGGCGGGGTGCCGCCGATCGCGCTGGCGAGCGCGCTACCGGTGTACGTGGACCGCGACCTTCTCGGCTACGAGCTGGTCTACGCCGCGGCCGGCCTGCCGGAGTGCGTGTTCCCGATCGCGCCCCAGGAGCTGGTGCGAGCGACCGGGGGCACGGTGGTCGACATCAAGGAAGCCGGGGGCAACTCCGGAGGAGGACGGGCATGAGGCTCGAGGGCAAGGTGGCGCTGATCACGGGCGCGGGGTCGGGGATCGGGCAGGCGACCGCGGTGCTCTTTGCGCGCGAGGGCGCGAAGGTCGCGGCGGTGGATCTGAGGGAGGACGCGGCGAAGGCCACCGCGGAGCAGATCGAGAAGAGCGGCGGCCAGGCGCTGCCGATCCGGGCCGACGTCTCGAAATCGGCCGACAATCAGGCCGCGATCCAGCAGGCGGTGGCCCGCTGGGGTCGGCTCGACGTGTTCTACGCCAACGCGGGTGTGCCGCAGTTCCCGACGTCGGTCGAGAGCGTGGACGAGGCGGTGTTCGACCAGATCATGGCCGTGAACGTCAAGGGCGTGTTCCTGGCCGCCAAGCACGTGATGCC
>Ga0070704_100002609_pt1 | contig 10174 bp, 5 predicted proteins | sample KBSK5252metaG_FD_65467 | JGI IMG/M metagenome (GOLD analysis project Ga0070704, IMG submission 65467) | Corn, switchgrass and miscanthus rhizosphere microbial communities from Kellogg Biological Station, Michigan, USA - KBS K5-25-2 metaG | ecosystem: Host-associated > Plants > Roots >... | reverse complement strand
GGGCGACTACAAGCCCTACCTCTACAAGAGCAGCGACGGCGGGCGGAGCTGGACCTCGATTGCCGGCGACCTGCCGGCCAAGAGCCCGGTGTGGACGATCGTCGAGGACCACGTGAACCCCAACCTGCTGTTCGCGGGCACCGAGCACGGGGCCTACTTCACCATGGATGGCGGGAAGAAGTGGCTCAAGATGGGCGGGCTGCCGACGATTCAGATCCGTGACATCGCGATCCAGCAGCGGGAGAACGATTTGATTCTCGCGACGTTCGGCCGCGGATTCTACATCATGCACGACTACTCGCCGCTCCGGAACGCCACCGCGACCCTGGCCCAGCGCGCGGCACTCCTGCCGGTGAAGGATGCGAAGCTGTACATCCCGGCCCAGCCGATGGGCGGCGGGCCGCGCGGCTCCCAGGGCGACGACCTCTACACCGCGGCCAACCAGCCGGTGGGCGCGGTTTTCACCTACTACCTCCAGAGTCCGCTCCGCACGCTCCGGCAGCGGCGCCAGCAGGCGGAGCGTTCCGCGGCGCAGAAGAACCAGGACGTGCTGTATCCGTCCTGGGACAGCCTGCGCGCGGAGGAACGCGAGGAAGCACCGGCGGTGGTGCTGACCGTGAGCGATGAGCAGGGCAATGTGATCCGTCGGATCACCGGGCCCACGACCGCCGGCTTTCAGCGGGTGACGTGGGACCTGCGCCACCACGCCTCGACACCGGTCGGTGCGGGTGGAGGCGGATTCGGCGGCGGTGGGGGCGGTGGCGGTGGAGGCGGAGGCAGTGGAGACGACGATGACGACGCGACGCCGGCGGGGGGCGGAGGCAACGCCGGGCCGTCGGGACCGATGGTGGTGCCGGGAACCTACAAGGTGAGCATGGCGCTTCGCGTCGATGGGAAGCTCACACCGATCGGGGAGCCCCAGAGCTTCCGTGCGGTGCCGGTGGGACAGGGAAGTCTTCCCGCGGCCGACCGCGCCGCGATCGCCGCCTTCCACCAGCAGACCGCGCGGCTGCAGCGCGCGCTGCTTGGCACCCAGCAAGCGCTCACCGAGGCGGAGAACCGGGTGCGGCTCCTCCGCCAGGCCATCGATCAGACACCGGGGGCGCCAGCGGCGCTGGTCCAGCGGGGACGCGGAGTGAGCGACAAGCTGCGCGATCTGCGCGCCGAGCTGAGCGAGGATCAGGTGGTCGGCTCGCGCAACGAGCCGGTGCCACCGTCGGTGCAGGCCCGGCTCCAGCGGGTGATCGGCGGAACCTGGAACAACACCTCCGCGCCGACCGCCACCGCCCGGCGCGGCTACGACATCGCGAGCCAGGCGCTTGCGGCGTTCCTGCCGAAGCTGCAGGCGGCGCTGGATGACCTGAAGAAACTGGAGGACGAGGCCGAAGTTGCCGGTGCTCCCTGGACTCCGGGACGGCTGCCGGTCTGGAAGCCGTGACGAGGGAGTAGCGAAGCGCGAAGAGCGAAGAGGAACTGCGGCTTCGCTCTTCGCGACTCGCTCTTCGCTACCTAGGTAAGTAGCGTTTGGGAAACTTCGCGATGACGGTGTAGTTCGGGTCCACGACGTTGGCCACGGTGCTTTCCGCGAGCTGTCCCAGGAGCGCGTACGCGTCGAGCTTGCCGAATCCGTATTCCTCCATCCATTCGATCAGCTCGATGTGCGCCAGCCGGAACGCATCGATCAGCGGCCGGGCGCTTCCCGCGACCATGATGTAGCGGTCGTCCTCGAGGCGGGGCCAGTCGATGGTCTTTCCCTTGACGACGTCGATCTGCAGCACCACATCCATCGAGGTCTCGAGCCCGGTTCCCGCCACCTCGCCCTCCCCCTGCCGGGCGTGCCCGTCGCCGAAATACAGATAGGCGCCGTCGTGGAAAATAGGGAGATACACCGTGGTGCCCTCGCGGAGCTCGGGGGCGTCCATGTTTCCCCCGAAATCGCCGGGCCAGAGACCGGCGAAGGCCTCGGCGCCGCGCGGTGCCACCGCGATGCGTCCGAGCATCGGCTGCAGGTCGATGGTGATCGACGTCATCCGGCTGTCGGGAAGCTCCGTCGTTCCGGTCATCTTCTCCCGGTCGAGCTGCCAGAGGTAGCGCCGAGAGTCGATCGGCGGATTGAGCATGCGCACCCGATTGTCGGCGGAGAGGCCGCCGAACGACGGCCGTACGTTGGCCGCGGCGAGCTCGGAGTTCGGCCGCACCTTGAGGATCTTGACCACGAGCATGTCGCCGGTGGTGGCGCCCTCGACATAGAAGGGCCCCACTTCCCCCGGGAACGCGCCGCCTTCCTTCGTGTAGTACGCGCCGAACATCGTCTTCGAGATCAGCACGGTGTTCGGCTTGATCCGGAGCGCGGGTTCCCGCACGGCGAACGTGGGATGGCCGATCGTGGGTGTGAAGTGCACTGTGTCTTGCGCGTGGAGAGACGGCGCGACAAAGGGAATAGCGAAGAGCGAAGCGCGAAGAGGGAAAAGCCTCATAAAGGATCTCCGGGTGAGATGCAAAACGTAGAGAGGTAACCTCTTCGCTCTTCGCTGTTCGCTCTTCGCTACTGGTAGATCTTGCCGCGCACTCGAAGCCACCCGCCGCCCGGCGCACCGGTCGGATCACGGTGCACCCAGTGGATGAGCCCGCCTTCGTCGTTCCAAAGGTATTCCCCTCGGACGATGACGCTGTCCCCCACCACGAGCGGGTCGATCCGGGGCGCGAGATCGATGTTGTACTCGATCAGGACCGTCGTACCGGATTCAACCTGCAGCACGAATCGCTGATGGGGGATCCCCTTCCGATCGTCTTCGAGGAGTCGGACAACGGTGCCCGCCGCCTGGCCCCAGACCTTGGAGCGGTGGCGCTCGATGGCGGCGAGGATGGCGGGGTCGGTGGTGAACCGGGGAAGCGGGGAGGCACGGGGAAGGGGGGAAGACCGGGGAAGAGGGGAAGCGGGGGGAAGGGGGGAAGGCCGAGATCCTCGCGCGCGCACCGCCCCGTACGCGAGTACCCCAACGCTGATCAGAACAGCGATGAGGCGGATGGCGGGGTTGCGGGGTCGGAACAATCGAAGCTCCTACATGGCGCGAGGGCGCGGGGACGCGAGGGCGCGGGTCAACTCAGTCGCGTCTGCGCGTCTTCGCGTCTTCGCGTCTTCGCGCCCATCACGGAACGACGCCGTACACAATCTCCCCATTGATGATCGTCATGAGATTCTTCGACTTCAGAATCTCCAACTCCGGCACCGTCATGATGTCCTTGTCGAACACCGTGAGGTCCGCCAGCTTGCCGGTCTCGATGGTGCCTCGCACCGCGTCCTCGAATGCGGCGAAGGCGGCCCAGAGCGTAAACGCCTTGAGCGCCTGGTCGCGCGTCATTTTCTCCTCCGGGTGCCAGCCTTCGCCCGAGCGGCCCTGCATGTCCTTCCGCGCCACCGCCGCGTAGAACTCGATCAGCGGCTCTCCCCGCTCGACCGGTGCGTCGGTCCCGCCGGCGATCGGCACGCCCAGTTTGATCAGCGATTGCCAGGCATAGGCGCCGTTCAGCCGGTCCAACCCCAGCCGCGCGGGGGCAAAGTAGAGGTCGCCGATCGCGTGCGAGGGCTGCATCGAGGCGATGATCCCCAGCCGCTTGAATTTCGGCAGGTCGGCCATGTTCACGATCTGGGAGTGCTCGTCGCGCCAGCGGGGCTCCGCGATCTTGCGCTGATCGGCAGGCACCTGCTGCATGGCGCTCTCGTAAAAATCGAGCGTGAGACGGTTGCCCCGGTCGCCGATGGCGTGGGTCTCCACCTGGATCCCGCTGCGAAGGGCGCCGAGGAGCATCCGCTTGAGCGCCACGGTGTCGGTGGTGATCAGACCCGTGGTGCGCGCGTCGTCGGTGTACGGCGCGAGGAGCGCCGCGCCCCTGCTGCCCAGAGCGCCGTCCATCACGACCTTGATGGCCCGGACGGTGAACCGGTTGCCGAACTCACCCAGGCTCGCGCCGCGTGCGATCAGGGTATCGGCATCCGCGCCCGGACCGGAGATCGCCTTGTAGATCCGGATCTTGATCTTGCCGTCCTGATAGAGCCGCCGCATCCGGGCCACTTCGCCCCAGGTGCCGTGGGCATCCTGGATCTGGGTCCAGCCGAGCATCACCTCGCGCTCCACTCCCTTGAGGATCTGCTGGTCCTGTTCGTCCTCGGTCGGCCCCGGCACCAGTCGGCGCACCAATCCCTGGGCACGATCGATGAGCATGCCGGTCGGCTCGCCGTCACTGTCCTTGTTGATCGCCCCGCCGGACGGCGCCACCGTCGTCCGGGTGACATTGGCGAGCCGGAGCGCGGCGCTGTTGGCAATCGAGGCGTGGCCGTCCGCACGGGTGAGCACGACGGGATTGTTGGGCGAGATCCTGTCGAGGTCCTGCCTGGTGGGAAACACCGGCGGCTTCCAGAACGTCTCGATCCACCCGCGGCCGGTCACCCACTGTCCCGGCCGGCTCTGGTCCACCCGCGCCTTGACCCGCGCCAGGAAATCCTCGAGGCTCGTGGTGCCCTCGAGGTTGAGGGTCATCTCGCGGTCGCCGACACCCGAGAGGTGCATGTGCGCGTCGGTAAAGCCGGGAAAGACCGCCGCGCCGCGCAGATCGATGACCTTGGTATTGGGGCCGACCAGGCGGTTGGCGTCGGCGTTCCGTCCGACGAACGCGATCTTGTCGCCCCGGATCGCGACCGCCTCGGCGCGCGGCTGCTTGTCGTTCGCGGTGTAGACCTTCCCGTTGCGGAGGACGATGTCGGCGGGCGCGGGCGGCTGCTGGAGCAGGAGAGCCAGCAGGGAGAGGGTGACCATCATTTCGGTGCTCCTACCGGTTTCGGTACCACAGGGAAAATTCCAGCATCGGCCAGCAGCTTGTACAGCGCGGGGAGACGGGCGATCAGCGCGTTGACCTGCGCAATGACTCCGGGCACTTCCTGCCGCAGCTCGCCCAGCTGGCGCAGCTGATCCTCCGTCGGTGCCGTCGTCGATCCATCGATGTTGCCTCCGACATCGCCGAAGCGGAAATCCAGATTCTTCCGGAATTCATTGAAATCGAAGGTGGGCGACGAGAAATCGATCCCGACTCCGATCTTCTTCTTGAGCGAATCGAGCTGGCCATTCACCGAATCGAGCGCCGCGCGAATGGCCGGCGGGACGGCGGTCGAGTCCTTGATGGCCGCCTTGATCTGCGCCATCTGGTCACTCGTCTTACGCAAAGCCACCGCCGCTTGTTGCACCTGGTTCCGCAGGCTCTGAATTCCCCGCAGCGCATCGTATCGAGCCCGGCGATCGCCGTCGGCGATCTGGAGATCGGGCTCGCCCCGGACGGTGACGCCGGTGGCGGTCCCCGCCGCCTTGCCGTTGACCAGGAGCGACACCCGGTATTCACCCGGAAGCACGAGCGGGCCCGGGGTGCCGTTGTCCGGAGGGGGCGACGTGGCAGGCGGTGCACCGGCGGGCGGCTCCTCGGCCGGGAGCGGGATCGGCTCGAGCCGAAGGTCCCACACGACGGTACTCACGCCGGCGGCGACGCCGTCCTTCGTTGCGTTGCCGCGGAGCGTGCGCACGGTGGCGCCCGCGGCGTCGCTGATGACCAGCGACACACTGTCGGCCTTCGCGGCCAGATGGTAGAGGATCCGGGCGCCGAAGGGGGGATTCTGGCCCAGCCAGATCATGTTGCCTTCGAAGATGCGCTCGCGATCGTCGGCCAGGGCGCGCTGCACCGCCGGCTCCACCGGAAAGAGCTGATTCCCCGCGCTGCGCGCCGCCGCGTACTGCTGGAAGGGCGCGAGATCGTCCAGGATCCAGATCGCCCGGCCATGGGTGGCCACGATCATGTCGTTGTCGCGCGGATGCAGGGTGATCTCGTAGACCGGAACCGTGGGAAAGGTCCCGGCGACCTTCGTCCAGGCCTTGCCCCGATCGGGCGTGAACCAGAGCCCGCTCTCGGTGCCGAGGTAGAGCACGTCGGGATTCTTGAGATCCTCGGTGAGGGTGCGGATCACCTGGCCCTTCGGAAGGTCGCCCACGATCGATTTCCAGCTCTGGCCGAAGTCGGTGCTCACGTACGCGTAGCTCCCGTAGTCCCCCACCTTGTGGCCGTCGAGCGTCACGTAGACGGTGCCCTCGTCGAATCCCCCCGCCGCCACCTTGGACACGTTGGCGAGCTTCGGCGCCCCGGGAATCTTGCCGGTCAGATTCGTCCAGGTGGCCCCGCCGTCGCGCGAGCCGTAGACCTGGCCGTCGTCCGATCCGGTATACAGCACGCCGGCACGCTTTTTCGATTCGGAGATGGTGAAGAGGGTGCCGAAGTCGTTGACCCCGTCGTTCTTCGCGATGGTGATGTCTTTCCCCTTGATACCCATCAGCGACATCGTGTCGCGATTCTGGCCGAGCGTCAGGTCGGGGCTGATCGCCTTCCAGGAGTGGCCGCGGTCGGGGGAGCGGAAGAGCCGCTCGCTGCCGGCGTAGAGCGTCGCGGGGTCATGCGGGGAGATCAGCATCGGCGTGTCCCAGTTCCACCGGAACGCCTTGCCGCTGAGCGGCGCTTCGGGCTTCACCGATTTGCGTTCATTGGTCGTCCGGTCCACCCGCGTCATGTACCCTTCCTGCGACTCGGCGTAGATGACCCGGTGATCGGTCGGATCGATCAGCGCCACGAAGCCGTCTCCGCCATTCACGACGAACCATTCGTCCTGGCCGATGCCGTCCCGGCTTCGCACCTGACTGGGTCCGCACCAGGTGTCGTTGTCCTGCAGCCCTCCGCAGACGGTGTACGGCGTCTGCATGTCGTAGCTCACGTGGTAGAACTGCGCCACGGGAAGATTGGGAAGCCAGACGTAGGTCTTCGAGCGGTCCCAGGTGACGCCGACGCCGCCATCGCCCCCGATCATCACGTGGTTGGGATTGGCGGGATCCACCCAGATGGCGTGAAAGTCGACGTGGATTTTTTCCGCGGCGTTGTTGTTGAAGGTGCGTCCGCCGTCGTCGGAGACGTGGAAATTCGTCCCGCCGACGTAGATCCGCTTGTCGTCGCTCGGATCGATCCGGATCTGGGAGAAATACATCGGGCGCGGATTGAGACTGTTGACCTTGCTCCAGGAGGCGCCGCCGTTTTCGGAGCGATAGATGCCGCCCGTCTTCGGGTGCTCGACCCGCGCGTAGACGATGTCGGGATTCTTGCGGTAGACATCGAGGCCGATGCGACCCTTGTCGCCCTCGGGCAGGCCCTTCTCGAGCTTGGTCCAGTTCTTCCCGGCGTCGACCGTCTTCCAGATCGCGCTCTGGGGGCCGCCGCCGTTGAATCCCCAGGAGGCGCGGCGGCGCTGGTACGTCGCGGCGTAAAGGACCTTGTTGTTGGCGGGGTCGATCACCAGGTCGGTGCCGCCGGCGTCGGGACCGGCATCGAGCACCCGGGTCCAGGTGAGCCCGCCGTCGCCGGTCTTGTAGATGCCGCGTTCCCCTCCGGACTTCCAGAGATCGCCGAGGACGGCGACGTATACCACGTCGTGATCGGCGGGATCCACCACGATGCGGGCGATCTGGCGGCTTTCCCTGAGCCCCATGTTCTTCCAGGCCCGGCCGCCGTCGGTGCTCTTGTAGATCCCGTCTCCCCAGGAGGAGCTCTGCCGGTTGTTGGGCTCCCCGGTACCGACCCAGACGACATTGGGATCGTCGGGGGCGATGGCGACGTCGCCGATCGAGCTCACGCTCTGGCTGTCGAAGACCGCGGTGAAAGTCGTGCCGTTGTTGATCGTCTTCCAGAGGCCGCCGGTGGCGCTGGCGATGTAGAAGACCGCGGGGTTCTTTTCGAAGACCGCGAAGTCGTCGATCCGGCCGCTCGGTGCGGCGGGACCGATGGCGCGGAAAGCGAGCCGGTCGAAGGGGCCCTGCGCCGGTGCGCCGGGGGTCACGGTGAGGAGCAATGCCGGAACGAGCGTGAGGGAGACGAGACGCATGCAGGCGCTCCAGAGAATTGTCCGGCGGATAGCCGATGGTGCGGAGAGAGATAGCTTACTCTATGTTGCGAAGGGAGACAATGCGGAGCATCGGGCATGCGTTTCGGTAGTGTTTCGGCGGTTCTGATCGGGCTGCTGGCCTCGTGCACCGGGGGGCGAGTCGATGCGCCCGAGCCGGCCCGGGACTTCAGCCGGGACACCGTGCTGCTTCCTCCGATGCCCCCCGGCACGATCGTCGCCCCGCTGACGCTCAATCGCGAAAGCGCGGTCGCGGCGCTGGAAAAGGAAGTCCCCCGGAAATTCGGCGACATCAGGGAGCGGATCGTCCTCCCGGAGGCGGCGCGCAAGTCCTTCGCATTCGAGGTGACCCGCGAGCCGTTCACCGTCCGGTTTGCCGCCGACACGATCCTGCTGACCTCGATCATCCACTACAAGGGCCGGGGCTGGCTGAATCCCCCGATCGGTCCCGACATCAACGGCGAGTGCGGCACCAAGGGCGAGCCGCCCCGTGCCCGGCTGCGCTTGCGCGTCCTTCCCAGACTGAGCGAGAACTGGCGCCTTCGGGTGGTGTCGAAGGTGGATACGATCGTGCCCTACTCGACGACCGAGCGGGATCAGTGCGAAGTCTCGTTTCTCCAGTTCGATGTCACCGGCAAGGTGCTCTCTGGCGCCACGGCGGCGCTTCGGAAGATTCTGCCCCAGGTCGACCGGCAGCTCGCCATGCTCGATGTGCGCACCCCGCTCGAAAAAATCTGGGTGGAGCTGCAGCAGCCGATTCGCGTCGCCGACAGCCTCTGGCTCATCCTGCAGCCGAGCGCGGTCCACCTGGGCCGGGTGCGCGGCTCGAAGGAGACGGTGGGTGCACAGATCGGCGTCACGGCGTCGCCGCGCATCCTGGCCGGACCGAAGCCGGTGATCGCCTCGGTGCCGCTTCCGCCCCTGGGGCCGATTCAGGACGCGGAAGGCTTCTCGATGCTGGTCGAGGGAAACTTTGCCTACGGCGTGATGAGCGGGGTGCTGACCGAAAAGCTGTCCGGGCAGAAGGTGCGCGCCGCCGGCGGAACCCTCGAGGTCAAAAAGGTCACCGCGTTCGGCATCGGTAGAGGCCGGATGGCGGTCGGGATCGATTTCACCGGAACCGCCCGCGGACGGGTCTGGCTCCTCGGGACCCCACGCTACGAGGCGGCCACCGGCCTCATCTCGGTGCCCGACCTCGATTTCGACGCCACCAGCGCAGGGATGCTGGTACAGGGTGTGGCGTGGCTCAAGGGCGACGCGATCCGCGAATTCATCAGGGAACAGACCAAGGTGCCGGCGGGCGACCTGATGAAGCAGATCCAGGACATGACGGTGAAGGAGATGAATCGCGAGCTGGCGCGCGGGGTCAAGCTGGAGGCGACGATCGCGGCGACCGAGCCGGCCGGCATTCTCGTGCGCGCCGATGGATTGATCCTTCGCGCACGCGCTACCGGAGCAGCGCGGCTGGAGCTAGGGCCGGAGCTCTTCACGAGAAAGTAGGGAGTCGCGAGTCGCGAAGAGCGAAGCGGTTGTGCCCTCTTCGCTCCTCGCGCTTCGCTACTCCCTCACACGCGTCTCGCCTTCCACCCCCCTCGCCTGAACAGCACCGCGCTCGCCACCGCCAGCGTCGAGAACGCGACCGCGATCGAGGCGTACACGCCGCTCGGACCCCATTCGAAGTGCTTGGCCAGGATCCAGGCCAGCGGAACTTCCCAGAGCCAGAAGCAGAACAGATTGAGGAAGGTGGGCGTCCAGGTGTCGCCGGCGCCGTTGAATGCGCTGGTGAGCACCATCCCGTACGCATAGAACGGGAAGCCGGCGGCCACGATGCGGAGCCCGATCGTGCCGAAGCGGCGCACCTCGGGATCGGGAGTGAAGGCATTGACCAGGTAGGGCGCGAAGATCACGAACAGCACGCCCACCCCGCCGAGAAACCAGAGATTGTAGAATCCCGCCCGCCAGACCGCCTGCTCGGCGCGCTCCGGTTTCCCGGCGCCGAGCGCCTGCCCCACCATCGTCGCCCCCGCGTTCGACATTCCCCAGCTCGGAAGAATCGCGAACATGATGATGCGGACCGCCACGGTGTATCCCGCGAGCGCCTGGCTGCCGAACGTCGAGACGACCCGCACCAGCCCGATCCAGCTCGTGGTGGTGATCAGAATCTGGAAGATCCCCGTGCCGGAGAGCCGGATCAGC
>Ga0070704_100002600_pt1 | contig 10181 bp, 10 predicted proteins | sample KBSK5252metaG_FD_65467 | JGI IMG/M metagenome (GOLD analysis project Ga0070704, IMG submission 65467) | Corn, switchgrass and miscanthus rhizosphere microbial communities from Kellogg Biological Station, Michigan, USA - KBS K5-25-2 metaG | ecosystem: Host-associated > Plants > Roots >... | reverse complement strand
CGAAGGCTCAGGCAGTAGAGAGCTCGATCCGCTCCTGGCCGCTTGGACGGCGGGCGACGCGGCCGCGATGCTCGCAGGCACTGCGCTCGAGGGTGACGAGCGCGCGCTCGACCTCCTGAAAGACTTGCGTCACGGCGGTCTCTACCAGCGCATGGACGAGGTCGGCCGGCAGCGCCTGGCGGCCGTCATGGTGCGGACGATCCACGCCCTTGCGGAAAACTCGGCGCCGCTCAAGTGCTTCGAGCGCGTCCTGCCCGTGTATCGTGCCGTCGGCCGGCGCAGCGCCTACCTCGCGTTGCTCAACGAGAATCCGGCATCGCTCGAGCGGCTGCTCAAGCTCGTCACGGACAGCTCGTGGCTCGCGCGCCAGATCGCCGAGCAGCCGATGCTGCTCGACGAGCTGCTCGACGCTCGCGTCTTCGAGACGCCGCCGACGCGCGAGGAGCTCGCGGCGCTGCTCGAGCGCGCAACGCAAGGCGTCGCGGATAGCGACGTGGAGCAGGTGCTGGACTCGATCCGCGTTTTTCAGCGCACGGCGATATTCCGCATCGGCGTCGCCGACCGGCTGGGATCGCTGCCGCTCATGAAGGTCAGCGATCGGCTGACGGACACGGCCGAGCTCGTGCTCGACTACTCGTTGCGCGCCGCCTGGCGCGAGCTCGTGGCGAAGCACGGCAAGCCGCGTTGCGGTCCGCCGCCGCGCGATGCGGGATTCGCGGTGATTGGCTACGGCAAGCTTGCCGGCCTCGAGCTCGGCTACGGCTCCGACCTCGATCTCGTCTTCTTGCACGATTCGAGCGGCACTCAACAGGAAACCGACGGTGTGCCGCCGCTCGACAACGAGCGCTTCTTCAGTCGCCTCGTGCAACGGCTCATCCATTTTCTTTCGATTCAGACGAGCTCGGGCCGCCTGTACGAAGTCGACACTCGCCTTCGGCCGAGCGGCCGATCGGGCTTGCTCGTCACGAGCCTCGAAGGCTTCCGTCACTACCAGACTTCGGACGCCTGGGTTTGGGAGCATCAAGCGCTGCTGCGCAGCCGCGCTCTCGCAGGCTCGCCCGTTGTCTGCCGCGCTTTCGAGTCGATTCGGCGCGACGTGCTCGTCTCGCACGTCGACCGGGCGAAGCTCAAGCAAGAGATCGCGAAGATGCGGGGCAGAATGCGAGAGGAGCTATCGCTGGCGGAAGCCGGCTCGTTCGATATCAAGCAGGACCCGGGCGGCATCGCCGACGTGGAGTTCCTCGTCGACTACTGGGTCCTCGCGCACTCGCGCGAGCACCCGGAGCTCGTCGAGTTTCCGGACAACATCCGGCAGCTCGAGGGGCTCGCGCGAGCCGGACTCGTTCCCGAGGATCTCTGCTTGCGCCTGAAGGACGCCTATCTCGCGTTGCGCCGACGCGTGCACGAGCTCGCGCTCGACGAAGGTGGACGCGTGGTGCCGGAGCCCGAGCTCGAGCCAGTCCGCGATTTCGTCAGCGGCGTTTGGAGCGACGTATTCGGGGATGCCGAGGGCGAATAGGGCGGTGCCGTGGGTATAATCGCGGCCTCGTCGGGCAGGAGAACGAGCGGTGCGACCACGTCACGGCAGTGTCCAGGAGAATTTGATCGCGGCGAACGCCGAGCGTGTCTACCAGGTCACGCGGGCCGACCTGCCGCTCCATTGCCCGTTGCCGAGCATGTATCTGTGGAACTCCCACCCAAAGGTATATTTACCGGTAGAGGTCACGGGCGAGGCGAAATGCCCTTATTGCAGCTCGACGTATCGCTTGGTCGAGGACGACGCTCGCTGACCGCTTGACAAGGCCATGATCGTCGTCACCGGCGGGGCCGGCTTCATCGGCAGCAACTTGGTCCGCGAGCTCAACGGTCGCGGCCACCACGACGTCGTCGTCGTCGACGACTTGAGCGACGGCCGCAAGTTCGGAAATCTCGTCGATTGCCGAATCGCCGACTATCTCGACAAGTCGGAGCTGCTCGAGCGCGTCAAACGCCGAGACCTCGGCAAGGTCGAGGCGATCTTTCATCAAGGCGCGTGTGCCGTGACGACCGAGTGGAACGGCCGCTACATGATGGAGACGAACTACCGCTACTCCGTCGAGCTCCTCGAGCACTGTCTCGAGAAGAGCGTGCCGTTGATCTATGCGTCGTCGGCCGCCGTCTACGGCGCGAGCACCACGTTCAAGGAAGACGACAGCGCGGCCGAGCGCCCGCTGAACGTGTACGGCTATTCCAAGCTGCTGTTCGATTCATACGTGCGGCGGCGGATCCGCGAGCGGCGCAGGCGCGGCTCGAAACGCCGCGCGCAGGTCGTCGGGCTGCGCTACTTCAACGTCTACGGCCCCGGCGAGGCGCACAAGGGGCCGATGGCGAGCGTGGCGTTTCACCTGCACGGCCAAGTCGCGGGGACGGGCCAGGCCAAGCTCTTCGAGGGCAGCGGGGGCTACGCGCCGGGCGAGCAGCGGCGCGATTTCATTCACGTCGGCGACGTCGCCGACGTGAACGTCTGGCTCTACGAGCACGAGAAGGTGTCCGGTATCTTCAACGTCGGCACGGGCTCGAGCGCGACGTTCAACGAAGTCGCGAAAGCGATCATCGAGTGGCACGGTAGGGGCGCCATTCGCTATATCCCGTTTCCCGACGAGCTCAAGTCGCGCTATCAAAGCTTCACGGAAGCCGACATCACGGCGTTGCGCCGCGCCGGCTACTCGCGCCCGTTTCGCGACGTGCGCACAGGAATCAAGGATTACCTCGACGCGCTCGTCGCCCGGCCGTGATGGCAACCGACAAGGTGCTCGTCGTCGGCCCCTCGTGGGTGGGCGACATGGTCATGGCGCAGGCGTTGTACAAGCTGCTGCGTTTCCAGAACGCCGGCGTGGAGATTCACGTCGTCGCGCCGCCGTGGTCGCTGCCCGTGCTCGAGCGGATGCCCGAGGTCGCGCGCGGCATCGAGCTCGCCGTCGGCCACGGTGAAGTGGGTCTCGGCCGGCGCCTGACGCTGGCGCGGCAACTTCGGCCCGAGCGCTACACGCGCGCGATCGTGCTGCCGCGCTCGGCGAAAGCGGCGCTCGTGCCGTGGCTTGCGCGCATACCGCTGCGCACCGGGTTCCGCGGCGAGTGGCGTTACGGCTTGCTGAACGACGTCCGTGTGCTCGAGGCGAGGTTCGATCAAACGGTGAAGCGATTCTTGGCCTTGGGTGTGGAGCGCGACGCTCCCGTGCCCGTCCCGCTGCCGAAGGAGCTACATCCTCGGCTCCGCAGCGACCGAAAGAATCTCGAACGGTTGCGCGCCGCGCACGGGCTCGTGGCGGGCGCGCGCCTCGCGGCGCTGATGCCCGGCGCGGAGTATGGTCCCGCCAAGCGCTGGCCCGCCGCGCACTACGGCGCGCTGGCGGCGGCGCTCGCCGGCGCTAACACCGACGTCGTCGTGCTCGGCTCCGCGAAGGAACGCGGAATTGGCGACGAGGTCGCGGCGCGTGCCGCGAGCGCGCGAGTCCGAAACCTCTGCGGCGCCACGTCGCTCGCGGATGTCGTCGATCTTCTGGCGGCCGCCGACGTGGCCGTCAGCAACGACTCCGGCCTGCTGCACGTTGCGGCCGCCGCCGGCGCGCCCGTCGTCGCGATCTACGGCTCGTCGTCGCCGAAGTTCACGCCGCCGCTGACGGAAGAGGCGGCCGTCGTGTCGCTCGACATCGAGTGCAGCCCTTGTTTCGAGCGCGAGTGCCCGCTCAAGCATTTCAAGTGCATGAACGATCTGACGCCCGCCATCGTGCTGCGCGCCGTCGAGACGCTGCGCTCCGCGCGCGCTTCGGAAGCTCGGCGATGAACGCCGACGAGAAGCTCGTAGTGGACGGGCAGCACGTCATGCTCGTGGGCCGCGAGCGCACCGAGACGCCGCTCGCGACTTGGTTCGACGCCGCCGAGTGGCGGCGCGGCGGCGCCGTCGCGCTCGAGACCTCGGGACGCGGCGAGGTGCTGATCGTCGCTCACGGCGCCGAAACCTGGGTATTGCGGCACTATCGCCGCGGCGGCCTCGTCGCGCGCTTCATCGACGATCATTACCTGTGGACCGGGGGACAGCGAGTGCGCGCGTTCCGCGAATGGCGGCTGCTGCGCGAGCTGCGCGCGGACGGATTGCCCGTGCCGAACCCGGTCGCGGCTCATGTCGCGCGGTCCGGCGTCATCTATACCGCCGACATCATCACGTCGTATCTGCCAAACACGCGCAAGCTGTCGTGGTTCATCGCGCAGGGCCGCGTTCCTTCCGACAGCTGGCGGCGCGTCGGCGCCATGATCGGCGCCGTCCACGATCACGGCGTAGACCATCCCGATCTCACGGCGCACAACGTGCTGCTCGACGACGCGGGCAAACCGTTCCTCGTCGACTTCGACAACGCGCAGCGAAGGCCGCCCGGCGAATGGCGCCGCTTGGGGTTGGAGCGATTCAACCGCTCCTTGCGCAAGGTGGCGCTCGAGACGGGCACGGAGTTCGACCCGGCGGCTTGGACCGAGATCGAAGCCGGTTACGCCGCGCGCTGAGCGCGGCTGCGCCCGTCAGCGGCGCTGCGCGCGCAGCAGATCGCGGATCTCCGTCAGCAGCAGGACCTCGGGCGGAGGAGGAGGAGGGGGCGCCGCTTCCTGCTTACGGCGAAATCTGTTGATGCCGCGGATGACGAGGAAGATCACGAACGCCACGATGACGAAGTCGAGCACCGTGTTGATGAAGATTCCGTACTTGATGATCGGCGCGCCTGCGGCTTCGGCTTCGGTCACGCTCGCGAAGGTCTTGCTCATGTCGAGATTCACGAACAGATTGCTGAAGTCGACGTTGCCCATCAGCAGCCCGATCGGCGGCATGATGACGTCGTTGACGAGCGAAGTGATGATCTTGCCGAACGCGGCGCCGATGATGATGCCGACGGCAAGATCGACGACGTTGCCGCGCATCGCGAAGTCTTTGAACTCTTTTAGCATTGTTATCTCCGTTCCTCGAACGTTGACGATCGCGCCGACGGCGCTGCGGGTAAGTCTACTCCTCGCAGTTGCTCGGACGAGGCGTCAGCGCGCGTACGCGTCGGGAAGCGGTGCCGGCCGCGATTTGAACTTCTTGTAGAGCCAGAGGTATTGCTCGGGCGCGAGCCGGATGTAGTCCTCGAGCAGCGCGAACAGCCGCTGCGTATCGCGCGTCGGCGAGTCGCTCGGGAAATCGGCGAGCGGCTCTCCGATGTCGACTCGATAGTCGCCGCTCGGCATTCGGCGGAAGAAATAGGGCAGCACGGCAGCGCCGCTGATCGCGGCGAGCTTGCTCGTCGCCGTATTCGTGACGGCGGGCTCGCCGAAGAACGGCAACACCTCGCTCTGATTGCCGAGGTACGTCTGATCGGGCAGATAGCCGACGGCGTATCCGCCGCGCAGCGTGCGCAGCAGCGCGCGAACGTTGTCGCGCGGTATCTGGTGCTTCGCAAACCGATGGCGCCCGCGGCGAATCATGACGTCCATCATCGCGTTGCGTTGCGTCCGATACATCGTGCTCACTCGCGGCGTGAGGGCCTCGAGCACGGCGAAGCCGACTTCGAGCGCCGTGAAGTGCCCGCCGACCAATAGCGCGCCGCGCCCGTCGGCGAGCGCGCGCTCGAGGTGCTCGCGGCCGTGAATGTCGACTCGCTGGAGCAGGCGATCGATCGGCGTGAACCAGCCGACGCCCATCTCGACGAACGACATGCCGACGGCCTCGAAGTGCCGCTCGAGCAGGTCGCGCCGCTCGGCTGCGCTCAAGCTCGGGAAGCAGAGCTCGATGTTGCGTCGAGCGACGCGTCGTTGTCGCGTCTTGACGCGTCGCAACAAGCGGCCGAACGAGCTGCCGACTCTCCGTTGCCACGGAGGCGAGAGCTTTGCCGTCCCATGCATGAGACCCAGCAATACCCACATCGGCCAGTAGCGCGGGCCCCAGAATGGCGCCAGCGACAATTCGTCAGGAAACTTCACGCGCCTCTTTCCGTCGAAAAGCCTTCACGAGGTCGACGCGGCATAGAGATCCGGCAGCGGCGCGGGTCGGCCCTTGAAGCGCTGGTGAATCCACCAATACTGCTCGGGGCACATACGAATGTAGCCCTCGAGCTCCTTCATCAACGCGTGTGTGTCCGCGACGTCGTCGCCGCTCGGGATCCCGGCGAGCGGTGCGCCGATCGACATCACGTAACGGCCGTTTGCGAGCCTGCGGCCATAGTACGGGAGGACGGCGGCGCCGCTCATTCTCACGATCCGGCCGATGGCGGTGTTCGTCATCGCGGGCTCGCCGAAGAACGGCAGCAGCACGCTGCCTTTGCCTCCGTAGCTTTGGTCGGACGCGTACCAAAAAACGGCGTTCGCACGGAGCACGCGCAACATCTCGCGGGCACCGTCCTTCGGGATCTGCACGTCGTAAGAGCGTCCTCGGCCGTGCTGCATCGCGCGATTCATGACGGGATTGCGCTGCGCCTTGTACATGCCGGTGAGCGTCGGGCATAGCGGCTTCAGCGCCGGCCAGAAGAACTCGAACGTCGTGAAGTGCGCCGAGAAGAGAATCACTCCGTTGCCTTTCGCGAGCGCCGCTTCGAGGTGCTCCGCGCCTTCGATGTCCACTCGCCCGCGCACGGCATCGGCTCTGCCGAACCACCCCATCGCCATCTCGACGAGCGACTGACCCAGCGACTCGAAGTGCTGCACGAGGATCTGCGCACGCTGTTCAGGCGGCAGCTCGGGCAGGCAGGTTTCGATGTTGCGCGCCGCGACGTGGCGGCGTTTCGGCAGCAGCGAGTAGGCGAGGCGTCCCAGCGCGCGCCCGAGGGCCATCTGCGCTCGAAACGGCAGCAGGACGACGAGCCGCATCCAGGCAACCCCGAGCCAGGCGACGGCGTACCGTAGGGGGGCGAACTTAACCGTCCAGAAGTTATCTGAAGGCATTGCCGGAGACGGACTCGGCCAGAAATCTTGAGGCGATCTTAGCAGCATGCGCGGCGCCGGCAGCTTGATATCACGAGACGATGTCGCCATGTCTGGCGCCGTCATGCTCGAGTGGAGATCTGGAGAAAACCGATGAAGCGCATCGTTCTGTTCGTCGCCGCCAACGTGGCCGTGCTCGCCGTAATCTACTTGGTGCTCAACATCCTGGGCGTCGAACGAATTTTCACGCAGAACGGCACGCAGCTCGACCTCGGCGCTCTGCTCACCTTTTCCGCCGTCGTCGGTTTCACGGGCTCGTTCATTTCATTGTTGATTTCGAAGTGGATGGCCAAGATGTCGACGGGCGCACGTGTCATCGGCACGCCACGTACCGCAGCGGAGAGTTGGCTACTGAATACCGTGCATCGCCTCGCCGATAAGGTCGGCATCCGGCATCCCGAGGTGGCGATCTTCGATTCGCCCACGATCAACGCGTTCGCGACGGGCGCGACGCGCAACAGTGCGCTCGTGGCCGTTAGCACGGGGCTCTTGTCGCGCCTCAACGAGCGCGAGGTCGAGGCCGTGCTCGGCCACGAAATCAGCCACGTCGCGAACGGCGACATGGTGACGATGACGTTGCTCCAAGGCGTCCTGAACACATTCGTCATCTTTTTCTCGCGCGTGATCGGTTTCGTCGTGGATCGCGTGTTGCTGCGCAACGAGCGCGGCACGGGACCGGGTTTCTTTCTCGCGAGCCTCGTCGCGCAGATCCTGCTCGGTATTCTGGCCACCGTAATCGTGATGTGGTTCTCGCGGCACCGCGAGTTCCGCGCAGACTCGGGCGGCGCGGAGCTCGCAGGACGCGACTCGATGATTCGCGCGCTCGAAAGCCTGCGGCGAGAGACGCAGCCCGCGCAGGTGCGGCAAGGCGCCGAGCTGCCGGAAGCGGTCCGTGCGTTCGGCATCTCGGGCGGTCGCTTAGGTCTCGGCCGGCTGTTCATGTCGCATCCGCCGCTCGAGGAGCGGATCGCGGCGCTGCAACGAGCGAGCTGAACGGCGACGAGCGCGCTCGCGACGTCGGAACGGGTTCGTTGCTATTTTTCGCGCCGTTGATCTAGAGTCTCGCGGATGATCGGATCTCGTGGATTCTTCGCCGTTCTCGGCATGGCAACGATGCTCGGCAATGCGACCGCGGAGGAACAGGATCTCGCCATCGGGCCGGATCACGCGGATTACGTCGTCGTCGACAAGTCGGATCGCAAGCTCTACCTCTACAAGGCCGGCCGGGTCTTACGCGAGTTCGATGTTTCCCTCGGGTTGGTCCCGAACGGCGCGAAGCAGCGCGAGGGCGACTTCCGAACGCCGGAGGGCAAGTACACGCTCGACGCGCGCAACGCGAACAGCGACTTCTTCTTGTCGATTCATGTCTCTTATCCCAACGAGACCGACCGCGCCCGTGCGCGCGACCAAGGTGTCGATCCGGGCGGGCAGATCATGATTCACGGCTGGCCCAACGAGCCGAAATACGACGTGCGGCGTTATCTAGACACCGATTGGACGGACGGCTGCATCGCAGTCAGCAACTCCGACATGGTCGACATCTGGCTCATGACCCGCGAATCGACGCCGATCGAGATTCGCCCCTAGGCCTCCCTAAAGCCGTGACTACGCAATGGACGCGTTGATAGCCCCGGAGGGCAGTCTCGAGATCCTCTCGCGGATCGAGGCGCACCAGCTGCGCGACGCGGGTGGCGGCGGCCTCTACGAGCTCTGGCGGCAGTGCTCGTTGGCGGTGTTGAACTCCGGCGCCTCCGACGACGACGTCCGGAAAATCCTGAATCGCCACGAGAGCTTCAGCATCGCCGTCGTGCAATACGAAGGCGGCATTGCGCTCGAGCTCAAGAACGCGCCGGATATCGCGTTCGTCGGGACGGAGATGATCCGCGGTATCCGCGAGCACTTGTTCGCGGTGCTGCGTGACTTGCTCTACGCGCACGATGACGTGCTGAACAGCCCGCGCTTCGACCTCACGCGCTCGGAGGGGATCACGGATGCCGTGTTCCACATCCTGCGGAACGCGCGCGTGATACGCGCGCACGAGGAGCCGCGGCTCGTCGTGTGCTGGGGCGGCCACGCCATCGAGCGCGAGGAGTACGACTACACGAAGGTCGTGGGCTACGCGCTCGGTCTCCAGGGTCTCGACATCTGCACGGGCTGCGGCGCCGGCGCGATGAAGGGCCCGATGAAGGGAGCCACCGTCGGGCACGCCAAGCAGCGTATTCGCACGGGGCGCTACCTGGGGCTCACCGAGCCGACGATCATCGCGGCCGAGTCTCCGAACCCGATCTGCAACGAGCTCGTGATCCTGCCGGACATGGAGAAGCGGCTCGAGGCGTTCGTGCGGATGGCTCACGCGATCATCGTGTTCCCGGGCGGCGTAGGCACGGCCGAAGAGATTCTTTATTTGCTCGGCATCTTGCTCGGCCCGAAGAACACGGGCGAGACGCTGCCCGTGATCTTCACGGGTCCCACGTCGAGCAAGAGCTATTTCGAGCGCCTGCACGCCTTCATCGGCGCGACCCTGGGCCCCGTCGCCCAGCAGCGGTACAAGGTGATTCTCGGCGATCCCCCGGCGGTGGCGGCCGAAGTGACGAGGGGACTCCAGCGCGTCCGCGACCGGCGCGCGGCCGACGACAACGCGTATTTCTTCAACTGGGCGCTCGACATCGCGCTCGATTTTCAAAGGCCGTTCGAGGCGACGCACGAAACGATGCGCGCTCTGGAGCTGCATCGCGATCAGCCGGCGCACAGCTTGGCGGTGAATTTGCGCCGAGCGTTCTCAGGTGTAGTCGCGGGTAACGTGCGCGAGGCGGGCATCGCACGCGTCGAGAAGTACGGGCCGTTCGAGCTGCGCGGCGATCCGAAAATCATCGCGGCGCTCGGCGCCCTGCTGCAGGCGTTCGTGACCGAGCGACGCATGCGCTTGTCGGAGCCGAGCGCATATGTGCCCTGCTACCGAATCGTCGCCTGACGACGACGCGACGGTCAGCGACCTCGTCATTATCGTCAAAAGCGGCGCGGCTAAACGACTTCGGTTGTGACTTGGTTCCTCGGCTTTCGGCGCTCCACGCCGTAGGCTTTTGCTCATCTGGGGACAGGGATTGTCAGCAGACCATGAGCGACCAAAAACCACATCAGTTCCGACCCGCCTTGTACTCAAAAGAAACCAACGGAGCCGAAGAGCCCCGCTCGAACGACCAGCA
>Ga0070704_100002599_pt1 | contig 10183 bp, 9 predicted proteins | sample KBSK5252metaG_FD_65467 | JGI IMG/M metagenome (GOLD analysis project Ga0070704, IMG submission 65467) | Corn, switchgrass and miscanthus rhizosphere microbial communities from Kellogg Biological Station, Michigan, USA - KBS K5-25-2 metaG | ecosystem: Host-associated > Plants > Roots >... | reverse complement strand
CGGCAATCTCTCGATGGACAATTCAGCCCGGCGCGCCTTGGATGGCATCCGCTTCGGTCCGTTGCCGAATGACTACAACGGAAGCGGCGTCAACGTTACCTTTGACTTCGATCTGTCTTTGACACACTGAGCCGCTCTTTTCTCGGCGTCGTCCGCGGCCAAATAAACAGGAGGTGAAGGTGCTCGGGAAGCTCAAACACTTGGATTGGCTCATCGCTCTGGCAGTTCTCTGTGTTGCGGTCACTCCCGTCAGCGCTCAGCAAGGACAGGAAGCCTGGTTCCGCACGGGCACCGGCCTGGGCGTCGAAAAGATTCGCCTTGCCGTCGCCGACTTCGGCCCGCGCGCCGACAACGCAAAAACTCATTCCGCCCAATTTACCCAAGTCGTCCGCGACGATCTGCAATTCAGCGGCATCCTCGATCTCGTCAGCCCCAGCTTTTATCCCGCCCAGGCACCCACCATGCCTTCCGAACTCCAGTACGCCGCCTGGACCGATCCTAACGTCAAAGCTCACTACGTCGCCTTTGGCAATCTTTCGGAAACCACTTCCGAGGTGGCCATTCAGGCCTGGCTCTATGATGTAACAAACACTTCCTCCCCTGCCGTTGTCGGCAAAATCTATCGCGGCGTTCCCACTGACGCCCAAGTCCGCAAATTTGCCCACGAGTTCGCCGACGAAATCATCAGCAAACTTTCCGGTGGCCTGCCGGGCATCGCTTCCACGCAAATCGCTTTCATTAGCTCGCGCACCGGCTTTAAAGAAGTCTGGCTCATGGATTACGACGGCGCCAACCAGCATGCCCTGACCTCCCTCCGGACCATCTCCCTCATGCCCCGCTGGTCCCCCGACGCCTCGCGCATCGCTTTCACTTGTTATCAGCCCTTGAACGGTGTCGTAAACGCGCAAATCTGCATGTACTCGGTCGATGCCGGCAAGGTTGTGTCCTTCCCGCGCTTCCGTGGCACCAACAGTGCTCCCGCATGGTCTCCCGACGGCACGCAGCTCATGTTCTCATCTTCCATGCAAGGCACGCCGGACCTTTACGTCAGCGACTCGAGCGGCAGCAAACCAAAACGCCTCACTTTTTCAGGAAACGGCGGTGCCACTTCGCCCACCTGGAACCCCAAGACTGGTCAAAGCGTTGTCTTCGTCAGCGATCGCGGCGGCATCCCCAAGCTGTACATGATGAACGCCGACGGCACCAACCTCGCCGCTCTGGATCTCCCCGACAAGGGCTACCTCATCGACCCCGCTTGGTCTCCCAACGGCCAAATTCTCGCTTTCAGTTGGCGGCGCCCCGACGGGAACTACGATATCTACGTCATGGAGCCAACTTCACAGCACATCATCAACCTCACGCCTGACTCAGGTTCTCGCAATGAACGTCCCAGTTGGGCTCCCGATGGCCGCCACATCGTCTTCGAGTCCACCCGCACCGGCCAGCGCCAAATTTGGACCATGCTCGCCGACGGCTCCCAGGCCCATGAGCTCACCCTCACCGGCCACAACGAGTCGCCCAATTGGTCGTCCAAGTAAGCAGCGCAGTTGCGGGCAGATATTATGGAAACCTGCAGTCCGCGGCGAGTATCTCAGATTTCAGTTGCTGTCTTTTTCCTAATCCTTGGTGCGCAACATCACTTCTTGGAGATTTTTGGTAAGAACCGTCTGTGTACGATGTGTAATATATCGTGATACGATGTATTTGCTTTTACCCAGCCCGCTAATGATAGGATGATGGCGGAAGGTGGGACCAACAAGGAATTTTTTACGCTGAGGAGGATTCGAATGATTCGGGTTTCTAGCTCTTTGTACCGCGGGGCCATTCTCACCGCAATTCTTGCTCTTGCTTTTGTCGCGGGTTGCGCAAAAAAGCCGGCAGCAGCACCGCCGCCGCCGCCACCTCCGCCGCCGTCGGCCGCGAAGCCGACCGTTGCGTTGCAAGCCAGCCCGACCTCCATCAACAGGGGTGATTCCTCGACCCTCAGTTGGACTTCCACTGACGCCACGACGCTCACCATTTCGCCGGAAGTTGGCGCCGTGACCGCGCAAGGCTCAACCAAAGTCACGCCGTCTGATTCCACGACCTACACGATCACCGCCAGCGGTCCCGGCGGTTCGGCGGACTCCAGCGTTCGCGTAACCGTTGCTGCGCCTCCTCCACCTCCGCCGCCACAGCAAGAGGCGCCTGACACCAGCGCGCTCTTCCTCCAGGAAGTGAAGGACGCCTACTTCGACTTCAACAAGGCTGACATCCGCGCCGATGCCCGCGAGGCTCTGGCAAAGACCGCCGACTTCCTCCGCAAATACCCGGAGATCAAGGCCACCATCGAGGGCCATTGCGACGAACGTGGCTCCACCGAATACAACCTGGTCCTCGGCGACCGCCGCGCTGCGGCCGTCAAGAGCTACCTTGTTCAGCTTGGCATCTCCGCCGACCGCTTGAACACCGTCAGCTACGGCAAGGAAAAGCCGTTCTGCACGGAGAGCAATGAGGCATGCTGGCAGACAAACCGCCGCGGCCACTTCGTTAAGGCGAACTAATCCGCGGAGAACCTCGTAACTGTTCGATGACCGGCAGAGCCGCGCGGCCGAGCAATCTCTTGCTCGCGCGCGGCTCTGCCGTTAAAGTGAGAGAAGAGCAACGCGGCTGATGTCTCGCCGCACCGCTCGTCAGTTGAAATGTAGTGCGTGCTTCCCTGGCCCGAACATTCGTCCGAGAAGTAGACGCATCTGAGGAGGTTTTTTCATGCGAATCCGCAACATCTTCATTTTCGCCGCCGCTGTTTTTGCCGGGGCGCTCGGCGGCAGCATCATCGGGCCGCGCCCCGCTGAGGCCGTCGCTCGAGAAATCATCGACTTGCAGCGAGACGTCACCGCTCTTCTCCAGGGTCAAAAGGACATGTCCACGCAGATCACCCAGGACAATGCTGTCCTCAAGACTCTGGTCGGCCAAGCCAGCGATAATGTCAACAAACTCAACGCCACCATGGGCAGCGTCCAGAAATCCGTTCAGGATGTCCAGGCCAACTCTGGCGCCCGCCTGGACACCATGTCCACGCAGGTCCAGGGCCTTTCCGATAATCTGGAAGAAATCAAATCCCGCCTCGGAAAACTGAATCAACAGCTCGTCGATCTGCAGAGCGCCGTCCAAAGCATCGACTCCAAAGTCTCTGGTTCGGCACCCTCCACCACCTCGCCAACTAATGCCACGCCCACCGGTTCAGGTATGGCCGCAGTGCCATCCGCCGGAGCTGGCGCATCTCCCGCTCCATCCGCCGACATGCTCTACTCCAACGGCCTGCGCGATATCACCAGCGGCAAGTACGATCTCGCTCGTCAGGAATTTCAAGATTACCTGAAGTATTACAGCGACACCGATCTAGCCTCAAATGCGCAATTTTATCTCGGAGAAATTGCCTATTCTCAGAAGCGATACCAGGAAGCGGTCTCAGAGTATGACAAGGTGCTCACCGTTTACCCCAAGAGCTTCAAGCTCGCCCCCGCCCGCCTCAAGAAAGGCATGGCGCTGCTTGAACTCGGGCAGAAAACTTCCGGCGTCCGCGAACTCCGCGAAGTGGTCCGCCGCTATCCCGGCACGGAAGAAGAACGCCGCGCTCGCGCCCGCCTAAAGGAACTCGGTGCAGCCGTTACCGTCGGCGACTAAGTCAAATCGCTTCCTCCGGCCCGCTCCTCAATCCCCCCGCCCCCTCGCGAGCAGTGCGCTGCGCCTCTCGCTTAAGTCACGCCAATCAGTAGTCGGTCGATCCGTCGGCTAACGTCCCTCAGGTACGCTTCGTCCCCTCCATCCAGTTCTGCGATTGCGCTGCCCGCATAACCAATTTCCGCAAACGCCTGCCGCACAGCGGCCCAGTCTACGTCGCCGTCACCCAAATTTACCCAGGCGTATCCACCCTCTTTGCGCTTGAAGTCTTTCAAATGCACCTTGTATATGCTCTTCCCCAGCGTTCGAATCCAGTCCTGTGGATAGCCATAAAGCACCACATTCCCCACATCGAACCATGCCCTCACCCACGGGCTCTCAAATTCCCCGATGTACTTCTTCATTTCCAAGGGACTCAGAAGAAACTTGTTCCATACCTCTTCGATCGCAATTACGATTTTCAACTCCGCAGCCAGCGGAATCAGTTTGCGAATCTCCTTCTGTGACCGCGTCCAAGCATCTCGATAAGTCGTCTGGGGATTCACCACCGCTGGAACCAGCAGCACTGCATCCGATCCCCACAACTTCGCATTGTGCAGCGACGTCCGCATCCCTTCCATGCTTTTCGTCACCACTGCCCCATCGCTCGATGACAGCGGATATTTCCAATGGTCCATGTTCATCACGGAGTCGATGCGAATGTTCGCTGCATCGGCAGCCTTCTTAATCGCCTCCGCCTCGTGTTCATCCGGCGTCGTCGGCGCTTGCACCACTTCAAAACCCGCGTCCCGCGCCAGCTTGAACCGATCCCCATAACTCATGCTGCTCGGCAGCATGTCCAACACAAGCCCCTTCTTAATCGGTAGTGGCGTACTTGCCCGTGCACTTTTCGCTGGCTCGCTAGCCCGGGCAATCAGCTCGCCAGCCAGCCCTCCGCCACCCAGCCCAGCTGCACAGGCTGCTGCGACAGTCGATTTGACGAATTCGCGCCGCGATGTATGTCGCATCCGAAATCCTCATTCACGTCTTCAAAATACGTTTCCTCAGTATTCGGAACTCAGCCCAATTTGTTCAAATCAATCTTCGAATCCCACACCTCGTTCGACTTCATCTGCTCATCCCACGTCACTTCTCGCCCCGTGTATGCCGCCGTCCTCGCCATCATGCACGAAACCGCGGACTCCACGCCCTTCGCCGCCTGATTATGAAACTTTCCGCTCGTGATACTCTCCACAAACGCCTTTTTTTTCTCCGCATCCGCGAATTCAAGATTCGAAGTGAACTTCCCCGTCGCCGAAAATCCCTGCGCATCCTTCTCCGGCGTCAAAGGCGTTTGCCATGGCTCGTCACCCCAAATTCCCAGCGGCCCCGAGTACGGCGACTGCGAAGTCCCTTTCGTCCCAAAGAATCGTTCCGTAACGTCCCACCAGCCCTTCGCAAATTGCGTCGAGCTGAAGGTCACATCCACTCCATCCGGATACGTAAACACGACGTTGTAATTTCCATACACGTCTCCATCCGTCGGACGCCCGATCCGCCCACCCGTTCCCGAACATTTCAACGGATGCGCCTTCAATATCCAGTTGCAAATATCAATCACGTGAATGTTCTGCTCCACAATAATGTCCCCGGACAAAACGCGGTCGTACACCCAGTTGCGCAGCCGCCGCTCCGTCGGTGACGCGCCCTCCCACTTCGGGCGGTCCAAATATCCCGACAAGTAGTGCGCCTCCCCGCAAACAATATTCCCCAGCGCTCCCCCGTGAATCCGCTTCACCAACTCCACAAACGGGGGGCAATCGCGTATCTGAAAGCCAACGTCCAGGCTTAGCTTCCCTTCCGCTCGCTTGCCAATTTCCAGCACTTTCTTAGCGCCCGGCACGTCCACCGCCACTGGCTTCTCGCAATAAACGTGCTTCCCCGCCGCCACCACCGCTTCCAGATGCTGCGGATGGTAGTACGGCGGCGACGCAATCACGATCGCGTCCACTTCCTTCGACGCCGCAATTTTTTCATACGCCTTCGGCCCGACAAATAGCTGCGACGCATCGATCGCCGCAAATCCTTTCCCCGTCTGCAGTTGGTCAAACACCGAGTGCGCCTTGTCCAACTGATCCTGGAACATGTCGGCCAGCGCCACCACACGCGCTCCGCCCGTCTCAAACATATTCGTTGCGTCTTCAGTCCCGCGCCCCCCGCAACCCAGCAACCCCACCCGCACCGCCGAGTTTGCCGCCGTTCCACGCACCAGCCCCGGCTTGATGAACATCACCCCCGCTGCCGCAGCAGCCGAGCCAATGAACTTTCTGCGTCCGATCTCTTCCTTCTGTCTCCCATCACTCGCCATCTCATTCCTCCTCACACTCGTGCAATCCGAAACCGCGGTACACCACTCTCGTTTTTGAGCGTGGGTCTTTCTTTTCTGCAAAATCCCTGAACCTGAACCGTCAACTCTTTAGGTTTTCGGCGCCGCCTCACCCAATCAACTTCTCCAAATACTCCTTCGCCCCCCTCACATCCTCCATCTGCTGCGTCCCAGAAATCTCCCGCTCAATCGTCACCGCCCCGGAATACTTCATCTCTTTCAATCGCGCAATAATCGTCGGGAAATCCACTTTTCCTTTCCCAATTGCCACTTCCTCCCCCAAATCCTTCGGGTTCGTCGGCCAAAGTCCATCCTTCGCGTGAATTCCCTGTACGTACGGCCCAAGAATCTCAATCGCATCCACCGGATTCGCCTTCCCATACAAAATCAAATTCGCCAAATCAAAATTCACTCCCTGGTTGTCCAGCCCCGCATCCCGAATCGCCCGCACCAGGGTAATCGGGGTCTCCTGTCCCGTTTCATACCGGAAATTCTGCCCATTCCTCTTGCAGTATTCCGCAACCTCTCGCATTGCAGCTATGGTCTCCTTGTACAACACCTCGTTCGGATTCTCCGGAATAAATCCACAATGCGTCTGCACCGCCGCCACGCCGCACTCCTTTGCAAACTCCGAAGCCCTCTTGATATGCGCCACCCGCGCCGCCCGCGTCTCCCGCGGCACAAGCCCAATCGTCAGCGGCCCCTGATAAAAATCCCACACTTCCTTCCCCGGCCCGCCCACCACAATCGACGTCGCCTCAATCGCATACTTCCCCAGCGCCTCCGTCAACTTCTTCGCCAGCCCCGGCGCAAACTCCTCGCAGTACGCCTGACAAGTAGGCAATCCCAAGTCGTGCACCTTCGCCAACGCCGAATCCGGATCGTTCCCAATCCCAATAATCAATCCCAGCCGCAACGGCTTCTTCCCCTCATTCCCAAACGCCTTCTGCGCGCTATACGCCGCGCGGAACTCTGGCCTAAAAGGCATAAAAGTCTCGAAATTCTCGCCGCTCATAATCGCCTCACGCCCCGGCCCGAATCCCGCCGCCAAGGCCGCCACCGAACTCTGCAAAAATCGCCTGCGGTTCTGTTTCGTCATTTTGCTTTTCTCGATTCCACCAGCATTCGCCGCGTCATCTCCTCAATCGGCGCCCGGTCATCCGTAAATATCACTGCTCCGGCCTGCCGTTCAAACTCAACCATCTCCTCCACCGCCTTCTGCGTCAGGTCCTGCACCCATTGAGGCCCCGCGCTTTCCTTCAATCTCGCCACCGTTTCGGCCAGCGTGTGTTTCTCCGCAAACGCAAAAACAATGTGATTCCCGTCCGGTCTCGATAGCCTCTCCAGCGACGGGAACACCTGCCGCATCGTCGATCCCATGGCCTGCAACAATTCTTTCCGCGGGCTAGAATCAAACACATTTACCATCAATACGCCGCCATCCGTCATCCGGGATCGCACCAACTGAAAAAATTCCACCGTAGTCAAATAAAATGGCACATACGGCCCGCCCTGAAACAAATCAATGTGCACCAAATCGCTCTTCGCCCCATGTGCCGCCAGCCACGGCCGCGCATCCGCTATATGTACGTGCAGCTTCGGGTCATTTTGTGGCAGTCCAAAAAACTCTCCGGCCACGCGCACCACCTCCGGATCGATTTCTACTGCATCAATTTCCAGTTCCGGCGCAACCGCCCTGCTCGCCTGAATCGATCCCGCCGCTCCCATGCCGAGCACCAGCAAATTCTTCGCCGGCACAATCACCGGCCCCAGCGCAAATTCGTCCTGATAGTGTCCCGAATTCGCGCTCCCCGCCTTTTCATATGTCTGCGCGAATCGCGAATCGTTCAGCACCAGCCACCGCAGTCCGTTGCTCTCGAAAACAAGAATCCGGTTGTACGCGGACTCCCCGTTCCAAATTAACGTCGGCGGCGGTTTTGGAATCGGCACAGCGAAAAGAATTCCCACCGGCAATGCCAAAAAAACAGCCGCCTTCCGCCGCATCATCAACCCTGCCGCTCCTATCACAATTGACGCTCCGCAAAGTATTTCCATCGTCACCCGCGTCCCAAGTCTCGGCACCAAATAAAAGCTCGTCGCTAGCACTCCCGCAATGCTCCCCGCCGTCGACAGCGCAAACACCCGCCCCACCATGCTCCCGACGTGCCCCGCGCGCACCAGCAGCCGGATCACAAACGGCGACGTCATCGCCAGCGCCGTCATCGGCGGCACAAAAATAATCACTGTCGCCAGCGCCGGACCGCCAAAATCCCCCATGTTAAAGAGCTTCAGCAGCACCGGCCGCACGACAAACACGATCGCCAGCTGATATACGCCGCTGCCCAAAACAATGAGGAAAAGCACCGTCTCAGTAGGCTTTCGATCCGCAATCCACCCGCCCAAACTGTACCCCGCCGCCAGCGCCAGCATGACCACCGAAATCATGCTGCCCCACACATAGATCGAATTGCCAAAGTACGGCGCATACAGCCGGAACGCCGTCAGTTCCATCGCCATCACTATGGCGCCAGTCGCCGTCGCCGTCCCAATCCACAAAAATGCCCTGCCGCTGCTCGCCGGAGCAGCGCCGAAGAGCCTGTCATTTTGTTCTGAAGTAGAAGAGGAAGTGGTTGCCACGGCCCCTGTATATTCCATGCGGGCCTTCAAGCCGTCAATGAAAACAATCCGCGCCCCGCCAGGCGCTTTCAAATTGCTATGCTTGCTGGCAGCCCGCGCGCTAAATCGGAATCTCCGGATTGTATTGCTAGCAAAATGGTCCGGAGACGCCGGCCTTTAGACCGGCAACTTTTGATGTTCGTCCTCCGGTTTTGCCGCCGGCCCTTTTCGGATTTGCGCTCGCTCGCGTCCTGCAATCAGTGGCAGGACCCGTCATCCACAAACTGCCCGCTCGCGGCCATCGCCGCCAGAGACCGCGCGCAGTTCAAAATTTTCTGATCCAACGGATCACTCTCTAATGCGTCCAAAGACGTGTAATTCATCGCTGTGTGCGCGTCCACAAATCGATCGCTCAACATCTTCATGTTGTCGAACTCATTCGATAGCAATTGATATCCTTTTCGGTCAGCATCCGTGGACGCCGCCACCGATGCCAATCTTAGGTTCGTAACTGCTGGGCTCCGGTAATAGTTGATCCAATCATTCGTCACCGCATATCCTTTTTGCACCGCGTTCACAAGCGCGATTCGCCATTCCCGGATCACCGCCATTTCTTCGATGCCCGCCCGCAAAAACTCTTTTGAAAACTCGGACTTTTCCCCGCAATGGTCGTGGCGGTCGCGCCGGAACTCGGCAACGTCAGCGTTACCTGGTTTCCACTAAAGCTCAGCGAGCCATGCGTCAACCGCGCCAGCGCCTCCAGCTCCACGTAAGACTTGCCTTGCATCCGCACAACAGGCGCCTGTCCCGTCTGCCCATTTATCAACAAGGTCCGGCTCTCCTCCACGCTCTGCGACAAAACCATCCCCGGCACAACCACCAGCCCCGCCACTGCCCCGGCCACCGCCAACATCGCCCATTCCCGCCATAATCTATTTCGCATGAGTCCGCTCCCTATTCGGAAAGTTCACCAAATCAGCTCGCCACACTGCATAGTTCTGGGCGGAATAATATTAACCCGACTGGGACGCTCAAACCGGCGACCGCTTGATTTCCGGGGGCCACCGGAGGGACAGACTTGCCGCTCCGCTGCTCTTAAAATCTCGGTATTAGTTCAGAGGAGTGGAACCGCATTCCTCGAAGCTCTGCAAGACACTCCGCTCAATAAAAAAGCGCCCCGAACGAATCGGGGCGCCAAGCAGTAAACTTCTTCAGCCGCCTGACTATTATGGATTAGTGATCGTGGTCGCGATCCCGGCCACGGTCGTGGTCATGATCGTCCCAGTCCCGGTCGGTGTGCCAGCGACGGCCATCTTCATCCCACCATTTGTGGAACTTGCTCCAGCAATACTCGCGCGCCTCACGCAGCTGGTGTCGCGCACGCTCCGCTTGTGGACTGTTCCAGCCATGATGCTCAGCTGCTTGGTGAAGCTTGTGGTCGGCGTTGACCAGCCGATGTCGGCAAGCATCGTCGTCCGCAACAGCACGCGGAGCTGCGCCAAGAAGCAGCATTCCACCCAGCGCTGCCGTGGCCAGTAC
>Ga0070704_100002593_pt1 | contig 10193 bp, 9 predicted proteins | sample KBSK5252metaG_FD_65467 | JGI IMG/M metagenome (GOLD analysis project Ga0070704, IMG submission 65467) | Corn, switchgrass and miscanthus rhizosphere microbial communities from Kellogg Biological Station, Michigan, USA - KBS K5-25-2 metaG | ecosystem: Host-associated > Plants > Roots >... | reverse complement strand
CGTCCCTCAAACTTCGTTTCCCAAATTGAATGACGCAGACTTCGCATACATTGCGGGCGACGATGCAACGACTGATGAATCTCTGTAGTCGCAAGGTCTTTGTGAGAAGAACCATTCTCGGCGTATTCCTCATGCTAACTGTGGTTGTCGTTGGTGCGGCAACGGGCTTGGCCGAAAGAATTTCTGACCAGCTCGTGTTATACGTTCACGTCGCCCAGCTCTACACCAGGTCACCTGACAAGCAGCTCTCAATGCCCATCAAGAATGTAAACAGAAGCCAGATAGCCGGCACCTGGCACGCCGCGCGCGGCGACAGCCGGCTTCATGAGGGGCAGGACATTTTCGCGCCACTGGATACGCCGATTCTTTCAGCTACCTCCGGCTACGTGGTGAAGATTGGCGATGACAATCTGGGCGGTCACACGGTTTCGGTTGTGGGCGACGGTGGAAGAAAGTATTACTACGCTCACCTCGATTCGTATGCGCCCCGTCTGAAAGTTGGCGACTATGTGACAAGGAATACTGTACTCGGGTACGTGGGCTCGACCGGAAATGCTGACGGCACTCCGCCGCATCTTCACTTTGGAGTTTACACGGCTACGGGCCCTATCGATCCGATGCCGCTACTGACTGATCGACCTCAGGAAAAGAAAGTTCCTCTCAAGACTGACAAAGCGCAAAAGCAAAAGCGCTGATAGGTCAGTACCGGGAGCAGTAGCGACCGGATCGTGTCTAGGCTCGGGGCAGTAGCCCGACCGTCGGGGAGCGCTCTGTTACAGAACCCGGAGCCGTAGCGACGGGATCCAGCACTCAAGTTGAGTCTATGATCCGGTCGCTACCGCTCCCGGTTCCGTACCAGCCTTCTCACGCCAACGGCTTGAAAAGAAGCGAGGCCGTCACCGGAAACCGCGCTAATGGATTTTCTGCAGAGTACTTATGAAGCGGGAGCTGATTTTGGCAAAGCGGGATCGGAAAGCGTTGGAACGGTTGCGCTGGCGCAGCGATTCTTACTCGATTGACGGAGTACGTTGGATTGGCGTAGGATTTGGTGGCCTTCTTTTTGCCGCTTTGCCCAGACGTCGGGCGGGCGGCTTTTGCTGTTTTTGAGCTACTAATTCTTTCACGTATGACTCGGAGGGACGCGGTGTTTCAACTTGAGAGCCAATTGGTGAAGACCCTTGAAAACATCCTGATTGACGATGACAACCCGTTCTCTCAACTAACAATTGCGTTCGAGTTCGACTATCAAGCCGGCCGAGTGGACATTATCGGGACCAACGCGCATGGCGAATTATTCGGTTTTGAAGCGAAACTTGCTCGCTGGCGCTCAGCAGTCCATCAAGCCTACCGCAACACTGCTTTCACCCACTTTTCGTATGTAGTGCTGCCATCACCGGCAGCAAAAAATGCGCTTAGGTGGCGGTACGAATTCGAGCGCCGCGGCGTCGGTCTTTGTTCAGTTGACCTCGAGGAAATCGTCATCGAAATCCCTGCCTCAAAGAAAACACCATTCCAACCATGGCTAACCAACAACGCGATGGAGTATATTAGGGAAGAAATGTTTCAGAGTTCCGTCGTAGGAGGTACGTGTTGTCGTCTCCCCCCACACCCTCTCACCTCGCCGTTGCTAACGAATTAGCTCGCGCAACCAATCTCAACAACCTAACATTCAAAGCGCAAGGTGCGTTTAAAGAGACGTTCAGGGCAGAGACTGTCCATGGCACAGTTGTCGCGCTGAAAATTCTTGACCCTTCAAAATGCGACCTTGCCCGAACGTCGCGAGAGATCGAGGCGCTTCAGAGGTGTGACTCTCCCTATATCGCAAAGCTGTTCGACTCGGGCACGTTTCACGCGTCGGATGGCAAAGACTATTTTTTTGCCGTGGAAGAGTTCTTGGATGGCGGGACGCTAACAGATCGGCTCACAACTGCTGCACTATCTCCTGACCAAGTAAAGAGTTACGCCGCCTGCCTAGTGAGGGCGCTCGATCACTTAAGGTCTTTGAATTTGGTGCATCGTGACATCAAACCTGACAACATCATGTTCCGGCTCGGAGCGGATCTTCCTGTATTGGTGGACTTCGGATTGGTGCGAGACCTGTCGGCGATCTCGCTCACTCAAACTTGGCTGCCCCAGGGTCCTGGCACTCCTTACTACGCCGCGCCTGAACAGCTGCACAACGATAAGGCACTTATCGGCTGGCGCACTGACCAATTTAGCCTCGGCATAGTTCTGGGCATCGGCCTAACTGGTAGGCATCCATTTGAGAGACCTGGTATGACAATGCCGCAAACGGTCGGTGTAGTCGCCGCTCGTCAATCGTGTTCAAATGAGTTCATGCAGGCCGCTAATGACGCCGGCCTCGCTGGGATAGTCCAGATGTTGGCACCATGGCCCATTCATCGATATTCCAGCCCAAGGAGACTACTTGAAGTTTTCGAATAGTGAGGGAATTAAATCATGACCGCTTATCTTCAAATGGGAAGCGATACAGAGAATCTAGTAGGGGAAACGGATCTAGAGGAGTTTCATGGAATCGTTCTGAGCCCCGTCAATAGAACACCGCTTGAACTCGGTCAAGACATAAGTGCATTCCGTAGGAAAGGTAACTTTGACGTCATTATGGATCCACAACTCTACGTTCCTGACAGTGAACGAGGGTGCCTACAGGAACAGACCTATTTCCCGTCAGACATAGACACTGCTGACCTGACGTCTGACATATGGTGGTCGACCTTGGTTGATCAACTTGCATCATGCGCGGAGTCCCTAGGCGTGAACGCAGTCGCATCGCCAGCAGTCTTGCCCAACGTGTGGGATCCCGAGTACTACACTCGCTGTGCTGACACGGCCCGCAGACTGCGCGAATCATTGACATCTGGGATTAACACTCTCACTACCGTGATGGTCGATTACAATCAAATGTCAGATCCGAACGCTGTTTTGCGAGTCGCGTCCATCGTCTCGGAAACTGATACCAGTGGCTACTATTTGGTTATTGACAGCACTGTCGAACCGCGCAGGGAATTCAGCGGCGAACGAGAGCTTGCCGGGATCATGAACCTCGTTAGGCAGCTTGAAGCGACAGAGCGTCCGGTGCTCGTTTCTCACTGTTCTTCCGACATGCTGCTGTTCAAGGCGGCAGGTGCGGCTCATTGTGCAACCGGAAAATTCTTCAACTTAAGGAGATTCACTCGGTCGCGATATGAGGATCCTGCTACCGGCGGTGGCCAACTTCCATATTGGTTCGAACATAGCTTGGTTTCTTTTCTGCGGGGACCAGATCTCGGACGTCTAACCGATGCCGGATTCGGCTCTCTAATTGGCGTTGCCGCTTCGAGTAACTATTGGTCCCAAAGAATTCGAGATCAGTTTGCCAACGAACCGGGCAAGGCCTGGGTTGCATTAGGATGGCGACAATATCTCAGCTGGTTCGGCAAGACAGAATTGGCACTGCCTACACCAACTGCGCCTTCAATATTGGAGGGTTGGCTGAGAAGTGCGGAAGATAATTGGATTGCGCTCGAAGACAGCAACGTCTTATTGGACGAGCCACGCAATAACGGGGGATGGGTCAGACCATGGAGACAAGCGCTCAATCGATTTGTGAATTCCTAAGTTTAATTGTTGGAATGACAATCCACCTGAGCGCAGATCGATGATTGAGTAATCCGCCACTGCCTAGGGTGATAGCACTGCCACGAAGGATTTGATGAGACCTATTGGGACGCTTGTAATAAGTCGTACACCGGCCTTAACGATAGGTGTAACTTGGCCCGTGGGACTCGGTTCGCTACGACACGATAACGGTCAATCTCCTCGTGCAACATATCCGCGACTGCGAGTGCATCGTTGCCATCAGCGACGGCGACGAGCATCGCGTCGAATACGTCCATTGCTGCGAAACGGTTCAACTGCACAGCTGCGATCAAGGCAGCTCTTAAGGCGAGGGCTTTAACAGCAGGTGCATTGGCCTCCCCGAAGACCACTCTCATTTTCTTGGCAATTACCTCGGCGTATTCAAACGGGAAACCTTCTACGGCATCCTCAAGCGCCACACAATAAGCTGAAAGCAGTGCTCTCAACGCTTCTGGAATGTTTCGAGACATCACCGACAAGACTTCGTTGGGAATTCTTTCGAATTGTTCCAGAAGAACTTTTGAGTCTTCAGCAAATGGAAGCGTTAGTGACGCCAGAGCCTCAAGATTCTCTTGACGATATCTGTTCGCCTTTAGTAAGGCCTTCGCTTCGTCTAGAGCGGCGTCGAAGGCTTGGGAGGGACTTGCACCGGGCCCTTTTCCTAGTGTGTAAGTGGCGATTGCGTCCATTAATGCACCGACCGTTTGATATCTTTGTGCTGGTAATTCTCTGGTAGCACGTTCTACAACATACCCCATCCCGCGAGGAAGACGGCCCGGATCAATTAACGCTGGCGATTCGCCTGTCAGGACTTCGTATAGCGTTTTGCCAAGCTGGTAGACGTCAGTGCGAGCATCCGCCTCACGACTCCCTCCGGGCAACAGTTGCTCTGGAGCGCAATATGCTCTCGTACCAAGGAACTGGGCTGTTTGTGTGAGCGTTGTGGTGTCACGTGCTTCGAGCTTAGCGAGCCCAAGATCCGTGACTACAATTCTTCCGTCCGGTAGACGCATCGCGTTCAGAGGCTTGATGTCCCGATGAGTTGAACCTGCGTTATGAATTGCCTGGACTCCGCTACAGATTCTTCTGAATATCTCAAGACCCTCATCCTCGGAGAGCCCGGCCGCGATCTCGTCTGCAATTGAACCAGAGGCAAGGGGCATCGTGAAATACGGGGGTCGGTTGCCTAGATTATTTGAAAGCACTGGCATCACATTCTCGTGCTCAATGTTAGCCATGACCCTAACTTCACGCTCAAATCGTCGCAGCTGCTCTTCCTCCGTACTTGGGCAATACTTCAACGCTAACGGAGTCCCATCAGTTTGGTCTAAAACCCTAAGTACCACACCCATGCCTCCTTGGCCTATCTCTGCCTCCACCAAGTAGCGGCCGTCGATGATATCGTTAGGATTGAACATAAGAGAGTCTGATCTAAAACCCCGTCGTCCCCGCCAGCAACTGTCTCAGCACATAGGGCAGAATTCCGCCGTGCAGGTAGTAATCGATCTCGATCGGGGTGTCGATGCGTAAGATGAGCGGGACTTGCTCAGTTGAGCCATCGGCGCGACGAATCGTAAGGGTTACATCCTGCCGCGGTTTTACGGGAACATTTTCCAATCCTGTGATATCAAACGTCTCTGTGCCATCAAGATTCAGTGACGCGGCGTTCATGCCTTCTTTGAATTGGCATGGCAGAACACCCATGCCGACCAGATTGCTGCGATGAATTCGTTCGAAGCTTTGCGCCACGACGGCTTTCACTCCTAACAGACGAGTTCCCTTCGCAGCCCAATCACGAGACGATCCTGTTCCATACTCCTGTCCGGCAAAAACGACCAGCGGCGTGCCTCCGCTCTGATACTTCATCGCCGCGTCGTAAATACTCATGCGCTCAGGTTCGGATGGCTGGTTTGACCTGTAGAGCGTAACGCCGCCTTCCGTGCCCGGCACCATCAAGTTTCTGATACGCACATTGGCGAACGTTCCGCGCATCATCACCTGATGATTGCCGCGCCGCGCGCCGTAGCTGTTGAAATCCGCGGTCTCAACTCCGCGCTGTTGCAAGTAGACACCGGCAGGTGAGGTCGCCTTGATGGCCCCGGCGGGACTGATGTGATCCGTAGTGACTGAGTCGCCAAAGATCGCCAGAGGCCGCGCGCCAAAAATGTCTTCCATCTCGCCGACTTCCGCGCCAAAGCCCTCGAAGAACGGCGGCTCCTGAATGTAAGTCGATTGGGAATCCCACTGATATGTTAAGCCGGTGCTGGTGGGAATCTCGTTCCACATCGGATTCTGTTCGGCGAGATTGCTGTATAGCCTGCGGTAGGTTTCCGGATCAAAGGCAGCCTGTAACAAGCTTCCGACCTCTTCAATCGTCGGCCACACGTCGCGCAGGAATACATCCTCGCCATTGCTTCCCCTGCCCAAAGGCTCCTTTGAAAGATCGCGATCGACACGACCCGCTAACGCGAACGCCACGACCAGCGGCGGGCTCATCAGGAAATTCGCTTTGATGCTCTGATGCACGCGCGCTTCAAAGTTGCGATTGCCGGAAAGCACACTCGCGGCAATCAGATCGTGTTCGCTCAAAACATCTTCAATGCTTGGATCCAGGGGCCCGGAATTGCCGATGCAAGTAGTACATCCGTAGCCCACAAGGTTAAAGCCCAGTTGGTTTAGATAAGGTTGCAAGCCGGTCTTATCAAGGTATTCCGTTACCACGCGCGAGCCCGGCGCCAGCGAAGTCTTTACTGTCGGCCGCACTTTCAATCCGCGCTCAACCGCTTTTTTCGCCAGCAGGCCAGCGGCCAGCATCACGCTGGGGTTCGAAGTGTTGGTGCAGGAAGTGATCGCCGCGATCAGGACATCGCCGTGTCCGAGATCGACGTGGGCCTTTGGAAACTCCTCGGCCAAAACTTCAACGACGCGATCAGGAGTAGGACGATTGTTCATCATCTCCGTCTCGCTCCAGACGCTGGTGTCCTTATCGGTGACATGGTTGCCGGACGGCGCGGGTGCGCCAGCGGACGTTTGTTCACCGCCTCCGGCAATCATCGCCAGCGCGTGTTCACTCGCCCCGATGTCGGCGGAATAGCGGGTGGCAATATCTGCGCTCGATTTTCCATAGCCGCCGGACTTCGAATCCTGCTGCAACAACTCGAGGAATTTATTTTTCAAGTCAGGCAGCGCAATTCGATCCTGTGGCCGTTTGGGACCGGCAACGCTGGGGACGATGGTTGCCAGATCGAGTTCCAACAGCGTGCTGTAATCGACTTCACCGTGACGGGGAATGCCGAACATGTCCTGCGCTTTGAAATAGTTTCTTACTTCGTCGACGTGTTCATCAGATCGCCCGGTTGCTTTCAGATAGACACAGGTTTCTTCATCCGGTGGAAAGTAACCCATCGTCGCGCCATATTCAGGCGACATGTTGGCGATGGTTGCGCGATCAGTCACAGAGAGCGAAGCCGCGCCTTCACCGTGGAACTCGACAAACTTGCCGACGACCTTCGCTTTGCGCAACATCTCAGTCACGGCCAGCACCAGATCAGTCGCGGTCACGCCTTCCCGCAGGCGGCCCTTCAGATGTACGCCCACGACATCGGGCGTCAGGAAGTAAACCGGCTGGCCGAGCATCGCGGCTTCAGCTTCAATTCCGCCCACACCCCAACCGACAATGCCCAGGCCATTGATCATGGTGGTGTGCGAGTCGGTGCCGACCACGCTGTCCGGGTAATACACACCAAATTTTTCCCAGACGCATTTGCCCAGGAGTTCAAGATTGACCTGATGACAAATGCCTATGCCCGGCGGTACTACTCCAAAGCCGTCGAACGCCTGCATGCCCCACTTCAAAAACTGGTAGCGAGAGTTGTTACGGCGAAACTCCATCTCCATGTTCTTCCGGAACGCGTCGCTGGTGCTGGCAAAATCAATCTGCACCGAATGATCTATCACCAGATCGACCGGCACCAGCGGTTCAATCACTCCCGGATTCTTGTTCAGGCGCACCACCGCGGATCGCATCGCCGCCAGATCGACCAGCAGCGGCACGCCGGTGAAATCCTGAAGCAGTACGCGCGCAACCACGAACGGAACCTCTTCGGTGCGTTCGCCGTTTGGCTGCCAATTAGCAACACTGCGAACGTCGTCTTCGGTGATCCTCTGGCCGTCAAAACTGCGTAGCACTGACTCAAGCACGATGCGAATGCTGACCGGAAGCCGGGAGACTTTTCCGACTCCTTCTTTCTCGAGTTGGGGCAACGAATAAAACTGGCCGGTTTTTCCTGCTGACGGGGCGAATGTCTGAAGCGAGTTAAAGAGATTATGTGGCATAGTCGTTGAGCGCCTGCATCCTGCCTGCAATCCTGAATGGCCCTTTCGCGCGCAGTCAGCGCGCAAAAAGACAACGCGAAGCTCAGAGCTTCTCTGGAGATTTAGTCTGCTGGCTTATCAAGTTCCAGTTTAGATTTGCGCACACCAATCGTCAAGCGAGTGGCCGTGACGAAAATGTGATCAAGCTGCCGGGCTTTAGTTGTTTGCCCGCGGTAATGCGCATTTGTTATAGTCCGCCTGGTAACATTCCCCTGCCGGTTTTGAATCACCATCGCGAACGAACCTGTTTCAGGCAAGTTCCGAAAGATATTTCTCTTGCTGAAGGAGTCGCCATCATGCCAAAGAAGATGCCGGAAGCATTCAACTATCTGAGTAACAATCCCGAGTTCGTCCCCGATCCGGAAATCGAAGAGTTCATGGAAGAAGAGATCGCGCACGCGCCGAAAGATCCCGAGCTGTTGGCCCAGCGTCTGCACAATAACACCGCGGCGTCGCCATCGGACGCCGGCGGCGATCTGGACGCGGCCTGGGAAGACGTGAATGAAAGCGGCTCAGAAACCTTCGCGGGCGACAGTCCCACACCGGATCAATCCCTGGTGGAAGAGAATGCGCGGGCGATCGGCATTAGTTTTGAAGACAACGAGGAACTCGATTTTCTGGACAAGATCGAGCGCCGGGATCGAAACCGGTTCGAGCTCGAGCAACAATCCAAGGCCAGCGAGGATTCGATCTAGGAGGAGTGTTCTCGGGTTTTGTTTTTTCGCTCCGTTAGGAGCGAGATGTTTTTAGAACTGGTTGATTCCTTTATTAGATGAGCGCAGCCTGTGGTTTGCGCTCATGATTTTTTTAGGGCCGCGCCGGATGTAGACACCGCACTCGTAACTGAGCGCAAGCTAAGCGGTGAATCTCAACGTGACCAGCGAACCCGTGCCAGGATTTGTTGAAAAACCACCTTGCGCGCGCCGGGCTGAGAGGTTATATTCTCCGGCCGATGCCTCGGGCACTCTTACTTCTTCTAGTTTCAGTGGCCATGGCCGCTTCTGTTTGTGCTGCCGAGCCCTGTACTAAGGCAACAGCAGACTGTACTGAATGGGTCAACCTTGGCGATCAAGCACGCGCGCTCGTCTACCGCACCTTTCCTCTCGAAAAGAAGAACAGCAAAATCACTCGGGCACTAATAGTAATTCACGGGGCCGGACGCGATGCGGATAACTATTTTCGCACTGCGCTTGCGGCCGCGTTTCTGGCCGGCGCCTTTGAAGATACGATCGTTATCTCTCCTCGCTTCGCATCTAATAACGGACGCGGATGCAACGATAAGATAGGTCCAAACGAAATCAATTGGAGCTGTTCGGGCGACAGTTGGCGGTCGGGCGGCGTCGCGACAGACAATAACAAACTAACGTCTTACGACCTGGCGGATGAGATTCTTCGGAAGCTTGGCCGGAAAGAGACTTTCCCAAGCCTGAAAGTAATTGTTGTCTCCGGTCATTCTGCGGGCGGTCAGTACGTCACGCGCTATGAGATGGCCAACCATGTGCACGACACGCTCGGCATTCCGATCAACTACGTCGTTTCAAATCCATCGAGCTATGCCTACGTTGACCCTGAACGGCCCGCCGGCCCTAACAACGAGTTGCGAACATTCGGCGATGCCCGCAACTGCACAACCTACGATAATTGGCCGTACGGCCTGAAGAACCGCAGCGGCTACACGGCCAACATTTCCGACGATGAACTTAAGAAGCAATTGGCAGCGCGGGGAACGACGTACTTGCTCGGGGAGCTCGACATTCTGCCGCTTGGCGGCTTTGATTCGTCGTGTCCGGCCATGGCCCAGGGTCCCACGCGTCTCGCGCGGGGCCAGGCCTTCGTGAACTATGTCAACCAGAAGTACAAGGCCCAGCACAAGGTGCTGGTGATCCCTTTGTGCGGTCACAACGCCCGTTGCATGTTCACAGCGGAGTTGGCGCTACCGATTCTGTTTCCGAAGTTGTGAGTAAACCGTAGGGAACGCTCGCACAATTGAGCGTCCCGCATCCTTGCAAGTTGCTCCGATGGCGCATCCCTACTGCGCCGGAAAATTCGCCCGCGGCTGCAGCGTCACACTCTTAATCACAACCTTATCTGAAGGCGTCGGAGTTCCCGGCATGGTCGGCGCATTCATAATGACCTCGACGTTATTGATGCCGTCAATGACGCGTCCAAAGACCGTGTAC
>Ga0070704_100002592_pt1 | contig 10193 bp, 5 predicted proteins | sample KBSK5252metaG_FD_65467 | JGI IMG/M metagenome (GOLD analysis project Ga0070704, IMG submission 65467) | Corn, switchgrass and miscanthus rhizosphere microbial communities from Kellogg Biological Station, Michigan, USA - KBS K5-25-2 metaG | ecosystem: Host-associated > Plants > Roots >... | reverse complement strand
CCCACCCGGTCGAAGTCCATGTCGGCCTGGGTCGGATTCGGCACGGACGGGCAGTTGTCGCACGCGTCGCCCTTGCTGTCGCCGTCGCCGTCCTGCTGGCCGGAGTTCTCGGTGGTCGGGCAGTTGTCGCACGCATCGCCGGCACCATCCGCGTCGCCGTCGGCCTGGGACACGTTGGAGGCATTGCGGCAGTTGTCGCACAGATCGCCCACGGTGTCGCCGTCGAGGTCGGACTGGTCGTCATTGGGGGTGTTCTTGCAATTGTCGCAAACGTCACCCTTGCTGTCGCCGTCGGCGTTCGCTTGGTCGGAGTTCGGGACCGCCGTGCAGTTGTCGCACGCATCGCCGTCCCCGTCGCCATCGACGTCCGCCTGGCCCGAATTCGAGACCGTCGGGCAGTTGTCGCAGGCGTCGCCCGCCGCATCCGTATCGCCATCTTCCTGGCCGGGATTCGGGACGAACTTGCAGTTGTCAGTCGAATCGGCAACGCCGTCGCCATCGGTATCGGCCAGTCCGAGCGTCGTGTGAGCGGACACGTTGCTGCCCGCGACACCGCCGGCGACGAGACCCATCGCCATGTACGTGCACATGCCCGCAGCCGGGTGGAACGGCACGACCAGTGTCGCCGTTCGCGCGGCCGCCGGGTAGCGCGCCGCTTCCGTCCAGCCGGCAAGAGCGCCGGAAGTCGGAGGCGCGTCACAGGCTGCCTCGACGTAGTAGGCAGCGTACCCCTCGACAAGTGACCGGCTGCCACCGGCCGGGCAGGTCCCGGCGAGGTTGAGCGCGCAGTCGTCGCGGGTGGCCGCTCCGTCCCACTGGATGTTCACGGTCGCGTTGCCGGTTCCCGGGGTGGACGACAGGATGCGCGGCGCAGGAATCAGGGCGGCGCCGATGTCGACCGGGTCGCCACTGGAGTTGACCGGGTTCGCCAGGTCGACCACATAGGCCTGGAAGGCGGCGCTGTAGCCCACCGCCAGCAGGATGTAGCGCCCCTCGTGCATCGCCGTCCCTTCCCCGGCGCTCGAGGTGACGAACGCCACCAGCGGGGAATCTCCGTCGTTCACCGTGGCCGGGCAGCCGACTACCCCATCCCCGGCGAAATTGCCGTTCAGCGTGACGATGCCGTCGTCCGAGGCGGCTGCGGTCGTCTGGCACTGCCCGGCTACCGTTCCATCGGCGGCCGAGCGGCACAGGAAGGCGGCGCTGCCGCTGTTGATCCCCGTGCTTCCGAGGATGTAGAAGCGCCCGGCGAGGCTCCCCTCGGGGAGTCCCGTCCACGACGTTCCAAGAAGATGGGCAGCGGGCACGCTGAAGCTACACTGTGCGTAGGCTGCCGGGGTGACCAGGAGAGCGACTGCGACCGCTCCGATGGCGACCAGAGATTTGAGGAATGTCTTCATCAGATTTCCCCCATGTAAAATTTGAGCGTTGATTGCATGCAAGGTACGGTGATCGTCACAGACCGGGCCCAGCCGAACCCCCTACGTGCGGTGCAGAATAGATAGAGACCTCACCCCTGCCTCCCTAGATACCCCGAAATACCACGATGTCAAGGACAAATTCCCATCCCTATCTACCCCTGCCGGAGCCAGACCGTTCAAATCTATCGCAGCCCCATCGGGAGCAGCATACCCCACGGGTCATAAACCCCGACCACGGAGATACAACAGAAACCCCGGCCCGACCCTCGCGGGGTCGAGCCGGGGTTTCAGGCAGGCCAGACTCGTGACGCGGCTACTGCCTGACGGCGGGGCCGAAGACCTGGACGGTGCCGTTCAGCCGCAGCATCTCGATGTAGATGTTGGCGCCATTCTTGTGCTTCGGAATGATGAAGCTGTACGAGTGCCCGACCCCGGTGACGCACTCCTCGCAGCGGATCTGCCCCACGTTCTGCTGGTTCCGCGTCCCCTTCGAGTCGATGGTCACGACGTTGAAGCCGATCACATCCACCTCGGTCGACGTCACCCAGAAGACCGTGCCGGATCCCTTTCCGAGCGAGCTGCCGAAGCTGATGGTGATGCTCTCCGCCCGCTGCTCGCAGACCGCCGGGTTCTGGTCGGCGTTCGGGATGGTCGGGCAGTTGTCGCAGGCATCCCCGACCCGGTCGAAGTCCTGGTCGGCCTGTGTCGGGTTCGGCACGGTCGGGCAGTTGTCGCACGCACTGCCGAGCCCGTCGCCGTCGGGGTCGGCCTGGCTGGTGTTCGAGGCGGTCGGGCAGTTGTCGCAGACGTCCCCGATCGAATCCGCATCGCCGTCGGCCTGGCTGGGGTTGGCGGCATTCTGGCAGTTGTCGCATGAATTGCCGCGACCGTCGCCGTCATTGTCCGCCTGCGAGTCGTTGGAAACCGCGATGCAGTTGTCGCACACGTCCCCGCGGCTGTCGCCGTCCGCGTTCGCCTGGTTCGCGTTGGCGGTGTTCGGACAGTTGTCGCAGACGTCCCCCTTGGTGTCGTTGTCGCCGTCGCTCTGGGAGGGGTTCTGCAGCCCGGGGCAATTGTCACAGGCGTCGCCGACGCCATCCCCCCCGCCCTGATCCGTATCGGCCTGGTTCGAGTTCACCACGAACGGGCAGTTGTCGAATGAGTCCGCCACGCCGTCCCCGTCCGTGTCCAGGATACCGAGCGTCGTGTGGCTCGACACCACCGGGCCCGGCGCCCCTCCGGCCACGAGACCGAGAGCCAGGTACGTGCAGTTGACTCCCGCCGCATCGAAGGGAACCGTGATGGTGGCGGAAGTCGCCGCTGCTCCGAACCGCGAGACTTCGTTCCAGCCATTGGCCTGGACCCCGGTGGTCGGCGGGGCGGTGCAGGCGGACACGCGGGAGTAGATGGCATAGCCCTCGAGGATCGTACGGGACCCTCCCGCCGGACAGGACCCGGCCAGGTTCAGCGCGCAGTCGTCCCGCGTATTGGCCTTGTCCCATTGAATGTTGACGCTTGCCGTGGTGCCGCTCGGCGTGGAGGAGATGATGCGCGGCGCCGGAATGCGGGCGCTCCCCAGATTGATCGGCAGGCCGTCCGGGCCTATCGGATTGGCCAGCTCGATGACGTAGGCCTGGAAGGCGTAGCTGTACCCGACCGCCACGAGGATGTAGCGCCCCTCGTGCTGCGGCGTCCCTTCCCCCTCGATCGAGGTGACGAACGCCACCACGGGGGCGTCGCCGTCGAGCGCCGCGGGCGGACAGCCGACCACACCCTCCCCGGCGAAGTTGCCGTTGGCCGTAACGACCCCATCGGTCGCGGTGCCGGCATTCGTCTGGCAGAAGCCGCCGGTCACGAACTCGTCGGAGGACTTGCACAGGAATGCGCCCGTGCCGTTGTTGATGGCCGGATTTCCCAGGACAAAGAAGCGGCCGGAGAGATTGGCCTCGGAAAACCCGGTCCAGGTGGTGCCCAGGAGATGCGCCGCGGGCAAGCTGAAGCTGCACTGCGCGTATGCTGCCGGGGCAAGCAGCAGAGCGGCCGCGACCGCTCCAATGCCAACCAGGGATCTGAGAATGGTCTTCACCGGATTCCCCCCATCATCTAAGTGATAGCGTTAAGTCGTGGCAATGGGCGGAGATCATCCAGACCTCCCCCCTGACCTCTTAATACCTCGAATCGCTGCGATGTCAAGTTCAAATTCCGGGTGCGGTCCACCCCGTGGAAGCGCTCATGCTCAAGGCTTGCGGGGAAAAAGGCGATCGCGCAGCTTGCCCCGCGCCGACATGCAGTGCCGCCTCACGGTCACCTGGGACAGGCTCAGCACCTTGCCGATCTCGTCGGTCGGCATGGACTGCAGATCCCTGAGAACAAAGACGATCCGCTCCTGGCGCGTCAGGCAGCCCAGCTCCGCCATGAGCCGGTTGACCAGGTCGGCGTTCTCCATGCGTGTGGCCATGGGCACGCCGCCGTCGGCGATCTCCAGCTTGGTCTCCCCCGCCATCTCTTCGATCGAGATCACGCCGGGAGACCGGCTGATACGCAGGTGGTCATAAATCGTGTTGATGGCGATGCGGTAGAGCCACTTGAAGAACGACTCTCCCGAGCGGAACTTGCCGATGTACCGGAAGACCTTCACGAAGGAGTCCTGGCAGGCATCGAGGGAGTCCTCGCGCGACAGCCCCATCTGGATTCCGATACCGATGATCCGGCGCTCGTACAGGTGCATCAGGTCCCCGAACGCGTCGGCGTCACCCGCCTTGGCACGCTCCACCAGGGCCGTCACTTCGGCCGGCTCTCCCCGGGCAGACCCGGCGGCGACCCCGGCCTCGCTCACGCTGCGCGGCGTTGTCAGGTCCATGATCCCTTGCGGCCCCTAATAGGGGCTGAGGTTGCCCTGGTTGTCCACGGCGATGACGCTGAAATATGACGGGCCGGTCAGTCCCGTCAAGTCCAAATCTACCGAAAGAAGTTGAATGTTGTCGCGAAAAATCGTCGTGGAGTCCAGGGACTGCCTCCCGACCGGCACGGAGGTCCGGTGGATCTGGTAGTGGTCGATGAGGGTGGGGAAGCCGAGAAAATCGGTGCTGACGGCGGTCCAGGAGAGTTGGACCACGGGCGGCGTGGCGGATACCAGAAGGAGATTCAGGTCGCTGATCCCGTTCGGAAGCTCCCTTCCGGTCCCCGAAGCGAACCCGTTCGTGTCGATGGCGGTCACCACGTAGAACAGATTGCCCGGCGAGGTGGCCGCGCCGACATGCGTGAACGTGGTGTTCGTCCCCCCGATGTTGGTGCCGATCAGGTGGGCGGCCGACTTGAGGGATCCCGGTCCCGACGCCGCATAGATCTCGTAGCGCGCCACGGTCGTCGCCCTGCCGTACACGTCCACGGTCGGGGCGCTCCAGGTCAGGACCAGGTTCGACAGGTTCGAGGCCGAGCGGGTCACATCCAGATCGGTGATGGAACGCGGCGGGGCGATCCCCTCGATCAGGTGCGGCACACCGGGGACCGGCGACGACCTGGCGCTCTCGTTCCCCGACGTGTTCGTGGCGCTGATGACAAAGTAGTAGGGGGTCCCGTTCTGCAATCCGGTGAGCAGGCTGGAGGTCACCGTCGGGCCGAACGTCAGCTTCGTGGGATAGGACCCCTGGGTCTGCCCGTAATAGACGTTGTAGGTCCTGATGTCCCTCTCGGGGTTCAGCTGCCACGAGAGATTGAGGGTGGCACCCGTTCCCGCGTCGCCCGCCGCCAGGCCGGCCGGGACGGAGGGGGGGCCGGGGTTGATCGGCAGGGCCCTGACACAACCGGGGCCGAGGTCGCAATCGCTGTTGTCGTTGGACGCCCCGCCCCAGAACCCGCTCGAGTCGAGCGACACGGCGTAGTAATAGTAGGCCGTGGCGTTGATCACGGTGCGATCGACGCACGAGGTGGCCGTCAACGGGTCGCAGGTGGCCGTGACGTACGGACCGGCGGGTGCCGTAGCCCGCTGGATGCGATAACCGGTCACCGGATCAGGCGAGGCGGTCCAGGACAGCGTCACCTGCCCGTTGCCGGCGCTCGCGGCGAGGCCACTCGGCGCCGCAGGGGCCGGGGTCACCAGGCGCGTCGCCGGGTCGCCGAGGAAGGTATAGGACTGCGAATCCACGACCATGTTCTGGCTCCACATCGACGTCCGGAGCGCGGTCGCGCCTGCCGAGATCAGCCGGTTGTGGCCGATGCCGAACAGCGATTTGAACAGGGTCGAGGTCGCGACGTCGCCGATGAATGCGTTCGACAAGCCGGAGGGGGCGATGGTCGCGATGGCGCCGCCGTCGCGGTTGTTGGTCATCCCCTCCCCCAGCGACCCGACGGCGCTCAGGTAATGGAACCCCCCGGCGAGACAGTTGATGTTGATCATGAAGGGGAGATACGCCCCGTTGGTCAATTGGGCCGCGTCCTGGGTCGTGAAGAACGTGGTCGGCTGGCTCCCCCCCCAGGCTTCGAACGATCCGTGGCCGACGTACGACATGACCGCGGCACCCGATTGGAGCTCGCTGATCAGCGCGTTCTTGAAGCTCGTGGCGTTCTTGTTCCAGGGCGGGCTGGCGAGGTAGAGCGGCGGCGAGGGGACGCTGTAGGGAGCGGTCGAGAAGAAGGCGGAGGTCAGGTTGTTCTGGATCGTCTCGAAACTGGCCGTCTCGTCGACATTCTTGCCGTCACCCGCCAGGAGGACTCCTCGCCCCTTCCACAACCCGGCCGGCGGGGACTGCTCGTAGAGCCGGATCTTGTTGAACACATCCGCCGACTTGGCCGCCGTCCTGGTGCTGATTCGCCCGAGGTAGATGTCGGGGATCTGATCGGCGCCGCGGAACGAGGCCAGCCAGTTGTCGCTGCTGTAGTACCCGAGGATGGAATTGTGCTGGAACATCATCGGGGTGGGGACCTGATCCACGTAGTCGGGATCCGTCAGGGTGTCCTTGTAGTCGGGCGTGGCGTCCCCCACGAGGAGGACGAACGAAGGAGGCCGGGCCGTGCCGCTCGATCCCCGCCAGTTGTCGAAGGCGTAGGCGAGGAACGTCCGGATGGCGTTGGGGCTGCGCAGGCCGTAGGCGAATTCGTCGTAGATTTGCTGCACGTAGACCACCTTCGAGGTCAGGCCCTGGCTGGCAGACCGGTACGCGAGCAGGTTGTCAAGCGCCCCCCCCACGGCCGGATCGATGGTGGCGGGAGTGCCGATGACGATGAGGTCGGCGGCGTTCGCCGGATCGACCAGGACCGGATCGGCGGCGCGCGTCATGCCATCCGGTTGGAGCACGGCCGCCGGGCCCGCGACGAAGAACGAGCGGGTCGCGGGGGCCGTGGGGGAGGTGTCGCGCGGCACGTCGAACGTGAGCGTGACCGGCAAGCCGGCTGCCGAGGCCCCCGTCAACCTGATCGGGTCGGCCTCGAGACTCCCGGCGATCGCGCGCGTCACTTCGTAGATCGTGGCGGCCGGGCCGCTGAATCCGGCGACCTGGAAGCGTGTGTCCTGGTTCGGGTAGGAGAACAGGAGGGCGTCCCCCGAAGCGGAAAACAACCGGCGGTAGCGGATGATCACGCTGTCGAGGTACTGCTTGTCGATCGTGACGCCGGCCTGGCCGGGGGCGCTGAAATGCACGGTGGTCGGGTTGGTGAGGACCGACTGCGGCTCACTGAAGGAGACCGGCTGGATGATCTCCCCGTCCCAGAAGGACTCCGCCCCTCCTCCCGTATCCGAGTTCACCCACATCCTGGTGCGGTGGTCCAGGCTCACCGTCAGGTCGGAGCCGCCGCGCAGACGGATGGCGACGTTGGCGGTCGCCGAAACCGGCGCGAGCCCCACGAGGGGGACACTGATGTCTCGGGTGGCCTGGGTGCTCCCGGCCAGGAGCGACGGGATCGAGAAGAACGGATCGTTGTCCTCCAGCGGCAGGTAGATGTTGTTCTCGTCCCAGACCGCCTGACCGTCGAAATGCGGCGCCACCGGGAAGGCCGGGGAAACCGGCAGGTTCACGGACGGAATCCGGCGATGGGACCCGGCGGGGTCCAGGGGTTCCAGCCAGTAGATCTGCGTGTCGGTGAAATCATTCGCCTCGAAGACGTCCGGGAACCCTGACGGGAGGTCGGGGCTTGGCGTGGTGGGGGGTTCCCGTTTCGGCTGGCCGTAGAACTCCAGGAAGTCGCCCGTTCCGAACTGGCCGTCCGCCTCTCCGGAGTTCCCCAGGGGATCGCGGATCGAGATCGGGACCTCGACCCCCTCGGCGCTGAGGGAGAGCAGCTGCGGATTCACGGTCAGCAGCTCCGGCGCATGCGATTGAAGGTAGGAATAATCGAGCCGGTAGATTCCCGGCCGCGACACCGCGACCTTGTAGCGCACGGCGCCGGCGGCCGTGGCGCTCTCGCTCGCGGCGAACATCGTAATGGAGTCGCTGGTCGGCTCCCCCGACGGGACCCGGAACAGCTTCCCCTGCTCGTAGTTCGCCAGGCTGTCGCGGTAGGTGTCCTCGAACTGCGGATCGGGCTCGAAGAGAACGCTGCCGGACGAGGCGGAGCCTTCCGGCACGTTGAACACCACCTCGGCCTCCACCTCGTTCACCAGCCGGGCGCGGCGGCGCGCGGGGTTGTACAGCACCGGCGAGTAGATCACTTCGACGTAGCGCTGCTCCCGCAGGTAGCCCGTGTTCCCCAGCCGGACGGCCGCCGCGGGGATCTCCTCATCCCGCGCGTACACAGTCTCGTCGGCGGTGAAGTCGTCTTCATAGTCCTGGGCGGAGTCGTCGGATTGCGGGCGCCCGGGGCCGCGATCCTTCCGGCCGACGCCGCGCGGCCGCTCCAGCCGTTCGGCCACCCGGACCCCGGGGGACGGGGCGATGTCGAGAGCCCCCAGCGGCTCCGAGGTCTCCGACAGCATCCGCAGCTCAGGAGTGCTCCCCTCGGGGATCGCCACCATGAGCACCCTGGTCGGCAGCATCGGCTGGCCGCGGCGTCCGCCGCTGCCGAATCCGCGCAGGCGCGGCACCACGCGGTGACCGTGGTCGGCCGGCTCCATGACGGGACGCTCCGCCGACAGGTGGAGGCGGGCGCTCCCCTGGCGCGGCGACGGAGCGCCGCTGCCCGGGGCCGCAAGAAGAGCGCTCAGGGCGCCGATGAGCAGGATTCGGAGGATACGTGACGAGCGCATGGCCCGCCGGGACGGGTCCCGGCGATCACCTCTTCTGGGAGGCGCAGTGTGCGAGTAGGCCTCTCACATGCTGCACTTGCTGAGGATACCCCCGTTATCCTCCAGCGTTTCTCCCGTAGTCTCTTTCCAGGTTTCGTACGCCTGCTTCCGGTACTCCGCGTTCTTGGCGGCCTGCGGGTAGTACCCCTTCGGGTCCCCCGTCTGCAGATCGGCCACTCCCAGGCAGAAATTGCAGAAGCCGCCGGACTTCCCTTCCTGGTGCATGTCCCGCAGCTTGTCCGCCATCTCCACCGCCGTCTGGCGCACCTCGATCAGGACCGGCGACGTGTGCCAGACCTCCTTGAGGGACGTGACCTCCTTGATATTGGCCACCTTCCGGCGCCACTGCACGCAGGGATAGATGCTGCCGTACGGGTCGATGGCGAACGACGATCGCCCCGTGCCGCACACCGCCTCGCCCGGCGCGTCCGAGCGCGGGGCCGGCACCGGCTCCATGCGCGCCGCCGCGTAGGCCGGGTCCGACCAGTACGACTTCAGGAAGTCGTCGGTGGCCATCAGGGAGAGCGGGTCCTTGTCGCCGTCGTCGCGCGGCGTGATGACCGGGTCGAAGATGATGGTCACCCCCAGCTCGCGGGCCAGCTTGTGCAGATCGAGGACCTCGGCCTGGTTGTCCCGGGTGATCGGGCACTTGAGATTCAGCTTGATCCCCTGGGCGCGCAAGTGCTTCACGGCGTTGATCACGCGCTGCAGCGACCCGGGGACGCAGGTCAGCTTGTCGTGGGTCTCCGGCTTCGCGCCATGGATGCTGATCTCCATCTCGATCGGGTTGGCAATGTCCTTGATCTTCTTCGCCATCGCCTCGTCGATCAGGTAGGCGTTGGTGTAGATGCGAATGGCGAAGCCGAGCTGGCGCGCCCGCGCCGCGATCTCGAAGAAATCCTTGCGGACCAGCGGCTCCCCGCCCGACAGGGTCAGGTAGAGGATGTTGAAGTCGGCCAGCTTCTGCAGGGAGTCGAAGACCTCCTGGGTGGTCATCTCCTTCTGGCCGGTCGGGCAGTTGTAGCAGAAGGAGCAGGCGTGGTTGCACACGAAGGTCAGCTCGAACAGCGCCGACATCGGCACGGCGCGGTTCCAGTTGCGGACCGTGATCTCCTGCAGCGCGTTCGCCATCTCAGCTCACCATCCCGTGTTCCCGCAGATCGCCGAGGAACGCCAGGATGTCCCGGCGCAGCTCGTCCGGCGTGACCTCGTAGTCCTTGAGGACCGATTCCACCGCCAACTCCACGATCTGCCCCACCGTCCGCTTGCCGTCTATCTTATCCCATACGACGCTGCCGATCTCGTTGACCACCTTCACCTCGGAGCGATCCGGCATCACGACGGTCGCCTCGCCGTCGTAGATGCGGTACGCCACGTTGGGGTTCTTGGTTAGAACGGCCCCCTGATCCATCACCTTACAGCTCCTCGACGACGTTCCAGAAATCGCCGTCCTTGCGGAAGAACAGCCTCCACGCCGGCACCTGTTCGAGCGCCCGCGCCACGACATCGACCGCCTGCGCCGACTGGGCCGTCTCCTGCATCACGAAGGGAAGGCT
>Ga0070704_100002591_pt1 | contig 10195 bp, 13 predicted proteins | sample KBSK5252metaG_FD_65467 | JGI IMG/M metagenome (GOLD analysis project Ga0070704, IMG submission 65467) | Corn, switchgrass and miscanthus rhizosphere microbial communities from Kellogg Biological Station, Michigan, USA - KBS K5-25-2 metaG | ecosystem: Host-associated > Plants > Roots >... | reverse complement strand
TCCCAAATCCCAAATCCCAAATCCCAAATCCCAAATCCCAAATCCCAAATCCCAAATCCCAAATCCCAAATCCCAAATCCCAAATCTCCAAATCCCAAATCCCAAATCCCAAAAGTCCAAAGCTGACTGCGAGCGGATCCCGGATCCCGGATCTCGGATCCCGGCCTGAGTCCGCCCTCCGGCCTGAATCCTGCACCACGGCGCCAGGATCAGAAGAGGAGCCCACATGCCAGCGAAATCTCTACAGGAACTGTTCGTGGAAGAACTCCGCGATGCGTACGACGGGGAAAAGCGCCTGACGAAGGCACTTCCGAAGATGGCCCGGGCGGCCGAGTCCGAAGAGCTGCGCGCCGCGTTCACCAGTCACCTCCGCGAGACCGAGCGGCACGTGCATCGGCTCGAACAGGTATTCCGCACGATTGGCGAACCCGTCCGTGGAAAGAAATGCGACGGCTTGATGGGGATCATCGAGGAAGGGAAGTCGGCGATAGACGAGCTCGAGGGGTCCGTCCTCGACGCGGCGCTGATTGCCGGCGCGCAGCGCGCCGAGCACTACGAGATTGCGGCGTACGGCACCCTCGCGTACTTCGCTGAGCTGCTCGGCAACGAGCGCGCGAAGGATCTGCTGGGGCAGACGCTGGACGAGGAGAAGGCCGCCGACGAGAAGCTGACCGACATCGCGAAGTCGAAGGTGAACCGCGCGGCGTTGATGGGCTCGGGCACCGACGACTGGGAGACGTCGATGCCGCGCTCGGCCCGTCGAGGTGCGCGGCGGATGGTCGCGACGCGCGGCGGCAGCCGCAGCAGCAGCTCGCGCGCGGTGGCGCACGACCGGTCGCGCGGCGGCGTGCGCGGCAACGCGGGCGGGCGGCGGCTACGCTGAACCGGGGTTCAGAGGGTTCAGAAGGTTCAGAAGGTTCTTCCCCGCGCTCTCGCACGCGATGCCGGTCGCGTGCGAGCGGAACGTCACGACTCCGTGAAGAAGTCGCCGCTGACGAACGACCGCCATTGCTGCGCCGTCAGCGGCAGCGGTACGCCCATCGTGCGCGCCCGCTCCTCCATCTCCAGCTGCCAGAGCTTCCGCTCGTGGATGTCGTTCGAGTAGATGCAGATGCCTTCCGCCACGGGCTCGACGCGAATCTCGAACCAGCGCGACTCGCCGCCCAGATAGCTGAACAGGTTGTCGAATTCGTCGGCGACGCGGTCGTTCATGCACCGTTCGAGCACGCGAAACATCGCGGTGGCCTCGATGCCAGGGTAGAGGTCGAGCATCGACTTGCCCTGGAGCTCGGCGACGGTCCGCCGCCCCTGCGCGGCTGCGGCGGGATTGACGTAGATGTAATGCCAGTCGAAGTCGACGACCTGATAGCCGACGTGAAGGTGGTCGAGGGCGCTATGGAACAATGTGCTGAAGCGCTCTGGAGTCATCGTTCTGCTCCAAGGGGCGAGCGGAGTATCGCACGCCGTACGCGCGAAACCCGCGATCGCTGCGCAGAGAAGCGCCGTTCCGAGCGTCCGCTTGCACAGAGATCGGCGTGACCGGCGAGGGTCTCTTCCCGGTTCAGCTAATCGATTGGCCGCTTCGCCTCGAACTAAAACCCGCGCGCATGAAATCGTTAGTGTCTCCGCCGCTTCGGCCCAGACCGTCCGTCTCGCTGTTGCGCGCACGCGGGTGAGCGGAGTGAGTCTGAAGAACGTCACGTCTGGTGAGGTGCTTGGGCTCTTCTCTTGGCGAGGGTGTTGCGCGTCGATTCGCCGGGCAGCAGCGGGGAGAACGAGTGGATGGCGTCCCTGACGGGATTCGAACCGTGTACCGCCTTGAAAGCACCCCAACTGCGGCGGCCGGACAGGGTTCGCAATTTGGTAATGGGTGAGTCAGCCGCGTATGATCATTAGCACGTCCCCATGGTGTAGCTGGCCCAACACGTTGCCCTTTCAAGGCAAAGATCGCGGGTTCGAATCCCGCTGGGGACGCCAACTCCAACGCGTTGACTCGACGCGACTTCCCGATGCGCCCTAACGCTCGTTCGAACCGCCGCGGAACAGCCATGGTCGAAGAGCTTCGAAATAGGTTTCGCGCGTCCTTCATCATGAGCGACGCGCCAATGCCGATCACGTCGGTGTCGGAGCTCCTCGCTGACATTCAATCGCGGCCGGCGTGGGACGGCGCGTCGATCTCGGCCGCGGACGCCGACTATCCTCGCGTGCATCTGGATTGGCACGAAGGCCACGGATTCGTCTTTCAGACCTACGAGGACGATGAATCGTGGAGCGACTTTCTGGTGACGACTCGCATTTCTCGTCCCCTTCAGTCGAGGTGGAGCTTGGCGGGCAAGCGCTCGAACGATGGCCGCGCGAACTATTCGTGTCTCCGGCACGGGCCACGCAGGCCTTGAATCACTTCTTGGAGTGCGGCAAACAAGACCCGGCGCTCGAGTGGGTCAGAATTGACGGTTTCCCGCGAGAGACCCTGTGGGAAGGGCGGGTCCAGAGAGAAGCGTGGGAGTGTGCGAATCCGCGCAAAGGATGACCGTCACGCTACAATAGCCCCTTGAGATCTACCGATGGATGTTCACCTCGAGGTCCCAGAGGAATTCGCCAGACGGCTTGCGTCCGACGCGAAGAGCCTCGCTCGTGCCGCTCTTGAGGCGCTTGCTGCCGAGGGCGTTCGGTCAGGAAAGCTGTCGATATTCCAGGCGCGCACGCTGCTCGGCATCCAGTCGCGAAACGAGATGGACGGCTTTCTGAAGGCGCATGGCGTGTTTCTCGACCTGACTTTGGAAGACGTTCACAAGGACACTGACGCGGCCCTCGCCTCGTCGCGATGACGGTCGTCATCGCCGACAGCTCTCCTCTCAACTACCTCGCCCTTGTCGGATCGGTCGACGTACTGCACCAGCTATACGGCGTTGTTCTCGTGCCGCAGCAGGTGATCTCGGAGTTACTCGACCCAGCAGCCCCTCACGACGTTCGTAAATGGGCGTCCGATCTGCCTGACTGGATTGATGTGCGTGAGGCAGTCATCAGTGACGATGACATGACGCATCTCGATCCCGGTGAACGCGCTGCGATCGTCCTCGCCCAGTCAGAGCCGGGCACTCTGCTGTTGATCGACGAAACCGCCGGTCGGATGGAGGCATCTCGCCGCGGCATCCGGAACACCGGGACACTTGGCGTAGTGCGGGCGGCCGCGCTCAAGGACTATCTGGACCTGCCGACGACGTTGGCGCGACTCCTGGAGACGAACTTCCGCGTCTCGATGGAACTGGTAGGTGCTCTGCTTGCCGAGGACGCCGAACGACGGCGGCGCAATAAGTAGGCTTCGGATTGACCCGGTGTCCGGAGGCATGCAGATGGCGATTCCTGTAGAACTTCGTACCTTCGAAAACGAAGCCGATTTCCGGGACCGTTTTGTCATGCCTCTACTGCATCGGCTGAAACACTGCGACGATCCACAGCGGCTTCTCGTTAGGTACGTACGCGATGAGGTATTCGTCGCGCGCGACGTGGAATCGCAGCGGGCGTTCGACCAGGTCAGGGCGTCGGTGCCCGATGTGCGGAGATGCCGCAAGCGTGGTGAGTCTCAACTCAATGTCGGAGAGTACCGGTCGGCCGCGTGGACGCTGTCTTCCGCGATGTATTCCCAAATCTCGTCGAGGTCTGCGAAGGCCTCCTGGTGGAAGGCGTAGCCGCTCATTCGACCGATCGTTGGCGCTCGCTCTTCTCGCGCATTCGCCTGAAGGCCTCCTCGCCGTCGATCGGCTTGACGCGACCGCTCTTGAGGTCGTCGTACCGGCTGTCCAGCGTCTTGCGGACGGCGGCCACCTCTTCCAGATAGCGGGCGAGCGCGTCTTCAACGATTTCGTTGCGTGCGCGACCGCTGCTAGCCGCGAGATCGTTCAGCTTCTTGGAGGCGTCGTCGCATCAGGCGAGATCATGTGCTTCCATCGATCCACAAACGCTTCGAATGTTTCGCGGTCCATGAAAGCCGGAGGAGGCCATTTAACGTTGCGCAACACGCCTGGCCAAATGCGGCTCGCAGCGTCGTCCCAAGCTCCAGCGATGGTGAAGTTCAACGGTCCGCGGGTCCAGCGGTGGCAGAACATCTGAATGGCAAGATCCCCGACTGCCAGGGTGAACACGTAGGCGTTGAACGAGTGTAACCGTCCCTCATGCATCACGTTCAAGGGCAAGTCATAGTCGCTGGTCCACGCTGCTTCCTCGTTTCTAAATCCGTCAGCAATCGTGACGGCCGACCGATAACGCGCGAGGAACAGCAATATTCCTTGATGGGGAGTCTCTTGCGTCGCGGCCATCGCGCGCCGTTCACGAGTCATGAAGTACCTGGGATTACGGCGACGGAAGAATTCGTAGTTCATCGCGGTTTTCACAGTCCACCGAGCAATCGAGACCTGTTGATCGGTCCTGACTGTGATCGAGCCGCCGTCGATCATCGGCAACAAAACCGGCTTCACTCGTTCTTCGAGCCGACTCATCCAACCGTTGTTGCAGTTCTGGCACGGCTCGTTCGTCAGGAGACCGAGCTTGCCTTTCGCGCCCCATTGCTGATCCGGCTCTTGACCGCGTTCCTGCCCGGTGATCGAAAACCTTCCTCCGCGGTCTTTCTCAATGGCGCGAGCCATCCACTTCGGCAAGATGTCCTCGGTGCTCGACGGAGCATCCCGCTTTCCGCAGAACGAACACGCGGGATTTCTTACTTTCTTCGATTTCACAGCATGAACGGGTCAGGCTTACCGACGCTTGCGGAGCTCGTCGAGAATTGTCGAGGCCGGATGGATACGATGCGCTTCAACGGATTGCCAAGATGCCCACAGGGCTGCGTGCAGCGCGCGACGTTCCTCTTCGGGAAGGTCGTCTCCTCCGTCGTCTGCGACGAGGTCGATGACCGTCCGATCGGGTCGCGTCGTGGGCTCATCGAGGATGAGGCGGCCGTTTTCGAGGCGAGCACGGAAAGAGCTCACGCCGCTACTGTAGGGCGATAGGAGACGGTCAGCAAGAGCTCAGGTAGCCCTAATACAAGGCCGCGATTTGCCTGAGCCATGAGACGATTTGGTTCCAACTGGCAGGTGGCAGGGACGCCAACGCCCTCAAGCGCCCAAAAGGCACACCTAGAATGCGCTCGTGATCTCAACGAGTCTCTCGGCGCGCGTCGAGAAGACGCGGTCGCTCAGACGCGGACGAGTGATCAAGAACGTTGAGCCTTAAAAGACGACGCGGACCGTGACCCACGAGGCGCATTTCTGCTTCGACTGCGGAAAGAGCTCCCTGGTCACGGTCGCGCCGCCTATTCGCCTGTCACGACGAACTACGCGAGCGCGCGACCCGCAAGGTCAGTCCTGCCGCGAGCGACAGGAGACCGACCAGCAAGATCAGGGGAAGAGGACTTGCGGTTCGTGGCAACTGGTCGACGTTTGCATCGACGTCCTGTCGACGTTGGATTGGCGCCTGAGCAATGCGATTTTCATCGACCGCCCCCGGACGCGCGCGTAAACGCGTAACCGTCCTTGTTTGCACCGGAGCCAGGGCGCGGAACGATTCGACGTCGACTTCGAACAACCGAAGGTCATAGCCGGCTTGGCGTCCGCCGGTGGGTCGACCGGTCACGGTGTCGATCTCTGCGGCCTTGCGCATGCCGGTGATCGCCACACGCTGTCCGACAAACGGTTTGAGGTCGCCTTCCTCGGACCCCGTCAATTCGTACGCCTCACCACCGCTGGCGGCCGCGCAATCGCGAGACCCGCCCCGCGGCGATGCATTGATGAGCACGTACTCATTGCCGAGGCCGCCGCCGAACCCGAGGAATCCTCCCTTGCCCGAATGATGCTGTCGACGATAGTCGGCTTCACGCTGGATACACCCTGTCAGCGAAACGGGCGTTTTCGGCGTTCTGATGGTGTCCTTGGCGTAGGCCTGGGTCGAGACGACAGTTACGAGCGCCGCGGCCGCTAGCGCGCAGGCCAACCGTATGTTCATGGGAGACTCCCTGGGGGGAGCAACGCCGAGCGGATGTGCAATCGGCAGACCGTGTTTGGTCCGAGCAGCCTGAGAGGAGTTCGGTTGCCCCGCCTGGCGGCGCGAGAGTCCAGCGCCTGCGAACGGGGTTGTGAACAGGCAGTCCGGCCGGCAGGTGCGCTCGCGTTGAGCTCAGCTCTTCTTCGAGAACGGCCGACGAAGCTCTTCTCTCGACGGTTTCTCATCCACGATATTGCCGGATGGCCGTCCGTGATTACAATGTAATCACATGGGCGTCAAGACGCGAATCATTCGAATCGGCAACTCGCAAGGAATTCGGGTGCCACGGGCGCTCCTCGAACAGGCGCAGCTGCCGGAGGAAGTCGAGTTGCAGGCGCATCCGGGACGTTTGATCGTGCGGGCCGCACGGCGCCCGCGGGCCGGGTGGGCTGACGCCGCGCGTCTCATGCGCGACCGGCGCCACGACGATCTCCTCGACGAACCGACGCGGACCCGATTCGACGAGGAAGACTGGACGTGGTAGCGCGCGGAGGTGCCCGGCGGGGCGACGTGCATCTCGTGCGCCTCGATCCGACACCGGGCAGCGAGATTCGCAAGACCCGACCGTGTCTCGTCGTCTCACCCGATGAACTCAATGAGCATCTGCGCACGGCTATCATCGCACCGATGACGACTGGCGATCAGGCATACCCGTGGCGCGTGCCATGTCGATTTCAGCGGCAGTCTGGGTTCGTTGCACTCGATCAACTTCGGACGGTCGACGCCGAGCGCCTCGTCAAACGACTCGGTCGGTTGACGCCCGAAACGCTCGCTGCCGTGCTGCGGGGACTGCAAGAAATGTTCGTCGAATAGAGCCATGGCGCAGCCCGAGCTGTTCTTTTCCGGAACGATTGCGCCGACGCGGATTTCTCCCACCTACCGCGTCGCACTGGTCGTCGTCGCGATCACGATGCTGCTGCTTCCCGTCATGTATCTCGCGCTCATTGCGCTCGTTGGCGTGGCCGTGTGGTGGCATCTCACCGCAGACACATGGATTCTGCGTGGGTCCGGCGTGCAGTGGCGAGCGCTTGTCTACCTGACGCCGCTGGTCGTGGGCGTGGTGCTGCTGTTCTTCATGGTCAAGCCGATCCTGGCTCGTCCCTCGACTCGGCAGGACCCCCTTCCACTCGACGAAGACTCGCAGCCGGCGCTGTTTGCGTTCATCAGAGAGATCTGCCGTCAGGTTCGCGCGCCTCTTCCGCGGCGTGTGCAGGTGAACTGCACGGTCAACGCATCGGCCAGTTTCATGCGCGGGCGCTTGAGCCTGGTGCGCAACGATCTCGTGCTGACCATCGGGCTCCCACTCGTCGCAGGGCTGTCGATTCGGCAGTTCGGCGGCGTGCTCGCCCACGAGTTCGGTCATTTCGCTCAGGGCGGCGCGATGCGTCTGACCGCCATCGTCCGCGGCGTCAACGGGTGGTTCGCACGCGTTGTGTACGAGCGCGACGAATGGGACGACAACCTCGATCGGTGGACGCGCGAGTCGGATTGGCGCATCGCGCTCGTGCTCAAACTGGCGCGTGGATCCGTCTGGCTCACGCGACGAGTCCTGACGGCCCTGATGATGGGCGGACATGCGATCAGCTGCTTCATGATGCGGCAGATGGAATTCGATGCCGACAGCTACGAGATCAAGGTCGCGGGGACGGAGGCCTTTGTCCACACCACGGCGCGTCTTCGTGAGCTCAACGTGGCGGCGCAGCTTGCATACGGCGATGTGTTCGACGGAATGCGCAGCGGAGCGGTGCCGGCGGATCTGTCGGCGTTCCTCGTCGAGCGCGGCCGTGAGATTCCGGACGACATCCTTGCGGGCATTCGAGGACGGAACGATCAAGAGGCCGGCGTATTCGATACACATCCGACCGACGCCGATCGGATCCGCAGGGCCGAAGCGGCTGCTGCAGCCGGCGTCCTGGCCGGAGGAGATGCCGCCGCCACCCACCTCTTTCGCGACTTCCACGGCGTGAGCTCCGCGGCGACGCGGCATCACTTCGAGCACGATCTCGGCCTCAGCCTTGACGCATTGACGCTGGTCGATACGGGCGCCGCGATGGACGAGAGCCGGCGGCGCGAGGAGAGTCTGAACGCGCTGCAACGCTTCTTTCAGGGACGCCTCAGCGCGTATCGGGCCCTCCACCTTCCGGTCGGTGACCTTGAAGGCCTCACCACCGACGAATTGCGCGCGCAGTTGGACAGGAAACGCCAGACGATGCAGTCGGGCGACGCGCAATTAGTAAGGGACTCGTATACCGAGTTCAGTGACCTCGAGGTCAAGCGTCGGAAGGCAGTCCTCGCCCGGGACCTCCTGTCCGGCGGGTTCACATCGGTGAGACCCGGAGACTTCGGCCTCGCCGTGGGGACATCCGCCGCCGCTGCAGCCGCCGACGAACAGGCGCTCACACGCCAACGCATGCTCGTTCCCGCGCTCGAGGCCTTTGAAGACGCGGCAGCCCGTCATCTCGCGTGTGCAATCCTGCTGCGACGCCGTTCGGCGAACGATGCCGGCGAAGCGGCGGAAATTGATTCGCTCGTCGAAGCAGCCAACGCGCTCGCCAGCGTGATGGCCGACGTTCACGAGATCCGGCGTCTGGATCTTGCCGCGACGCTGCTGGAGCAGAACATGCCCGGGAGCCCGCAGCCTGACCAGACCGCGTCCAGAGCCCGCCACCTGCAGAGGATGATGGTCGCACGCCGCGAGAAGGTTCGCGGCTATCTCGCCGGCATTGCGTGTCCCCGGGCGTTCTCGCGATCCGCGATGACGCTTGCCGAGCGCTGCGGCATGCGGCCAGATGGATCCTTCGCGGAGATATCCGAGATCGATGCCCTTGCCGTCGGGCTCTACTTCGAAGTAGTCGGTCGCCTCACAGCGCTCGCGCTGCGCGATTGAGCGGGCGCGCCAGTTACGCGGCCTGCGTGAACGCGGGCCACACATCGGCTACGGGAAGCCGTGCCCCGACCTGACGCCACCTGCCGGTATCGTGACCCACAACGTGTAGCGATAATCCGCGGGCGAGTGCGACACGTCGTCAATCGACGGCTCTTCCCATGCCCACGAGAGCTCACCGTGAGCGCGACTGATTGCAGTCAGGACGTCCAGCACGGTCCGTCCCGGCGGCACATCGATCGAAAACGTTCTCGTATCGGCAACCGCGGTGGGCGTACCACTGCCGCCAAGCGCCTCGCGCAGGGCCGCAAGAGCCTTCGATACCGTCACGTTGTCAAGCCGGATCGCCGGCACGGTCCGAAATAACGGGTCGCGGGGGTCCAACCATGCGGTGGCGGGCCGGATGACAATCACGCCATCAACATCTCGCCATTCATAGCGCGGATCGAAAGCAACGATGTCGTCAAGTGCGCGCCCAACAGTCCCGTGAACGTGAATACCAGTCACGGACGAGCGCACGGGCTCCGAAGCGGGCAACGATTCAAACCCGATTGGCACGCCGGCAGCCTCCGCGAAAGCCAACATGGACTGCGGATGGACGGAGCTGATCAACGGCAGCCCGTGGAGCCCGTTTACAAACGGACGTTCGAGCATCGATAGCTCGCTCGGGGCAAGGTGTGCCGGCAGCATGACCGGACGCAGCCTGGCTCCAGCTGGAATGCCGAACCCTACACCGCCAATCGTCAATTGCATGGATACAGCGGAACCTGGCCTCGTGAATGGCAACGGTTCGAAAGACCACGCCAGGCTGCCGTGTTCGCGCACGATCGCGTTCAGCGCTTCCAGCAGCGGCGCTCCGTCGCGGACGTCCACCGAGAATCGTCTGCTGTCTGTTCCTCTGAACAGCGGCTCGACACCGAACATCTGCGACAGCAGGCCAAGCGCATCACCGGCCATGATGCCTTTCAGACTCATGCGCGCTACCGGCGTATCCAAGAGCGAGGCGTTATCGAGCCAGGCGCCAACGGGACGGACGACGATGACGCCGTCATCCTCGCGCCATTCGTAGCGGGGATCGGCCTTCACCAGCGCATCCAGCACCGCTCCAAGCCGGTGGCCAGTGGCGTCAATCGGCTCGGCAAACGGTTGTGGCGACAAGCCCTCGAACCCGACGGCGACGCCGGCGGCATTCCCGAGCGCCGCTAGCTGCGCGCCGGTGAGTGACGAAAAACGCACTCGCGCCGGACTACCGTTCCACGGACCTACGATCCGATCGAC